>Ga0265332_10001068_pt1 | contig 16027 bp, 12 predicted proteins | sample 41926metaG_FD_202084 | JGI IMG/M metagenome (GOLD analysis project Ga0265332, IMG submission 202084) | Rhizosphere microbial communities from Carex aquatilis grown in University of Washington, Seatle, WA, United States - 4-19-26 metaG | ecosystem: Host-associated > Plants > Roots > Rhizosphere...
CCCTCCCCGCGGGCCCCTCCCGACGGACGACGAGAGACCGCCCGGATCTCCTTGCGGGTGGTTTCTCCGGTTGGCAAAGCCAACCTCCGATCCACCGCATGGAGAGGCAGCCGTCGGGGCACGGGCAGGTGCACGAACGAGCTCCATTCCCCTCTTATCTCCTCGCCCCGCGAGCGGGGAGGGCGAGCGAGAGGGGCCCCACTTCATTCCGGGGCCGGGCAGCGCCAAGGACCTTTGTTCGCCTCCCGCTGTTCAGGCGAGCGTAGCGCGGCTTTGCCGCGCGGAGCGAGAGGGGCGCGGGGACGTGCGAGCGGAAGCGAGCCACGTCCTCGATTCAATAACCAGCCACGTCCTCGATTCAATAACCAGCCGCGTCCCCGATACAATCTCAGCGGGTGTGCTGGGTGCGGAAGGTGTGTGGGTGATTTTCGCTGCGGGCGACGGCGGGCTGGTGCAGGGGGACGAGCTGGTGGGGGGCGTTGCCGATCAGATCGGCGCGGCCCATGCGACGGAGCGCCGCACGCAGCGTGGGCCAGTTGGCGGGATCGTGGTAGCGCAGGAAGGACTTGTGCAGCGCGCGCGTCCTTGACGACCTCGGGACCTCGACGGTCTGCTCGAAGCGGAGGGGACGCAGCGGGTTGAGGCCCGTGTGATACATCGCGGTGGCGGTGGCCATCGGGGACGGCAGGAAGGCCTGGACCTGGTCCGCGCGGAAGCCATTCTTCTTCAGCCACCCGGCGAGGTGGAGCATGTCCTCGTCGCGGGTGCCGGGGTGCGCGGCGATGAAATACGGGATGAGGTATTGCTGCTTGCCGGCCTCGCGCGAGTAGCGATCGAAGAGCTCGCGAAACCGCTCGAAGGTGCCGATCCCGGGCTTGAGCATCTTCGAGAGCGGGCCCTCCTCCGTGTGCTCGGGGGCGATCTTCAAGTACCCGCCCACGTGGTGGGTCGCGAGCTCGCGCACGTACTCGGGCGAGGTCGAGGCCAGGTCGTAGCGCAGCCCCGAGGCGATGAGCACCTTCTTCACCCCCGGCACCGCCCGGGCCTTCCGATAGAGCCCGATGAGCGAGGTGTGGTCGGTGTCTAGGTTGGGACAGATGCCAGGGTAGACGCAGGAGGGACGGCGGCAGGCGGCCTCGATCTGCGGATCCTTGCACGCCAGCCGGTACATGTTGGCCGTCGGTCCCCCGAGATCCGAGATGACCCCGGTGAAGCCCGGGGCCCGATCTCGGACCGCGGCGATCTCCCGCAGCACCGACCCCTCCGAGCGATTCTGGATGATCCGTCCCTCGTGCTCGGTGATCGAGCAAAATGAACACCCTCCGAAGCACCCGCGCATGATGGTGATGGAAAAGCGAATCATCTCGTAAGCGGGAATCTTCGCCTCCCCGTAGACCGGGTGGGGGCGCCGCGTGTAGGGCAGCTCGTAGACCGCGTCCATCTCGGCCGAGGAGAGGGGCAGCGGCGGCGGATTCAGCCAGACGTCGAGGCCGGCGTGGCGCTGCACCAGGGCCCGGGCGTTCCCCGGGTTGGATTCGAGGTGCAAGATGCGCGAGGCGTGGGCGTAGAGCCGCGGATCACGCGCCACGCTGTCGAAGTCCGGCATCCGGATGACCGTCCGCTCGCGCGACGGGAGCGGGCCACCCGGCGCCCCCGATGACCCCGATGACCTGCGCCGGGTCCGCAGCAGCGCACCCGCGGGCACGAGCACCGGAGGGCTGGGCTCCGCGATCGGACCTGCCGGCGTGGAGCACCCTGCCCCACTGGCGGTGGTGGGATCGAGGTAGGGCGACGGGCCCGCGACCTCGGCGAAGCTCGATTCCGCCGCCGAGCCGGGCGCGACCGGATGATCAAGGCTGGTTGCGAGGCTGGTGGAGTCGATCTCCTCCCATGCCCCGGGAGGCGCGCCCACGAAGGCCGTGCCGCGCACGTCTCGAATCGTGGACGGGGCCTCGCCGTCCCCGAGCCGGTGGGCGATCTCGACGATGGCCCGCTCGGCGTTGCCGTACACCAGCAGATCGGCGCCCGCGTCCACCAGCACCGACCGACGGACCGTGTTCGACCAGTAGTCGTAGTGCGCGATGCGACGCAGGCTGGCCTCGATGCCCCCGATCACGAGCGGGACGTCCGGGAAAGCCTGGCGCACGCGCTGGCTGTAGACCACCACCGCGCGATCGGGGCGCAGGCCCCCCACCCCACCCGGAGAATACGCGTCGTCCGAGCGCAGGCGCTTGTCCGAGGTGTAGCGGTTGACCATCGAGTCCATGTTGCCGGCGGTCACCCCGAACATCACGCTCGGCCGGCCGAGGGCGGTGAAGGCATCGGGGCGACGCCAGTCGGGCTGGGCGATGATCCCGACGCGAAAGCCGCGCGCCTCGAGCAGCCGCCCGATCAGCGCCGCGCCGAAGCTCGGGTGATCCACGAACGCGTCGCCGCTGACCAGGATCACGTCGCAGCACTCCCACCCGAGCGCGTCCATCTCGGCCCGCGACATCGGGAGCACCGGCGCGATTCCAAAGCGCTCCGCCCAGAACTTGCGCCGCGCGAACAGGGTCGCCGGGACCCGCTCGGGAGAGACGATCTGGAAGGCCGGGGTCCCGCGCGGGGACGGGGGCCCCGGCGGATGGACGGCACCCATGAGGCGCCTTGCATAGCACGCCGGCCGCCACCGCGCCCCGAGGGCGGTGGCGGCGCGCCCTATTCGGGGCCGGGCTCCGGCTGGCCGCTGCCAAGGACCAGGGAGCCCGCGGGGCGGACGCCGGAGGGGCTCCAGGGGGGGACGGCGGCAGCGGCGCCGCGCCGGGTCTCGGCGGGCGGCGCCCGCCGCGAGCGGTGGGCAGCGAGGGTATGGGCTCCGACGCCGGCCGCGAGCAGCACGAGCAGGCCGGCCAGGGCCACGCCGAGGTGCACCCTGCGCCCGCGCCCGGCGGTGCGCCGGGCCCCGCCGCTCGGGCCTGGGGCTCCCGCCTCCCCGATCACCACCTCGACCGCCGCCTCGGAGGGCGGCCCGGCCAGGGCAATGGCTGGCGCCGCAGGGGACGTCGTTCCGGCGGGCGATCCCGCGATGGTCGGGCGAACCCAGCTGGCCGAGGCGGTGAGGAAGGTCTCGGAGGTGCCGGCGTCGGGACGCGGGTCGAGCGAGCGAACCAGCCGCAGGATCGCCCGGCTCGGCCCCCGCAAGGTGGCGAGGTGGTTCTCCACGTCGGCCAGCATCTCGCCGGCCGAGCCGTAGCGGGCGGCTGGGCTACGCTCCACGGCCCGCGCCACCAGGGCGTCGAGCTCAGGCCCAACCTCGGCGTGGTACGCCGAGGGCGCCGGGCTCGGCTGCTGCAGCAAGGCCATCTTCTTGGCCAGATCGCTGTGACACCGGAAGAGCGGGCGGCCGGCCAGCATCTCGAAGAGCACACAGCCGACCGCGAAGACGTCCACCCGGTGATCGACCGCCGCCCCGCGCACCAGCTGCTCGGGCGCCAGGTACGGGACCTTGCCCTTGACGACGTGGACGGCCCGCGGGGCGACGACCTCGGGGACGATCGCCCCGGGATCGGGGATCCCGTCCCGTTCGGCCGCCGGCGTCGAGCGCCCGGAGCCTCGCGCGGGCTCGACCGGGGCATCGGGCGCCTCGATCAGATCGGCGGCGCGCGCGATCCCGAAGTCGAGCACCTTCACCGTGCCGTTGCTGGCCAGCATCACGTTCGACGGAGAGATGTCCCGGTGGACGATGTCGAGCCGCCGGCCCGTGACATCCACCAGGTTGTGGGCGTAGTCGAGCGCCACCAGGAGCTCGCGCGCGATGTGCAGGGCGGCCACCACCGGCATCGGCGTGCCGCGGGCCTTGAGCCGCGTCAGGGCCTCGCGCAGGGTGAAGCCGCGGACGCTCTCCATGGCGATGAAGTAGCTGCCCTCGGCCACGCCGAACTCGAAGATCTGCACGATGTTCGGGTGGTTCAGCATGGCCGAGATCTTCGCCTCGTTGACGAACATGTGCGTGAAGCGCGGCTCGGCGCTGAGGCGCGGCAGCACGCGCTTGATCACCAGCTCCCGACGGAAGTCCTCGGGGCCACGAACCTCGGCCCGAAAGACCTCGGCCATGCCGCCCGCTCCGATGCGCTCGGTGAGCTCGAAGCGACCGAAGGGCCGCGGGGTGCTCGCTTGATCCGGCACGCCGGAGGCCACCGGAGGGGGCGCGACGGGCGCGTCCGTCTCGAGCCGCCTCTCGGCGCCGAGCCTCTCGGCTCCCCGGGCGTCCGGGGCGCGCTGCGCTGGCGATTCGCCCATGGCCCCCCCGACATCGGCGGATGGCCGGATTCTCGTGAGCGCATATCGCCGACGGACGCGCGCGTCGGGTTTCTGGCGCGGAGAGTCGAGCCAGCCGGCACAGTCGGTGATCGGCGGTCGGCGGTCAGAAGAGGCGGTTGAGGCCGTTGAGGGCGGCGACGCGGTAGGCCTCGGCCATGGTCGGATAGTTGAAGGTCGTGTTCACGAAGTAAAGCAGGGTGTTGGCGTCGCCGGGCTGGGCCATGATGGCCTGACCGATGTGCACGATCTCGGCCGCCTGATCGCCGAAGCAATGGATCCCCAGGATCTTCATGCTGTCGCGGTGGAAGAGCAGCTTGAGCATGCCCACCGTGTTGCCGGTGATCTGGGCGCGCGCGAGCGAGCGGAACAGCGAATGTCCCACCTCGTATGGCACGCCGGCGGCGGTCAGCTCGCGCTCGGTGCGCCCGAGGCTCGAGATCTCGGGCGAGGTGTAGATCCCGGTGGGGATGTCGCGCACCAGGCGCTCGTCGCTCTTGCCCTCGATGGCGTGCCCGGCGGCGAAGCGCCCCTGATCATAGCTGGCGCTGGCGAGGCTCGGATATCCGACCACATCCCCCACCGCGTAGATGTGCTCGCGCGCGGTTCGATAGAAGTCGTCCACCGCCAGCAATCCGCGCCCGTCGGGGGTGAGTCCGACCCGGTCGAGACCGAGGTCCTGGGTGTTTCCGGTGCGCCCCTGGGCCCACAGGAGCAGCTCGGTCTTGAGCCGCTTGCCGCTCTTGAGGTGGATCACCACACCGTCGGGTTGGGCCTCGATCCGCTCGTACTCCTCGTTGTGGCGGATGAGGACGCCCTGATCGCGCAGGTGGTAGGACAGGGCGTCGATGATCTCGTCATCGAGGAAGGCCAGCAGCTTGTCGCGGCTGTTGAGGAGGTTCACCTTGACGCCGAGGTTGCGAAAGATCGAGGCGTACTCGCACCCCACCACGCCCGCGCCATAGACCGTGATGGTGTCGGGGGTCCCGTCGAGCTCGAGGATGGTGTCGCTGTCGCGGATGCGCGGGTTCCCGAAGTCGATCCCCGCTGGACGGTACGGCCGCGACCCCACCGCCAGCACGAACTTCTTGCCGTGGAGCTTGCGGCGCACCCCGTTGGTCTCGACCTCCATGGTGTGATCGCCGACGAAGCGACCGTGACCATGGACCACCGTCACGTGGTTGCGGGCGTAGAAGTCCCGGCGCATGGAGACCTGCTTGGCGATCACGCCCTCGGCGGCGCGCAGCATGGACGGGAAGGTGACCTCCACGTGGTCGGAGCAGGACGCGAACAAGGGGCTGCGGCGAAACGACTGGACCTGCGTCACTGTGTGGCGCAGGGCCTTGCTGGGGATGGTCCCGAGGTGGGTGCAGCCGCCGCCCACCGTCGGTGAGCGCTCGATCACCAGCACCCGCGCTCCCGCCTTGGCCGCCCGCATGGTGGCCCCCTCCCCGCCCGGTCCGCTCCCTATCACCACCAGATCGTATTCGTGCGAATCCAGCTCTTGCTCCGGCGGCAATCCCGACCTCCTTCGTGCGTGTGTGATCCGCGTTGGCCCGCGGGGGCAGCCTCCTTGGCGTGCTTGCCCGTACACTACATCAGAGTGGCGGACTGCCGCATGGTGCTCGCCCGACGCTCTCGAGGGCGACGTGAGCCGCCAGCGCCCCGAGAAGGTACCCATGGGGGTCAGCTTCTCCGCGGTTTTGACCGATGGGGGCTGTCTCACCAGTTCCCCCCGAAGAGGTCGAATGCCCGGAATGAATCGCACGCTGTTTTCGCAACGTCCCTCGCTGCCCGTCCCCCCGTCACCCGGGGGCCAGCTCGGCGCCCAGCTCGGGAGTCTCCTGCTGCTGCTGTGCGGCGCGGCCTGCTCGGGGACCACCGACGGGGCGCCCGGAGGGGGCGCGGGAGGCATCACGGCGCCCGGCTCCGGCGGCAGCCCGGGGGTGGCGGCCTCCTCGGGTGCGACGGGAGGGGCGGTCTACCCCGGGGGGAGCGGGGGCGTCCACGCCGGTAGCGGCGGACGCGGAGCCGGTGCCGGCGGGACCGGCGGAGCCGGCGCGGCGGTCGGATCGGGGGGCGCGCGGATCCTCGGCAGCGGTGGCAGCGGCAGTGGCAGCGGCGGGCGCGCCGGCGGTCCGGCCGCGAGCGGAGGGAGCGGTCCGGGGAGCAACGGCGGGAGCTCGGGATGCGCCACGCCGCCCGATCCCGAGCCGCTGGTCGGGTGGGCGACCACCGCGCCAGGGACCACCGGTGGAGGCTCGGCCACGCCGACGCAGGTGACCACCCTCGCCGAGCTCAACACCGCGCTCTCCGGGACCACCCCGGCCGTGGTGTGGCTCAAGGGCACCGTGACCGGTGACGTCAAGCTCGGCTCGAACAAGACCGTGGTCGGGGTGTGCGGGGCCGAGGTGCACGGCCACGTGGAGATCAGCGGTTCGAGCAACGTCATCCTCCGCAACCTCACGATCGTGGGCTACGGGGTCGGCGACTGCAGCCTCGACCCGAGCTACGACGCGACCTTGGGCTGCTCCTCGGGGGCCGACGCCATCTCGGTGTGGAAGAACGCCCACCACATCTGGATCGACCACTGCGACATCTCCGACGGGACGGACGGCAACCTCGACATCACCCTCGGCTCGAACTACGTCACAGTATCCTGGACAAAGTTCCACTATTCTCCCCGCACCGACAACACCGGGAGCGACTCCACCGGCGCGTCGGGGCATCGGTTCAGCAACCTGGTCGGCGGCACCGACACGCCGCCGAGCACCTATGACGACGCCAGCACCTTGAACGTCACCTGGCACCACGACTGGTGGGCCGACAACGTCGTGGAGCGCCAGCCGCGGGTTCGCTTCGGCAAGAACCACGTCTTCAACAGCCTCTTCACCTCGACCAGCGCCAAGTACTGCGTCCGCGCCGGGATCGATGCCCACCTCCTGGTCGAGAGCAACGTGTTCGTTGGGGTGGCCAACCCACAGCAGTTCAACAGCGCCTCGGATCAGACCACCGCCTTCATCACCGCCACCAACAACCTCTACACCAAGACCTCCGGGAGCCAGGCGACGGGAGGCGGCGGCACCGCCTTCACCACCCCACCCTACGCCTACACCCCGGACCCCACCGCTGACCTGCAGGCCGCCATCCAGGCCGGCGCCGGCCCGCACTGAGGCCCTGGGGCCGGGCGCTCAGGCGCACTAGCGCCGGGGGGCGGGCTCGGTCGCGGCCGGGGTCGAGGCGGGGGGCTGGGTCGGGTGGCGTGCCCGCAGGCGGCCCCGGGCCGAGATGATGACCAGCACCGAGAGCAGCGCCACCAGGCGCAGAAAGCGGACCTTCCACATCCGCCGCCGCAGGACCTCGTAGAAGGCCGCCGCCTCGCCGACGGGGAGCTTGCGCAGCACGATCTCCTGCTGCCGCACCCGGACCGCGTCGGTCGCTCGGGTCCCGAGCGAAAGCACCAGGAGCACGCCGATCAGCGTGCCAATCACTGGCCGCCCCCCCGCGAAGCGGCCCAGACCAGGTAGACCGAGTAGAGCGCACCGGCGGCGAGGGCCAGCGCGACCGCCCACATCATTCGCTCTCCCCGGGCCCGCCCGCGTTCGTAGTGCGCGAGCGCCGCCCGACCGGGGAGCTCCCGGATTCGATTCAAGCGGCGTCCTTCCTGGATGTAGCCGGTGGCCGTCACCAGAACCGTGACGGCCAGGAACACGAACCGAATGAGCTGCACGACACCATCGTACTGCGGGATCCCGCCTGCGCGCACGCGCCCGGGGCTTCTTGGCGCCTTGGCCATCCCGTCGGGCCGCCGCCGATGCGAGGTTCCGGTGGCGCGGTGCGGGTGGACAGAAGCCCTTCGCTGTGGCAGCAAGATGTCTCGATGCGTACGACGCGAAACATCCGAAGCTGGAAAGAGGCGCTCGGCCCCCGGTTGCCCGAGGCGTGGAGCCGCGAGATCGACATCTTCGAGACCCAGATCGAGCTGCGCAAGAAGGGCAAGATCGAGGAGAAGCTGTTCGCCGAGACCCGGCTGCGGCGCGGGGCCTACGGCCAGCGCTACGATAATGGACAGCGGCACGACGGGGAGAAGACCCAGGCGCTGGCCTTTCCGTCGGGGGACATCACCAAGGGCCCGAGCACCCTGTGGGACGCGCCCGGGATGCAGCGGATCAAGATCCCGTATGGACGCTTGACCGCCGAGCAGCTCGACACCCTCTCCGAGGTGGCCGAGGAGTACTCGGATCGCATCCTGCACGTCACCACCCGCCAGGACATCCAGCTGCACTTCGTTCACATCGACGACACGCCGGACATGCACCGGCGGCTGGCGGCGGTCGGGATCACCACCCGCGAGGCCTGCGGCAACACCGTCCGCAACGTGACCGCCTGCCCCGCCGCGGGGGTCTGCCGCACCGAGAGCTTCGACGTCGCGCCTTACGCGCACGCCCTCACCTTCTTCCTGCTCGGCCACGACGACACCCAGGACTTCGGGCGGAAGTTCAAGGTGGCCTTCTCGGGCTGCAAGGACAACGCCTGCGGGCTCACCAACTTCCACGATCTCGGCGCCATCGCCCGCACCCGCGAGGTGAACGGGGTGACCGAGCGCGGGTTCGAGATCGTGATCGGCGGTGGGCTCGGCTCGGTCCCGCAGGCCGCGCAGGTGTTCGACCCCTTCCTGCCCGAGGCGGAGCTCCTGCCGATCGCGCAGGCCATGAGTCGGGTCTTCGCGCGGCTCGGGGAGCGCCAGAACCGCGCGCGCGCCCGCTTCAAGTTCGTGGTCAAGAAGCTGGGGATCGCCGAGACCACCCGCCTCATCCAGGAGGAGCGGGCCAAGCTGAGGCCCGATCCCCGCTGGACGGCGTTCCTCGCCGATCTGCACGCCACCGACGAGACCCCGCTGCGCCCCCCGGGCGCCCTGCCCGCCGGCCCCCATCCGGCGGGGTTCGAGGCCTGGCACGCGACCAACGTGGTGCCGCAGCGACAGGCCGGCTACGCCATGGCGACCGTTACCTTGCCACTCGGCGATCTCACCTCGGAGCAGGGGCGCGCCCTCGCCGACCTGGCGCGGCGGTTCACCGGCGACACCTTGCGGGCCACCGCCGATCAGAACCTGCTCCTGCGCTGGGTGAGCGAGGCGGACCTGCCTGCGGTATACACCGCGCTGCGGGCGGCGCACCTGGCCGAGCCGGGGGCGGGCACCATCAGCGACATCACCGCTTGCCCGGGCACCGACACCTGCAAGCTCGGGATCTCGTCGTCCCGAGCGCTGGCGGCCGAGCTGACCCGCGAGCTGCGCGCCTCCGGGGTCGATCGCGATCCCAACGCCCGGCACCTGCACATCAAGGCCAGCGGCTGCTTCAACTCCTGCGGCCAGCACCACGTCGCCGATCTCGGATTCCTCGGGGTGAGCCGCAACGTGGGCGGGCGCCGGGTTCCCCACTTCCAGCTGGTGGTCGGTGGACAGTGGGAGCACAACGCCGGCTCGTACGGGCTCGCCATCGGGGCGGTCCCCTCGAAGCGGGTCCCCGAGATCGTCAAGCGCCTGACCAGCCGCTACGCCAAGGAGCGTCAGGGGAGCGAATCCTTCGCCGACTTCGCGAACCGCATCGGCAAGAAGACCATCCGGGCGATGGTCGAGGAGCTGCAGATCCTGCCGACCTACGATCAGGATCCGAGCTTCTACAGCGACTGGGGCGATCCGCGCGAGTACACCATCTCCGACATGGGCGAGGGGGAGTGTGCCGGCGAGGTGGTTCCCTACGTGGAGGTGGAGCTGGCGGCCGCCGAGCGCGAGGTGTTCGAGGCCCAGGTCATGCTCGACGAGGGAAAGGTAGACGCCGCCGCGGGACACGCCTTCGCGGCCATGCTGCAGGCGGCGCGGGGCCTGACCCGGGAGAAGAACCCCAACCTCGGCAGCGCGCCCGCCGAGATCGTGGCCGAGTTCCGCACCCACTACTACGACACCCAGCTCTTCTTCGATCCGTTCGCGGGCGGCAAGTTCGCGCACTATTTCTTCCGGGCGAACGACGAGCGCGGGAAGCCCGCCACGCTCGAGTCCGCCCACCAGCTCATCGAGGAGGCCACCCTCTTCGTCGACGCTGCCCACCAGTGCTACGCGCGTCTCGGCTCGGCGCTCAAGGCCACCGTGCCGAGCCCCACCCTGCCGCCCTCCACCCCGATCTGAATCGAGCCCCCCGCCCCCCAAGGAACCATGCTCTCATCCAAGCTGCAACTGAAGATCTTCCTCACGCCCGAGACCGCCGCGGCGGCCACCGGCGCCTCGGCCGAGGCGCTCATCGGGGTGTTTCAAGGCTGGATTCGCGAGCGGCGGCTGCCCGAGCTCCTGATCGACGTGGCGAACTACGCGCATGTGCCGGAGGGTCCGGGCGTGGTGCTGATCGGGCACGGGTCGGACTATGGCCTCGATCTCGGCGGGGGCCGGGCGGGATTGCTGCACAACCGCAAGCGCGCGGGCCTGGGTCCGTCCGAGGCGCTCGGGGATCTGGCGCGCCGCACGCTCCACGCCGCGGACCTGCTCGAGCGCGAGCCCACCCTCGGCGGCCGGCTCCACTTCGCCACGAACGAGCTCCTGTTCCGCATCAACGATCGCCTGGCGGCCCCGAGCGACGAGGAGACCTGGGCGGCGGTGAAGCCGGAGCTCTCGGATCTGGCGGCGCGCCTGTTCACCGGATCCTTCCAGCTCACCCGCGAGGGCACCCCGAAGGAGCTGTTCGCCGTTCGCCTGACCACCAGCGCCCCCGCCATCCTGCTCGCCACCCTGCTCGAACGCGCCGGCGGCCCTCCGGTCGCGGACGCCTCCCTGGTGACCTAGAGACGACCCGTGCCTCAATCTCGTATCCCCTCGCCCCGCGCAGCGGGGAGAGGGTCAGGGAGAGGGGCCCCACTTCATTCCGGCCGCGCCGGGCGCAGACCATCTTCCGAGCCGGACCACCGAGTCGAGCCCTCGTCCCTCATCTAGAACTGCAACAGACCTCTTTGGTCTTCGTATGGAATTGCATCCCGCATGTACAGTACGGCAACACTCACTCCGTCAGTGGTCTTCAGCCCATCCCAGTTCGCATATAGTCCGGGTTGTGCGTCTCTATCGGCGAGATATCTCTCGCGGAGCGCCCGAAGACGGCTCGGTGAGTCAGGATCGGAGACGAGCTTACTCGTGCCCGGCATTATGAGATTGATGCCGTCAATTCCTGGGTCCAACAGAAAGTCACTGAGGGGCATGGCCAAAGGCCATGCGTAGGCCATCGCCGAGCCGCTGCTGGGGTCATAGGCAGAGACGACTGCGCTGACGTGAAGCGCGCCGTCCATGGCAATCCCACGCGCCCACAACGACTCGGCGACAGTCTGGATGACTGACCACGCTGCATCGAACCGCTTGCCCTCGAACCCACATTCCGCTGTCGCTGTCGGGGTCGAAACAGCGCGAACTGAATAATCGAATAGTCCGGCAGCTCCACCGCAGTCGCGCAGAGAAGATATGTCACCGAGTGCCACACCTTGTTCCAGGGTCGCCACGTCTGAGGCCGTGAGCACCCCCCCGCGGATTTCCCGATCTCGGCGCTGGGCATCTTCCGTCCATACGCTGGTCCAGTAAGAGCAGAGGCCGTCGACGGCGAAGAAAGGCGAGCCGTTTTCAACTCTCACCAGTGAGCCGCGCAGTTCGTTGCCGGGCTCCACGAACGCCCAAAGGCGAAGCCGCTGTGTACCATCGCAGAGCCCAAAGACGTCGGAAGGCGCCGCTTCCTGGCTCCCTCCATCGGGGCTGTTGGCGGCCGCTCCATCCATCACGGAGCTAGCCGGCCCGTCATCGCCCACGCCGACCCTTACGGACGGCGATGAGCATGCCGTCGCGACGCCGAGCAGCGCGACCACACCTCGCCTCATGACAATGAACGCTAGCAGGTCCCTGCCAGACAGCGCGTCAATCTTCCGCAGCGACCGATGCGAAGATCTCCTCGAGGGGTGTGCGAACATTGGCTCCGATGGCGTACATTGACACCGTGGTGGCGGAGTCGACGACGGCCGCGCGTGCCGTTGCAAAGGCGGTCGCTGACGGCCGCACGCTGGGCGCAGACAAGGCGACCGAGACATGAGCCGCCGAGTCCTCACGACCGTTCACCTTCGGGACGGGCGCGATGCGACCCTCGAATGGGTCACCGAGGACGACGCCTCCGGGATGCTCGCCTATCTGGAAGTGATCGCGGGCGAGACCGACTTCCTCACCTTCGGTCCTGGCGAATTTGGAATGACGATCGATCAGGAAGTCGCGTTCTTGAGATCCTTGGCAGACCCGATGAGGGGAATGATGATGAAGGCCGTGGTAGGCGGGGAGATGGTGGGAAACGCCCTGCTCCATCGCTCACCCCGTCCACGGGTTCGGCATGTCGCCGATCTGGGCCTTTCGGTTCGGCGGGATTTCTGGGGCACGGGCCTTGGCTCCGCGCTTTGCCAGACCATGTTCTCGGAGGCGAAGCGAGCTGGCGTCACGAGGATCTCCCTGAAGGTTCGCGCCGACAACGGCCGAGCAATCCGGTTGTACGAGCGTCTCGGTTTTTCCCACGAGGGTCGGCTGATCGGTGCGTTCCTCGTGGGCGGTGTCGAGCTCGACGAGCTCGTGATGGGGCTCCGGATCTGAGGTCGACCACCGCGCCCTCATGAGCGCGGACCTCTCTCAGGGGCCGGGGGTGTCTTCGCGCTCGATGCGGGCGCCGAGGGCTTGCAGGCGGGTTTCGATGCGCTCGTAGCCGCGATCGATCTGCTGGGCGTTGTGGATGGTGCTGCGTCCGTCGGCCACGAGGGCGGCGATGAGCAGGGCCATCCCGGCGCGGATGTCCGGGCTCGACACGTTCTGCGGATACAGCCGCGACGGTCCGGTGACCACCGCCCGGTGCGGATCGCACACGATGACCCGCGCGCCCATGGAGATGAGCCGGTCCACCCAGTACAGGCGGCTCTCGTACATCCACTCGTGAATCAGGCACGTCCCGGTGGCCTGGCTCGCCAGCACCAACGCGATCGAGGTGAGGTCGGCCGGGAAGCCCGGCCACGGGGCGTCGTGGATGCGCGGCACCGCGCCGTGCAGGCCGTCCTCCACCACCAGCGTCTGATCCCGCGGCACGAAGATGTCGTCCCCGCGCACCTCCCAGCGCACCCCGAGCTTGGCGTACGCGGAGGCCGTCACGCGGTGCTCGTTCGGGCGCGCGCGGCGGATCAGCAACTCGCCGTGCGTCACCGCCGCGAGCGCGATGAAGCTCCCCACCTCGAGGTAGTCGGGACCGACCGCGGCCGTGCACCCGTGTAGCCGCGGCACGCCCTCGATGGTGAGCACGTTGGTCCCGATGCCCTCGATGCGGGCCCCCATCGCCACCAGCATGCGGCAGAGATCCTGGACGTGGGGCTCCGAGGCGGCGTTGCGGATGGTGGTCGTCCCGCGTGCCAGGGAGGCCGCCATGACCACGTTCTCCGTGGCCATGACGCTCATCTCGTCGAGGAACAGGTCCGCGCCCACCAGCCCGCGCGCGGCACGCAGGACGTAGCCGTCGGGGCGGACGTCGATCTCCGCCCCGAGCTCGCGAAAGGCCCGGATGTGAGTGTCGAGCGGTCGGCGCCCGATGCGGTCTCCCCCCGGCGCCGGCAGCTCGGCCCGTCCGGCGCGCGCCAGGAGCGGCCCCGCCAGCACGAAGCTCGCGCGCATCTGGCGGCAGATCGCGGGGTCGGGCGCCACCGAGCGCAGGCCGTCCGCGTGGCAGGACACCGCCGCCACCTCGGGCTGCCCGACGCGCGAACCGAGATCCTCGAGCGCGGCCCGCATGGTCCGGACGTCCTGGATGTCCGGCACGTTGGTGAGCAGGACCGGCTCGTCGGTGAGCAGCGTCGCCGCCAGCATCGGCAGGGCCGCGTTCTTGTTCCCGGCCACGGTGATCTCGCCGCAGACCGGTACACCGCCATCTATGACGAAGCGACTCACGCGTCCCTCACCCGAGAATGCCCGGGGCGCGGTCCCCGGGCAAGTTTCGGGTCTCCGCCCGACGGCCAGCCCTCTTCACGGGTGTCCGGGGCGGCTCCGGGTGGTGGCCGTCAGCCTTAGGTACACCCACAACTCGCGCTGGTGGAACGCGAAGCTCGGGGCGCTGAAGTTCGGCCCCCGATCGGATCCGCGCACTCCCCCCTCGATGAACAGCGTGTCGGAGAGGCGGTGCCGGATCGGCAGCTGCAGCGCCACCACCGTCTCGTCCGGGTTCCCGGCGAGGGGCTGTGACCGGATGACCGTCGAGAAGATCGCCTCGAGCGCCGCCGTGGTGTCCGGCTGAAACAGCAGCCCGAGGGCCAACGAGGTCGTCGACCGGGGACCAGCCGCGCCGAGGAAGGGGTCGACGAAGTAGTCGACCGACGTCGAGAAGAGCCCTCTCAGGCGGGGCTCGTCCTGTCCCGGCAACCACGACCCGATCTCCACTCCGCCGATGGGCGACCAGGAAGGGCCGCTGCCACTGGTCGACCCGCCGGTGCCCGAACGCCAGCCGTGGGCGACGCCCCCCAGCACCCGCAGGTCCCCGAGACGCGACAGATGCGTCCTCCAGCCGAGCTCGGTGGAGGCCACCACGAAATCGAAGGCCCCCCCGGGTACCGCGAGCGACCCGGAGGACGACACCCGGTCCAGCTCCCCCACGAGGAGGAGGTCGCTCCGACGCGAGAGGTGGGCGCTGGCCGACGGCAAGGCGCGGAGCACGGTCTGGTCGGGGAGCGGTGGGGCCACGAACAAGGGCACCATTCCGCCCCCGCCGTTCACCGCGGCGGCGACGGTGCCGCCGTAGGAATGGTAGCGAGCCGCCTCGCCAGCGAGGGCGAGCTCCCAGCGAGGGCTGGCCAGGTATCGCGCCCCGAGGTGCCCCGAGACGGCCACGATCTTCTGTACCGCGGGCAAGGTCCCGGTCGGCGTGGGGCCGAGGATTCCGGCCAGGGCCGCGTAGTCGGGCTCTCCGATCGAGGAGGCTCCGGTGGCCGTCAGGGTGAGGGTCCTCGACGCGCGGGCGCTCGCCTGGAGGTCGAGGACGTGCAGGACCGCGACGTGGAAGTCGAGGGGAGCCGTGGCCGGGAGGCCACTGTCCGGCCCGACCGAGGCGAGCCGCACCACGTAGCCGAGCCGAACACTCGCCTCGGGACCGGCGAGGCTGCCGCTGACCCCCGGCGCGAGGATGCCCATGACCACCTTGGTCGAGGGATCGCCCGGTCGCACCGGCGTCTCGCCGGCGCGGGCCTCCGCCGATACCAGCGCGTTGAGGTCGACGCTGGCGGAGAAGCTCGCCGAGAGCAGGAGGACCGCTGCCGCCGGTACGGTCGCGAGCACGCGGCCTACTCCACGACGACGACGTCCCCGTCGGACAGACGGAACTGGGCGCTCGACGGCTCGGGCGCGACGAGCTCGCTCGCCCGGAAGCGGATCCGCGGCGGCGTGTCGTGGGATCGCACGACGAAGATGCGATCTCGCGACGCAAAGTCCGTCAGCCATCCCGCGGCCGCCAGGGCCGCAGTGACGCTGAAGTCCCGGCCGAGCTCGTAGGTGCCGGGGGTCTTGACCTCGCCCACCACCTTCACCCGCACCGGCGCCGGGCGCGAGATCACCACCGAGACCTGCGGCTTGACGACCACGTTGTCGAGGCGTCGCTGCAGCTCGGCCGCCGCCTCATTCGGGGAGCGCCCGGCGACCACCACGTTG
>Ga0265332_10001072_pt1 | contig 15990 bp, 11 predicted proteins | sample 41926metaG_FD_202084 | JGI IMG/M metagenome (GOLD analysis project Ga0265332, IMG submission 202084) | Rhizosphere microbial communities from Carex aquatilis grown in University of Washington, Seatle, WA, United States - 4-19-26 metaG | ecosystem: Host-associated > Plants > Roots > Rhizosphere...
GCCGCGAGCATTCCCAGACCAAAACTCGTCAGCGGCGCAGGCAGCCGAAAGCGCTGCAACGCGCGCGGAATTACGATCAGCGCAAACAGGAGCGCTAGGTACGCAAGATTATTGGTTAACGACGGGAGAATTGCCATTAGTGCAGTTCAATCAACAGGCCCTGGCCGGCACGAGCCAATCGCAAGCAAACCGGCTGCGATTGGGAGCACTCAACAAACTCAGGTGGCTTTATTGCCTTTCCACTTTGACTTTAGACGGCGATATTCCACCCAAGTCTTTTGAAGAGGGCGTACGCCCCGATACTAGCTCCGACCCACCCAGCGGATTGCAGATCACCCCAGGCCCAGTGGTCGTTCAGGTTTTCTTGCGCCGGCAACAGACTGAACACGCTAAAAAAAGCCTTGGGCCGAGCATGAGCCGTCATGGAAGCTGCTGGGACAACGCGGTCGCGGAATTATTTTTCAGCAGCCTTAAGAAAGAATTCATAAAGAATACCATCTACAGAACGCGCGAACTCGCGAAGACCGCCATATCGAACCACACCGATTCGTTCTAGAATCCAACGCGGCACCACAGCCAATAAGACGGCGTAAGCCCTGAGTAATTTGAAAGAGTCGGACAAAGACGCCGACGTGTCCAGTGAATCCTGGGAAGTCCAGATTCGTATAGACTTGATTCTCAGGGTGTTTACGGGTCATCAATTCGGTGCAGCCTTCGCGGCGTTGGGCGGCGGCACGCCCCGCCATGCGCTGCGCATCCACCGGCCGGCTCCCGCGGCGGCGGCACGCAGCCTGCCTGATTGCACCGCCCGCGGCCGCGCCATTAGACTACGGGCGCTAATTGTCACCTCGGCCTATTGCACACCCAGACGGACAGGATGTTCACGATGAGGAATCGGCTCGTCGCGCCATTGTTCGGCTGCGCACTGTCGCTGTTTCTGCTTGCGACGATCTCCCCTGCACCCGCGCTTGCGGATGCTGACGCCGCGCCATCGCCTAGGCCATTCGTTCGCGCGCCACTGAGCTTCGAACCCAACGAAGGACAGACCCGCGCCGATATTCAATATTCGGCCTATGCATCCGGCTACGCGGTGCAGTTCGAAGGCAGCGGTATCCGACTGGTCTACGCCGCGTACCCGAACCAGAGCCTGGCGGACCATTTGAAATCGCAGTTCATCGCACGCTGGACCGGACAGGCGGCCGACAACCAGGCCGCGGCCCGAACCATCGGGATCGAGTTCGTACACGCCCGATCATCCCTCCGATGGCAGGGTGAGGGTGCACTCGCCGGACGCAGCAACTATTTCCGTGGCAGCGATCCGGCCCGATGGCACCGTCAGATTCCCCATTATGCGCGCGTCGGGGCGCAGGGCGTCTATCCCGGCATCGACGTGACGTTCTACGACACGGCCGGGAAGCTGGAGTATGACTTCGATGTCGCCGCAGGCGCCGACCCCGGGCGGATCCGACTGCGCGCGAGCGGCGCCTCGGCGCCGCATTTGGCCGGGGATGGTGCGCTCGAGTGGAACTCCGATCGGGGAGCGATGCGCCTTGAGCCTCCGGTCGCCTACCAGACCCAGGGCGGCGAACGTCATCTTGTCGCCGCCACCTACACGTTGCGTGGTCGCGAGGTCGGGCTGAGCTTGGGTGCGTACGACCGCACGGTCCCCCTGACGATCGATCCGGTGCTGGACTTCGCTGCGCTGGTGGGCGGCGGCGGCTACGGTACCTGGCCCTTCGGCATGGCGATCGATGCCAGCGGCAACACCTATATTTCGGGCTTTACGTGCAGCGAAAATTATCCGTCGACACCCGGCAGCGCCTACACTCGGGGCGGCGCCAACATTGCTTTCGTGGACGCCTGCGATGTGGCTTTCGTGACCAAGCTGTCGGCCGACGGCTCGACGCTGGTGTATTCCACGTTTCTCGGCGGCAGTCTCTACAATTTCGGCAGCCGACTCGCGGTTGATGCGGCCGGGGAAGTCTACGTGACCGGGGGTACCTCCTCGACAGACTTCCCGGTGACCGAGGGCGCGTACCAAACCACCTACCAGAGTGGCAGTTCTCCGTATGCGGCCTCCTGTGTGGCGGGCCTGACGCCCTGTGGCGATGCGTTCGTGGTCAAGCTCAGCGCCGACGGCTCGCAGCTGCTGTATTCGACCTATATCGGCCAGTCCGACATCAACTGCGCGACGGCGATTGCGATCGACAGCGCGGGGGCCGCCTATGTGACGGGGGGGACGAACTCGGCGTCGTTTCCGGTCACGGCCTCGGCGCCGCAGAAGACCTTCGAAGGCGGCAACACCTGTTTCGGGCTGTCGCTGCCATGCCTGAACGCCTTCGCCGCCAAACTCTCCGCCGATGGCTCCCAGCTGCTCTATGCCACCTATATGGGCGGCAGCGAACAGACCATGGGACAGGCGATTGCCGTCGATGCATCCGGCGAGGCCTTCATCGGGGGTAGCACCGCCGCTGCCAACTTTCCAACGACAACCGGCGCGCTGCAGGCCACGGCGGCCTATACCTATGATGGCCAGTACCACGGCTTCGTGACCAAGCTCAGCGCGAACGGCAGCCAGTTCCTGTACTCAACCTATCTGGGCGGATCCGGCTCGGAGTACTTGATCGACCTCAAGCTCAATAGCGCCGGTAACGCCTACCTGACGGGCGCGACGACTTCCCCGAACTTTCCGGTGACCGCCGGCGTCTACCAGACGACCTATGGCGGTTCCCCCTCCTTCCTGGTCTCTCCGACTTCGCCCAGCGGCTGCGTCGCCAACCTCTCGGTGACGCAGCCCTGTGGCGACGTGTTCGTCGCTGAGCTCAATTCCGCGGGCTCCGGGTTGCTGTTGTCCACCTACCTCGGCGGCCAGGGGGGCGACAGCGCGACCAGCCTCAGCCTCGATGCCGCGCAAGACATCTGGCTCACCGGAGCGACCTCCACGCCCTGCCAGGGGAGCTGCCCCTCCGGCACGGTGTACTTTCCGACCACATCGAATGCGTATTACCCCACGCTGGCTCCCACGAACTACGAAGGTTTTCTCGTCGAGCTCAATCCGTCTGCCAAGCAGCTGCTGTACTCGACTTTCGTGATGCCGACGCAGGCCTCGACGGGTACCGCTGTCAGCGCCGCTTCCAACGGCGATATCTATCTGTTGGGCCAGGTCCTGTACCCGTCCGCCGGGGAGCCAGTGACCACGTACAACGCCTTCAACGCCGACCCCGGCGGCGGCGCCTTCGTGATGCGCTGGTCACCGGGCGGGGCCGCGCCCGCGGTGCTGCTGAACCCCACGACGCTGAGCTTTGCGTCGACGACGGTCGACGCCAGTACTGCATCGCAGCCCATCACGCTGACCAACGTCGGCACCGGTGTGCTGAATTTCGGACTGTCGCTGGAGCAGGGCATCAACAGTACCTTCGCGCAGTCCAGCAACTGCACCGGCACGCTGGCCGCCAATGTGAGCTGCACGATCAACGTGAGCTTCGCTCCGACGTCGGTGGCAGCGGCCGCCGCCGGCGCCAACCTGAATCCCGGCAGTCTGAGCGATACCCTGGTCGTGACCAGCAATGCGCCCGGCGCCAATGACGTCACGCTCGCCGGCACGGTGAACGACCCGCTCGGGGTCGCCTTCGTCCCCGCGAGTCTCACATTCGGCACCCAGGCTGCCGGCTCGACACCCGCCAGCTCCTTCTCTCAGACCTCGAACCTGGTGGAGCAATCCGCGGTCAACGTGCAGGGCGGTTCGGCGCCGGACGTAACCTCGGTGACCGTCGGCGGCGTGAATCCAGGGGATTTCACCGTGAACGTCGGAGGTTGTGCGGTCGGCTCCACCTCCGGCTGCGACATCACCGCGAGCTTCACGCCTGCTGTCAGCGCCACCGGCACGCGCAGCGCTACCGTGACGGTGGGTAGCAGCGCACCGGGCGCGCCGTTCGTGCTGAACCTCACCGGCACGGTCGCCAGCGGACCGGCGCTGCAGTTCTATCCGCAGTCGGTGGATTCGGGTACGCAGACTGTCGGAGTGCTCTTCTCCAATGTCAGCGCCGTCTATCTGTGGAATACGGGATCGTCCGCCTTGACCGTGACGGGCTACAGCTTTGGGACCGACTACGTGCTGGACGGAGTCGGCGGCGGAAACGGCAACTGCAGCGCGCTCCCCATCCAGCTCGCGGCGCAAGGCTCCTGCGAAATCCTGTTCCAGTTCGAGCCCACCGTGGTCGGCAACCGCAACACGACCGTGACCTTTGCCTCCAACAGCTTAGGTACTCCCGCGGTATTGAGCCTGCTCGGCAGCGGGGCACCGGCGAGCGGGCCGCGCCTGTCGCTCTCGCCGCACAGCTATCAGTTCGGCTCGGTGCAGGTCGGCACGACGTTGAATGCTCCCGAGTACATCGGGCTGGGCAACAACGGCACGAGCGCGCTGACGTATACGTTGAGCTACACGGGCGACTTCGTCGCACCCCCGGCGGGGTCGGCGGGGAGCTGCGGTTCGCCATTGGCCGCAGCCGGATTCTGCTACCTGGGCGTCACCTTTGCGCCGAGCACCAGCGGGGTACGAAATGGCGGCGTGACGATCACCAGCAATGCGCCCGACAGCCCTTCGGTGGTCGCGCTGTCCGGGACCGGCGTACTGCTGCCGACACTGACGTTCACGCCCGCCGCCGTGAATTTCGGGCCAACGGCGATCAATGTCGTCGGTCCGGCCGTCAACGTCATTGCGAGCAATTCCGGCAATGGGCCGCTGACGCTCAGCGCGGCCAGCGTCACTGGGCCGTTCGTGCTCCAGCACAACGGCTGCACCGCCGCGGTTGCACCGGGCGGCAGCTGCACGATCAGCGTGAGCGCGGACCCGGTGGCAGCGGGCATCGCGAGCGGCACACTGCTGGTCACGAATAATACGGTCGTCGGACATCAGACACCGGTCGCGCTCAGCGCCTTCGGCACGACGGGACCCGCGCTGCTGCTGTCCGCCACGGCGCTGAACTTCGGCAACCAGCCGGTGCTGACGCAGAGCGCTCCGCAGACCGTCACGGTCAACAGCACGGGTAGTGCCGCGGCAAGTCTTGCCGGCGTGGTCGCCAACGGCGACTACGTGCAGACCAATAATTGCCCGAGTAGCCTGGCACCGGGCGTGAGCTGTACCGTCAGTGTGAGCTTCCTGCCGTCCGTGAACAGCGCCAACACCATCCCAGCGGCGCTGATCGGCAACCTCGAGATTGGAGGAAACTTCAGCGGCAGCCCGGCGCTGGTGAGATTGACTGGCATCGGTACGGCCGCGACCGCCGCCGCCAGCGTCACGGGACTGACGGTGCTGCCGAATCCTGCGAGCGCCGGTCAATCGGTCTCGATCACCGCGCACGTCACTTCCAGTATCGCCGGCACGCCCAGCGGGTCGGTGAACTTCTATGACGGCGACCAGTTCATTGGGAGTGTGGCGCTCGGGGCGCAGCAGAGCGCAGCGCTGTCGGTCACGCCGGCCACCGGCGGAGCCCATTCCATCAAGGCCGTGTACGGCGGCAATGGGACCTATGCGGGCAGTGCCTCCAGCATCCTTAGCCTGCAGGTCGGTAGCAGTTCCTCTGGCAGCAGCTCTTCGGGCGGCGGTGGTACGCCCGACTTCAGCATCGCTGACTACCCGGGCTCGCAAACCGTTAGCCCAGGACATCCAGCGCAGACTACCCTGACGCTGACGCCACTCAACGGATTCGACCAGACCGTCGCGTTGAGCTGCTCGGGATTGCCAACGGGCGCGCAGTGCCAGTTCTCCCCCGCATCGGTGTTGCTCAACGGCGCCGCGATGTCGCCGACGCTGACCATCACCACGACCGCGAACATGGCGATGAATTTCCGCGGCCGGGGCGTCGATCCGCTGATGCCAGGCGGCCTGCTGCTGGCCGGGGTCGGACTGCTGCCACTCGTGCTGCGCCGTCGGCGCACGCCCCCGCGCCGATGGGCCCGCCGTGCGTGGGTCGCGGTGCTGGGGCTGGGTGCCGTCGCGCTGCTGCAGGCCTGCAGCAGCGGCGGCAGCAACGGCACCGCAGGAGGTGGCAGCAGCGGTGGCGGTTCCGGCGGTACGCCGGCCGGCACCTATGCGGTGATCATCACCGGCACCGGCTCATCAGCGACGCATACGGCCCAGTTCACACTGACCGTGAGTTGACCGCCGCGCATCAGGCGAATCGCCCTTTATTTGTAGGCGCGGAGAGCGTATTTGCCGGACTGACCGCATCTTTCGATGACGACCGCTTCTCGTATGACGAACCTCGCTTCGTTACCTTGGGCTTGCTGGTCGGGCGAGCGTGACTTGCAGCGCGACCCCATTAGAGAGGCCGTGCAAGCAGCAACTGCCCCGTTACCGGTTTGCGCCCTTGACATCCCTTAACTCGTGATACATATCAGAATATCGAACGATGTACTCGCGTTCTTTCGTGCCTCAGGCAATGGTTGGCAGACGCATATGGACGAAGCGCTCAAGAAGCAGGTTGCAGGCCAGCGGCGGTAACGGATCGGAATCACTGCCACAGCATTGATTGGTCGGACTGCCGATGCTGAACTTTCCCTATTTGGACCCAGCCCCCATCGCAACTACTCGGAGCTTTTTGAATGAACCAGGGATTTACTCAGTTATCCCCACCACTAAAGCTGGGGACAGGTCAGTACGGCGGAGCGGTGACGCATGCACACCAGCGTCACGATCAGCGCGACGGCGAGCAGCAGCAGACTGCCTGGTACGAGCCAGCTCCTTCGGTGGCGCGTGAACGTCGATACGGGTGCGGCGATCTGGCATTCGGGCCCGATGACCTGAGGCTTACTGGGCGGATCGCTCAGCGAAGCACTCTCATCAAGAGCACTCCAGCTGACAGCAGTACCGAGAAGTACAGCTCGAGGCGGAAGGTGCGAAACAGAATGTCGGTGTAGGCGGCGCCCGGCGCGCAGCTCAGAAAATCCCGCAGCAGGCGCACCGCGGCAGGCAGCAGCAGCAGCGGCAGCACGAGGGTCGGTGCGCGTGCCAGCAGCGTCATCGGCAGCAGCGCCGCGAACGGACCGAGCAGCAGCACCCCATAGAGACGACGCGAGCTGTCGTCACCGGCGATGACCGCAAAGGTGCGACGGCCGCCAGCAACGAGGCCGTGCCGATCAACAGTAGGGGCCAGCCGCGGTACACGATCAACAGCAGGCCGAGACCCAGCGACAGCAGTGCGATCAGGACAATGGCGGCGCGCAACTGGCCGACGCTGAGCCAGCCGCGCGCGGTGGCCCGAGGCAGCCCGGCGCGCGTGCCCGTGCCGTCCCCGCCCCGCACGGTGTAGCCAACATCGTTCTGCATATTGGTCGTAATCTGCATCAGCACGGCCGCACACAGCGCGAGCGACCCTACGAGCAGATTCAAGGCTCCGGCACGCTCGAATCCAATCGACGCGCCGACCAATACCGGGCTGATGGCCACCAGCAGGGTGCGCGGTCGCACCGCAGCCTGCCAGGCTCGAAGCGAGCCGGCACGGATCGGCCCCGTTGCAGCCCCGTCACGGGGGCTGGCCGTGGCGGGATGAAAAGAGGAGGATCCCACGACAGTGGTCCTCAAGCGCCCCTGACGGCACTGTTCAGGCAGGACTGCGATTGACTGCACTGCGCGCAGCGCGCCGAGGGCAGGTGGTTGGGATTCAGGCGCCGCTCGGAACCGAGCCACAGCAGGATATTGGCGAGCAACGCAGTAGCCGGTGGCGGCAAACCAGACCATCGCCCGCCCAGGGGCGCACGGCCTATCAGCCGATAGAGTGAATACGCTGACACTTGCCAAGGAGGATCGCGGGCGAGCAGCAACGGCGGATGCAGGGATGGCCCTTAGCCTGCCCCGGACCGTCAGACGGGGCGGCGGCGGGACGCCGGGACCCCAATTGGCGCCCTTTTTGTTGCCTGGAATGGCAACAATCTAGATCGTCGCCCCCGCGTTGTGCTAGCCTTTGTCCCCAGTGACGAAACGCCAAATCACAAGGCGTTCGGTGACCAGGGAGTAAGACCATGAACAGAAGAACAGCCGTGTGCGTCGTGGCTTTGATCTGCACCGCTCTGGCGGCGCCCGCCTTCGCCGCCGACGTCCAACAGGACAACACCACCGGCGTCTGGAAGCGCAACATGACGGCCACCCAATACGCGACCGACCCCTTCGTCAATCTGACCATGACCCGCACCGCCATTCCGGGCGGCATCCGGATCGACGGCAAGGGCCTGCGCAAGGACGGCACCAAAATTGACTACACGGCGGACGTGATCTACGACGGCAAGGACCACCCGACCCATGGCGTGGGGGCCCCCTACGACACCCTTGCCATCACGCCGGTAGACGCCAACCATCAACTCAGCGTCACGAAAAAGGGCCTCTATCAGATGCACGGCGTCGCCGAGGTCTCGGCCGACGGCAAGCGCCTGACGATCTCCAACAAGGGCACCAACGCCAAGGGCGAGCCGATGAATTTCACCGTGGTCTGGGACAAGCAGTAACGGACCCGCGGTAACGGAAGACGAGACCATGAACAGGCGTTCAGTCACCTGCGCCTTGGCCTTGCTCGGCGCGGCGCTCTCTGCCTCCGCCTTCGCGGCCGAACCGACCTCCGGGGACAACACCATGGGGGTGTGGAACCGCAACATGGTGACGTCCCACTACCCCACCGACCCCATGGCCAGCTTGCTGATGGAGCGGACCCCCATCCCCGGCGGCGTCCACATCCACTGCACCGGAAAATTCAAGAGCGGCGGCCCCATCGATTACTCGGTGGACGTGCTCTACGACGGCAAAGACTACCCGTCTCACGGCATCGGCGCCTCGTATGCGACGCTCTCGATCACGCCGATCGATGCCAACCATCAGCTCAGCATCAGCAAGCGCGACAAGTATTTAATGAAAGGTCGGACGGAAGTCACACCCGACGGCAAGCACATGATCATCACCCAGGTGGGCTCCTTCGCCACGGGCGCCCCCGGCGGCTTCAAGATCATCTGGGACAAGCAGTAGCGGAATCGCACGGCCCTGCATCCCAGCGCACTTGCATCAACATCGACCCGTCAGGGGGCAACCGATCCAATGAAGAGGTAGCCCCGCACGTTGGCGCCGGCCTCTTTGCGCAGATCAATGGTGCTGCACTCAGTCTCCGAGAATCCGGTTGACGCCATGACCTCGCGTACGTAGCTGTCGGAGTGTGCGTAGCGCCCAGTCATGGTCAGCTTGAAAGGGTCCGAAATCGCTTCCGGCAGCGCCTCGACCGTGAATGCGAACACACCCTTGGGTCGCAGGCATCGACGTGTCGCGGCCATTACCTGCTCCAGCGCTCCGATGTAGATCAAGGTGTCGGCGCAATTCACGATGTCGAATCGCTGCGGCCCGGAATCCATGAACTCACTCAATTCGGCTCGGACCAATTCATCATAGACGTTTCGCGCCCTCGCCTTTGCCAGCATCTCGGAAGACAGATCGACCCCCGTCAGAAATCGAGCCGTCGACCGCAGTAGCGGGCCGCAAAGTCCGGTACCGCATCCCGCATCAAGCACATCGAGCATTTGCTGCCCGAACGGCACCCTCGGTGCCAACGCCGCACTGAGCAACTGCGGCGCCGCATAATCCAGACGTTCCAGCGTGGTGTCGAACGAGCGAGCGAAGTCGTCGAACAACGCGGTCACATACCGCGAATCGCAGCGCTCTGGCACGTTGCTGCCGGAGGCGGCCGCGTACATATGCTGGGCGATGGGATTGGTTGGGTCGGCTTCGAGCCACCTGAGGTAAACGGCTGTTGCCTCATCTATGCGCCCCAGCCTGTTCAGCGTCTCACCCAGCTGCTGGTAGACCCGCAGTAATCCAGGATCGCACTCCAGCGCCCTGCGAAAGCTCCCCAGCGCCTCTTCAAAGCGCTTGAGCTCCAATAATGAATTGCCACGGTTATTGTAGGCTTCGGCATAGTCCGGCTTGAGTTTGAGCGCACGATCGTAGCTGTCGAGCGCGTCGTCGAGGCGCTTGATCTCATGCAGTGTCACGCCACGGTTGCTATAGGTTTCGGCATACTCCGGTCTGAGCGCCAGTGAGCGATCGTAGCTGACCAGCGCGTCTTCGAAGCGCCTGAGCTCCCTCAACGTATTGCCGCGATTATTGTGGACTTCGGCAGAATCGGGCGTAAGCATCAGCGCTCGATCGTAGCTTTCCAGTGCATCTTCATAGCGCTTGAGCCCCCGCAACGCATTGCCACGGTTGTTATGGGCTTCGGCATAGTCCGGCCTGAGCTTCAATGCCCGATCGCAGCTCGCCAGCGCCTCCTCGAAACGCTTGAGCTCCCACAGCGTGTTGCCACGGTTGTTGTGCACTTCGGCAGAATGAGGCGTGAGCTTCAGTGCATTATCGTCACTGGTCAACGCGTCTTCGAAGCGTTTGAGCGCCCGCATCATGTTGCCGCGATTGTTATGGGCTTCGACATAGTCAGGCTTGAGCTTCAGTGCATGATCGTAGCTCGCCAGCGCTTCATCGAAGCGTGTGAGCTCCCACAATGTATTGCCACGGTTGTTGCAGGCTTCGGCATAGCCGGGCTTGAGCTTCAGCGCACGATCGTAGCTCGCCAGCGCTTCATCGAAGCGTTTCAGCTCTCTGAGCACATTGCCGTGATTATTGTGAGCCGTTGCATCACTGGGGCTCGCAGCGGCGGCGCGTCCCAATAGGGAGACCGCCTCTTCGAAGCGGCGCGTCTGCGCGGCGATGATGCCCAGCAGATTCAATGCGTGAAAGAAGCTGCCCTGCCTGGCGAGAATCTGCCGACAGCATCGCTCCGCCTCGGCCCAGTCACCACCGGCATATGCCTTGGCCGCACGCTGCATCATTTGCGTGACAGCGGCTCCCGCCTGATTACCATGGGTGCCGCGCTTGGTCATGGATCAATTCTGCCGGTTTGCCGGACGACGCGATAGAGGCGGTCCCCGAACAACTCAGGGCGAGAGCCTGCCGGCGACGGCGCTCTTGAGCCGAGCTGGCATTGTCTGGATGCTTCTGCTCTGATGCAGATTAGCGCTCTAGCTGAGGAAAGGACCGCGCCCATGAAATTGACGATTCGACAGGCGAGCACTGCATGTGCCGCCTTTGCCGGCCTGCTCGCAGCTGTAATACCGTTAGCCTCACCAGCGCTCGCATCGGAAACCGCACCGGGGCTATCGATGTTCGATACGCAGATAGGCGCCGCCCATGCAGCGTTGTCTGCCGGAGATCTGGATCGTGCGCTGGCGCTTGCCGATGCGGCAATTCGAATCAATCCCGAGCGCTGGGATGGGTATGCCGTCGCCGGACAGGTGCTCTTGGCACTGCGACAATATGAGCCTGCGGCGGATGCCTTGAGCAAGGCCATCGAGCGGGCGCCGGAAGGGCAACAGGGAACGTTGCGCGAGATGCGCCGCGAGTGCCTGGTCGCTGAATCGAGCAGCACTGGCTCATCGCCCGTGGCGCTCGCGACTGCACCTGGGTCGCAGAACGCGTCCCAGCCGATCGTTCGATCGCCGCAGGCGGAGCCGAAACGCGAAGCCCCGACCGAGGTTGCCATGCCAGTGCGCTCGAGCAGCGCGAGACGCGACCCCGCGTTGTGGTTGGATGCGTCAACTGGTCTGATGTGGGCACGTCCGTGGTATTACCCCCAGGATACCGGGGTGGGGCCATGGAATCTCAATGACGCCCAGTCGTTTTGTACCAGACTGGATCTCGGTGACTATTCCAATTGGCGGCTACCTACCGTCGATGAACTGCAGCATGTATTTCACGCTTCGAGCAAGGGCTGGCGCTGGTCCAAGCCGACTTTTGACCCAGGCTACGGGATCGAAGAAGCACTAGATCATAAGCAGTGGCGCCCTCCGGAGTTTGTCGTCGAGGGTGACCACTTCCAGGGTAACCGGTTGCTCCTGTGGACAAGTACGCCGGCGGGTAAGCCTGGCGAGCATGTCGCAATGTATTTTGGCCGACCCTACAACGTACGGGACGATCAGCGGATTGGCTCAACATTCGATGGATCGGACAGTCGCACACCATTTCAAGGCTACGCGCTCTGTACGCGCACAGCGAACTGAAAGGCCCCATGGGACGGCTTTATGAACCGGACAAGCGCGCTGATACTTCTGTTCGTCGCAAGTTTGACTTGCGCTGCGCTACCACCACAGGACCAGCCGAAGCCGTTTCTGCTCGCCAACGACCGACTCGAGCTGACTATTTCGCCAGGCGGGGCGCGTCTGGACCGAATGATCATCAAGGACGGCCCGCCACTCAGTCCCCTGGCCCCATTGGGCCACTTCCTCGCACTCGACGGATTTGGCGCTCCCTCGGATCAGGAACTCGCTGCCGGGATGCCATTCCACGGCGAGGCCAACCATCAGTTGTTCAAGGTGATCTCGGCGACGGATTCGGGATCTTCCCATTCCGTAACGATGCAGGCCACGTTGCCCCTTGCACAGGAGACTCTGACGAGGACCGCCGAGATGATCGACGGCGAGAATCTGGTCTATGTCACGAGTACGCTGGAAAGCCTCATCGGCGTGGACAGGCCGGTGTCATGGGCCGAGCATTCCACGATTGGCCCTCCTTTCTTGGAAAAAGGCAAAGTGGCGGTCGACATGCCGGCAACGAGGTGTCGGGTTCGCCCGTTCAAGCCAGGCGACATTCCCGGCCACCTGGCATACGACAAGGACTTCACGTGGCCCATGGCTCCCGTTATCGGCGGCGGTGCGGCGAACATCCGCGAGATCCCGACCGATCACAACTGGCTGGATCTTGCGAGTTGCGAAATGGACCCGAGCCGCACGCTTGCGTTTGTGACGGCCCTGCACCTCGAAAAGCATCTGCTCTACGGCTACGTCTTTCGGCGCGATGAGTACCCCTGGCTGATGAGTTGGATGAATTTCACGGGAGAGGATCGGGCGGCGCGAGGCATGGAGTTTTCCTCACAGCCGTTCGATATATCGCATCGCGACACAGTCGCCATGAGCCCTCTCTTTGGAGTTCCGACGTTTCGCTGGCTCCCTGCGAAGTCGAAAATCCAAACTCACTTCATCATTTTCTACACCCGCGTTCCGGATACCTTCACAATGATCGATGATGTCACGCTCAAGGACGGAAAGCTGTCGATCGTGGATCGCTCGGGCAGTACGCTCGTTCTAGCTGCGTCACACGGGCTTTGATCCCTACAACGGCGGTCACGTTCCCATTCCTGGCTGTTTGACCAGATCCATCTTCGATCGAGTCGCCAGCGGCTGCGATTCGAGTGCACGAAGGTCCTGGCCGCGCGTTTCGCGCCCGGTCAGGGCAATCAGTACCAGCGCGAGCAGCGCAGGCACAGTCACGATGGCGGCGGCAATGCCCAGAGCCGGAACCAGCGCGAGCGCGCTCAAGCCCTGGGCAACGAGTCCGCCAATCTTGCTCCACCCGGCCACCCAGCCGGTAGCCCGGCCGCGCACCCGGATGGGATAATTCTCTGCCGCGTACGGAAGCAGGATCGAGATCACCGCCGATGATCCGACGATGAGTAGCGAGAGCGGCACAACGGGGTTGTCCAGGAACCCGACGGCGCCAGCACTGCGCAGCAGATCGCTCAGCAATCCCAGGCTCGTGAGCCCTATTGCCGCCACCAGCGAATACTTCGTACTCCAGCGACTGTAAAGATAGGCGGTAATCAGCACGGTAGGTGCCGCAATCAGAGTCGATCGGGCGATGATGTGGCTGGCCAGCCCGACACTGCGCCCCTCGGCCACCAACGAGCTTGGCAGCCACAAGAGCACGCCAAAATTCACGAATCCCCACGCGAGCGCGGCCAGAGTAAGTGCTATCGTAGTTCCAAGCAGGCCGTGCTCGGTTGCCGTCGCGACGGCCTCATGACTATCTGCCGCGTCGGGCTCCTCCTCTTCAGGCTTGCGCCGGATGACTGCCCCGAAGCGGGCCAGAGTAGCTCGTGCCTCGTCAATTCGGCCCATATGCTGAAGAAAGCGAGCGGATTCAGGAATCATGGGACTCATGGCAATGAGTATCAGTCCCGTCGGAAGATTCAGAAACCACATGATTCGCCAGCCGAAGAACGGCTGTAGCAGCGCCGAGAGCGCGCTGGCGGCGAAGTACCCGCCAATCGTGCCGACCCCGCCCACCAGCACCAGGCTCCAGCCCCGATGCCTTGTCGGCATGATTTCCGCCAGTAAGGCATAGGCGATCGGCAGCATGCCACCAGCGGCCGCACCCATCAGAAAGCACATGCCGACGTTCCACCAGAACGACGGCATAGCGCCGCAGATCGAGGTGCCGACAAACATGACAGAGGAAAGCAGAATCGACGCACGGCGCCCATAGAAGTCGGCCAGCGCACCCCAGACGAACGAGCCGGTCGCGGTGCCAATCAACGCCGAAAATGGAAGCAGGGCCACGGTCGCTGCGTTGACGCCATACTCCACGCGCATGCCCGGGGTCACAAAGCCGAGACTCGCGGGCTTCATGATATCGATGATCAGGGCCACAGACAGTACACCCATCAGCCTCCAGTGGGCGGCTGAGAGCGGGGCATCCTCCGGCGGTGCCAGGACATCGTGCACCGTGCCATTAACCGCGGCAGCTGGCAGTAGCCCGTAACCGGCAGCCAGGATACCGAGCACTATCAGCGCCATTCCCCATAACATGCCCGGATCCATGGGCATGCCCGCCAGCACGAATCCCATCGTACGCCCCATCCAGAACATCGGCAGATGCATCAGGACGCCGACGCTGACCAGGAGTGAGCCAACCCAAAAGGCCAGCACATTGCGACGCTCGGAGAGAGACAACGTCGCCGGACTCATCGGTGACACCTCCGCGGTGCAGCCACAACGCGTGCGTTCAAACCCCTGCTCCGTCTGCAGACGCGCTAGCCTTGGCGCGGCGCCGCGCGCGGCCCAATTCCGACCGCCATCGATGCCGTGCCACCGCAACCAAAGTCACCAGTGCGGCCAATGAGAGGCCGTAGCACGACCACACGTAGCCGCCGTACCGTCCCATGCTCCACGCCGCATGCGCTGGCATCAGACCACCTCTGCCAGCCAGCGCGCACTTCTCTCGCGTCTTATGATCTCCGCGCAGAGTCCGTCACATAGAACTGCGCCACACAGCAGGAGATACGCAAGCATCATCACGAGCAGAGGCGCAATCATGGACGCATCAATCGAGGACCTGCCGAAAACGGAGAGACTGGGTCCCTGGTGGAGGCTGTTCCACCAGACCACCGAGTACTTGATGATCGGAATGTTCACGACGCCAACTATCGCCAGCACAGCGGAAGCGCGGTCGGCTCTTCCAATATCATCTATCGATGCACGCAACGCGATGTATCCAAGGTACAGAAACAGCAGCAGCAGCTCCGAGGTCAGCCTCGGATCCCATGCCCAATAAGCACCCCACATGGGGCGCCCCCAGATGGATCCCGTCACCAGCGTCAGTACGGTGAATATCACGCCAGGCAGTGCGCAAGCTGCCGCAAACGCATGCGCCAGCTTCATACGCCAGATCAAGCCGATGGCGGCTGCCGTCGCCATTGCGGAATAGATGACTGTCGTCATCGTGGCGGCCGGCACATGCACATAGATGATCCGGTACGCGTCGCCCTGCTGATAGTCAACCGGGACGACGAACAAGCCCTGATAGCCGGCCCACACGATCATCAGGATCGCCGGCCAGAGCAGCCACGGCCGCAACAGCCGGGCAAAAGCATAGGCGTACGGCGGTGAGGCCAGCTTGTGAAACCAGACCCAATTCATAGGTGCCGACGTCATTTTCCTGGGCGCATGGCCAGGAATATATCATCGGCCTCCCGTCAGAATGCGCGGCATTGACGACCCGGGCGAATTACGGGCGGACCCAGAAGTCCGTCTGCGGATCTCGAGTACCAGTATCTTGCCGGGCGAAGCAGCACTCCTAGGGCTTCAGATGTCTTTTCAACTCCCCGCCAGCGAATTCCTGAGCGTCTTTGGCCT
>Ga0265332_10001079_pt1 | contig 15953 bp, 14 predicted proteins | sample 41926metaG_FD_202084 | JGI IMG/M metagenome (GOLD analysis project Ga0265332, IMG submission 202084) | Rhizosphere microbial communities from Carex aquatilis grown in University of Washington, Seatle, WA, United States - 4-19-26 metaG | ecosystem: Host-associated > Plants > Roots > Rhizosphere...
GCCTTGATACTGGTGGGCGGTACGACCTACTGGTATGTGCAGGACATCACCCAGAAGAAGCATGCGATCCTGCGCAACTACCCGCTGGTCGGGCATCTGCGCTATTTCTTCGAGCAGCTCGGCGAATATTTCCGCCAATACTTCTTCCTCGGTGATCGCGAGGAAATGCCTTTCAACCGGGCCACCCGCGGCTGGGTGTATCGCCTTGCCAAGAACGAGGGCGGGGTGATCGGTTTCGGTTCCACCTACGATATGCGCCACCCCGGCGCGCTGATCTTCGTGAATGCCGGCTTCCCGGTGCTGGAGGACGAGCAGGAGCCCACCGCGCCGTTGACCATCGGGATAGGCTACGCGGCGAAGCCCTTCACCGCGCGTTCCATCGTCAACATCAGCGGCATGAGCTACGGCGCGCTGTCGAAGCCGGCGGTGCAGGCCCTGTCGCGGGGCGCGGCGGAGGCCGGCTGCTGGATCGACACCGGCGAGGGCGGACTGGCGCCGGCCCACCTGGAGGGCGGGGCGGACATCATCATGCAGATCGGCACCGCCAAGTACGGGGTGCGTGACGCGGACGGCCACCTGTCCGACGAACGCCTGCGCGAGCTGGCTGCCCACGAGACGGTGCGGGCCTTCGAGATCAAGCTGTCCCAGGGCGCCAAGCCGGGCAAGGGCGGCGTTCTGCCGGCCGCCAAGGTGACGCCGGAGATCGCGGCGATCCGCGGCATTCCGGTGGGCGTGGACTCGATCAGCCCCAACCGTCACCGGGACGTGGCCAACGTCAATGAGCTGCTGGACATGGTCGTGCGCGTGCGCCAGGTGACCGGCAAGCCGACCGGCATCAAGACGGCCATCGGCGGGCGACGCTTCATGCACGAGCTGTGCGAGGCCATCGTGCGGCGCGGGCTGCAGGACGCGCCGGACTTCATCACCGTGGACGGTGGCGAGGGTGGTTCGGGCGCCGCGCCGCAGGCGCTGGCCGACCACATGGCCTTGTCCATCGACGAGGCGTTGCCGCGGGTGGTGGACACGCTGATCGAGTTCGACCTGCGTGAGCGCGTCCGCGTGATTGCCTCCGGCAAGCTGGTCACCTCGGCGCGGGCCGCATGGGCGCTGGCCTGCGGGGCGGATTTCGTGAACACCGCACGGGGCTTCATGTTCTCGTTGGGTTGTGTGCAGGCCATGCGCTGCCACCAGAATACCTGCCCGACCGGCATCACGACGCACAACGCCAAGCTGCAGCGCGGGCTGGTGGTGGAGGAGAAGTACCTGCGGGTCGCGAACTACGCCCGCAACATGAACCGGGAGATCGACATGATCGCCCACGCCTGTGGCCTCCGGCAGGCCCGGGAATTCCGCCGCGAGCACGTGCGCCTGGTGCAGCCGGACGGCCGCAGCGAGGCCTTCAACATGCTTTATCCCTACCCGGAGCCGGGCTGCGAAGGGCGGGGCCACTACTGAAGTGCCCACCGGTTTGCCGGCCGGGTGGGCGACTTTTGCCGGTTGGCGGGGTTTTCCCCGAAATGGGTTCGCGGGCTGGCGGGACGTGCTGCCCTTCACGCAGCGGCTGGTGGATCCCGCCGGCAGTTTTTTCCGCTTTGCCGCGGCAGGCCTGCGTGCGGCTTCCGGTTCCGCTCCAAAGCTGCGAGAGGGGGCTGTTTTCGGGTGTTTGGCTTAACTCAACTTTACCCGTCTTAACCCCTTGTGTCGGTCAGACAGGGGCATTCCGGCCGTTAAGTTGCTAGAGAGCAGAGCCTGGTCCGCAGTTGGCGGAGGTGGGCCCGGAAAGCGTCTCGGCTTTTCCCGGTTTCTTACGGAAAGGAATGCACCATGGTCAGCAGCGTAGGCAGTAACTACAGTGCCGTTTCGTCGTACGCGACGCGAACGCGCCCCGACCCGGCCGAGTTGGCGAGCAAGCTGTTCTCCAAACTCGACACCAAGGGCCAGGGCTACATCCAGGAAAGCGATCTGGAGTCGGCCTTCAATCAGGTCTATTCGTCCGCGTCGTCTTCATCCTCCAGCACGGCGACGGATTCGTCCTCGTCCTCATCCGCATCGAGCCAGGCTTCGTCGGATGCCACCCAGTTGTTTTCTGCGCTGGACAGCGACGGCAATGGACAGCTGACGGAAAGCGAGTTCTCGAGCGGTTTGCAGAAGCTCGCCGAGGCCCTCGACAGCCAGGCGTTCAGCAGCCGCATGCAAGGGGCGGGCGGCATGCCGCCGCCGCGTGGTCATCACGGGGATGGCGACGGTGACGATCAGAACGACACCGGCTTCACCAAGGACCAGCTCACCAGCCAGTTGCAGGACATCGGCTCGACCGACAGCAAGCGTACCGGCGTGATCTCCGACATCGTCAACAACTTCGACAAGGCCGACACCGACGGCGACGGCAAGGTGACGCGGCAGGAGGCGATGGCGTACGAGCAGTCCCAGAGCACCACCTCGTCTGCCTCGGCGAGCGCGACGGCGACAGCAACGTCCTCCACCGATTCGGCGTCTGCAGTGGCGTCGAGCTCCGTGAGCAGCCATCACGAGGGCAGGATGATGCACCGCCTCATGGAGTTGATGCGCACCTATGGCTCGAACAGCGGCACGTCGGACGGTACAAGCAGTGCCAGCAGCATCACGGTGTCCGCCTGAGGCTCCTTCCGATGAGGGGCGCGTGGGGATTCCGTGTAAGGCGCGCCTTGTGGAGGTGAAGGAATGCACCTCCACAAGGGCTCGGGTGCTGCTGCCGCGGGCGAGCCTGGAGGAGATTCAGCGCACGTCGAAATTGGTCGCCGTCGGGGCGAAGCCGCTTTCCTGGTATTCCACGTCGCCGTCCCGCGCCCATACGTAATGGGGTTGATCGGCGGGCACCAGGTAAACCGCGCCGGCCGGGATGGGCTGGACCCGCGTTTCGTCGAAGATGGTGCCGAAACCCACGTACAGGGTGCCGGACAGTACCGTCGTGATGCGGTCGTCCGGATGCACATGTACGCCGATGCGTCCGCCCTGGGCCAGGCGCAGGCGTAGCGCGTAGGGGCCGAGGGCTGTTTCGGTGCCGATCAGCCAGGCGGCCTGAAGGCCGGGCAGGTTGGGCGGTTCGACCCAGTTGGCCTGCGCCGGGATGATGGCCTGGGCCGTCGGGCCGGGCGGTTCCGCGGGGGCCGCCGGCATCACGGTGTCGCTGCCGGGGGCTTCGACTGGTGGAGGCTCATCGGGAGTGTCGGGTCCGCGCTCGGCATGGGCCGTGGTGCAGGTGAGGGCCACGGCAAGGGCCAGCACGGCATGCAAGGGCTGCAGGGTTCTACGCATCGGCGGAATCCACTCGTAAGGACGCCGCAGCTTACCAGCGGCTTATCGATCTGGTATCGAATTCGGTATCGCTGTCTGCCGTGGTCGGGCGGTAGGCGACAAAGATCTGGTCTTCGGGGATTCCCGCATGGCGGGCGATGCCCGCGACGGCCGCGTTCAGCAGCGCGTCCGCGTGGACGGCGCCGATGCCGTCTTCCGTCACCCGCAGTTCAGCCAGCACCGGCTGGGCGTTGCCAGACATGAGCGCCATCGCCAGCCCGGCGACGGCTGGGTGCTGTTCGGCCAGGAAGGTCCAGCTCACGGAAACCTGCTCCGGCGCCAGCCCGGCGGCGTGGGCCAGATCGAGGCGGATCGCGTCGAGCAGTGGCCCGGTGTCCCGTGCGTTGGGAAAGGCCTGGGAGCGGATATGCAGGAAGGGCATGGCGGGATTCCCGGCGGAGAGTCGATACCTGCTGCTCAGTATCCGGCCAAGGTGGCCGTGCTCACAAGGCCTGTTCGACGCGCGTGCAGACCTGCGTTGCCAGGTCGTCGGCGAGGCAGTCGATTTCCACCAGATCGCCCCAGTTTTCGCGGAAGTTGCGCTGCCAGGTGATCTGCCGCTTGGCGAGCTGGCGGGTGGCGAAGATGCCCTTGTCGCGCATCGTCGGCAGGTCGATGTAGCCGTCGAGGTATTCCAGCGCCTGGCGGTAGCCGACGCAGCGCATCGACGGCAGGCCGGGGTCGAGCTGGTAGTGCTTGCGCAGCGCGACGACTTCATCGACGAAACCGGCCAGCAGCATGGTGTCGAAGCGGCGCGCAATACGGGCGTGCAGTACCGCCCGGTCGCTGGGGGTCAATGCGAGCGGGATGTAGCGGTGGCTGTCGGTCTGCTCTTCCCGGCGGGCGTAGCTGGCGGCCAGCGGCTGGCCGGTGAGGCGGACGATCTCCAGCGCGCGCTGGATGCGCTGGGCGTCGTTGGGTTCGAGGCGGGCGGCGGCATCCGGGTCCAGCCGGGCCAGTTCGGCGTGTAGCGCCGGCCAGCCGTCGCGGGCGGCGGCGTCCTCGATCTCCCGGCGCAGTTCGGCATCGGCCTCCGGCAGGTCCGACAGGCCTTCGCGCAGCGCCTTGTAATACAGCATGGTGCCGCCGACCAGCAGCGGGATGCGGCCGCGGGCGGTGATCTCGCCCATCAGGCGGCGCGCGTCTTCGCAGAAGCGGGCGGCGGAATAGGCTTCCTCGGGGCTGAGGATGTCGATCAGGTGGTGCGGGCAGACGGCTTGCTCGTCCCGGCTGGGCTTCGCGGTGCCGATGTCCATGTCGCGGTACACCAGCGCCGAGTCAACGCTGATGATTTCCACCGGCAGCCGCTGGGCGAGGGACAGCGCGCAGGCGGTCTTGCCGCTGGCGGTGGGGCCCATCAGCAGGATGGCGGGCGGGAGAGGCTGTGTTTGGGGCATGATGCGCCTTTTCTATGGACGCGCATTGTAGCGGGTGGGATGTGGGCGTGAGGATGGCGATGAGGTGGTGGAGGCAGGTCTGGCTGCTGCTGGGCCTGCTGGTGCTGGCGGGCAGCGCCGTGGCGAAGGGGCCGCTGTACCTGTGGGAGCTCAGCGACGAACAGGGCCGGCCGCGGGCCTGGCTGTACGGCACGATCCACGTCTGCGATGCGGGCTGCTTTCCGTTGCCGGGGCGGGTCCGGGCGGCGTTGGCGGAGGCGGACAGCCTCGGGCTGGAACTGGATCCGGAGGATCCGGCGCTGTCGCCGCGCTTGCTGCAGGCCAGCCTGTTGCCCGCCGGGCGGCGGCTCGACGACATGCTGTCCCCAGACCTGCGGGGCCGTCTGACCCGCGTGTTGACCCGCTACGGGCTGCCGGCGGACGCCATGCAGCGCATGCAGCCCTGGATGGTCGGCACCTTGCTGACGCTGCAGTCGGCCCAACGGGCCGGCCTGGGGACCAGCCAGGGCGTCGACCTGTGGCTGGCCCGCAGCGCGCGGGCCCGTGGCCAGTCCGTGTGGGCGCTGGAGACCGTCGAGCGGCAGGTGTCGGCGATGGGAGCCGGCGGTGACGCCGCTCAGGTGGCCAGCCTGGGCGAGACGATCGGCCTGATCGAAAGGGACGAGGCGGAGCCTTATTTTCGCCGCCTGCTGACGGCCTGGCGGCGCGGCGACAGTGTGGCAGTGGACCGCATGCTGCGGGAGGAGGCCAGCGTCGAAGCCATGACGCCGATGCTCGCCGAGCTGCTCGACAGCCGTAACCGGGAGATGGCTGAGTCCATCGTGGCCCGCCTGCGCAGCGGCCGGCGGCCCTTCATTGCCGTCGGTGCCGGGCACTTCGGCGGGCCGAAGGGGCTGCTGGCGATGCTGGCTGAAAAGGGGTTCCGGGCCCGCCAGGTGAGCGACGAGTGAAGCGATGCGGCGTGACACTGTTGCTGGCCGCGCTGGCCGGCGCGGCACAGGCGGTGCCGGTGGCGGTGGATGTTGGCCATTACCTGGAGCGCCCGGGGGCGACCAGCGCCTACGGCGTTACCGAATTCGAGTACAACCAGTCCCTCGCCGCGGTGCTGGCGGCACGGCTGGTGGTGGACGGTGTGCCGGTGCGGCTGATCGGCTGGCGCGGCGAGATGGCCGAGCTGCGGGAGCGGCCGCGCCAGGCGGAGGCGGCCGGTGCGGGTTTCTTCCTGTCGGTCCATCATGATTCGGTGCAGGAGAGCCAGCTGGAAGCGTGGGAATGGAACGGGCGCGCACTGCGCCATGCGGACGGCTTCGCCGGCTTCTCGCTTTACGTGTCGCGCCTCAATCCGCGCCTGGACCAGAGCCTCGCCTGTGCCCGCAGCATCGGTGCGGCCTTGCGCGACGCTGGCCTGCCGGTCGCGACCCACCATGCCGCCGTGGCGCTCGGCCTGGGGCTCGAATGGGCGGACGAGACGCGGGGCGTGTATTACTACGACAATCTGGCAGTGTTGAAGGCCGCGACCGTGCCGGCGGTACTGCTGGAGGCAGGCGTCATCGTCAATCGCGATGAGGAGCGCCAGCTGGCCGGTGCCGCGCGGCGGGCCCTGACCGCGGATGCAGTGGTGCGCGGCCTGCGGGAGTGTGGTGTGGCGCCGCGCGCCGCTAGACCATGATGTTGCGTTGCGGAACCCATCGACTGTTGCGGTGATCCATCAGAGTCGCCTCCGCGAGGCCCTGAGTTCACCATCGAGAGGATAGTCCCGAAAGCATGAAATCCGTCCTGTTGTCCTATTTCTCCGCGCTGCGCAGCCTCGGTAGGCCAGGTGTGCTGTGGCACCTGCTGTGGCCGACGCTCGCTGCGGCAGCCCTGTGGACCACCACGCTGGTCCTGAGCTGGGGCAGTATCGTGGCCGTCGGCACCGACGTGATCACCCGCCTGCCGCTGGTCGGCCCCTGGCTGGCCGACTCGGAAACGGCGCTGCTGGTGGCCTTGTTCATGTTCAAGCTGGGCCTGGTGCTGCTCGCGCTGCCGATCATCTATGTGACGGCGGCTGCGTTGGTGGCGGCGGTGGCCTTGCCGCTGATGACCGAGAAAGTGGCCGCTGTCGACTACGCCGACGTGGCCCGGCGGGCCGGCGGCAGCCAGATCGGCAGCGTGTGGAACGCGCTGATCTCGGTGTTGCAGTTCCTCGTGCTGCTGGTCCTCAGCCTGCCCCTGTGGCTGATCCCCGGCGTCGGGCTGTTGATCTCCCTGCTGCTGACCGCGTGGCTCAACCAGCGGGCCTTCCGCTACGATGCGCTGATGGCCCATGCCGACAAGTTCGAGATGAAGGACCTCCCGCGCCGTGAGGCCAGCGGCCTGTTCGGCGTCGGCCTGGTGGGGGCGGTGATGGCCCACGTGCCGGTCCTCAACCTGTTTGCGCCGGCCCTCGCGGGGCTGGCCTTCGTCCATTACCTGCTGTCGGCACTGCGCGTGGCCCGGCAGAACGAGAACATCATCGAGGTGCAGTAAATGACTCAAGCAGCCCAGCCGGCCTTCGGCGCCATCATCATCGGCGATGAAATCCTGTCCGGTCGCCGGGAGGACAAGCACCTGGCCAAGGTGCTGGAGCTCCTCAAGGCCCGTGGCCTGCGCCTGGCTTCGGTGCGCTACGTCGGTGACGAGCGTCCGCGCCTGATCCAGACCCTGAAGGAGAGCTTCGCCAGCGGCGACATCGTGTTCAGTTTCGGTGGCATCGGTGCCACGCCGGACGACCATACCCGCCAGGCGGCCGCCGAGGCGCTGGGCCTGCCGCTGGCCCTGCATCCGGAGGCCGAGGCCGAGATCCGCGCCCGCTTCGGCGACGAGACCACGCCGCAGCGCCTGCAGATGGGCGTCTATCCGCAAGGCAGTGACATCGTGCCGAATCCCTACAACCGGATTCCCGGCTTTTCGATCCGCAACCACTTTTTCGTGCCGGGCTTTCCGATCATGGCCTGGCCAATGGTCGAGTGGGTGCTCGACACGCGCTTCAAACACCTGCACCACCAGGCCGACTACGTGGAGCGCTCGGTGATCGTGTGGGACGCGATGGAAGGCAAGCTGATCGACCTGATGGAGCGCATCACCCTAGAGTTTTCCGACGCGACGCTGTTCAGCCTGCCCAGCGTGGGCGGGGAGGGCGGGCGGCGCCACATCGAGCTGGGCATGAAGGGGCCGGCCGCCCGTGTGGACGAGGCGATGGCGCTGATCACCGCCGAGCTGGAGCGGCGCGGTTACAGCTGGGAGTCGCCGGCGGCGTCTTGAGGTGAGCCGGTGAGCGCCCCGTCCCGCTATCGGGATTTTCCGGGCCGTCGCTGGTTGGGCGTGGCGCTGCGCGCGGCACACCTCGCCGGCGTGGTAGGCGTCGGTGCCGGCCTGGTCGGCGGCGGCGTGGCGGATTCGCATTTCCCCGTGCTGCTGGTGCTGTCCGGTGTGTGCATGGCGGCGCTCGACGCGTGGTCCAACCCGCGCTGGCTGGCCGAGCCGGCGGGCTTGTCACTGCTCGTCAAGTTCGCGCTGCTCGGCTGGTTTCTCGTGGATGAGGCCAGGCGTCCGGCCTTGTTCTGGAGCGTGCTGGTTTTCTCGGTCATCTTCGCCCATGCGCCGGCGAGCTTCCGTCATCGAGGACGACGCCCGCGCCACCCTGAGCAGGTGTGACGTATGTCACGTAGTTGAAGCTTTCATACCGTATGCTCGGTGCCGATGTGGTTGCAGGTAGGGGTATGCGAAATGAATGAAGAGTGGATTCTGGAGAAGACGGCGGAGGGATTGGCGGAGATCGCCAACCGCAGCCGTCGGGTGCCGAACCGGCTGCGGACCGTGCTGATTCTGGTGGACGGTCGTAACAGCGTGGCTCAGCTCTGCGCCTCGGCGTCAGCGCTGGGCAACATTCGCGAGGCGCTGGCCGAACTGCGCGAGCTGGGGCTGATCGCACCGGCCGACGGAGGCTTGCCGCCAGCCAGCAGGGCTTCGGTGCCGCCGGCGGCGCGCCTGCAGGGGCCCCTCGCACGGCCGGAGCCCCAGCCAGGACGCCGCCGCTCCTTGGCGCTGGCGCGTCTCTACCTGCTCAACGCGATGGAGCAGAGCCTGCGCCAGGCCGACATGCCAGTGCGCGAACGCCTGCGCAACTGCACCACGCGGGCCGACCTGCTCGATGCCTTCGAGCTGTGCCGCCAGATCGCCGCCGAAGTGGGCGTCGCCCACATCGACACAATCGAGGCCCAGTTCCTCGGCATGCTGCCCGACGAGGGCTGAACCCTGTCGCCGGCCCTTGCGTTCCGCAGTGGCTGCTTCTATATTTCGAGTGTCCCAAAGGGGAGTAGCTCCACGTCGGTGGGCCGTCAAGACGGAGAATGCCGTGCGAACCCGCCGTGCCATGCACGGCGCCGCGGCTGGTCTCCCGGCTACCGGGCAGTCGTTCGAGAATCAAGGGCGACTGTGAGCAAGACCTTTGCCGCGATGGCAAAGTGTCTTTCGGCAAAACCGGCTCCCCCGCCGGACCAAGCTCAATGGCCTTTCGTCATCGCCGGACGAAAGGCCTTTTTGTTTGGTTCCGTTTTGGGAGATTTCACATGGAAAGCATTGGTACCTGGTGGATGTGGGTGGGCTTCGCGGCCGTTGTGCTGGTGATGCTGGCTATCGACCTGCTGGTGGTCGGCGGCGGCAAGGAACACAAGGTGTCCCTGAAGGAAGCCGGTATTTGGTCGGTGGTGTGGGTCAGTGTCGCGCTGCTGTTTGCCGGCGCCCTGTGGTGGTATCTGGACGGCACGGCGGGGCGCGAGGTGGCCAACGCAAGGGCGCTGGAGTTCGTCACCGGCTACCTGATCGAGAAGGCGCTGGCCGTCGACAACGTGTTCGTGTGGCTGATGTTGTTCTCCTTCTTCGCGGTGCCGCCGGCGCTGCAGAAGCGGGTGCTGCTCTTCGGCGTGGCTGGCGCGATCGTGCTGCGCACCGTGATGATTTTCGCCGGTGCCTGGCTGATCACCCAGTTCAGTTGGCTGCTCTACGTGTTCGGAGCTTTCCTGCTGCTGACCGGCGTGAAGATGTTGGTCAGCGCCGAGCATGAGACCGACCTCAACCGGAATCCGGTGGTGCGCTGGCTGCGTGGCCACATGAAGATCAGCTCCGAGTTCCATGGGCAGTGCTTCTTCGTGCAGCGGGAGGAGGGCGGCCGTCTTGTCCGCTACGCGACGCCGCTGTTCCTGGCCTTGGTGCTGGTGGAGGCGTCCGACGTGATCTTCGCGGTGGATTCGATCCCGGCGATCTTTGCCATCACCACAGACCCCTTTATCGTGCTGACCTCCAACATTTTTGCGATCCTCGGCCTGCGTGCGATGTACTTCCTGCTCGCCGATTTCGCCCAGCGCTTTTCGCTGCTCAAGTTCGGCCTGGCGGCGGTGCTGGTCTTCATCGGCGGCAAGATGCTGCTGGCCGACCTTGTGCATGTGCCGGTGGGCATGTCCCTCGGCGTGGTCGCTGCGCTGATCGGCACCTCGGTGTGGCTGTCCCTGCGCAAGGAGCGCCTGGAGGCGGTGCAGGCCGAGAGGTGAGTGCCCCCAGGGCCGGGCTGTGCCCGGCCCGCCCCCCGTGGGGGAGAAGGAAACTTGGGGCGGCCCGGCGTTTCCTTGAGAGGGTGGACGCGGCCCGGCGGGACGGGCATCCTGCCGGGCTTGCCCGACTGCCTGGAGAACCTGCCGCGTGCGGATCCGCAACGAAACCCCGGCCGATGTGGCCGCCGTCCGCGAGGTGAACCTCGTCGCCTTCGACAGCCCCGCCGAGGCGGACCTGGTGGATGCCCTGCGCGGGCACACCTTCCCCTATGTGTCGCTGGTGGCCGACGACAAGGGGATCATCGCCGGCCACATCCTGCTCACGCCGGTCCATCTGCCCGGCCATCCGCGGGCGCGCCTGATGGCGCTGGCGCCGATGGCGGTGCGTCCGGACTACCAGCGCAGCGGCGTCGGCTCGGCGCTGGTCATCGAGGGCCTGCACCAGGCCCGCGAGGCGGGCGCCGGTGCCGTCGTGGTGCTGGGCCATCCGGCTTATTACCCGCGCTTCGGCTTCGTGCCGGCATCCCGCCACGGCATCCGTTTTGCGCATGACGTGCCGGACGAGGCCTACCTGATCGTCGAGCTGCAGCCCGGCCACCTGGATGGACTGGCCGGCACCGTCCAGTACCACGCCGCCTTCGATGCGGTCTGAGCCGTGCGGGTCCTTTCAGCCGCGGGCGCCACGTAGCCGCCCCAGGACGGGCCGCCAGGTGCTGCTCTCATGGACCACGAGACCGAGCAGGATCAGGCCTGTGCCGGCCATCACCTGCGGGCCGATCTCCTCGCGGTTGAGCAGATGCCCGAGCAGCAGCGCCATCACCGGTGTAATCAGCGTGATCAGCGCGACCTTGGAGGCCTCCAGGTGCTTGATCACGTAGTAGTACAGCGCGAAGCCGATCACCGAACCGAAGATGCCCAGGTAGCCGATGGCCGCCGCCGTGCGCGAGGGCAGGGCGACAGGAAGTGCCGCTCCGTCGGCCAGCCACAGCAGTCCGAACAGCGGCAGGGACACTGCGAGGGAGCCGAAGGTGGTGACCAGCGGCGGGCTGTCGTCGCCGATCCGCTTCAGCACGACCAGGCTCGCTGACGAGATGAACACCGCCACCAGCAGGGCGACCAGGCCGGCGGTGACATTCGTGCCGCTGGTTGCACCGTCCGGCATGAAGATCAGCGCCAGCCCGCTGGCGCCGAGCAGCGTGCCGGCCAATCTCGTCGGCGTCAGGGAACGCTCTCCGAGCCAACAGGCGGCCAGCAGGCCGGCCATCAGCGGGGACAGTCCGAACATCACGGAGATCAGCCCCGAACTCACGTAGCGGGCGCCCCAGTAGGTCAGCGCCATGATGCCGAACAGGCCCAGCCCGCCGACTACGTAGGCCCGGCGCGCGCGGGCGTGCAGCGGTAGCCGGATTCGCCCGACGCTCAGGATCGCTGCGGCCACCAGTGCCCCGATCAGCATGCGGGCCAGCGCCGAGAAGGCGAAACCGGCGCCTTCGGTGCTCCAGCGGATGGCGAGCGGGGTGGTGGACCAGATCAGGATGATGGCGAGGTAGGCGAGGGAAACCGGCATGACGCACCTTTCGTGGCAGGGGGGATGAATCCCGGAGGGGCAAAGAAAAGGGCCGCGGTCTGATGATCCGCGGCCCCTGGTGATGTCGGTGAGTGCTGCTGCGAACTACCCCGATCCCGGCCCCGGACAAGCGGCAACGCGCCATGCGCGCAGGGCGCGACGGCGGATGCAAATGGTCGGGAAAGTCTTCGGGAAGTTCATGGGCCGATGATGCTGGCGATCTGCCGGGCGCGTCAAGCATGAATGCGTCTTGCATGTTCGGTTGCCGAACCCTGATGGTGTCCGGCCAAGGTGGGTGGCTGGCGGCAGCGCTGCTGCGCCGGGTCTGTCGAATCCTCCTTTGCGCCATGTCAAAGGGGCCGCCAGGCGGGCGGACTTATGATTCCTCCATTGCTGCGTCGCGTCTTGTGCCGGCCCGTTGTGGGCTGTCGGAGGGCGCCGCTTCCCGCAGGGAGTCGTCATGAGCACCTGTCTCAACCTCGACGGCAACGAAGCCGCCGCACGGATGGCCTATCTCGGCAGCGAGGTGATCGCCATCTACCCGATCACCCCGTCCTCCAGCATGGGCGAATGGGCCGACGAATGGGCGGCCCAGGGCAAGCCCAACCTGTGGGGCGTGGTGCCGAAGATCATCGAGATGCAGTCGGAAGGCGGCGCGGCAGGCGCGCTGCACGGGGCGCTGACCTCCGGTGCGCTGGCCACCAGCTTCACGGCCAGCCAGGGCCTGCTGCTGTTCATCCCCAACCTCTACAAGATGGCCGGCGAGCTGACGCCCTTCGTGCTGCATGTGGCGGCGCGGGCGGTGGCGACCCACGCGCTGTCGATCTTTGGCGACCACTCCGACGTGATGGCTTGCCGCGCCACCGGTTGCGCGCTGCTGGCCAGCAACTCGGTGCAGGAAGCCCAGGACATGGCACTGATCGCCCAGGCGGCGACCCTCGCCGGGCGCATCCCGGTGATCCACTTCTTTGACGGCTTCCGTACCTCCCACGAGGTTGCCAAGATCGTCGCCGTCGAGCCGGACGCGGTGCGGGCGATGATCGATGATGGCTTGGTGGCCGCCCACCGGGCCCGGGCGTTGTCGCCGGAGCATCCGGTGATCCGCGGTACGGCCCAGAACCCGGACGTGTTCTTCCAGTCCCGCGAGCGGGCCAATCCGTATTACGACGCCTTCCCCGGCCTCGTGCAGGACGCGATGGAGCGCTTCGCCGCGCTGACCGGCCGGTGTTACAGCCTGTGCGACTACGTCGGCGCACCCGACGCCGAGCGCGTGGTGGTGGTGATGGGTTCGGCCGCGGAAACCGCCGAGGAGACCGTCGAACACCTGCTGGCCCGCGGCGAGAAGGTCGGCGTGCTCAAGCTGCGCCTGTACCGGCCTTTCCCGGCGGCGACGCTGCTGGCGGCGCTACCGGCCAGCGTGCGGGCCATCGCGGTGCTGGACCGCTGCAAGGAACCTGGTTCTGACGGCGAACCCCTGTTCAAGGACGTGATGACCGCCTGCGCGGAAGCCGCGGCGGACGGCCTGCGCCCGATGCCGCGGGTGATCGGCGGCCGCTACGGGCTGGCCAGCAAGGAGTTCACGCCGGGCATGGCCAAGGCGGTGTTCGACGAGCTGGCTGCGACCATGCCGAAGCGTCGCGTCACCGTCGGCATCGTGGACGACCTCACGAACCTGTCGCTGCCCTGGGATGCGGACTTCCGCACCGACGCGTCCCGGCGTTTGCAGCATGCGGTGTTCTGGGGCCTGGGTGCGGACGGCACGGTGTCGGCCAACAAGAACTCGATCAAGATCGTCGGCGAGGCCACCGATTTGCAGGCCCAGGGCTATTTCGTCTACGACTCCAAGAAGTCCGGCGCGGTGACCGTGTCCCACCTGCGCTTCGGGCCGGCGGCGATCCGCTCCAGCTATCTGGTGGAGGCGGGCATGGCCGGCTTCGTGGCCTGCCATCAGACGGTCTTCGTGGAGCGCTACGACCTGCTCGCCCATGCGGCGCCGGGTGGCGTCTTCCTGCTCAACACGCCTCAGCCCGCGGAGAGCGTGTGGGCCAGCCTGCCGGCGACGATGCGTGCCGGCATCCTCGCCCGCGGACTGCGCCTGTGGGTCATCGACGCCTACCGGGTGGCCCAGGAGGCCGGCATGGGGCGGCGCATCAACACCATCATGCAGACTTGTTTCTTCGCCATTGCCGGCATCCTGCCGCGGGAGGATGCCATCGCGGCGATCAAGAAGGCGGTGGACAAGACTTATGGCCGCAAGAGCCGGCGCCTGGCCGACCTCAACCACAAGGCCATCGACGTGACCCTCGCCAACCTGCGCGAGGTGCCCTTCGCTGGTTTGACGGGCGATGGCGACACAAGCCAGCCGGTGGCTGCCGATGCGCTGCCCGATTTCGTGCGCGACATCACGCTGCCGATCTACCGTGGCGAGGGCAACCGCCTGCCGGTGTCGGTGATGCCGGCGGACGGCACCTTCCCGAGTGGCACCGCGCAGTTCGAGAAGCGCAACATCGCGTTGGAAATCCCGGTATGGGAGCCGGATCTGTGTACCCAGTGCGGCAAGTGCGTGTTCGTCTGCCCGCACGCCGCGATCCGTGCTCGGGCCTTCCCGGCCGAGGCGGCAGTCGATGCGCCGCCGACGTTCAAGCACGTACCGGCCAAGAGCAAGGATTTTCCGGCCGGCACCCACATCAGCTACCAGGTGGCGCCGGAGGACTGCACGGGCTGCGGCGACTGCGTCGAGGCCTGCCCGATCCACGACAAGTCGAACGTCAGTCGGCTGGCGGTGAACATGGCTCCGCAGGCGCCGCTGCGCGAACAGGAGCGGGCCAACTTCGACTTCTTCCTGAAGCTGCCGGAATTCGACCGCAGCCAGCTCAAGCAGGCCACCATCCCCGGTGCGATGCTGCTCGATCCGCTGTTCGAGTTCTCCGGGGCGTGTGCGGGTTGCGGCGAAACGCCCTACATCCGTCTGGCCACCCAGCTGTTCGGCGACCGCATGCTGGTGGCCAACGCCACCGGCTGCTCGTCGATCTACGGCGCCAACCTGCCGACCACGCCTTACACCGTGAATGGCGCCGGGCGTGGGCCGGCCTGGTCCAATTCCCTGTTCGAGGACAACGCCGAGTTCGGCCTCGGCATGCGCCTGGCATCGGACCAGCTGATGGGCTATGCGCAGAGCCTGGTGAAAGAGCTGGCGTCAATCATCGGCGGCGATCTGGCGGAAGCGCTGGTGTCCGCCGACCAGCGCCAGGAGGTCGGCCTGCGTGCCCAGCGCGAGCGGGTTGCCCAGCTGCGCCAGGTGCTGGCGAGCAGCGCCCACCCCCGTGCGCAGGAGCTGGATTCTGTCGCCGAATGGCTGATCCGCCGTTCGGTGTGGATCATCGGCGGTGACGGCTGGGCCTACGACATCGGCTACGGCGGCCTCGACCACGTGCTGGCGCTGAGTTACGACGTGAACGTGCTGGTCCTCGATACCGAGGTCTATTCCAACACCGGTGGCCAGACCTCCAAGGCGACGCCGATCGGCGCGGTGGCCAAGTTCTCGGCCGGCGGCAAACCCACCGCCAAGAAGGACCTGGCCCGGCTGGCTTCGGACTACGGGCACGTGTATGTGGCGACGGTGGCCTACGGCGCGAAGGACGTGCACACCCTGCGGGCCTTCCACGAGGCCGAGTCCTATGCCGGCCCGTCGTTGATCGTCGCCTACAGCCCGTGCATCGCCCACGGTGTGGACATGCTCTACAACCAGCACCAGCAGGACATGGCGGTGAAGTCCGGCCACTGGCCGCTGTTCCGCTACGACCCGCGACTGGAGGAGGCAGGCGCCAACCCCTTCAAGCTCGACTCGGCACCGCCGAGCCAGCCGATCAAGGCCTTCATGGACAGCGAAACCCGCTTCGCGATGCTCGCCCGCAGCCATCCGGAAGCGGCCGAGCGCCTGTTGGCGGAGGCCCAGAAGGAAGCCGACCGACGCTTCCAGACATACCAGGCGCTGGCCCAGGGCCACGCGGAGCCCCCCAAGGCGGGCACCTGAAGACGGAGACTTGCGATGATCGACCTGACTACCGAATACGTCGGCCTCAAGCTGAA
>Ga0265332_10001082_pt1 | contig 15930 bp, 13 predicted proteins | sample 41926metaG_FD_202084 | JGI IMG/M metagenome (GOLD analysis project Ga0265332, IMG submission 202084) | Rhizosphere microbial communities from Carex aquatilis grown in University of Washington, Seatle, WA, United States - 4-19-26 metaG | ecosystem: Host-associated > Plants > Roots > Rhizosphere...
CGCGCCGATCAGGCCGATCAGCCAGCCGACCAGCGGCAGGTAGCGCGCCGCCCGCCCCAGCTTGTCCGGCGCGAAGTCCACCCAACCCGGCACCGGCAGGCGGCTGAAGAACGCGATGGCGATGAAGATCAGCTCGAGCTGGGCGCGGATCATGGCAGTGCAGCGGACTGGCGGCTTGCGTGTCTCACGCGTCCTTGCCGCTGACGCCGGCAGATTCGAAGCTGGCCATTTCGTTGAGGAAATTGACCGCCGCCTGCACCAGCGGGAAGGCCAGCGCGGCGCCAGTGCCTTCACCGAGGCGCAGGTCGAGCTGGACCAGCGGCGCGGCGCCCAGGTGGGCCAGCTGCACGGCGTGGCCGGGCTCTTCGGAACGGTGCGCGAACACGCAGTAGTCGATGATTTCCGGGGCGATCTCGTAGGCCACCAGCAGCGCGCTGGTGACGATGAAGCCGTCGATCAGCAGCAGCATGCCGGCTTCGGCGGCGCCGAGCATCGCACCCGCCATCATCGCGATCTCCAGGCCGCCGTATTCGGTCAGCGCTTCCAACGGATCGCCACGGCGCCCGCCGCGCGCCACCGCCTTCGCTAGCAAGGCGCGCTTGCGCTCCAAGCCGGCGTCGTCGAGGCCGGTGCCACGACCGATCACCACGTCCAGTTCGGTGCCGGTCAGGCAGTGGGTCAGCAGGGACGCGGCGGCGGTGTTGCCGATGCCCATCTCGCCGAAACCGACCACGTTGCAGCCGTCGGCGGCCAGGCCGCGGACCAGCTCGCGGCCACGGGCCAGCGCAGCGTCGCGCTGGGCGACGGTCAGCGCCGGTTCTTCCAGGTAGTTGGCGGTGCCCGGTGCCACCTTGGCGTCGATCAGGCCGGAGCGGCTGCCGAAGTCGTGGGCCACGCCGGCATCCACCACCGTCAGGCCCATGCCCATCTGGCGCGCAAAGACGTTGATCGCTGCGCCGCCGGCAAGGAAGTTCTCGACCATCTGCCAGGTCACGTCCTGCGGGTAGGCGGACACGCCGGCCTTGGCCGCGCCGTGGTCGCCGGCAAACACCAGCATGTGCGGCCGGCGCAATTCGGGGCTGAGGGTCTGCTGGATCAGGCCGATCTGGCGGGCCAGCGGCTCGAGGCGGCCGAGGGCGCCGAGGGGCTTGGTCTTGGTGTCGATGCGCTGCTGCAGCGCGGGGGCGAGGGACTGGTCGGGACGGACGATGGCGTAGGTCATGGGACGCATCTGCGGACGGTGTCGAGGCCGCGGATGCTAGGACGCCGAAATCATTTGTTCAAGCGCCAGCGCCCCTGGACGGCCGCCCCGCGACATCCGCCGGACGGCCGCAAAGCCTTAATTGGCGCGGCTTTTCCCGCCCAGCGAACGAACCTGCAGGACGACCCGGCGGCTGTTGCGCACCTCGCGCTCCCACGCGCGCTTTAGCACGAAACGCAGTTCGTAGTCGCCAGCCACTTCGCCGATCACCGAAAAGACCTGGCTGCCGTCGCGCTGCTGCGCGACCGTCGCCTGGCTTTCCTCGAGGCATACGCGGACCGCGCCGTTGGCGCCATCCACGTACCAGGTGGCGCCGCTGCCCGGGTAGGACGGCAGCGCAATACGGCAGATCTGCCCGACGTTGCTGGCAAGGCGTTGGGTGCTCATGGTGTGGATCCCTTTTGTTTTTTTAAGGGATCGATGGTGCCGTGCAGCAAGCAGCGGCCGCTATGTGGCGGGACATCGCCGAACTGTGATCTATTACCACCCGCCCTTCAGGCCCCCTTGAGGACCAGCGGCAGGCCCGCGGCGACGAAAGTCACCCGCCCGCACAGGGCCGCCACAGCCTGGTTGAGACGCCCGGCCTCGTCGCGGAACAGGCGGCCGAGCGGACTCTCCGGCACCAGGCCGAGACCCACCTCATTGGCGACGAAGATCACTTTCCCCGGCAACTGCGGAATCAGTTCGAGCAACGCCGTACGCTCGCGGGCGAAGGCCGGCAGCAGCTCGGCACCGGCCGCCGGCGGCAGGTTCTCGGCCCCGTCGAGCAGGTTGGCCAGCCACAGGGTCAGGCAATCGACAACCACGCAGCGCTCCGGCGCCGCCGTCGCCTGCAGTGCCACCGCCAGCGCACGGGGCGCTTCGACGACATTCCAGCCTGCCGGCCGGTCGGCCTGGTGGCGGGCGATGCGCACGCGCATCTCCTCGTCCAGCGCCTCGGCGGTAACGATCACATACACGGCCAGGCCGCTCGCCGCGGCGGCCTGTTCGGCGTGGCGGCTCTTGCCGGAACGGGCGCCGCCCAGGATCAATTCGGATGACATAAGAGGGCTCCAGCAGATTGACGCTCACGTCAACCCAATTCGGGAAGTGACTGATTTTGGTGCTATTATCGCAGCCGTTGTCGCCACAGGGTCGAGTCGGCCCGGCGATACGCGTGCTCCAGGTGCTCCAGCGGCCGTCCAGGCCAGGAGTTAAACGGGAAACAGGTGCGCGTGCTTCCACACGGAAGCCGCAAGGCCTGTGCTGCCCCCGCAACGGTAAGCAAGCGCAAGGCGCATCACATAGCCACTGGGCCTTACGGGCCTGGGAAGGCGATGCGTCCTGTCCGGTCGGCATTGTGCCGCACCGGCTCGGCTTGCGAGCCCGGATACCGGCCTCGATCACACAACAGCGGAAGTGCCACGGGGTGGTGGCAACGCGCGCGGCCGTGATCCTGTCCGGCCTTCTGCGGTACCTCCCCTGCGCTTCCACACGCAATCCACCCGAGTCGGCGGGGACGCCACCGGGTCCGGGAGAACCTGACAGATGATCATCCGCCTTTCCACCGCAGCCCTCGCGGTCGCTTCCGCCTTCCCCGCCATTGCGCTGGCTGCGCCGGCCGAGCAACCCACCGTCGTCGTCACCGCCACCCGCCAGGCCCAGCGCGCCGACGAGTCGCTGGCTGACGTGACCGTCATCGAGCGCGAGCAGATCGAACGCGCCGGCTCGACCTTCTCGCTGCCCGAACTGCTGGCCCGCCAGCCCGGCATCCAGATGGCTTCCAGCGGCGGCCCCGGCAAGGCCACCGACATCTTCATCCGCGGCGCCAGCCCGCGCCAGACCCTGCTGGTCGTGGACGGCATGCGCCTCGGCTCGACGACCCTCGGTTCGCCGAGCTGGCAGGACATCCCGCTGTCGCAGATCGAGCGCATCGAAATCGTCCGCGGCCCGGCTTCCGCGCTGTACGGCGCCGACGCCATCGGCGGCGTGATCCAGATCTTCACGCGCAAGGGCGAAGGCGCGCCGAAGGCCGACGCCTTCGTCGGCGTCGGCAGCTACGGCACCCGCGAAACCTCGGCCGGCGTGTCCGGCGGCACCGACAAGCTGTCGTACTCGGTGCACGGCGGCTATGCCGAGAACGACGGTTTCAGCGCCATCTACAGCAAGGCCAAGCAGCCTTACTACTACAACCCGGACAAGGATCCGTACCGCAACAGCAACTTCTCGGCCAAGCTGGGCTATAGCGTGGCGGACGGCCATGAAGTGGGCGCTTCGATCCTCTACGCCACCAGTCGCAACCATTACGACTCGGGCCTCGGCTTCGACAACTACAGCAACAACATCCAGAACGCCTGGAACCTGTTCACCCGCAATCGCCTCACGGACATCTGGACCAGCACCGTGCGCTTCGGCCAGTCGGTGGACGACTCGAAGGACTTTGCGTCCTACGCCCCCAGCGGCGCGTCGATCAAGACCACCCAGCAGCAGTTCATGTGGCAGAACGACATCCGCCTGCCGGTCGGCACCCTGCTCGCCGCCTACGAGAACCTGCACCAGAAGGCCGTCAACCAGGACACCTTCGACGTCAGCCGCTCGATCAACTCGGCCCTGCTCGGGTGGACCGCCGGCTTTGGCCCGCACAAGGTCCAGCTCAATGCCCGCCACGACGACAACAGCCAGTTCGGCGGCAAGACCACCGGCTACGCCGGCTACGGCTACCAGATCCTGCCGACCCTGCGCGTGCAGGGCAGCATCGGCAACGCCTTCCGCGCGCCGACCTTCAACGAGCTGTACTACCCGGGCTACGGCAACGCCAACCTGAAGCCGGAAAGCGCCTACAACAAGGAAGTCGGCCTGCTGTGGGAACAGCACGGGCATAGCGTCAGCGCCACCTACTTCCGCAACCGCATCAGCAACCTGATCGTCAACGACCAGAACTTCATCCCGCAGAACGTCGGCAGTGCCCGCCTGGAAGGCATCAGCCTGGGCTACGGCGGCCAGCTCGCCGGCTTCGACATCGTCGCCAACATCGACTTCCTCGATCCGAAGGATCTGGATACCGGCACGCGCCTGCAACGCCGTGCCAACAAGACCGGTAACCTGGCGATCAGCCGCAGCTTCGCGGCCCTCACCGTGGGCGCCGAATGGCAGGGTTCCGGCGGCCGCTACGACCGTACCAACGAGGTCAACCCGATGGGCGGCTACGGGCTGGTGAACGCCTTCGCCAAGTACGCGCTGACCAAGGAGCTGGGCCTCGAAGCACGGGCCAACAACATCCTCGACAAGCAGTACGAAACCGCCTGGGGCTTCAAGACGGCCGGCGCCAACGTCTTCTTCGGCGTACGCTACGCACCGAAATAAGCCCCATGCACGGAGGGACCATGGCCGACGGGCACGCCGCCGCCCGACATCAACCGGTGAGCATGCGCCACATGCGCCTGCGCGCCCGGCTGGTCATCGCCGGCCTGATGGCGGCGGCGCTGGTGGCCTTCGCCTGGTCCCTGTCGGCCGGCCCCATGCCGGTGTCCGGGCACGATCTGCTGGCAGCACTGGGCAGCGGTGAAAGCAGCATGGAGGCGGACATCGTCCGCCAGCTGCGCCTGCCCCGCGCCATCGCCGCCTTCGCCTGCGGCGGCCTGCTGGCCCTGGCTGGCGCACTGATGCAGGTGCTGTTGCGCAACCCGTTGGCCGACCCCTACGTGCTGGGCATTTCCGGTGGGGCAGCGGTTGGCGCGCTGGGCACGATCCTGGCCGGAGCGACGGCCGGGTGGATCGACACCGGCGCCTTCATCGGTGCCCTCGGCGCCACGCTGCTGGTCTTCGGCCTCGCCCATGGCGACGGTTCATGGACGCAGACCCGCCTCCTGCTCACCGGCGTCATCGTCGCCGCTGGCTGCGGCGCCGCGGTGGCACTCATGTTGAGCCTGGCCCCCGAAGGCCGCGTCAAGGGCATGCTGTTCTGGTTGATGGGCGATGCCAGCAGCGCGACCCGCCCATGGCCGGCACTGGCCCTGCTGGGCATCGGTCTGTTGGCCGCCCTGCCCTTCGCCCGCGAACTCAACTTGCTGGCCCGTGGCGAGATCACCGCCCGCGCCCTCGGCATCCAGGTCGGCCGCCTGCGCATGCTGGTTTACGGCCTCGGCGCACTGCTCACCGCGGTGGCGGTGACCACCGTCGGTTCGGTGGGCTTCGTCGGCCTGATCGTGCCGCATCTGGTCCGCCTGGCCATCGGCAATGACCAGCGCCTGCTGCTGCCCGCCGCCACGCTGGCCGGCGGCGTGCTGCTGTGCGCCGCGGACACCGCCGCACGCACCGTGGTCGCGCCGATCCAGCTACCGGTCGGCGTGCTCACCGCACTGATCGGCGTGCCGGTCTTCCTGTTCCTGCTGGCAAGGCATCCACGATGAAGATGGACGTGCGCCCGCCAGTCCTCGCCAGTGACTGCCTTACCGTGCAGGTGGGCCACCGCGACGTGGTAAAGGATCTGGATTTCACGCTGCAGCCCGGCGACACCCTGGTGATCCTCGGCCGCAACGGCGCCGGCAAGACTACCCTGCTGCACACCCTGGCCGGCCTGCGCGCGGCCGCCGCCGGCACCGTACTGCTGTCCGGCCAGCCTTACGCCGCTTGGCCTCGTGGCCACGAGGCCTGCCTGCGCGGCCTGCTGGCCCAGAGCCAGCCGGATTTCTTCAGCGCGACAGTGCTCGAGACCGCCCTCGTCGGCCGCCACCCCTACCTCGGCCGGTGGGACTGGGAAGGGCCGGAAGACGAGGCGATCGCCCTCACCGCGCTGGCCAGCATGGGCCTGGACGGCTTTGCCGAACGCCAGGTGCCCACGCTGTCCGGCGGCGAGCGCCAGCGCCTCGCCATCGCCACCCTGCTGGTTCAGCGGCCGCGCCTGTACCTGCTCGACGAACCGCTGGCCCACCTGGACCTGCACCATGAAGTTGCGGTGCTGGACCACTTCCGCGCCCTGGCTTCCGCCGGCGCCGGTGTGGCGATGGTCCTCCACGACATCAACCTGACCGCCCGCTACGCCAGCCACGTGCTGCTGCTCGACGGCGCAGGTGGCCATATCTTCGGCCCGGTCGCCGAGGTGCTCACCGCCGAGCGCCTGTCGGCGGCCTTCGGCCATCCGCTGCGGGCCGTCGCCGACGGTACGGCAACGCTGTTCGTCCCAGCCTGAAAGCCGCTGGACACAGTCCAGACCTTTACTGTGCCTGTTGTACCTGTGGGGCGAACTCGTTTTCCCCACAAGAAATCCACAGGAAACTCACAAGAAAACCACAAGCCCTCCAACGAGCCCACAAACACCACCATGACCAACCACGACACCTCCTCCGACACCGAACGCGATGCCCGTCACAAGACCCGCATGGAACGCAAGAAGGCCGTCGTCGACGCCGCCATCGCCGCTGCCACCGACCAACGCGGCGTGCTGCTGGTGAACACCGGCAACGGCAAGGGCAAGTCCAGCGCTGCCTTCGGCGTGCTGGCGCGGGCCCTCGGCCACGGCCTCAAGGCCGGCGTGGTGCAGTTCGTGAAAGGCCGCTCGGACACCGGCGAGGAAGCCTTCTTCCGCCGCCAGCCGGAGGTCAGCTGGCACGTGATGGGCGACGGCTTCACCTGGGACACCCAGGACCGCAGCGCCGACATTGCCAGCGCCAAGGCCGGCTGGGAACAGGCACGAGCCTTCCTGCGCGATCCGGAGATCGGCTTGGTGGTACTCGACGAGCTCAACATCGTCCTCAAGTACGCCTACCTGGACGTGAACGAGGTGATCGCCGATCTGCAGGCCCGCCCCGCCATGCAGCACGTCATCGTCACCGGCCGCGGCGCGCCGGAAGCACTGATCGCGGCGGCCGACACGGTCACCGACATGGGCGTCGTCAAGCATGCCTTCAAGGCCGGCATCGCCGCCCAGGCCGGCCTGGAGTTCTGAGCGCCGGCTGCGGTAAACCCCGGTTCTGCCAGCCGGGCCGGGCGCGGTAAGCTTGATTCCTTATTTCAGCTTACCGCCCCGACCGCCATGCATCGCATCGTCTACCTGGAATCCGGCGCGCTGATCGCCGACATCCGCCGCCCCGCCTTCGCCCACGAGTGGACCGAATACGAGGCCACAGCCCAGCATGAGGTGGCGGAGCACCTGGCCGGCGCGACCATCGCGATCGTCAACAAGCGCCAGCTCACCGCCGACATCATCGCCGGCCTGCCGGACCTGCAGATGGTGGCCATCGCCGCCACCGGCTACAACAACGTGGACCTGGAAGCCTGCCGGGCCCGCGGCATCGCCGTCGCCAACGTGCGCGGCTACGCCCGCGAGACGGTACCCGAGCACGTGCTGGCGCTGATGCTGGCCCTGTCCCGCCAGCTGGCGCCCTACCACCAGTCGGTGGCCGCCGGGCGCTGGCAGAAGAGCGAGCAGTTCTGCTACTTCGACTATCCGATCCGCGATCTGTCCGGGCAGACTCTCGGCCTCCTCGGCAGCGGCACCCTTGGCCAAGGCGTCGCGCGCCTCGCCGAAGCCTTCGGCATGCGGGTGATCCGCGGCGAGCACAAGGGCGCCGCAGCCGTGCGCGACGGCTACGTGGCCTTCGAGCAGCTGATCCGCGAAGCCGACGTGATCAGCCTGCACTGCCCCCTCAACGATTCCACGCGCCACCTGATCGGCGCCGCCGAACTGGCCGCGATGAAGCCCACCGCGCTGCTGATCAACACCGCCCGCGGCGGCCTGGTGGACGAAGCCGCGCTGGCGAACGCGCTGCGTGCCCGGCAGATCGGTGGCGCCGGCTTCGACGTGCTGACCGCGGAGCCGCCCACCGACAACCCGCTGCTGGCCACCGACGTGCTCGCCGCCGGCAACTTCATCCTGACGCCCCACGTGGCGTGGTCCAGCCGCGAAGCCATGCAAACGCTGGCCGACCAGCTGACCGGCAACATCGAGGCCTTCGCTGCCGGCGAAGCAGTGAACCGACTGGTGTAAGAACCCACGAGCGGGACGCACCCATGCCCCTGTTGCCCCGCGCCGCCCCGTTCGATGCCCACAGCCAGCGTTTCGGCGAAGGGTACAAGTGGATCGTGTTGTCCATCATCGGCATCGGCACCGTGTCCGGCGTGCTGTGCACGTCCAGCTTCAACGTGGCGGTGCCGGCGCTGACGCGCCATTTCGGGCTCGGCCAGGACCAGGTCCAGTGGGCGATGACCGGCTTCATGACGGCGATGACCGTCGCCATGCTGCCCACCTCGTGGCTGATCGACCGCATCGGCTTTCGCCGCGTCTTCATGCTGGCCCTGGTGATCCTCGCGCTGGCCAGCGTGGCCGGCTTCTTTGCGCCCAGCTTCACGCTGGTGGTGGCTGCACGCATCCTGCAGGGCGCCGCCGCCGGCGTGCTGCAGCCGATGGGGGTGCTGGCGCTGATGCGCCTGTTCCCGGCCGAATCCCGTGGGCAGGCGTCGGGCATCCTCACCGTCGGCATCGCCCTCACGCCGGCTGTCGCGCCGGCCCTCGGCGGCATGCTGCTCGACCGCTTCGGCTGGGAGGCGATCTTCCTGCTCGGCGTGCCCTTCGGCGTGGTGGCCTGGGTGACCGCCATCTACCTGCTGCCGGAGCCGCGCCAGCTCGTCACGCGCCCCTTCGACTGGCCCGGCCTGGGCTGGCTGACCCTCGCCACGCTGGCACTGATCGAGGGCGTGTCGAGCCTCCACCATAGCGGCCCATGGTCGCCGTGGACCCTCGGCCAGGCGGGGCTGGCCCTCGCCGCGACGATCCTCTTCGTGCGCCACGCCCGGCGGCATCCGGAACCCCTCGTCGAACTCGGGCTGTTCGCCGACCGCAGCTTCACGATGGGCAGCCTGGTGTCCTTCTCCTACGGCTTCGGCCTCTACGCATCCACCTATCTGGTGCCGGTGTTCCTGCAGAAGGCCCTATCCTACGGCGCCGGCGGTGCCGGCATGGCCCTGGTACCAGCCGGCATCGCGCTGATCCTCACGCTACCGGTGGCGGGGCGGCTGGCCGACCGCATCTCGCCCAAGTGGCTCACCGTTACCGGGCTGCTGGCCTTCGGCCTGTCCCTGGTGATCTTCGCCGTCGAGGCCGGACACATCTCCTACACCGAGATCATCGTCGCCACGGTGATCGGGCGCATCGGCCTGGGGCTGATCCTCCCGGCCCTCAACCTCGCCACGCTGCATCACCTGGAACCCCACCAGCTCGGCCAGTCGACAGTCGTCATCAGCTACGCGCGGCAGTTGGGCGGCGTGCTGGGGGTCGCCATCGTGGCGGTCTTCGTCGAATGGCGCGAGGTGGTCTACGGCACCACGGCGCCGGGCATCTTCAGCGCCTACGCACAGGGCTACATGCTGCTGACGGCGATCTTCGCCCTCGCCGTAGTGGCGGCGAGCCTGATGCGCGCCACGCGCCGCTGAACCCCGCCCGGCCTCCCCCCGAGCACCGGTGCTCAGGCCTTCTTCGACCGGCCGCGCTTCTTCGGTTCGGCATCGCCCTTCGCCTCGGGCAGCGGCGCCAGCAGCGCGCGGATGTCGTCCTCGCCGAACTTGACGCTGCCCTCGTGGTCCTCGGCGAGAATGCCGGCCGCCAGTTCGGCCTTTTTCTCCTGCAGGCCGAGGATCTTCTCCTCGATGGAGCCGGCCACCACCAGCTTGTAGACGAACACCGACTTGGTCTGGCCGAGGCGGTGGGCGCGGTCGGTGGCCTGGTTTTCCACTGCGGGGTTCCACCACGGATCGTAGTGGATCACCGTGTCGGCGGCGGTCAGGTTGAGGCCAACGCCGCCGGCCTTCAGGCTGATCAGGAAGACCGGCACGTCGCCGTCCTGGAACTGACGGACCGGGGTTTCCCGGTCCACGGTGTCGCCGGTCAGCGCCACGTGACGGATGCGCCGCTCGTCCAGCTCGGCGGCGATCAGCGCCAGCATGCCGGTGAACTGGGAGAACAGCAGCACCTTGCGGCCCTCGTCCACCAGCTCCGGCAGCATGTCCATCAGCAGGTCCAGCTTGGCCCGCTCCTTTACCTTGGCAGCGGCATCGGTCTTCAGCAGGCGTGGGTCGCAGCACACCTGGCGCAGCTTGAGCAGCGCGTCGAGGATGACGATCTGGCTGCGCGCGAAGCCGCGGGCGGCGATCTCGTCGCGCACGCGCTGGTCCATCGTCGCCCGTACGGTTTCGTAGAGGTCGCGCTGGCGGCCATCGAGCTCTACGCTGCGTACCACGATGGTCTTCGGTGGCAGCTCCTTGGCCACCTCTTCCTTGCGGCGGCGCAGGATGAAGGGCGCGATGCGCTTGGCCAGCAGGTCGCGGCGCACCGTGTCGCCGTATTTCTCGACCGGTGTGCGCCAGCGGGCGGTGAAGTCCTTCACGTCGCCGAGGAAGCCCGGCAGCAGGAAGTCGAACTGGCTCCACAGCTCGCCGAGATGGTTTTCCAGCGGCGTGCCGGTGAGGCACAGACGGTGCTCGGCGCGCAGCGTGCGCACCACCTGGGCGGCCTGGCTGGCGGCGTTCTTCACCGTCTGGGCTTCGTCGAGAATCAGCGAGTGGTATTCATGGGCGGCGAGCTGTTCCCGGTCGCGCCACAGCAGCGGGTAGGTGGTCAGGCACACGTCCGCGTCGGGAATCTTCGCAAAGGCCTCGGCGCGGCCGCTGCCGCGCAGGCTCAGCACCTTGAGGTCCGGCGCGTAACGCTCCGCCTCCCGCTGCCAGTTGAAGACCAGCGAGGTCGGCAGCACCACCAGCGCCGGCTTGGCGAGGCGCCGGCCGCGCTTTTCGACAAGCAGGTGGGCCAGGGTCTGGGCGGTCTTGCCGAGGCCCATGTCGTCGGCCAGGACGCCGCCAAGGCCGTGGCGGCGCAGGTGCTGCAACCAGGACAGGCCCTCCAGCTGGTAGGGGCGCAGCTCGAGGGCGAAACCCTTCGGCGCGGCCACCGGCTTGATGGCACCGGCGCCGCGAATGCGCTCGATCCAGCGCTCCAGGCTTTCCAGCCCCTGGGCCCGCCAGCCGTCGCCGAGCACGTCCGCCAGGCGCGGCGCGTCGAAGCGCGACACGCGGATGCTGCCGGACGGGTTGTCAAAGAGGTCCACCAGCGTGCGGGCAATTGGCTTGACCCGCTCGGCGGCCAACGCCACCCGGTCGCCGTCCTCGAGCTGGACGATCACCTGGCTGTCGTCGGGGATGCGTTCGATCAGCTTGGGGTCGAGCCAGCGCGCATCCTGCTTGAAGACCGCGTGCAGCATCGGCACCAGGTCCACGCGGCGGCCTTCCACCTCGACGCCGAGGGATACGTCGAACCAGCCATCGTCGCTTTCCTCGATCTCCACGTGCCAGTCGCTGGCGACCAGCAGGCGGTGGCGGAAATCCCGCGGGCACTCGATGTGCCAGCCGGCCTCGCGCAGCGCCGGCGCGACGAGGGAGAAGAAATGGCTCCAGTGGGCTTCGCTTTCCAGCCCGTACAGGCCTTCGGTCGGGATGCCCTGGCTGATCAGCCAGCCGCGCTTGAGGGGCAAGAAACCGGCCGCCAGGAAGGCCTGCCAGGCGGCCTGCTCGGCTGCCGGATCGCGCTTCACGCGCACCGCGCGGCCATCCTGCAGGGTCGCCACATCATGCGTGGAACCGGGCTCCAGGCGGGCTTCACCATAGGCGAAGGCGGGGCTCGCCACGTCGTATTCGCTGCCGCTGAAATCGGCCTCATAGCCGCGGTGACGGCGCCAGCTCCAGCAATAGATGCTGGCCAGGCTCAGCACCGGCCGGCACGCGGCGTCCACCAGCGGCAGCTCGACACTCTTGTTGCCCTGCGGCGACGGCAGTGACGGCGCGAGTTCGGCCAGCGCGCTGGCCACCACGGGCAATTCCACCGCCGACAGAGCCGGCAGGCTCAGCAACTCGGCGATCACCGGCGCGTTCTCCACCTGGATGCGGCCCGCCTCGCCGCGGCTGCTGTCGATGTAGGCCAGCGGCTCGGTACGCAGCACCAGCGTGGCGGCCGGGTCGGCAGCCACACGGGCCTTGACGCCGTTTTCACCAGGCACCCATTCCAGCGTGGCCGGCCGCAGCGCGCCGCCGCGCAGCGGCTGGGCATGGCCGCGGCCGTCCATTTCCAGATAAGTCCGCCCGGTGGCCACCGCCGCTTCCAGCACGGCCAGGCCCGGCGCACCTTCGAGCAGCGGCCAGCCGTAGCCGCCGCCGAGCCGGTTGGACTCGCGCAGCAGGCGGAAGATGTGCAGATCCTCGTCGCGCACGAAGGCCGGCGGGCGCAGCAGGGCCTGTTCGTAGTTGGTCCATTCGCTGGCCGAACCGGTCAGCTCGCCATCGGCCCCGGTGCGGGCCTTGACCAGGCTGAACTCCAGGCTGTCGTTGCCCAGCTGGCGGATGATGCGGCACAGGTAGAAGATGCTGTCCCGCGGCGTGGAAGCCTTGCGCACCTTCGCAGCCTTGTCCACCCGCTCGCGTAGCGTACGCACCCAGGCCAGCACTTCGGCACGCGGCTTGTCCACCAGTTTGCCGGGCCGGCGCGCGGCGAGGATCAGCGCCGCAGCGTGCTTGCAGCGGCTGCCCACCGGGCAGGTGCAGCGGGTGTTCAGTTCGATGGAGCTTTCACCGAAGAACTCGCGCCGTTCGATGCGCACGCTGACCCGGTAGGGCACCGGCTCTGTGCCTTGCACCAGGGCCTGCAGCTGGTTGCCGGCCGCCTCGATGTTGCGCACGCGGCCGATATAGCCGCGGGCACGGGTCAGCGCATTGGCGGTAAATAATTCACTGAGGAGAGTGTCGTCGAGCTGGGCGAGAAGACGGGCGAGATCCATGCCGGCAGTTTCTGGCGGGCGAAAGGCGGAATTCTAGGCGCACTCGCCGCCTCCGCGAAGCCTCAGCCGCGGGCATCGCGGCCGGTGTCGAGGGAAAAGCCCGCCGCATCGAGCAGCGCCGGCAACGCTTCGGCGGCACGCAGGCACAGGCGGAAATCCACCCTTTCGCTGAGCGGGGTATGGCCCGGGTTGATCTCGATGGTCGGAATACCGCTCTCGATCGCCCACATCACGGGTCCGGCGATATACGGAAAAGCGCTGCCGGTACCGACCGAGACGACCAGCTCCGGCCCTGCGGCGAGCACGCTCTCGAAGCGGTGCACGGCCTGGTCCGGCAAGGCTTCGCCGAACAGCACCACGTCGGGGCGCAGGATACCGCCGCAATACGGACACTCGGGAGGAATCGTCAGACCCGCATAGTTGTCCACATGGCGGCCACGCCCGCAGTCGATGCAGCGCAGGCGGCGCAGCGTGCCGTGCATCTCGATGACGTCGCGGGAGCCAGCCTCCAGGTGGAAGCCGTCTACGTTCTGGGTCAGCACTGTCACGCCATCGCGCAGTGCTTCCAGGCGGGCGATGGCGTAATGGCCGGCATTGGGATGGGCGCCACGGCAGCTGGCCTCGATCTGCGACAGGAAGCGCCAGGTGATGTCTGGCCGCCGGGCGAACATCTCGCCGGACAGGGCCTGTTCGATCGGCAGACCGATGTCGGTGTGGGCGTCTTCGTAGAGGCCACCGACGCCACGATAGGTCGGCAGGCCGGAATCGGCCGACAAGCCGGCACCGGTGATGAACAGAATGCGCTCTGCGGTAGCAAAAAGGCGACCTGCGGCCTCGATTTGGGCAGCGTAGTCGGCTAGGGTATGGTCTGTCATGCTGAATCCCTGACGCTTGGCGACGGGAACAGCCCGCCGGCCGCCATGTTGCGGCGCGTGCCGCCGAAAGGCAAATGCCATTTAGCATAAGGCCCCGAACGATCGGCGAATCGGGGGCCATCGAGGAGGATCGGAACGACCATGTGCCAGCTACTGGGAATGAACTGCAACACGCCCACCGACATCTGCTTCTCGTTCGCCGGTTTCCAGGCCCGCGGCGGGCTGACCGATGTGCACGGCGACGGCTGGGGCATCGCCTTCTTCGAGGGCCGCGGTGTGCGCGTCTTCCTCGATCCCAAGGCCAGCAGCACGTCGCCGGTGGCCGAACTGGTGCGCCATTATCCGATCCACTCCCTCAACGTCATCGCCCACATCCGCAAGGCCACCCAAGGCGTGGTGACGCTGGAGAACACCCATCCGTTCCAGCGTGAGCTGTGGGGGCGCTACTGGGTGTTCGCCCACAACGGCAATCTCAACGGCTTCGATCCCGAACTGCGCGGCTATTTCCAGCCGGTCGGGCAGACCGATTCGGAACGCGCTTTCTGCTACCTGATGGAAGCCCTGCGCCGCCAGTTTCCGGATGGTGAGCCGTCGCGAGAAGAACTGTTCGCGGTGGTGCGCCGCATTGCCGCAGAAGTCGGCAGCCATGGGGAATTCAATTTCCTGCTGTCCAACGGCACTTGCCTGTTCGCCCACTGCGCCTCGCGCCTCACCTACATCGTGCGCAAGGCGCCATTCGACCAGGCCCACCTGAAGGACCAGGACATCACCGTGGATTTCCGCGAACTGACCTCGCCCGGCGACCGGGTTGCGGTGGTTGCCACCACGCCGCTCACCGACAATGAAAAATGGATGCCGATCGAGCCCGGCAACCTGCTGCTGTTCGTCGATGGCGCACCGGTGGACGCGGGTCCTGCAAACACATGTGCCTTCATTCGGCAGGAGCCTGCAGCGCACTGAAGATTAGTGTCAAAATGAGCGGACATTGCATTTGCATGCGGAAGACGGACCGCACCCAACCGCAGAGCGGCAATCCGACAGGATCACCATCGTTCATCACAACCTGACCGCAGTTCATCATCGCCATGCCGACAAGTTCACCGAAAGACTGCCCCTTGTGCTTCCCGGTTCCGGAAAACGTGCTCTGGCAGGACGCCAGCTGCCGGGTCATCCGGGTGAACGACCGGGACTACCCCGGCTACTGCCGACTGATCTGGAATGAACATGTCGCCGAGATGAGCGATCTGTCGCCTGCCGATCAGCGCCATTGCTTCAACATCCTGATGGCGGTCGAGGTGGCCCTGCGCGAGTGCTTCCAGCCGGCCAAGATCAACCTGGCAAGTTTCGGCAACGTGGTGCCCCACCTTCATTGGCACCTGATCCCGCGGGAACTCAATGACAGGCATTTCCCAGAACCGATCTGGGGCCAGGCGCAGCACAGCAACTGCTGTACGGTACGCAGTGTGGATGATGCACGGCTGGCCCTGGCCATCCGCAACGCGATTGCCGAACAACTTTCCGGCTGAAGCGGAGAGCCCAGCCATGGCCGATAGCCAGCAGACGACCTATACCGACCTGCGCAGCGTCGAACAATATCGCAAGCTGCTCAGAAATCTCCACACGCTCAACGCCAGCGAGAGCCATGCCACCCTGGTGCGCATGCTCGAAGGCCTGCTGGCTAGTCCACTGGGACCGGAGGAACAACTCGAAGTCCTTGAGGCCTCGCGCCAGACAATCACTTTCGTGCAGCACGAAATGTCGTCCCGCTATGCCGCCCACCCGCTACCTCCTGACAGCGCCGAAGATGCCACGCTACGCCAGGTGGTCCGCCTGTGGAGCGCACTGAGCACCGCCTACGCCCGTCTGGCCGAAGGCCATGCCAGCAGTTCGGAAGAATTCCGGGCCCAATTGCCCCTGCTCGCCCAGCGCCGCATCCAGTATCTGGGGCAGATCATCATCGAACATTTCCGGGCCCACCGATCCGAACCACCAGGAGCGTGGA
>Ga0265332_10001086_pt1 | contig 15898 bp, 5 predicted proteins | sample 41926metaG_FD_202084 | JGI IMG/M metagenome (GOLD analysis project Ga0265332, IMG submission 202084) | Rhizosphere microbial communities from Carex aquatilis grown in University of Washington, Seatle, WA, United States - 4-19-26 metaG | ecosystem: Host-associated > Plants > Roots > Rhizosphere >...
CGATCGATCTCCTGCGACAACAGGCGCGCCAGCCGCTCCCAGCCGTTGATCTCGCCCGCCAGGCGCTCGAGGTGGGCCAGCACCTCGGGGTTGCCGGAGTCCACCTGGAACGCCCGCCCGTAGGCCTCGAACGCCGCGCTCTGATGCGACAGGCGGCGCTCCTCGAGCTCGGCGATCCGGCGCAGCCTCGCCACCTTCTGGGGGGCCTCCTCGGCGTGGGCGGCCATCACCTCGAACACCGCGACCACCTTCTCCCATTCACCCGCCGATTCGTAGATGGGCTCGAGCACCTCGGCCGCCAGCACCGGCTCATGGGCCCCCGCCATCAAGCCTTCGAGGGAGCCGAGGGTCGGCTCGTGCGAGGGATCCATGGCCAGCACCGCGCGGTAGGACTCGACCGCACGGGCCACGTCGTTCAGGCTGAGCCGCCAGAGCTCGCCGATGCGAAAGCGCAGGCTCACCACCTCGGCCGGCGTGGGGGCCATCTCGGTCTGTCGCTCGAGGATCGCCAGCAGGTCGTACCAGCGCTCGGTCTTCTGGTACAGGCGATCGAGCGCCTGGGCCGCGTCGTAGTCGTCCGGGTCGATGTCGAGGATCGACGAATAGGTCTCGATGGCCCGCTCGGGGTTCTGCAGCTCACGATCGTGCACCTGCCCGAGCACGAACAACATCTGCTTGCGCTCGGCCGGGCTGGTCGCGAGCTGGGCCTTGCGGGCGTAGATGTCCTTGAGCTCGTTCCACAGCGACAGCCGGATGAAGAGGCGCTCGAGGTGATCGAGCGCCACGCCGTCCGTCTCGTCGACCGCCAGCACCAGCCGGTAGACCTCGATGGCCTTGTCCAGGTTCTCCAGCACCTCCTCGAAGATCTGGGCGGCCTTGTAGTAGATGTCCTTCTTCTCCTGCGGGCCCGGGACGATGTCGGCCTTGCGCAAGAGCAAGCCCACCAGGCGCCCGTAGTCCCCGGAGCGCAGGTAGATGCTCTCGAGGGCGTTGGCGGCCGCCAGATCCCGCGGGGACGCGTCGAGCGCCGCCGCGTAGGCCGCGGCCGCCTCCTGATCGCGGTGCAGCTCGGTCTCGCACAGGCGCGCGATCTTGTGATAGAGGGCGCTGCGCAGCTCGGCGTCGTCGATGCCGGCCACCAGGCCCTGGTATTCCTCCACCAGGTCGCCCATCTTGCCGAGCGCGCGGGCCAGCCGCTCGATCTGCGCCTGGACGTCCGGGTGCAGCGGGTCCTGGCGGAGCGCCCGGGCCAGGGCGTCGTAGGCTTGCTCGGGGGCGTCGAGCCCGATCTCGTAGGCCTCCGCGATCTGGGCCAGCGTCGCGATCTTCTCCTCGGGACTCCCGGCATGGGCGGCGATCACCTCCTGCACCCGGACCAGGTTCTGGTAGTCGCCGTGGGCGCGGAAGACCGGCTCGAGCAGCTGGGCGACCTGCAGCTCGTAGTCGGGATCTGGCAAGATGCGGCCGAGCGCCGCCACCGCCTCGGGGTGCTCGGGATCGATCTCCAGCACCAGCCGATAGGTGTCGACCGCGGCACCCGGCTGCCCGAGGTTGAGCTCGCGCAGCTGGCCGAGCCGGACCAGCAAGGTCACGCGGTCGGCGGGCTCGGTCGTGAGGTGCAGCTGCTGCTGCAAGTTGTCCGCCAGATCGCGGAAGTCCCGCCGCGCGAGGTAGAGGCGATCGAGCGCGCGCAGGGCCTGCATGCTCTCGGGGGTGCTCTCGGCCGCCTCGCCGAGGACGTCCTTCCAGGCCGAGATGGACTCGTCTGCGTTCGCCAGCATCTCCTCCCAGACCGTCGCGATGCGGGTCCGGATCGCCACGCGCTCGCCGGGATCGGTCACGAGGTCGGCCTTCTTGCGCAGGGTCTCGATGAGGTCGTTCCAGCGCTCGGTCCGGGTGTAGAGCCGCTCGAGCGCCACCAGCGCGGAGACGTCCTGGGGCAGGATCTCCTGCGCGCGCCGGAAGTACTCCACGGCCCGATCGGACTGATCCAGCTTCTCGTCGTAGGCCACCGCGATCACCTGCAGGAGCTCGCGCGTGAGCAGCGGCGGCAGCTTCTTCGCCACGGCGCCCTCGTAGAGCTTGACCAGGGCCGCCCAGCCGTCCTTGCCGCTGTCCTTGGCGCCGCCGTCCTTGGCCGGCCCCGCGCCGGCCCCCGAGGCCCGACCCGGTCCGCCCGCGCTGGCCAGCGCCTCGAGCGCCTCGCGCGCCGCCCGCGAGCCCGGATCCTCGGCGAACGCCCTGGCGTAGGCGCCCCACGCGCCGTCGTGGTCGCCGAGATTCTGCTGGAGCCCGCCGATGCGCAGGAGCAGCTCGACCCGCCCGGCCGGGCTGGTGGCCCGCGCGAGCTTGATCTTCTGGATCTCGACCAGCCGTTCGAGGTCGAAGGTCTGCTCGTAGATGGGCTCCAGCACCTCGACCGCCACCATCTGCCGCTCGGGATCGGCCAGGTAGGCCTGCAGGGCGCCGCGCGCCGCCTCGTGCGCCGGGGCGAGGGCCAGGGCCTGCTTGTACGACTCCACGGCGCCCGCCGAGTCTGCCAGCCGCTGCTCCTGCACGCGCCCGCGGCGGAACTGCAGCTCGGCCACGTCCAGCGGCTCGGCCGTGAGCCCGATCTCCCGATCGATGGTGGCGCGCAGGGCCGCCCATTGCCCGGTCGCGGTGTAGAGCCGATCGAGGGCGTGCAGCGCCGGCAGCTGGGCCTCGTCTTGCTGCAAGACGGCCTGGTACAGCTCGATGGCCTTCTCGGGCTGCTTGATCTCGTCCTCGTAGAGGCCGGCCAGCTTGAAGCGAATCTCGAGCTGCTCCTGCCTGGACTTGGCGATCTCGAGCTTCCGATCGTACACCGCCAGCAGCTGCCCGAAGCGTCCGGTGGCGATGTACAGCCGCTCGAGGGCGCTCACCGCCTCCTCCTGCCGGGGCGAAAGCTCGAGGATCTGCCGGTTGCGCGCGATCGCCGTCTCGGGATCGGCGAGCTCGCGCTCGTAGGCCCGGGCCAGCACCAGCAGGATCGGCAGCCGCGCCGCGGGATCGGTCAGCTCGGGCAGGCTCGCCTCGAACACCTCGGCGAGGGGCCCCCACTGCCCCGCGCGCCCCGCGAGCTCGGTGGCGCCCTCCCGCGCCCAGGACTGCGAGGGGTCCTCCCCGAACGCGCCCAGCGCCATCCGCAGCGCCCCGGCCGGATCTCCGGCCTCCCGGGCCAGGAGATCCACCAGGCGCTTGGCCCGGGCCTGCCGCGCCTGCGGCTCCCGGGTGTGCTCGAGCTGAATCTGCAGCACCTGCGCCAGCGGCCCGACGGCGCTGGCCTTCTCGTAGATCGGGATCAGGGCCTCGGCGGCCCCGGCGTTCCCGGGGTCGATCGAGAGCGCCTTCTCGAAGGCCTTCTGGGCCTTGTCGGCCCGGGCCAGGCGATCGCGGTAGATCTCGCCAATCTTGTTCCAAAGACCGAGGCGGGCGTCGCCCTCCTCGCTCTCGGCCTGCCGTTCCAGGACCCGCACGAGCTCGTCCCACTTGCCCTGCGCGGCATAGAACTCCTCGAGGGAATCCCAGTCGCGCTGCTGGAGATACAGCTTCTTGAGGGCATCCTGCGCGCGCCGGTTGTCGGGCTCGCGCGCCAGGAGCCCGCGCCAGGCCTCGACCGCCCGCGTCGGCTGGTTGACCCGCTCGGTGTAGAGGATCCCCAGCTTGGTCAGCAGGGCCGCCTGCTTGGCCGGGTCACGCTCGGCCAGCTCGACCTGCCGCTGCAGCGCCTCCGCCAGCTCCGGCCAGGCCTTCTCGCGCTCGAAGAGCTTCTCCAGCTCGCCCAGGGCCTCGAGGTTCTCCGGATCCTCCTCGAGCACCTCCTTCCACAGCTCCACCGACAGCTGGGGCTTCTTCAGCTTGTCCGACGCCAGGCGCGCCACCTCCACCCGCCGCGTGCGCCGCTCGGCGGAGCTGGTGAGGCGCGCGATCTCTCGCTGGTGAATGCTGATCAGCTTGTCCCAGTCCCGCCGCTTCTCGTACATCTGCTTGAGGAAGGCCAGCGACTGGACGTGGGTGGGCTCGATCTCGAGGACCTGCTCGAAGGCCTTGATCGCCTCGACCTGGTTGGAGAACTTCTCGAGGAAGAGGTTCGCCACCCGCAGCTGCAGCTCCACCTTCTCGGCCGGCTCGGACACCACCCCGGCCCGCTTGCGCAGGAGCGCGATCAGATCCGGCCAGCGCTTCATCTGCTCGTACTGCGCAGCCAGGGCCGAGCTCGCCTCGAGGTTCTCGGGATCGATGCTCAGGATCTGGTTGAACGCGTTGACCACCATCACATCGAGCTTGAGGCGGTCCCGATAGACGGTGATCATCTCGAGCAGGAGCGGGATCTTGTCCTCCGGATGGCTCCAGCTGGCCTTCTCGACCGCGTCCTTCATCACCTCGATGAAGGCGTTCCACCGCTCGGCCTTCTTGTAGACGCGGGCGAGCTCTCGGCGCGGGGGCCAGGCCGTGGGAGCGACGGCCACCATCTTCTTCCAGGCGTCTATCCCCTTCTCGAGCGACTGCTTCTCCGCCTCGAGGGCCGCGGTGACCTGAGGCTGGAGCTCGGGGGCAAACTCGTGCACGCCGTTGGAGGTGCCATTGGCGGAATCTGAATCCTTCTTGCGCTTCGACTCGCTCTCCTGCTTGGACTGCTGCTCCACTTTGGCGCTCCTCCACTTCGGGCTCTTGCCCCGAGCGTCTCCGAGCAGGCGGGGGTACCGACGCGGGGCCTTCCATACCGCCCCAGGCGGCACCGCTGCCAGGTCGGCGGCTCGGTACACAAAACGGCTTCGCTTTATAACACGGAAATACTTCGGGAAAATGCAGAGAGCGGCCAGGACGAGCCCAGAAGGGCCCGCACCCGCCGCTCTTACACCTCACCCTATCGAGGGCAATCGGCTACAGCGCCTGCCGTGTACGCCGCGCACGCCGCGCACGCGAGCCACGGCGCGCGCCACGCGCCAGTCCGGTCGACTAAGGTCCCGACAGAGCGTACAGCTTGTCGTTGGCGGCCTTGACGTAGCCGAAACCGCCATCCTTGCCGCCGCCGGTGGCCACGAACTTCTGCAGGTAATCACGGGCCTTCTCCTTCTGGTCGTTCCCGTGCGCGACATCGTACCAGTCGGAGTAGGTCATCCCGGCGTTGTACAGGGCGTCGAAGAGCTCCGGATCGAGATCGATGGCGGACTTGAACTCCTTGACCGCCTGCTCGAACTGCTTGAGGTTCTTCAAGGCCATCCCGTAACCGTTGTGGCAGGCGGCGTCGTCGTCCTTGGCGAGCACACACTGCGAGAAGACCTGCGCGGCCTCCTTGTCGAAGTCGTAATCGAGGTACAGATAACCGAGCTCGATGTAGGGCTTGGCGAACCGCGAATTGGCCTCGATGGCCTTCCGGAAGGCGTCGTCCGCCTGCTTGGGGCGATCCAGGTACTTGTAGACCACGCCCAGCCGCCACCACGCCTTGTACAGCTTGGAATCGGCGTTGGTGGCCGCCACGAAGGCCTTCTCGGCCTGGTCGAGCTTCTTCGACTCGAGGTAGGCCTCGCCGAGATCGTACTGGAAGTTCGCGTTGTTCGGCTCCTTCTCGGCGGCCTTCTCGAAGGACTCCGCGGCCTGGTCCCACTTGCGCTGCTTCTGGAGGACCTTGCCGAGGTTGTAGTAGGCGAGCGGATACGACGGATCGGTCTGGATGGCCTGCTTCAGATCCTTCTCGGCCGTGTCGTAGAGGTTGTTCTTGAACTCCTCCGCCCCGCGGTTGGCGAGCTCGATGGCCTTGATGCGCTCCTGGCTACAGACGAAGCCCTCGCAGGCCGGAAGGATCACCGCCACCGAGAAGATCACCACCTGGGGGGTGAGGAACCCGAAGATACCCTTGACACCTTCGACACCGTTGAGTTTGGCCATGTCTCACTCTCCCCCGCCGGCCGGGGTCAAGACGAACGGATAGGACACGATCACGATACCGCCTCCGAGGGGCTTCGGGAACTCCCAGCGCCGGACCGCCTGCACCGTGCAGTTCTCGACCTTGGCGTTCCCCATGGTCGAGTTCTGCAGCACGGACGCGATGACCTGACCCGAGGCCGCGATGGTGAACTGGACCATGATCCGGCCACCGAGGCTGGCCTTCTTGGTCAGCTCCTGCTCGTAGCAGTACTTCACCTCGTTGATGTGGCGTCGGATGATGCGCCGGATGATCTCCTTGTCCAGCGAGCCGCGCACGTTGGCGGTCCCGGGGATGACGTCCGGGGCCTTGGCCCGCCGGCCACCGAGACCGCCGGCGCCGCGTCCGTAACCCGACCCGTTGCCGCCGCCACCGCCCTTGCCGATGGTGCCGAGGTTGCCGAGCCCGATGGTGCCCTCGCCGGTGCCGCCGCCGCCCGAGCCGGTGCCGACCAGACCGAGGCCGCCGACGCCGTAGGCCTCGCCGATCTGGTTACCGACCAGGCCGCCGAGCACGTCCGAGGCGTCGTTGCCGAGCCCGATGGTGCCCTCGCCGGTGCCGCCGCCGCCCGAGCCGGTGCCGACCAGACCGAGGCCGCCGACGCCGTAGGCCTCGCCGATCTGGTTACCGACCAGGCCGCCGAGCACGTCCGATGCGTCGTTGCCGAGCGCCGAGTCCCGCCCGAAGATGGACGCGATGTGGGATCCCTCGGACTGCTTGAGCACCCCGAGGATACCGGCGTTCTTGGCCTGCTCCTCGGCCAGCTTCTTGGCCAGGTGCGGATCGGGGTTGTCCTTCGGGCCCTTCAGGCCATAGAGGCCCTCCTTGTTCTTGGAGGTCTTCTTGCCCATCTTGCCCTCTTCGCCCTTGTGCCGCTTGCCCTTGCCGCCCTGCTCCTCGGGCTTCTTGGACTTCAGCCACTCGGGGATCTCCTCCTCCTTCTCCTCGGGCGGCTTGATCAAGAACTTCACGAACCGGTTGTCCGAGTTGAAGAGATCGAGCGACAGAGACTTGGGATCGGGCGGCACCGAGAAGATCATCAGCAGGAACAGCAACAGGGCCACGAACGAGCCGACCGTGTACACCTGCTCGTTCCAGTGCCAGGTCAGGTACGGAACCTCGAGCACCCGCGGCCGGTTGGTGGCGGTCACGAAGAACGTCGTCTCGCCACAGTCGAGACGGGCGTAGCCCGAAGGCGGCAACGAGAAGCTGGACCCGCGCTGCTGCACGAACTGCGACAGGGCGTAGCTCTGCCCGTCGACGAAGACCTCGCCCTCCATCCGGGGGGTCACGTTCACGACGTAGTCGGAGCCCTGCGCCGCCACCAGGGGGTGCGAGGGGGACGGGACATAGTTCGGATCGACCGGGGCATCCGCGCCCGCGTCGGATCCGATGATGAAGTTCGGGTTGGTCCGACCCCGGCGCTTGAGCCCCATGTAGGCGAGCGACCCGCCGAGCAGGAAGCCGCCGAACACCACCACGTCCATGGCGGCGCTGCGCGACTTCCAGATGAAGCTCTTGGCCTCTTTGCCGGCCGTCTGCCAGTCCTCGTAGGCCTGCTTCTCGGCGCCGACGTCCATGGCGGTCACGACGAAGCTGACGAGGGCCACCACCCCGAGGGCGACGCCGGCGAAGAACATCCCCGTGCCAGCCCCATGCGTCGACTTGCCGTCTGGGTTCGAGAGGACCCGGGCGTTGGTCACCACGCCGCGGAAGATCGTCTGCACCTCGACGGCGCGGGTACCATCCGCCACCTCGACCTCACCAGCCGCGGCCATCGGATTGACCACCGCACCACCGGAGAAGCTCGCCGGCCCGGGCGCGGCCGTGTATCCACCGCCCGACGGCCCCGGCTGGGCCGGCGGCGGGGCGGCGTAGCTCGGAGGCTGGTAGCCCTGGGGCGGCAGCTGCATGGTCTGTCCGAAGTCGGGTGGCGCGGGAACCGATTGCGCGCTCGGACGCGGGCCCTGCGCCCGGGCGGCCTGGACCGGCGCGGCGGGCTGGGCCTGCGAGGGGAAGTATCCGGGCGCCGAGGCGGCGACCTCGCCGGGCACCGGCAGGAAGGTCACCACCACCCGGGCGTCCCCGAAGGTCATCTCGTCGCCCGACTGCAGCCGGGCCTTGGTGATGCGCTCACCGTTCACGGTGGTCCCGCGGGTGGAGCCGAGGTCGATGAGCGACACGTCGTCCGGCCCGGCGATCTCGATCACCGCGTGCATGCGCGAGACGGTCTCCTCGTCGAGCCGCAGGTGCGAGGACGCCAGCTTCCCGACCTTGATCACGTCCTGGGTGAGAATTTCCTCCCGGACCAGCTCGTCCCCTCGGAAGATCTGGAACTTGAGGGGAAGTTTCGCGTCTGCCATGGAAGTTGTCTCCTGATTCGGTTGCGTGATGGGTCGGGAGCAGGCTCGGGGTCGGGTCGGGCGGGCACAGCACGGCCATCTGGCGGCCCTTGCCGCCGGGACGCTTCGGGGGGACCGTGCGCCCGCGCGGGGCGGGGCAGGGACTGATGGTCTCGGGGAGACCGGCCTGGCGACCAGGCCGGGGCGGGCTAGATGTCCTCGAGGGTCTTCAGCATCTCGGGGATGAAATCCTTGCGGACCTCGATGAGGCTCGAGTGCTCGGTCTTCTTGAGGGCATTGACGAGCTCACCGTCCGGCCGTTGCAGATCGCCCTCCACCATGTCGTCCTCGAAGTCGTACACGGTCTTCGCCTTGTAAGTGGACCCCTCCTCTCCTGCACCTGCCCCCGAGGCCGAGGCGCCACCGCCGGCTGGAGCCGCGGCCTTCTCGTCCGCTGCGCGTGCGGCCCCGATCGAGGCGAAGAGGCCGAGGAGGGCGATCCCTGCGATGAGCTTCATCTTGACTCCTTGTTCCGTGTTCCGACTGCGATGGGACTGCCCGTTTCTGCGCCCATGGTGGCCGGTCGATTGTTGGACAACCGGACACCCCTGGGGTTCCCGGGATTCGTTCACCCGGTTCGATCCCGTGCACTTTTTCGCGGCGCGCTCCGACCAACCGGGATCGCGTGCCTACTTCTTGTGCCGCTTCTTCTTGGATTTCGGGGCCGATGCGGCCGCATCGTCGCCGGCTGGCGCCGCGTCACCCGTGGCGGAACTGGCATCGGCCTTGGTCTCGGACTGGGCGCCGGCAGCCGGCTCCTTCCCCGCCTCGGCGGGCGTGGCGCCCGCGGCGGGTGCCGCCCCGGCAGCGGCGGGAGCGGCCGCCCCCCCCTTGGAGGCAGCCTCGGCCGCCTCCTGCTTCTTCATCTCCTCCTCCATCTTCTTCTGCTGCTCCTCGGCCTTCTTCTGCATCTCCTCGGCCTCGGCCTGCAGCTTGGCCGCCTCGGCCAGCGCCACGAACGTCTCGTCGATGTCCTTGATGCGCTTCTCGGCCTCCTTGCGCAGACCATCGGATGTGCCCCCGTTGGCCTTGCCCAGGAACTGCCGGTAGTACTCCTGAGCCTTCTGCAGGACCGGCTTGTCGCCGCCCTTGTAGTCCTGATACAGCAGGCCCAGGTTGAAGTAGCTCGAGGGGTTCGAGGAATCGAGCTTCTGCGCCGCGGTGTACTGGGTCTCGGCCTCGTCGATCTTCTTGTTCCCGCGCAGCGCGACCCCGAGCCCGATGACCGCCTCGTAGTTCTTGGGCTGGAGCTGCAGCACCGAGCGGAAGTTCTCCTCCGCAGTCTTGTAGTCCCGGTTGTTGAGCGACAGGGCCGCCAGGTTCATGCGGGCCTCCGCCAGCTTGGGGTTCATCTCCACCGCCTTGCGGAACTGGCCGATGGCGGGGCTGATCTTCTTGCGCTTGAGCTCGACCAAGCCGAGGGTATTGTACACCAGCGCCAGGCTGTCCTTCATCTCGCCGGTGTAGCCGGTCCCCTCCCCGGACACATTGACCTCCTTGGCCAGCTTCCCATCATCCCCTTCGGCCGCCTCGGCCTTCTCGGCCGACCTCTTGGCCTTCTTGGCCTTCTTGCCTCCACCCCCGGCCTTGTCCCCTCCCCGCTCCTCGGTCTTCTCCTCGTCGAACTTCCCGGTGGCGATCTCCTCGCCCTTCTTGATGGCCTGGTTGCCCACCAGCTTCGCCATCTCGAGCATGTTCATGTCGTAGTAGATGAAGGCCAGGGTGGCGAAGGCCTGCAGGTTGTTGCTGTCGAGGGCCAGGACCGTGCGCAGGTGCTGCACGGCCTGCCCGATGTAGCCCTTCTTCTCGCTGTCGGAGGAGGACCGCCGGGCCTTGTCGCGCAGGATCTGGGCCAGGTTGTTGCGTGCCTCGATGGTGTGCAGCGGGTCGACCTCGACCGCGCGCAAGAACATCGACTCGGCCTTCCCCACGTCGCCCTTGCGCCAGGCCACGTAGCCGAGGTTGGTGATGGCCGGGCCGTACTTGGGCTGGGTCTCCCAGATCCGCACCGCCTCGTCCTCGCTGCCGCACTCCTGGAGCACCGCCCCCTGGTTGAACTTGGCCTCGAGGATGGTCGGGCTCGACTCGGCCACCTTGGCGAAGCCGTCGGCCAGGCTCTCGCACTGGTCGCCGACCTTGCCCGCCTTCTTGGCCGCCTGGTAGCGAGCCAGCACCTTGTCGAAGTCGGCGCGATCGTCGGTGGAGATCTCGCGCTTGGCCACCTTGGGGACCAGCTGCTCCCCGCCCTTGAGCTTGGACTTCCCGGACAGCCCGCCACCCTCGCCCTCCTCGGTGGCCGAGGCGGCCGTGCTGGACTCCGGCTTCTGCGTTCCACCGCAGGCCCAGAGCCCGGACAGCAGCAGAGCCAGGGCAGAGCGACGCGCACGTCGCGACATCGTCGTCGAGATTGTCATGTTCGTGTCTCCTTGGGGCTACTGCTTGGTGCTCGCGGCGACTTCCGTGCTCAGCTCCGAGATGACCGGGGTGGCCGACATCGCGGTGGAGACGTAGCCAGCTTCGGGTTTGACCTCGGAGGACAGCGGGTATTCGGACGGCTTCATCTGGTTGAGCTCACGCTCGCACAGGCGCGACCACTCGTTGTACCAGGACTGGTCGGTGGCGGCCTGCAGGCACTTCTCGAAGCCGTCCACCGCCTTGCCCTCGATCGGCTCGGCCTTGTCCTCCAGCTGATCGCAGTAGATCTGCTTGGGCTGGTTGCCCCACTGATCCACGTCCTTCAGGTCCTTGGGGATCTCCGCGGTGTAGAGTTGGCCGGCGAAGTCCTGGTAGATCTGCCCGACCCGCGCCGCCGAGGCGATGGTCCACTGCGCCTGCTTCATCTTGAAGACATCGAGGTACATGGTCCGCGCCTTGTCGAGCTGCTTGGACTTCTCGTCGAGGTACGCGGTGAACTTCTTGACCGACTCCTCCATCTTCTTCTTGGTCACCGCCTGCTTGCGGTTGCTGTCGTACTGGCTCGGCGTCTGGAAGTCGAGGCCCTCGGGGAACTTGATCTTGAGGAAGTCCTCGTACTGCTTCTCGGCGATGTGGAAGGCCGCCCCGGCAACCGCGTAGGCCGCGGCCGAAGCCCGCGCGTCCACGTCCTTGCCGGTGATCTGGCGGGCCGCATCTCCCCCCTTCCAGAGCTTGATCACGGTAGCGAAGTGATCCTGGGCCTTGGCGGCCGCGGCCTTGTTGCGCTCGAAGAGCACGATCTTGGACTTGGTGGGGGGACCGCACTGGGTCTTCACCTCCTTGATCCGCTTCTTCTTGCCGAGCTTCTTGTTGAGGTCGGCCAGGACCTTCTGCCGGCCGGTGGCCGCCACCCGCTTGACCTCCAGGCAGGCGCCGTCCTCGGACGGGTGGGAACAGGAGGCCTTCCAGGCCATCTCACCCAGCCGGAAGTGGGCCTGGATCTGCCGATCCGGACCGCCGTGGGTGCCCCACTTCTTCAGGTAGCTGTCGAGGTGGGCCGCCAGCTCGTCGTACTTCTTGTCACGCTCGTAGACCTCGCCCATCTGGAAGTACACGCCCGCGGCGTCCTGCGGCTTGCGCGAGCCGTAGTACTTGACGAACGAGTCCATGTCGGCGATGGCCTTGGCCGACTCGCCGAGACCGATCCGGAAGGTGGTGGCGTTTCCGAGCGCCTCGGTCGACTTGGCCTCCCCCGGGAACTTGTTGGCGAACTCCTCGTAGTTCTCCGCGGCCTTGGAGTAATAGGCGAGCTGGTGGTAGCCCGCCGCCACCCGGAAGAGGGCCTTCAAGGCCAGGGGATCTTGCGGGTGATCCTTGATCAGCTGCTGGCGCGCCTTGAGGGCCTGCCCCACCAGGTGGGCGTTCTGGAAGCACTGCCCGGCGTTCCACAGCCGCTCCGCGTGCTTCGGGTGATCGGGCAGCGAGTCCGCCGCGGCCAGCAACGAACGCCCGCACTCGCGGTAGTTGCGCTGCTTCTCGTACTCGCGTCCCTCGAGGTCGTAGGTGTCGCTCTTGAGGGAGATCATCTGCTTGCCGAACTCCGGATCCTTCATCAGGTTCGGCATCTCCAGGAACTTGTCGACCCAGGAGACAACCTCCTTGGTCTTGCCGAGCGCGTTGAGCGAGTCCAGCAGCAAGTTCGCCGAGTAGATCGCCAGCTCGTGGTTGGGGTGCTTCTCCACCACGTCCTGGAACAGCTTGGCCGCCTCCTCGAAGTGGTTGTACTCGTAGTAGATGCGGGCCTTGCGGTAGCGGATCACCGGCAGCTCGGGGGCGTCCGGGACGTACTTGATGTAGGTGTCGAAGGCCGCGATCATCTTGCCCTGGTACTCGGGGATGGTCTTCGGCTCGGGCTTCTTGCCCTTGGCGTCGTCGGCCTGCTTCTGCTCGTGGGCCTTCTTGGCGTCCGGCCCGAGGCCCTCGTCGTCGACCTGCAGGGCGTTCTTCCACCCGAGGACCGCGGCGTAGGCCGCGTCCTTGGCGTACTTGCCCTTGGGGTTCATCTCGACCACCTTGGTGTACTGCTCGGCCGCGTCCTTCCACCGCTCGAGGGTCCACAGGAGCTCGCCGAAGTAGAAGTTCATGTCGTACGAGTCCTTGTCGTCCGGGAAGTGCTTGAGGAACTCCCGGTAGACGTACTGGACCAGCTGGTAGGTGTCGGCGTTCTTGGTCTTCTGGGCCTCCTTGTGCCAGATCAGCGCCAGCTCCTTGGAGGTGTCGTGGAAGGCGTTGCGGCACTCCTCCATCTGATCCTTCTTGAGCTTCATCTCCACGACCTTGTCGTAGACCGCGCCCATGCGCTCGATCTCCTGGACCTGGTCGCGCTTGTTCCCGGAGGAGAGGGTGTTGCGCACGACCTTGCCCTGCCACTCGCAGATGCGGGGGCTGTCCATGTTCTGGGCGATGATCTTGCGGTAGACCCGGCTCGAGTCGGTGAACTTCCCCTGCTCCCAGTACAGCTCGGCCAGCGCCTCCATCATCTTCGGCGCGTAGTCGCCGCCCGTGCGCTGGAAGAACTCCCAGGCCTTGTCAGGGCCGCCGACGTGGGCGTAGGCCTTGACGATGTCCTTCTTGGCCTCCTTGATCAGCGACTGCTTCTGGGCCGCGTTTATGTTGACCTTGCCCTCGGTGGCCATGCGCACCACGCCCACGAAGGTCTCGAGGGCGGTCTTGTGGTCGCCGAGGTTGACGTAGCACCACCCCTTCTTGTACACGGCGTACGGGTAGACGCTGGCCTTGGGGAACTGCTCCACCTTCTCGTAGAACTTGAGGGCGTTCTCCATCTCGCCCTTGTCGAAGTAGTACTCGGCGAAGGACAGGTAGGCGTCGGGGATGTACTTGGAGTTCGGGTAGTCCTTGATCAGGCGCAGGAAGAACTCGCGGGCCTGGTCCTCCTTCTTCACGCTGGTGAGCAGGAAGGCCAGCTTGAAGAGCACCTCGTCCATCCGCTCGTACTTCTTGTACTTGGTGGACTGGATGTAGGACTTGACCGCCTCGAGCAGCCACTTCTGCTCGTCCTTCTCGAAGCCCTGCTGCTGCTGCTGGAGCCGGGGCTTGTCGGACGGCTGGGCGTCGAAGATCTTCTGGTCCAGCCCGTGGGCCTGCTGGAAGTAGAAGCGCTGCTTCTCGGCGAAGAGCTCGCCGAGCCGGAAGAAGAAGTCGGGCTTCTGGGGGTCGTCGTCCGGCGTGACCTGGATCAGCCGCTTCATCTTGCTGATCTGGGCATCGGTGATCTGTTGAATCTTGCCCTGGCGGCCCTGGACGAACTGATCCACCGTCAAGACCGGCCCGGTCTCCTTCTTGGGCGGTGGCGGGGCCTCGGGCCTGGTCAGCTTGGTCTGCTGGGCCTGAACCTGGGTCTCTTGCTTGGTGTACTTCGCCTTCCCCGCGTTCACCGCCGAATCCGCCGCCAGGACCGCGGTCGGAAGGGAGATCACGAGCGACAGAGTCGCGAGGCCAAACCGGAGGGGGGAACTGGTCATGGTTACTCCACCGTGCTGCTACGTTGGGGATGAACGGGGAAAGCCGCTGAGGCGCGGAAGACTGGGCGGAAGACTGGGCGGACGACTGGCAGGAGATCGGAAGAGGCCAGAAGAGGCCGGATCAAAGGCAGGCTATTTTCCCGTGGCGTCCGGATCGGTGGCGCCCTCGACCGGTGCCGCCGGGGCACCCTCGCCAGGGGCTGGCGCCCCCTCGGGGGCGGCCTTGTCGCAGCGGTTGACGATCTTCACCCGGTAATACCCGAGCTCGTCCTTCCAGTACTCGCCGGTGAACGGCCACACGTAGTGCTCGTCGTCGGCGCGGATCTCGGTGGCGCGGCGCTTGGCGGCCGCGTCGCTCTTCACGGTCTGCTGCTCCGCCATGACCTCCTGCTCGAGATCGCCCTTGGTGCCCTGCAGGATCTCGTACTCGATCTTGATCACGCGCTTGATGAGCTGGGCCAGCTCGTCGGTGAGGCGCTTGATGCGCCGGCGCGACAGGTCGCCGGCCTCGTTCATGGCCAGGGACTTCTGCAGGGTCAGGTCGGCCAGGATGGTCTGGGCGATGTTGGTGTTCTTCCAGGAGCTGTCGGCCTTCTCGTGCTGGTTCAGCTCGCGGGTCAGCTCGTCGACGTACTCGAAGCGCTTGACCAGGCTGCGATCGGAGAGGACCGCCCGGGCCGCGCGCTCGGTCTGCTCGGGGAGCCCGGACCTGTGCTTGCGGATCTTGACCGCGAGCTCGAAGAGCGCGGCGTTGTCGGTGTTGGTGGCCACCAGCTTCGACAGGTCCTGGAACATGGCCGGGTAGATCGAGTTGAACTCGGCGATGGCGCTCTCGGCGCGATCGTAGAGGCAGTTGTAGAAGTAGATGGTCGCCTTGACGGTCAGCGCCTCGCCGACCGACTCGGGCTTGATGTAGTTCTCGAAGTAAGGCGCCTGCACGGTGTGAATGTTGCCGAGGGCCTTGGAGTAACCCTTCTGCTTCAACATGAAGTTGGCCCAGGACGACTCGAACAAGCTGTCCGGCCACTGGTCGGACTCCTGGGACACCCGATCGAAGTACTTGGTCGCGAGATCGAACTGCCCGGTCGAATAGAAGGTCCGGGCCAGCGACAGGTTGGCGATGTCCTCGAAGGGCTTGACCTTGGGGTCGGAGCTCTCGGCCGCGGCGCGCAGCACCTCCTTGAAGGACTCGACCGCCGGCTTGGCCTGATACTCGCGGACGTGGGTCGCCCCCTCGAAGAGCTTGGCCTGCACGTAGAACTCGCTGCTGGCCGGCACCGCGCTGTAGAGCTCCACCGCCTCCTTGAACTGGCCCTTCTGGTAGAAGTACTTGCCGAGCAGGAAGTAGAGCTCGTCCCGCACCTTCTCCAGGGCCGGCTGATCGAGCTCCGAGCGCTGATACTTGCCGATCTTCTCGAGGATCCCGGTCGAGTCGGGGAGCTGCCGCGAGAGCGAGGCCAGCCACTTCAAGGTGGCGTTGTAGTACGCGTGCGAGGGGCCCTTCTGGACGATGCGATCGAAGTACGAGAGGGACGCAGAATAGAAGCGGAGGTTGTACAGCGACTTACCCATCCAGAACTCGGCCTTCTGGC
>Ga0265332_10001097_pt1 | contig 15761 bp, 10 predicted proteins | sample 41926metaG_FD_202084 | JGI IMG/M metagenome (GOLD analysis project Ga0265332, IMG submission 202084) | Rhizosphere microbial communities from Carex aquatilis grown in University of Washington, Seatle, WA, United States - 4-19-26 metaG | ecosystem: Host-associated > Plants > Roots > Rhizosphere...
CTGCCCGAAGCTCAGGTCGGTGCTCGACGCGCTGCTCGGCGTGCGCTGCTGATCCTTGTCCATCGCGTAGCGCGAGCCGACGAGTTCCCAGTCCCAGTCACCCTTGCTCGCGGTGCGCAACGAGAGACTGTGCGCCGTGTGCTGCTGCGCGAGGTCGTAGTATCCCGACGCGAACCCGGACTGCCCCGCGTAGCTCGCGGCGCCCCCCTTCTGCAGGTACGGATCGACGGCCGAATGCGCGTCGTTGCGCCACGATCCGAAGGTGTACGCGACGCGGAGTTCCGGAGTGATATCGTAGGCGAGCTTCACCTTCGCGTTCGTCATGCCGGTGCCGAGGAGGCCCGACGCGCCCAGCACGTCGGCGGCGGCGCCGAGCTTGTTGGTCGCGGCGTAGCCACCGGTGGTGCCCGCCGGAAAGGCGGCGCCCGTGACGTACGTGAGCGGCTGGCTCTCGCTCTTCGCGTAGTCGCCGCCGATCCAGAACGAGAACTTGCCGAAGCGATCGCCGTAGTTCGCGGCGATGTTCGAGGTGCCGAACGCCTTCGACGTGCCGTACAGATCGAACGACTGCACCGCGTGCGCGAGCGAGAGCGTCCCTTCGCTCCGATCGGGCTGCCGCGTCGTGATCTCCATGACGGCGCCCATCGAGTTGCCGGCGTACGCGGCGGAGAACGGGCCGTACATCATGTCGATGCGCGCGATCTCCGACGGCGCCACGAGCCCCCAGCGGGGGCCGCCGATGTTGTTGTTGTTCGCGATGAGCGCGGTGAGCGGCACGCCGTCGGCAAAGACGAGACTGCGCGCGCTCGAACTCACGCCCCAGGTGCGCGTCGCCATCACGGCCTGCGTGTCGCCGTTGTTGCGCTTGCGCAGAAAGACGCTGGGCAGGTACTTCACCGCGTCTTCGGCGTCGATGGCGTTCACGGTGAGGCCGACCTGCGTCGCGGTGACGCTGGCGGAGAGCGGCAACGTCGCGAGCTGCAGGCGCGGGAGCATCACGCTCTCGGTCGCGTCGGCGACGACGCGTACGCCGGCGAGCTTCGCGGTATCTGGTTTGGCGGGCCCGGCCGGCTGTTGGGCGCGCGCCGTCGCCACGCTGCACAGGCACAACGTGCTCGCGATCGCGAGACGTCGCGTGAAATGCGAAAACATCGTTGGAAAACCTCGAGAAGTCTGATGGACAGAACGACGGACCACGCCCTCGCGGCGCGAAATCCGTGTCGTTCAGCGATGTCGTGACATCGGCGCCGGCAGCCGCGGAGGCTGCGCACGGCGCCATCAGACGCGCGCGGGAGGTCCGTTCGCGAAGGGGAGTGCGTGCGGCGTCGCCGACAGCGCGACACCGGTCGCGGCACGAAGCGGACGCTCGCGCCGAACCGAGACGGGCGCGAACGCGAGCTCGACGACCGCCGGCGGCGCGGCGGCCACCGACGCCACGCAGCAGCCGTCATCGCACGTGCACGGCGCCGCGTGACCGGCCGGTCCGGCCGGTGAGGCGGGCGCGCCGTGCTGGTGCGCCACCGCCGGCTCCGGCATGGGCATCGTGTGCCCGGCCATCGAATGCCCGGCGTGCGCCATCGGAATTTCGGCGGCTTCCGCCGTCGACGCCGTGACCGCCGCCCGTCGCGCCGCGCCCGGCGAGTGCATCGCGCACTGATGGAACGCCGCCGGCTGCACCGACACGGCGGCGAACCAGGGGGCGAACAGTGCGGCGACGACGCGGCGGACGCGGGGGTGCATGCCTCAATGGTACAACTGACCGCCCGGTTATGTCACTCCCCCGGGTGGCGTCTTTCGGCGGGAGTCCGCCTGCTGGACGCCCCGCGGCATGGGTGATACCCTTTAGCCGCCGTCCTCCCCCAGTCCCCGCGGCTTGCCCACTCAGAAGATCCTCGAAACCGCGCTCGCCGACCGGTACCGCTTCGAGCGCGAGCTCGGCCGCGGCGGATTCGCCGTCGTCTACCTGGCGCACGACCTGCGCCACGACCGCCCCGTCGCCCTGAAGGTGCTCCACGACGAGGTCGCGGCGAGCCTGGGCGCCGAGCGTTTCGAGCAGGAGATCAGGCTCGCGGCGCGGCTGCAGCATCCGCACATCCTCGGCGTCTTCGACTCGGGGAGCGTGGATGGCCGCCTCTGGTTCGCGATGCCGTTCATCGACGGCGAATCGCTCCGCGACCGGCTGAACAAGGAAAAACAGCTCCCCGTGCCCGACGCCGTCGCCATCGCGCGCGAAGTGGCCGACGGGCTCCACCATGCCCACCTCGCCGGCGTGATCCACCGCGACGTGAAGCCGGAGAACATCCTCCTCTCGGGGCGTCACGCGATCATCGCCGATTTCGGCATCGCGCGCGCGCTCGCCGGCAAGGCGGGGAGCCTCACGCAGACGGGCATCTCCATCGGAACGCCCGGCTACATGAGCCCCGAGCAGGCGAGCGGCGAGCGCGACCTCGACGCCCGCACCGACGTCTACGCGCTGGGCTGCGTGCTCTACGAGATGCTCGCCGGGCATGCGCCGCACACCGGGCCCAACGCGCAATCGGTGATCGCGAAGACGCTCTCCGAGGAGCCGCGACCGATCAACGCGTCGCGGCCCGGCGTGAGCCCCATGCTCGACGGCGTGATCGCGAAGGCGCTCGCGAAGGTGCCCGCCGATCGTTACGCGACAGCCGAGGCGTTCGGTGACGCGCTCGCCGCGGCGACGGCGACGGTGCCGTCGGCGGCGTTCGCGTCGCAAGGCGTGTCCGGTGTCGTCGCGGCGCCGCGGCGCCGGTTCCGGTCGCCGCTCCTCACGGTGTTCGCGCTCGGTCTCCTCCTCGGCGGCGGCGCGCTCTTCGCCTGGCGCACCAAGCGGGGCGACGCCTCGGGCCGCGGCCTCGCCGTGCTGCCGTTCGAGAACGTCGGCGGTGCCGACGACGCGTATTTCGCCGACGGCATCACCGAGGAGGTGCGCGGCAAGCTCACGGCGGTGCCGGGACTGCGCGTCACGGCGCGCACGAGCAGCAATCAGTACAAAGGCACGAAGAAATCGCCGGTCGACATCGGCGGCGAGCTGGGGGTGGAGTACATCCTCACCGGCACGATCCGCTGGGAGAACGCCGCCGACGGCACGCGCCACGTGCGCGTGACGCCCGAACTCGTGAGCGTCTCGAGCGGCGCCACGAAGTGGCAGCAGCCGTTCGACGCGGTGATGAGCGACGTCTTCACGGTGCAGAGCGGCATCGCCGAGCAGGTGGCGAACGCGCTCGGCGTGACGCTGGCGGCGGACGTTCAGCAGAAACTGAACGCTCGTCCCACGAAGAACATCGACGCCTATCAGGAGTACCTCCTCGGCGAGAAGGAGACCGAGGCGATGGCGCGCAGCGACGGCGGCTCGCTCGCCAAGGGGCTGCCGCACTACGAGCGCGCGGCGGCGCTCGACACGTCGTTCGCGCTCGCCTGGGCGCGGGTGTCGTACGTGTACGCGCAGGACTTCAACGTGAATCCCTCCGGCGACTTCGCGCAGAAGTGCGAAGACGCCGCGCGGCGCGGCATGCGGCTCGCGCCGGACGATCCGCAGGTGCGGCGCGCCTACGCGCGGTTCCTGCGCATCGTGAAGCACGATTTCACGGGCGCGCTGGCGCAGGTCGACACGGCGCTCCTGCGCGACCCGAACAACGTCGACCTGCTCGCGATGTCGTCGTCGCTGAACGCGCTGAATTCGCGGTGGGACGCGGCCGTCGACGCCGCCAAGCGCGCCGCGACGCTCGACCCGCGCAACGCCAACGCGGCGAGCGCGGTCGCGCGCATCCTGCACGGCACGCGGCGTTTCGCGGAGGCGGACGGCTGGTCGGAGAAGGCGCTCGCCCTCTCGCCCGGCAACATCTCGTACACGGAAGACCGCGTCATCAACCACGTGTCGATGGGCGACCTCGCGGCGGCCAAGCGCGACGTGAACGCCGCGTTCGCCAAGGGCGCCGACAGCACCGAACTCGCCGCGTACTTCGCGCTCTTCCAGGAGATGCAGTGGGTGCTCGACGAGCCGCTCCAGCGGCGCATCGTCGCGATGACGCCGGCGAACTTCCGCAACAACCGCCAGCAATGGGCCCTCAAGGTGGGGCGCACCTGGCTCCTCCTCGGCGACACGGCGCGCGGCCGCGCCTACGGCGACAGCTCGCGCATCGTCGCCGAGGCGCAGCTGGCGAACTATCCCGAGGATCCGCAGCTGCATGAACTCCGCGGCCGCGCCCTCGCGCTCATGGGGCGCAAGGCGGAGGCGATCGAGGAAGCCGAGCGGTCGCTCAAGATGCGCGAGACGGCGCTCGACGCGAGCACGGGACCGTACGTGCGGTACCAGGTGGCGCGCATCCTGGTGCAATCGGGGGCGTTCGACCGGGCGCTCGACATCATCGAGCCCCTGCTGACGACGAACAACGCCGACGTCTCCCCCGATTGGCTCCGGCTCGAACCGGTGTTTCGCCCGCTGGCGGGCAGCCCGAGATTCCGGAAACTGGCGACGCGCTAAGCGGAACCGACCGGGGTAGTACATTGGACATCGTCGCCCCGATCCTCTCCGGCCCAATGAAATCGCTGCGCCTCCTCGCCCTGATCTGCTGTTTCGCCCACGCCGCGTCCGCGCAGGGGCCGCTGCTCATCGGCGACGTCGTCGCCCGCGAGACGGGCCAGCCGCTCGAGCACGCGATGGTGACCGTGCTCTCGGCGGAGCGCCAGACGTTCACGTCGGAAACCGGCGTCTTCGCCTTTCGCGGACTGGGCCCCGGGTCGTACCGGCTGCACGTCACGCACCTCGGCTATTCCCCGAGCGACGTCACGGTGAACGTGCCCGAGAGCGGCGCCCTGCCGCGGCTGAAGGTGACGCTCGCCCGCATCTCGGTGCAGCTCGCGACGGTGAAGGTGCTCGCGAAGCCCGTGTGCACGAACCCCGGACGTCCCGATCCGGCGCTCAACCCCGATCTCGCGGCGATCGTGCAGCAGGTGCGGATGAACGCCGAGCACTATCAGCTGCTCGCGGACTCGTTCCCGTTCGCGTACCAGGTGGAGCGCTCGTTTCGCATGGTGCGCAAGGACAGCGGGCGGGGCATGGCCCGCTTCGACACGCTGCACATGCGCAGCGACCTGCACGGCTGGGAGTACCAGATGGGCGAGATGGTGGAGCGTGAGCGGAACGGCGCGTACATCATGCACCTGCCCACGCTGCGCGACTTCGCCGGCATCCAGTTCCTGAACAATCACTGCTTCTGGTACTCGGGGTCCGAGGTCGTCGACGGGAGCAACGCCATCCGCATCGACTTCCGCGCCGACGACCAGATCCGCCGCCCCGACGTGAACGGCACCATCTGGCTCGACGCGGCGACGTACCAGATCAAGATGGCCGATCTCGAACTGTCGAAGCTCCTGCCGCAGATCGAGGAGATCACGGCGGTGCACGTGCGGACGTACTTCGGCGAAGTCTCGCCGTCCATCGTCATCATCCAGCGCGTCGTGGGCACGAACTCGCTCAAGCACAGCTGGGTGCCGTGGTCGACCGTGGCGTCGATGGAGGAACAGCACATGACGGCGTTCAGCTGGATCCGGGACGATCCGCGGAAGGGCGCGGCGCAGCCCTAGCGGTTACGCGCCGCGCGCCACCGCGCCGGCACTGGTGCGCCGGACCGGAAGCGTCGCATGTTAGGGGCTGAGGCCGCCGTCGAGCGGCCCCGCACTCGTCTCCGCCGAGGACCCCACCATGCCGCATTCCTCGCTCGTCAGGCTGCGCGCGATCGTCATGACCTTCGCCGCGCTTCCCTGCCTCGCCGCCGCGCTCGGCGCGCAAGGCTCTCCGTACGACCCCGCGGCCGCCGCACCGTTGCGCTGGCGCTACCTGGGCCCCGTCGGCAACCGGGTCTCCTCGGTCGTCGGCGTGCCCGGCGACTTCAATACGTACTACGCCGGCGCCGCGTCGGGCGGCATCTGGAAGAGCGTCGACGCCGGCGTGCATTGGGAGCCGATCTTCGACGGGCAGAAGGTGCACTCGGTGGGCGCGCTCGCCGTGGCGCCGAGCAATGCGAACATCGTCTGGGCCGGCACCGGTGAGCCGTGGATCCGCAGCCACATCTCCATCGGCGACGGCGTGTACAAGAGCACCGACGCCGGCCGCACGTGGACGAACATGGGATTGCCCGAGTCGGGACGCATCGGACGCATCGTCGTGAACCCGACGAACCCCGACATCGTCTTCGTCGCCGCGCAGGGGCACAGCTACGGCCCGCAGCAGGAGCGCGGTCTCTATCGCACGACGGACGGCGGCAAGACGTGGACGCGCGTGTTGTTCACGAATCCCAACGCCGGCGCGATCGACGTGGCGATGGATCCGTCGAATCCCAACAAGCTGTTCGCGGCGATGTGGCAGCTCGAGATGCACACGTACCTGCGCACGTCGGGCGGGCCGGGGAGCGGCATCTTCATGTCGATGGACGGCGGCACGACGTGGACCAGGCTCACCGGCCACGGACTCCCCGCGCACGACGTGGGCAAGATCGGGCTGTCCATCGCGCGGTCGAACCCGAATCGCATCTACGCGCTCATCGAGACGGCCGACGGCGTGCCGCAGAAGGATGAAGAGGTCGACAACGGCGAACTCTGGCGCTCCGACGACGGCGGCGCGAACTGGAAGGTGGTGAGCTACAACCGCGACCTCGCCTGCCGGCAGGCGTACTACACGCGCGTCACCGCGAGCACCGACAATCCCGACGAAGCGTACTTCACCTGCGCGAACTTCAACCGCACGCTCGACGGCGGCGTCACCGCCTCGACCGGCGGTCGTGGCGGCGGCGGTGGAGGCGGCCGTGGACGTGGCGGCGCCGCCGGCGCTCCCGCGGGCGGACGCGGCGCCCCCGCGGCCGACGCTCCGCCTCCGCTCACCGCGCCGGGCGGCGACCACCACGACATGTGGATCGACCCGACCAACGCGAACCGCATGATCGTCGGGCACGACCAGGGCGTCTCGATCTCGACGACGCGCGGCCGGCAGTGGCTGCGCGTGCAGCTTCCCATCGGGCAGATCTATCACGTGACGACCGACGCGCGGCTGCCGTACTGGGTGTACGGCAACCGGCAGGACGGCCCGAGTTACGCGGGCCCGAGCAACACGCGCGCCGGCGGCCAGATCCCGCGCAGCATGTGGCACAGCGTGCAGGGCGGCGAGAGCGGCTGGGCGACGCCCGATCCGTTGGACACGAACATCGTCTGGAGTACGGCGTCGGGCTCCGGCGCGCGCGGCGGCATCGTCGTGCGCTTCGACATGCGCACCAAGACGGGCGAGAACGTCGAGGTGTGGCCGCAGTCCACGGGCGGGCAGTCCGCCGCGGAAGTGAAGTACCGCTTCGTCTGGGACGCGCCGTTCGCCATCTCGCCCCACGACCCGAAGACCGTGTACACCGGCAGCCAGTTCCTGCACATGTCGAACGACGGCGGCCGCAGCTGGCACGAGATCAGTCCGGACCTCACGCGCAACGACAAATCCAAGCAGGGCTACTCCGGCGGCCTCACCGGCGACAACATCGGCGTGGAGTACGGCGACGTCGTGTACGCCATCGCCGAATCGCGCGCGCAGAAGGGGCTGATCTGGATCGGCACCAACGACGGCTACGTGCAACTCACGCGCGACGGCGGCAAGTCGTGGACGAACGTCTCCGCGAACGTCCCGGGCATGCCGTCGCTCGGCTCCGTGCGTCACGTGGAACCGTCGCGGTACGACGCCGGCACCGCGTACATCATCAACGACGCGCATCAGGAGAACGATCGCAATCCGTACGTCTACAAGACGAACGACTTCGGCAAGACGTGGAAGGCGATCACCAACGGCCTCCCGCACGTGCCGATGGGCTACGCGCACATCATCCGCGAGGATCCGGTGCGGCGCGGCCTGCTCTACCTCGGCACCGAGAACGCGATCTACGTGAGTTACAACGACGGCGAACTGTGGCAGCCGTTGAATCTCAATCTGCCGGCGACGCCGGTGTACGGCATGACGATCGAGGAGCGCTTCAACGACCTCGTGATCGCGACGTACGGCCGCGGCTTCTGGATCCTCGACGACCTCTCGCCGCTGCAGAAACTCTCCGCCGAGATCACGGCGAAGCCGGCGCATCTCTTCGCGCCGCGCGACGCCTGGCGGTGGCTGACGCCGGAGACGAACGTCACGATGCAGGACGACATGACGGCCGGCCAGAACCCGCCCTACGGCGCGGCGATCAACTACTGGCTCAAGGCCGCGCCGCAGGCGGCGCCGACGATCGACGTGCTCGACAACGCCGGCAAGGTCGTGCGCACGCTCGCCGGCACGCGCACCGTGGGCCTCAACCGCGTCTACTGGGACCTCGGCAACCAGCCGACGGTGCCGCCGCGGCTCCGCACGAAGCCGCTGTACAACGACGTCTTCATGATGGACGCCGACAACACGCGCCAGGCGCCGGGCTTCAGCGCGCTCTCGGTGCTCATGCCGCCGGGACACTATACGGTGCGGCTCACCGTCGACGGGCAGTCGCAGGAACAGCCGCTCGAGGTGCGGAAGGACCCGAACGTCCCCGCGCGCGACGCCGACATCCTCGCGTCGGTCGCGGCGCAGCTCCAGCTGCAGGCGCAGACGAAGGCCGCGGGCGACATGGTGAACTCCATGGAGGCCGTGCGCTTCCAGATCCAGACGCTCACGTCGCAGCTCGCGAGCGGCCAGGCGATGGCCGACGTGAAGCCCCAGCTCGAGTCGGTGGGGCGCAAGTTCACCGACCTCGAGATGCAGATCATCGACCTGCGCCAGACCGGGCAGGGGCAGGACGGCGTGCGCTGGCCGGTGGGGATCGCCGGGCAGATCGCCTACGTCGCGGGCAACATGTCGGCGAGCGCCGACGCGCCGCCCAACGCGCCACAACGCGAGGTGAGCGGCGTGCTCGAGAAGTCGGCACGCACCGCGCGGACGACGCTCGACACGCTCATCCAGAAGGACCTCGCCGCGCTCAACGAGCTCCTCAAGAAGAAGGGGCTCAAGCCGATCGAGGTGACGTTGCCGCCGATCGTCTTCTAAGCGGCGTCACGCGAAGCGAAGCCCGGCGCAGCGGCCCGCTGCGCCGGGCTTCGTCATGTCCGGGCCACGCCGCGGATCGTCGGCCGCACGATCGGCATGGCCTTTCGCATGCTCTCGCGTTCGCAGCGCTCGAGCGTGAAGCCGGCGTCGCGCATCGCCTGCTCGGTGCGGCGCGTGAGATGGCAGTTGCCGGCGAGCCGCTTCCACACCGGCTCGAGGCGGCGCTGCCACCGGAGGCGATCCGGCCGGCTCTCCGCGGCGACGTGCTCGATGAACACATATCGCCCGCCGGGCGCGAGCACACGACGGATCTCGGCGAGCGCGCGATCGAGCCGCGGCACCGAACAGAGCACGAGCGTGCCGACCACCACGTCGAACGCGCCGTCGGCGAGGGGGAGGGCGTCGAGCGACGCCGTCAGCAGCGCGGCGCGCGCCCACCCGTGGTGCACGACGCGCCGCGCCAGCCGGCGCTGCATGTGCGGGTCGGGTTCCGAGAGCACGAGGTCACGCACCTCGCGCGAATAGTACGGCACGTTCATGCCCGTCCCCGCGCCGACCTCGAGCACGCGACCGCGCACGTCGCGAAGCAGTTCGGCGCGCCAATGCCGGAGGCACGCGTCCTCGCTCGGCCGGGTCAGCCGGTCGTAGACGGCGGCAAAGACGCGTCCCATGCCGCTACGGCCGTGGGACGCGTCGGCGTGGAGCGCGTGCCGCGGTGCTCAGACCTTCTTGGCTCCGACGGTCTTTGGCACACGGGCCTTCGTCTGCCGCTTGCTGCGCGCGACGCCGAGTGCCTTGTCGACCCAGACGCGGAGCTGGTCGACGTCCTCGAGCACGTCGGAGGGGAGCATGTAATAGCGCATCGCGTCGCCTCCCGTGCCGTACGGAAGGAACGGACCCATGCCCCGCGCTTCGAAGTCGGCGCGGTTGGTGTCGTCGACCTTGAGGTAGAGTTCGTCGCCGGCGATGAGCGCGAAAAAGACGTCGCGCGAGTAGATGCCGGCACCGCCGAACATGCTCTTCGAGCGGACGGCCTCGGCCACGCGGCCGAGTTGCTCGAGAACGAAATCGCGGTACGTGGGCGAGATGGCCATGGCTACTCCGCCCTGCACATCGAAGGAACGAGCGCGATCGCGAGTGCTGCCGTACGGAAGTCGCGCATGTGTTGCCTGGTGACGGTGATGCGTACCTGCTGCTGTAATCTGCCCGGCGCGGCACCCCAACGCCACTTTTGGCGCCCGGAGTCACCGTTCGACCCGTCGCGCTGAAGGGGGTAATTGGCATGGCGCCCGCTCTGACGGGGACGCAATTTCACGCATGGCGATCGATCGACGCAGCTTCATCAAGGCGGGCGCGCTCGGCACCGCAGCGCTCGTGACCGCGGGGGCCTACGAGGCGTGGCGGTTGCGCGATTGCCAGGGGGCGACCGCCGCGCTGCCGCCCGAGGGACGCGCGCTGTTCGCGGCCGTGCTCCCCGCGTTCCTCGACGGGATGGTCGAGCCCGCGGCGTGGACCCCCGCCCTCATGAACACCACGCTCGACGGCGTCGAACGCACCATCCAGGGCCTCGGCCCCAACGCCATCGCCGAGCTGCGCCAACTCTTCTGCCTGCTCGATCAGCGCCCGCTGCGGTTCGCCCTCACCGGCGTCTGGGCGAGCTGGCCGGCGGTCGACGCCGTCACGGCGCGCCGTTTTCTCGATCGGTGGCGCAACGGCAACACCGCGATGCTGACGAGCGCCTATCAGGCGCTGCACGACATCTCGTTCGGGGCCTGGTACGCCGCGCCGTCGAGCTGGCCGGCGATCGGCTATCCCGGACCGCCGCGTCTCACCGGGAGCGCCGCATGACCGCGCCCGCGATCCCCGATCCGATCGCCGACGGCCTCGCCCGCGGATGGCGCGTGACCGACGGCGCGAAGCTCCCGCTCGATTCCGTGAAGACGTATGATGCCGACGTCGCCATCGTCGGCACCGGCGCCGGCGGCGGCACGACGGCCGAGATCCTCTCCGCGGCCGGGCTCAAGGTGATCCTGCTCGAGGAAGGCGGGCTGCGCAGCTCGCGCGATTTCAAGATGCGCGAGTCGGAAGCCTATCCGACGCTCTATCAGGAGTCGGCGTCGCGCAAGACGAAGGACAAGGGCATCAACATCATGCAGGGGCGCACCGTCGGCGGGACGACGGTCGTGAACTGGACGTCGAGCTTCCGCACGCCGTCCGCCACGCTCGCGCACTGGCAGTCGCACTTCGGTCTGGCCGATCTCACGACGGAGTCGCTCACGCCGTGGTGGGAGCGGATGGAACAGCGGCTGCACATCGCGCCCTGGGCGGTGCCGCCCAACCGGAACAACCAGCTCCTCACCGACGGCCTCGCGAAGATGGGCATCGCCTCGCAGGTGATCCCGCGCAACGTGAACGGTTGCTGGAACCTCGGGTACTGCGGCATGGGCTGCCCGACGAACGCGAAGCAGTCGATGCTCGTCACGACGCTCCCCGCGGCGCTCGAGAAAGGCGCGGAGTTGTTGTATCACGCGCGCGCCGAGCGGATCGTGTTCGAGGGACGCGCGGCGCGGGAGATCGTCGTCACGCTCATGGCGGACGACGGGAGCGAGCGGAAGCGCGACGGGGCGCGCGTCCGGGCGCGCCACATCGTGCTCGCCGGCGGCGCGATCAATACGCCGGCCCTGCTGCTGCGCAGCAAGACGCCCGATCCGCACGGGCTCATCGGCAAGCGCACCTTCCTGCATCCCGTCACGATCTCGGCGTCGCAGTTCGCGACCGAGGTCGACGGCTTCTCGGGCGCGCCGCAGAGCATCTACTCCGATCACTGGATCGACGGCGTGCCGGTGGACGGCCCGATGGGCTTCAAGCTCGAGGTGCCGCCGCTCCACCCGGTGCTCATCGGGTCGTCGTTCATCGGACTCGGCGCGGAGCATGCGTCGTGGATGAAGCGGCTGCGCAACGCGCACGTGCTCCTCGCGCTGCTGCGCGACGGGTTTCACCCCGAGAGCGTCGGTGGCGCGGTGGAGTTACGCGCCGACGGGTCGCCGCTGCTCGACTACCCGATCACGCCGTACGTGATGGAGGGCGCGCGCAAGGCGCTCGAGGTGATGGCCGAGATCCAGTTCGCGGCGGGGGCGACGATCGTCGCGCCGTTCCACGAGCGCGGCGCACCGGTGCGCACGCTCGCCGCGGCCAAGGCGCAGATCGCCGCGCTCGCGATGCGGTCGCCGCAGGCGAAACTCGTGAGCGCGCACGTGATGGGCGGCTGTGCGATGGCGGCCGACGAGACGCGTGGCGTCACCGATTCGTACGGACGCGTCCATCTCGCCGAGCACCTCTCGGTGATCGACGGCTCGCTCTTCCCCACGAGTATCGGCGCGAACCCGCAACTCTCCATCTACGGGCTCGCGTCGCGCGCGGCCACCGCGCTCGCCAGGACGCTCGGCGCGACGGCGTAAGTCGTTCGAACGGCGGGATTTTGCATCGGAACCGCCGTACTGCGGCGAGCCTCGTCCATTTTCTGTACGATGCGTGGACTTCCGGCGCGCCGCGGCGATACCTGTTGATGGAGTCCCGACGCTCGATGCCACTGCGGCACGACGACGCTTCAACCTCGGTGTCCCATGCAGCGCGTGCTCGTCATAGACGACGACCCACAGATCGGCCCGCTCCTCGCGCGCGTGCTCGCGCGCGCGGGGCATGAGGCGCGCGCGGTGTCCGACGGCCGCGAGGGGCTGCGCGAGCTGAACCAATGGCCGGTGCAGGTCGTCGTCACCGACATCCTGATGCCCGACATGGACGGCCTCGAGATCATCATGGCGATCCGCCGGGAACATCCCGAGGTGCGCATCGTCGCGATGTCGGGGGGCGGGCACGTCGCTTCCCAAGACTACGTGGGCATCGCCCGCACACTCGGCGCGCACCACACGCTGCAGAAGCCGTTCACCAACGCCGATCTCCTCGCCGCGGTGGGCGACGCCGCGTAGCGGCCGCTACTTCGCCCGTCGGTCGAGCACGCGCCGTACAGTCGACGCGAGCGCCGCCAGCGAGAACGGCTTGCCGAGGAAGTGGGCGTCGTCGTCCACGCCGTGGCCCGCGACGACGCGCGACGAGAAGCCCGACATGAAGACGTACTCGAGCCGCGGATTCTGCGCCGTCAGCGTCTTCGCGAGATCGCGTCCGTTCATGCCCGGCATGATGACGTCGGTGAGGAGGAGGTCGATCTCACCCGAGTGCTCGCGCGCGACGCGCAGGGCCTCGTCGGGGCTCTGCACGCCGAGCACGGTGTACCCCTGCGATTGGAGCGCGCGGGTCGTGAGGCGCAGCACCATCGGCTCGTCCTCGACGAGCAGGATCGTCTCGCGGCCACGCCCGGCGGTCGCGCCGGGGCCCGTTCCGTTCGACTGGGCCAGCGCGCCTTCGTGCCGCGGAAGGTAGACCTCGAACGTCGTGCCCCCACCGACGGCGCTCTGCACCGACACGAAGCCGCGGTTCTGCGTGACCGCGCCGTAGACCGTGGCGAGACCGAGGCCCGTGCCCTCGCCCACCGCCTTGGTGGTGAAGAACGGCTCGAAGATCTGCGCGAGCACCTCGTCGCTCATGCCGCAGCCGGTGTCGGTCACGGAGAGGCGCACATACGCGCCGGGGAGCGCCTCGGCGCGACCGGCGCACGCCGCCGCGTCGAGCACCACGTTCCCCGTGGTGATCGTGAGCGTGCCGACGTCGTGGATCGCATCGCGCGCGTTCACGCAGAGGTTCGCGAGGATCTGGTCGAGTTGCGACGGATCCATGAGGATCGGCCAGAGTCCCGTCGCCGGCTGCCACGCGAGCCGGATGTTCTCGCCGATGAGGCGCTGCAGCATCTTCAGCGAATCGGCGACGGTGGCGTTCAGGTCGAGGACGCGCGGCGCGACGTCCTGCTTGCGCGCGAACGTGAGGAGCTGCCGCGTGAGGTCGGCGCTGCGCGTGGCCGCCTTGTGCACTTCGGCGATGTCGGCGTAGAGCGCGGTGCCGGGCTCCATCTGCCCGAGCACGAGTTCGCTGTGGCCGATGATGACGCTCAGCATGTTGTTGAAGTCGTGGGCGACGCCGCCGGCGAGGCGCCCCACGGACTCCATCTTCTGCAGCTGGCGGTACTGCGCCTCGAGTTGTATGCGCTGCGTGATGTCCTGCTTCACGGCGATGAAGTGCGTGATCTCGCCCGCCGCGTCGGTGAGCGGCGTGATCGTCAGTTCTTCGGTGAAGAGCGCGCCGCGCCCGCGCCGGTTGACGATCTCGCCATGCCAGACGGCCCCGGCGAGGATCGTGTTCCACAGGTCACGGTAGAACGCGGCGTCGTGCTTTCCCGACTTGAGGAGGGCGCCCGGCGTCTTGCCGATCGTCTCCTCGGCGCTCACACCGGCGCTGGAGAGGAACGCCGGGTTGGCCCAGACGATGAACCCCGCGCGGTCGGTGATGACGATGCCGTTCGCCGCGGCCTCGAGCGCGGCGCCCTGCAGGCGGAGCGTCGCCTCGGCCTCCTCGCGCACCATCACTTCGCGCGCGAGACGCGCGTTCGACTCCTGCAGTTCGCGCAGCTGGCCGACGACTTTCTCGCCGGTGCTGGTGAGCACGTCGCTGAAGGCGCGCAGTTCGCCGAACCCGATGCTGTGGCCGGGCGGCGTGTAGTCCCCGGCGGCGTAGTTGCTCGCGAGCCGGGAGAGTTCGGCGATCGGCTGCTCGAGGAGGCGGCGGACGAGGAGTCGCACCCCGACCAGCGCCGCGGCCAGCGCGATGAGCGACGCGCCGATCGCGATGCGCAGGTCGCGCCGGATGTGTTCGGCGATGACGGCGCGACTGAAGGCCAGCGAGACCTCGCCCACCGCGTGCCCGTCCTTGAGCACGGTGTGGCGCGCCGAGACGGTATCGTCGCTCGGCCGCTGCTCGATCAGCTTCACATCGCCGGTGAGGGCCTCCGTGATGCTGATGCGCACGACGCGCTTGTCGTTCGCGAACGCATGGCCGATCGCCTCGGCGCGGTCGATGTCGGAGTCCCACAGCGGCGCGACGAGACTGTTCGAGAGGAGCTTCGTCGACTCCTCGAGTTCGTCGCGGAGGATCCCCTCCTCGATGCGCGGCGCGACGCCGGCGATGAGCGCGACGACCAGCAGCATGCTCGCCATGATGACTGCCGCCAACCCGATCATGAGGCGGCGGCTGATCGACACGGGATGCTGGGCCGTCATCGCGAGCGCCCCACGGGCCGGGCGCGCAGCGCGAGGGCGCGGGCGCTCGCGGAATCGGCCCAGACGTGCGCGATGGACGCGAGCGCGCCGCTCCGCGTGATGCGTCGCATCCCTTCCTCGAACTGCTGGAGGCCCCACGTGCCCCGCGGGTGCCGCCGGCTGAACCCGATGTACGAATCGAGACGTCCCACGGTGCCGACGCGCTGGATGCCGTCGGCGACGCGCGCCTGCGCGCTCAGGTAGGCGAGCGGCTTGCTCTCGTTCACGTTCACCAGCGCGCCGCGCAGCCGCCCCGCCGCGAGCTTGCGGAGGAGCAGGTCCTCCGACGGCGAATTCTCGAGCGTGATCGCGCCCGAGGCGCGCGCCCGCTCCACCGCCTCGGGATATTCGTAGCCGAGGACCGCGCCGATCACCGTGCCGCGCGGCAGCGCGTCGAGCGTCGCGGCCGGCAGCGGATGCGCCGCGCTCTGGAGCAGCGCCGC
>Ga0265332_10001099_pt1 | contig 15756 bp, 11 predicted proteins | sample 41926metaG_FD_202084 | JGI IMG/M metagenome (GOLD analysis project Ga0265332, IMG submission 202084) | Rhizosphere microbial communities from Carex aquatilis grown in University of Washington, Seatle, WA, United States - 4-19-26 metaG | ecosystem: Host-associated > Plants > Roots > Rhizosphere...
GGTTTCATTGTTGATCAATGTTGATGGAATATACATCCCTTGTCATGATGCGTGCTCTGATTGAGTGGGCTCGAGGGAGAGGTCGATGTTGCGTCATCTATCGCGTCGCGGTTTCGGGCTGGTGCCCTTGCTGCTGGTGCTTGCCGCGCTCGCTGCGGCGGGTGTGTTCGTCGCCAAGACGCAGCAGGCCGATGAGGCGGAGTCTGTGGACGGGCCGTTCCAGATTGCGGATTTCGCCAATCGCGACTTCGAGGGCTCGCCGGCGCTGGCGCTGAGCTTCACGCATCCGATGGATGCGCGGCGGGACTACGACGGGGCGATCCAGGTGTTCGAGATGCCGCCCCGCACGGGTGAGGCCAAGCCGGACACTCAAGACGACGAAGACGCTGACAATCAGGGCGAGGGCACGCCCGGCAGCGGCAATCCGCAGGTCAGTACGGCCCCGGCGGATGTGGCCATCGACGGCGGCAAGCTGGTGAAGGGCGCCTGGGTGGTGGGGGACAACCCGCGCATCCTGTATTTCCCACACATCAAGCCGCAAACCCGTTACGTGGTGCGCGTGGCGGCGGGGCTGCCGTCAAAGGCAGGCCAGACGCTGGCGGAGGCCAGCAGTTACTCGGTGCTTACTGCCGTCGTCTCGCCGGCCTATTACTTCGCCAGTCGTGGCATGGTGCTGCCGGCCAAGCAGAACGGCGGGCTGCCGGTGGTTACGGCCAACGTGCCGGAGGTGGATGTCCAGTTCCTCCGCGTCAAGCCGGACCAGTTGCCGCGTTTCCTCGACAAGGTGATCAGCGGGCCGCGTCCGCAGCGCGGCAAGCGCCAGCAGAACAACGACGGCTACGACTACGATGAAGAGTACGACGGCGACGAGGACTGGCGCGCGACCGATCTCAAGGGGGCCATCGACAACTGGTCGCTCGACAATCTGCACAGCCTGACGGAGAGCGTGTTCACCGGCCGCTTCCTGACCGAGCAGAAGCCCAACAAGCGCAACGTCACTTTCCTTCCGGTCGAGGACATCAAGGAACTCCGCGAGCCCGGCATCTACATCGCGGTGATGAGCCAGCCGAACCGTTTCCGCTACGACTATCAGGTTACCTATTTCTACGTCAGCGATCTCGGCTTGAGCACCCGGCTGTTCGCCAAGGGGGCCGATGCCTACGTCAGCTCGCTGACCACCGGCAAGGCGATGGCCGGGGTCGAGGTGGCCTGGATGGATGAGAACGCCAAGGTCCTCGCTCGCGGCGAGACCGACAGCAACGGACGGGCTCCCTTTGCGGAGCGGCCGGCTGCGGCTAAGGTCGTCCTCGCTCGTAACGGCCAGCAGATCTCGTTGATTGCGCTGAAGGAGCCGGCGCTGGATCTCTCGGAATACGACATCGCGGGCCTGCCCGGTCGGCCGGTGCGCCTGTTTGCTTACTCGGGCCGCAATCTGTATCGACCGGGCGAGAGCTTCGATCTGTCCGTATTGGCGCGGGATGCGGATGGCCGCGCCGTGCCGCCGCAGCCGATCCAGGCCATCCTCAGGCGCCCGGACGGCAAGAGCCAGTTCACCGCCACCTGGCAGCCGGACGGCAAGCTGGGCGGCTATTACCAGAACCGCATCGCGCTGCCGGTGGATGCACCTACCGGCTCATGGACGCTGGAGCTGCGTGCCGACCCGGCCGACAAGCTGGCCACCACCAGCTTCCGTTTCGGCGTCGAGGAGTTTTTGCCGGAGCGCATGAAGCTCGATCTGGCCAGCAAGCAGGCCACGGTATCGCCGGACGACACGCTGACCATCGCCGTCAAGGGCGCTTATCTCTACGGCGCGCCGGCGGCGGGCAACCAGTTGCTCGGGGTTGCCGTCTTCGAGCGCCAGAAGAATCCGCTGGCTCAGAAGCTGCCCGGTTTCGAGTTTGGCGACACTAACGAGGAGAGCCAGCGCCAGCGCGTCGAACTGGACCAGACCCAGCTCGACGAGAACGGTGAACTGGCGCTGGACGTGGATCTCGCTCCGGCCAAGGACAAGCGGTCGCCCTATACCGTGCGGACCACGCTGAGCCTGCTGGAGAGCGGCGGCCGGCCGGTGGTGCGCAATTTCGAGCGGGTGGTGTGGCCGGCGCCGGTGCTGGTGGGGGTCCGTCCGCTGTTCACCGGCGACTACGCCCGCGAAGGCAGCATCGCGCAGTTCGAGGTGATCCGCGCCAATGCGGAGGGCAAGTTGAGCGCGGGCAGCGGGCTGCCGGTGCGCGTGTTCCGTGAGAACCGGGACTATTACTGGCGTTTCGACGACCAGCGGGGCTGGCATTCGGGCTTCACGGAGACCGACGAGCTGGTGAGTACCGCGAGCGTCAGCATTCCCGATGGCGGGCGCGGCAAGCTCGGTGTGCCGGTGAAGTACGGGCGTTACCGCCTGGAGATCACCGATCCGGCCACCCAGCAGACAACGAAATACCGCTTCTACGCAGGCTGGAGCGCCCGTGGTGACGAAACCCAGGGCGTCCGCCCCGACCGCGTCGCGCTGAAGTTCGACAAGCCGGCCTATCAGGATGGCGAGACCGCCAAACTGACCATCACGCCGCCGCATGCCGGTGAGGCGCTGATCACCGTCGAGGCGGACAAGACCCTGTGGGTCAGGCGCATCCCGGTGGCGCTCGATGGCACGACGGTCGAGATTCCGGTGGACAAGGCGTGGAAGCGTCACGACCTGTATGTGTCGGTCAGCGTGCTGCGGCCGGGCAGTGCCGGTGAGAAGGTCACCCCGGCGCGGGCCCTGGGCCTGGCGCACCTGCCGCTCGAACGGGGTGAGCGGAAGCTGGCGGTGAGCCTCGATGCGCCGAAGAAGATGCTGCCGGACACGCGCCTCAAGGTGAAGGTCAAGGCGCCCGGCGCCACCGGCCAGCAGGCGGTGGTCACGCTGTCCGCCGTCGATGTGGGCATCCTCAACATCACGCGCTACGCGACGCCCGACCCGCACGGCCATTTCTTCGGCAAGCTGCGTTACGGTGCCGACCAGTACGACGTGTATGGCCGCCTGATCGAGAAGATGGGCGGCCAGAAGGGCAAGCTCAAGTTCGGTGGCGATGCCGCGCCGAAGGCGACCAAGAGCCTGCCCAAGAAGGTGCGCCTGGTGGATTTGTTCTCCGGGCCGGTGCTGCTCAACGCGCAGGGCGAAGCCGAGATCGCCCTCGACGTGCCCGACTTCAACGGCACGCTGCGCCTGATGGCGGTGGTCGCGGCACCCGAGAAGTTCGGCAACGCTGAGGCGGAAACGGTTGTTGCCGCGCCGCTGGTGGCCGAGCTGATGACGCCGCGCTTCCTGACCGTGGGCGACAACGCCACCATTGCGCTCGATCTGCACAACCTGTCCGGTGCTGCGCAGAAGTTGAAGGTGCGTATCGAGAATGCCGACGGCCTGAAGATCCAGAACGCCGAGCGCGAGCTGGACCTGAAGGATCAGCAGAAGCAGACGCTGCGCTTCCCGCTCGAAGCCGGTAACGCCTTCGGCCTGACCGATGTGCGGGTCCATGTCAGCAGTGTTGCCGGCCTCAAGCTGGAGCGCAGTTTCGGCCTACAGGTCCAGGCCGCGACGCCGCAACAGCAGGTGCTCAAGCTGCTGGCTGTCGGGCCGGGTGAGACGGTGGAGGTGAAGGACGCGGAACTGGGCGGCTTCATCCGGAGCACCGTGCAATCGCACCTGGTGCTCTCCAGCAAGGCGCCGATCGATGTGCGCAGCGCCATCCAGGGGCTGCTGACCTATCCCTACGGTTGCGCCGAGCAGACGACCAGCACGGCCTACCCGCATGTGCTGATCGACGAGGAGGGCGCCCGGCTGTTCGGGCTCAAGGCCTACACCCGCGTGCAGCGGGAAGACATGCTGGAGAAGGCCATCGCCCGGCTGGGCGCGATGCAGGCGCCGAACGGCGGCTTCAGCCTGTGGGGCAATGTGTCCGAGTACCAGTACTGGCTGTCGGCCTACGTCGGCAACTTCCTGCTCGATGCCCGCGAACAGGGTTTCCAGGTGCCGGAGGCGATGCAGAAGAAGACCCAGGAATTCCTGCTCAAGTATCTGCAGGAAGGCGTGGCCGGTCTGCCGACCGGCAAGCTGAGCTACAACGAGAACGGCTGGCAGGATTACCGTTTCGGTGGTTCCGGCCGCTTCGGGGTGCTTGCCTACGGCGCCTATGTGCTGGCCCGCGAATCCAAGGCGCCGCTGTCCACGCTGCGCCAGATGTTCGAGGTCCGCAGCCAGGCACACTCGGGCTTGGCCCTGGTGCAGCTCGGCCTGGCGCTCAAGCTGATGGGCGATGAAACCCGCGCCCAGACGGCGCTGGCTGAAGGTGTGAAAAAGAGCCGCGACAACGGCTACTGGTGGGGCGACTACGGCAGCCCGTTGCGGGATGCCGCGCTGTCCTATGCGCTGCTCGACCGCCATAAGGTGAAGGTTGACGGCCGTGACAATCTGGTTGCCGTTGCTGCAGCCGAACTGGGCAAGAACCGTTACACCAGCACCCAGGAGAAGCTCGCGCTGTTCCTGCTTGGCCGCAACTTCACCAAGGCCGGCGAAGGCGAGGGCGGGTGGACGGCGGAAGTGCTCGGCAAGGACAAACCGGAAGTGATCAACGGCACGGGCACGTTGATCCGGCCGCTGTCGGCAACGACTTTGCAGGGCGGCGTCCGCATCAGGAACACCTACAAAGAGAAGCTCTACCTGCAACTCAGTCTGAGCGGCAATCCGGCGAAGATGCCGGCCAACCGCGACGACGCCATCGCATTGAGCCGTGACCTGTTCGAAGCCGACGGCACGCCGCTGAAGAGCCGCACGCTGAAGGTTGGCGAATCGGTCATCGTGCGCATCAAGGTCAATCCGCACAGCTGGGTCAATACCGGCATGGTGGTGGACCACATCCCGGCCGGCCTGGAGATCGAGAACCTCAATATCGTTCAGGGCGAAGGCATGGGCAGCACGACGATCGAGGGCATCAACCCGGCCGAGGCGATGCAGGATCCGCGCATCCAGCACGTCGAGTTCCGCGATGACCGCTTCGTGGTGGCCGCCCGGCTGCACGGCAAGCTCAGCCTGTTCTACCGCGCGCGCGTCGTCACCCCCGGCAAGTTCGTCTTCCCGCCGCTGTACGCCGAGGACATGTACCGCCCGGACGTCTATGGCCTTGCTACTGGCGAGGCGACGCTGACGGTGAGCGACGGCAAGGACAAGCCGGCTGCCGCAGCGCCGGCCAAGCCGTAAGGCATGACGCAACGCGCAGCATGGTGGATTGCCGGGCGCGGATGGCTGAGACGCCGTCCGCGCTGGCAGTGGGGCCTGCTGCTCGCGCTGCTGGTGCTGGCCGGGCTGGACCACGCCTTTCCACCGCCGGTGCCCGGCCGCGATGCGCCGAACGCGCTGCTTATCGTCGCCCGCGACGGTACGCCGCTGCGGGCCTTTCCGGATCGCGACCATGTGTGGCGGCATCCGGTGGCGCTGGCGGATGTATCGCCGCTCTATCTCGAGGCGCTGGAGCGTTACGAGGACCGCTGGTTTCGCTGGCATCCCGGCGTCAATCCGCTGGCGCTGACGCGGGCGGCGTGGCAGTGGCTGCGCCATGGGCGCATTGTCTCCGGCGGTTCGACGCTGACCATGCAGGTCGCCCGCATCATCGAGCCGACGCCGCGGACGCTGCTTGGCAAAGGCAGGCAGATCCTGCGTGCGCTGCAGCTCGAACTGCACTACTCGAAGGACGAGATCCTCGCCCTCTACGTCAATTACGCGCCGATGGGCGGCGTGCTCGAAGGCGTCGAGGCGGCCAGCCGGGCCTATCTCGGCAAGCCGGCCAAGCGCCTGAGCCACGCGGATGCGGCGCTGCTCACCGTGCTGCCGCAGATGCCGTCGCGCCTGCGGCCGGACCGTCAGCCGGCCAGGGCCCGCGTTGCGCGCGACAAGGTCGTGCACCGCATGGCGGGCGTGTGGCCGGACAGCGACATCCGCGATGCGCTGCAGGAGCCGATCATCGCCCAGACGGCGCGCGATCCGCTGCTTGCGCCCTTGCTCGCCGAGCGCTTGCGCAAGGACGCGCGTGGCCGGCAGCGTATCGACACGACCATCGACGCCCAGACCCAGCAGACTGTCGAGCTGCTGCTCACCAGCCGGCTTGCCGCCCTGCCGCCGCGGGTGTCGATGGCTGCGCTGGTGGTGGATAACGCAACGCTGGAGGTTCGCGCTTATGCGGGCTCGGCCGATTTCGGCGATACCGATCGTTTCGCCTTCGTGGACATGGTGCGTGCGTCGCGCTCGCCCGGCTCGACGCTCAAGCCCTTCCTGTACGGGCTGGCGCTCGACGAAGGGCTGATCCATTCGGAGTCCCTGCTCGCCGATGTGCCGCAATCCTTCGGCGGTTATCAGCCGGGCAATTTCCAGCAGTCCTTCCACGGGGCGGTCAGCGTGTCCGAAGCCTTGAGCAAGTCCCTCAACGTGCCGGCTGTCGAGGTGCTCGACCGGCTGGAGCCGGGTCGTTTCGTCGCCGCCCTGCGGAGGGGCGGCCTGAAGCTGGATTTTCCCAAAGGAGAAACGCCCAACCTGTCGGTGATCCTCGGCGGTGCCGGTACGACGCTCGAACAACTGGTCGGCGCCTACACGGCCTTCGCCCGTGAGGGCGTCTCGGGCAAGCCGCGCTACCGGACCGATGAACCGCTGGTCGAACAGCGCATGCTGTCGCCCGGCGCGGCCTTCATCATTCGTGACGTGCTCGAATCCGGCGGGCCGGTCGGCCGTGCGGTGGAGCAGGGGCCGGGCATCCGCCGCGGCATTGCGTGGAAGACCGGGACCAGCTTCGGCTTCCGCGATGCGTGGTCGATCGGCGTGTCGGATCGCTATACCGTCGGTGTGTGGATTGGCCGCCCGGACGGCACGCCGAACCCCGGTTTCTTCGGCGCCAACATCGCGGCGCCGCTGCTGGTCGATATCTTCTCGGCGGTGGATAGCCAGCCGGCCACGACCCGGACGCCGCCGCCTTCCGTGCATCAGGAAAAGATCTGCTGGCCGCTCGGCACGCGTTTTCAGTCGGAGGAAGAGGCCCTCTGCCATCGCCAGGCCATCGCCTGGGTGCTCAACGACACCGCGCCGCCGACCTTTCCGGACCGGCAGCGCAGCGGCGAGATGCGCTACGCCTACGAGGTCGACGCGGTCAGCGGCCTGCGCGTCACGGCAGCGTGCAGCACCCGCCCGCGCCGCAAGGTCGAGGCCGTGCATTGGCCGACCGCGCTGGACCCGTGGCTGACCGCCGATCTGCGCGCCAAGGCGCAGCCGCCGGCGTGGGATGCCGGTTGTCAGAAGCAGGCCGAGCCGGACGCTGGTCTGAGCATCGTCGGTCTGAGTAGCGGTGAGGTGATCAAACGTCCGCGCCCTGATCAGGCGCCGGTGATCCGCCTCGAACTGCGCGGGCAGCGTGGGCAGGTTTATTGGCTGATCAACGGCCGGCTGGTCGCTCACCGGCCCGCCACCCAGCCCTTGATTCAAACTCTGACCGAAACCGGCCGTGTCGACATCACCGCGATGGATGAGCAGGGCCGTTACGACCGGATCAGCGTCAGCGTGCGCTGAGGGCGCCGCCTCCGTGTGTCAGCCCTGTTGTTCCGTCGACAGCGGGTGGGTTTCCTGTTTGGGCGGGAAGATGGCCTTGTGCGCCAGATGGTAGGCCAGCAGCAGCGGTGGCATGCGCAGCCAGTGGGCGCGGATGTAGAGGCTGCGGCGTGCCAGCGGGGTGAAGCGATCGGCGGTGCTCGGGTGTTGCGGGCACAGCACACGAGCGTAGATGCCGTCGAGCATGTGCTGGACGATGCCCGTGTCGGCGAGGCAGCGGCTGCGGGCCGCGATGCGCTCGGGGAGCGGCGTGCCGAGCAGGCGGTGGCAATAGCGCAGCGCAAGGCGCAGCGGGCCGGATAGCTGAAGTTGCACGGCCCGTTCGAGGAGCCCGTCCCAGGCGGTGTCGTCACGGGCCAGGTGGCGCAGCAGCAGATCGAGGTCGGTGAGGTCGCGCAGCAGGTTGTCCGGTTCGCCTTCGTGGAACAGATGCGAGGCGCTGTGCAGGATCAGGTCGGGCAGCGACAGGGTGTGCACGCCGGGCAGATCGGGTAGGGCGACGCTGGCTTCGATCAGCAGGCGGGCATCGGGTTTGAGGCGGGCGGTCGGCGGCAGGATGGTGTGGTGCACGTCGAGCGCGGAGCCGCGGAAGACGTGGCGCATCGCCGGCAGTTCGTGCATCCAGCGGCGGTAGTAGCGCTGGTCGTAGTCGTCGGTGGCGGTGCTGGCCCAGCCCTTGAGCATCAGTGCGGATTCGGCATCGCCGAGGCGCTCCTTCGGCAGCAGGATGTCCACGTCGGAGAACAGCCGGCCCTGGGCGGCGGGCAGTCCGGCGGCGACGTAGGCGGCGCCCTTCAGCAGGATCACCGTGATGCCGGCCGGTTTGAGCGCCTCGCGGAGGAAGCAGGCTTCCCGCCGGATCGCGTGGCGCTGTTCGCTCGCCATCACTGCGCCGGACAGCAGGTGGTTGTGGGGCTGCTCCGGAATGTCGGCTTCGACGCCGGCGCTCTGCAGGCGCAGGAACAGCCGGCCGACCAGGTTGGCATGGCGCGCCTGGCGGACGAGCAGGTCCCAGTCGGCGGTGCCGAGGCGGCGGATCGATTCGGGTTGGCGGTAGGCCTCGATGAGAAGGTTCATTCGGCCATGCCCTCCGCGGCAAGGTGGTCGAATACCGCAATGGCGTCGTCGAGGCGGCTGTACTCGAAGCTGTAGTTGCGCGTTCGGTCGATGATGTCGCCGACCGCCTTGAAGCCGCGTGCGCCGAGCACGTGGTAGTTCATGGCGTTGTCGGCGAGTTGCATGAAGGCGGTGCCGCTGCCCATCGGGGTCAGCGTCGCGTCGGAGCCGGCGCGGTAGCGCGGAAGCACCATCCAGGCGGGATCGGCCCATTCGCCGACGGCCTCGACGCTGGCCTGGGTCGGCGCCATCAGCGCGACGGTGCCCTTGGTGGTGTCGAGTATCGGCCGGGTGAGGAAGGCATCGGGCGCGTAGGCGCGAATGATGTCGATGGATGCGTTCTTCAGGTTCACCGGCCGGGCGAGGCCCATGATCTGGCCGGTGTCGAGGCGGATCAGCGTGAGTTCATCGGATAACAGGCGCCAGCCCCGGTTGACCAGTGCGGCGCACAAGGTGCTCTTGCCCGACCCCGGCGGTGCCGGGAGGATGGCCGCGTGCTTGCCGCGTGCGACCGAGGCTGCGTGGATGACCAGGATGTGGTGGCAGTAGGCCGTCACGCACCAGTTCAGGCCCCATTCGAGCATCGGCAAGGCCTGGCCGCGCGGTAGCGGCGTGAACGGCTCGACGGCATCGACGATGAAACGTGCCTGCGGTGCAATCCATCGACGCAGGCCATGGCCAGGTTGGACACCGACATGGAAATCGATGAAGGGCTTGTCGTCGATCAGCGGATGATGGGCGTAGAGCCGGGCGAGTTCATCGGCGAGCTCGGGAATTCCGCTCTGCAGGCGGCAGTTGAACGGTCCGGTGGCCAGTCGGATACCGTCTCCACCTAGCCGCGCGCGGAATTCAGCCAGGGAAAGATCACGAATTTTCAAGGGAATGGCTCGGAGCGGCCTGGATCAGGCGGGCGCCGATCAGCGCGTCGAGGGCCGCCACAACGAGTTGCCGGCAATCCTCCGGGGCTGCATCGGGCTCTTCCTGGCAGATGGCGTGGATCAATTCGTCTTCGGAGCGCTGCCGGCCGGGAACCGACAGCTGATCAAGCACGAATCGGGTGACCGGGGCGAGCAGAAGGGTTGCACCGGCTTGTGGGTCGTAGCGGACCCACCCTTCATCTACGTCTTTCCAGAGTACATCCGCCAAGCCTTCGAACAGGGTCTCGCTGGCGGAGTACCGGATGCCGGCCGGGACCAAAAGTCAGCGTCGCTATCAGGGGAGCAGCACGTAGTCGAGGTAGGTTTCCACCTGAGCTGCATTCCACGTGACGCCCAGCGTAGGCTGGTAGGCATTGGCCACAACGCCGGTGTCCCACATCTTCTTGACTTCGTCCGCGCTGAAGAGCGAGGTGCTGCCAACATTGGCGCTCAGCCAGGCGGCAACGATCTTGCGTTGGATCGACGAGCCGGAGGAGAGAATCTCGCGGAATGATTGGGTAACGGTAGAGTTGAAGACTTCGTTGAACAGCTTGTCGAGAGTGGCGTCAGTGGGATTTTGGGCGGCGTAGTTGCTCCAGAAGCTGATGCCGTTCACCTTGGTAGAGCAGGGCGTGGTGCCGTTGCGGCTGAGGTTGCCGGAAGCAGAGAAGCCCGAAGGCCGCTTGCATTCTGCGGCAAGCGCCGGAACGCTCTTGAGTGCCATCAGAACAGGAGCGCCGGCAAGACCGGTTTTTATCAGCTTGCGGCGGGACAACAAGGGCGCTGCGGCGCTGCTGCCTTGTTGTGCGACCGATTTTTCCGGGTGCTCCAGTTTCATCCTAAACCTCTTCGTTCTGGCACCGTACGTCGGCGCGGTTGAACGTAATATAAGTACACCTGATTTACAGGGGCGTGACATTTGCACGCTTATGTTCAAAATAGATTAAGCAAATTTTGTTCCGCGAATTTTATAGCATACAGGGTGCTGATTCAAAACGAATTTTTATGAGGCGCCGAAGAGCGTCGGAAAAAGAGGCCGGCTTGTGTAAAAAAAGTCGACGAACTCTGGCGCAAATATCTGCGGGCGTCGGGCCCCTTTGAGTTGATGATCTGTGCATGTTTTGCGCGCTGCCGATGATTCATCCGCCGGTTTGCAACAGACGTCAACGACGTGTGTAGGAGGGAGCGCTTGCGGGTTTTGTTGCTGTCGGCGGAGTGAAGATGTGTGTTATCCGTCGATGGGGCCGTCGTGCGCGGAGGCGCTCACCCTGCCATGGCCGCCGGCGACAGTGCTGTCGCGAGTTGGCCGACCGCACTCCAGTCGAGGGCTTGCGGCCCGCCCGGCGTCTCTACCGAAATGCCGTCCGCGCCCACCGGCGCGACGAAGATCGCGTCGCTGGCGATGGGGGACATGAAGAGTTCGGTTTCGGCGCTCTTGCCGTCCCGCACCGCGACCATCGCGAGGGCGAGGGTGTGGGCCTCGTGGGGCGTGAGGCGCACCGTGAGGGTGCCGCCAACCTTCAGGGTGAGCAGGCGGCCGAGGGCACGATGTGTCGTTTCCGAGACCGAGAACGGGGGTTTGTCGGCTTCCCGACCGCCATGTGTGTCGCTCATGCGCCGTCCCCGTGGGCGAGGAGGGCGGCGATCACCGAGCCGCCGGCACCGTCTTCGGGGTCGAGTTCCTGCAGTTTGGCGAGGGCCTTGGCCGAGGCGTCCTGGTTGTCGCGGCGCAGTTCGATGAAGGCGACAGCCTTCAGGAACTGCAGCAGGAAGCGGCGCGGTGCGGCCGGGGCGGCGGAGACGTCGGCAAGGCTCCAGCCGGTCCAGGCGCGCGGCAGGGCGGCTTGGTCGGCAGCCCGGGCGAGGGCCGTGACGGCGGTCTCGAAGGCGGAGTCGAAATCGCGCAGCTTGTTCTGCAGCTTGAACAGGCAACGGTAGGACGGCAGTACGTCCGGCGCCACCTCGATGGCCGTGCGGAAGAAGGCGCGGGCGCGGGCCGGGTCGCTGGAATGGATGGCGACGCCCTGTTGCAGCAGGGCGTTGATGTTGTCGGGTACGTCGCCGAAATCGACGGTGTCCTCGCTCAGGGCGGTAACGCTCATTGAACTCTCCGGGGTTTTCTGTTGTTGTCGGAGAGGTTTAGCAATTATGGGGCCAGCATCGGCGGGCCCCATCCGTCAGCGACAGGCGAGGCGGAAGCCGGCCTCGATGGCGGCGGCGTCGAGGCGCCGGCCGATGATGACGATGGTGGTCTCGCGGGCTTCGCCTTCCTGCCACGGGCGGCCGTAGTCGAAGCCGGTGATGCGGTGGACGCCCTGAAAGACCAGGCGCCGCGCCTCGCCCCGTACGGCCAGGATGCCCTTGTAGCGCAGCATGTCGTTGCCGCTCTTGAGCAGCAGCTCTTCGACGAAATTGCCCATCAGGCCCACATCCACGTCGCCGGCGTGATGCAGCACCAGCGAGGCGATATCGTCGTTGTGGTGCACGAAGGGTTGGCGCTCTGCACCACCGCGGCGCAGGCCGCTGGGGGCGGCGTCGGATAGGAAACCCGGGGTGTGCTCCAGCACGTCGGTGAGCACGAAGGCGTCGAGGGTGAACAGCGCGGCGACGGCATCCGCGTCGGCGGGGACGGTGGTGATCGGCACGCGCAGGTTGATGCGGCGCAGGCGGGCTTCCAGCGCTTCCAGCTCGGCGGGTTCGACGAGTTCGGTCTTGCTCAGCAGGATGCGGTCGGCGAAGCCGATCTGCGCGGCGGCGACGCGGTTCTCGTCGAGCTGCTTGCCGGCATGGACGGCGTCCACGATGGCGAGGATGCCGTCCAGCTCGTAACGGTCGCGCACGCCTTCATCGACGAAGAAGGCCTGGGCGACGGGCGCCGGGTCGGCGAGGCCGGTGGTCTCGATGACCAGATGTTCGAAGTCCAGCTCGCCGCGGTCGCGGCGGTCGGCCAGCGCGGCGAGGGACAGGCTCAGTTCGCCGCGCACGCTGCAGCAGATGCAGCCATTGGCGAGCTCGACGACTTCGACGGCCGGCGAACCGGCGATCAGCCCACCGTCGATACCGACGGCGCCGAATTCGTTTTCGAGTACGGCGATCTTCTTGTGGCCGGCCGTGTTCAGGTAGCGGTTGAGCAGCGTGGTTTTGCCGGCGCCGAGGAAGCCGGTGAGGATGGTGGCGCGGATCGGCGGGCGGGGAATGGCGAGGGGATTGGTCATGGTCCGGATTCAATGAAAAATCGGCCGGAAACCCGCCAGAAGCGGGCTTGCCGGCCGAAGAACACGCGTGCCTTGCTCAGCAGCAGCGCCCCGGGCGTCCGTCGGCGCCGCCGTAGCGGGCTTCCTGGCGTTCCCGGAAGAACTCTTCATAGCTCATGATGGGCTTGTCCGGGTGGTTGAGGCGCATGTGCTGCACGTAGGTATCGTAGTCGGGCATACCCACCATCAGGCGGGCGGCCTGACCGAGGTACTTGCCTACGCGGGCGAGGTCAGAGAACACACTGTGCTCCTTACTTGGCCGGAAGCGGCTCGAAAGGCGTTTCGAGCGTGGTCGGCTTGTTGGCGTTGAGGGCGCGCAGGCAGGCCGGGATGGCATAGACGACGATCGCGACCACCAGCAGGATGAAGAGGCCGGACATGGTGGCATCCACATAGTTGTTGGTGATGATCTGGTGCATCTGGTCCATGTTCTTCGCCGGCGCCAGGATCTCGCCCTTGTCGAGCGCGGCCTGGTACTTGTGGGCGTTGGCGAGGAAGCCGATCTTCGGGTTCTCGTGGAACATCTTCTGCCAGCCGGCGGTCAGCGTGCAGGTCAGCAGCCAGGCTGTGGGTACGATCGTCACCCACGCAAACTGCTGGCGCTTCATTTTGAACAGCACTACGGTGGCGAGGGTCAGCGCGACGCCAGCCAGCATCTGGTTGGCGATGCCGAACAGCGGCCACAGGGTGTTGATGCCACCCAGCGGGTCGACCACGCCTTGGTACAGGAAGTAGCCCCAGGCCGCCACGCACAGAGCGGTGGCGACGAGGCTGGCGAAGATGGAGTCCATCTTGCGCATGGACGGCACGAAGGTGCCCATCAGATCCTGCAGCATGAAGCGGCCCGCACGGGTGCCCGCATCGACGGCGGTGAGGATGAACAGGGCCTCGAAGAGGATCGCGAAGTGGTACCAGAAAGCCATCATCGCCTTGCCGCCGAGGGCATTGGAGAGGATGTGGGCCATGCCGACGGCCAGCGTGGGGGCGCCGCCGGCGCGGGAGATGATGGTCTTCTCGCCGACGTCCTGGGCGGTCTGCAACAGCATGTCGGGGGTCAGCACGAAGCCCCATTGGGAGATCGCCTGGGCAGCGCTTTCGGCCGTCTTGCCGATCACCGCGGCCGGGCTGTTCATCGCGAAGTAGACGCCCGGTTCGATGACCGAGGCGGCGACCAGCGCCATCATGGCGACGAAGGACTCCATCAACATGCCGCCGTAGCCGATGAAGCGGGCGTTCTTCTCGTTGTCGAGCAGTTTGGGGGTGGTGCCCGACGAGATCAGTGCGTGGAAGCCGGACACGGCGCCGCAGGCGATGGTGATGAAGAGGAAGGGGAACAGGCTGCCGGACCACACCGGGCCGCTGCCGTCGATGAACTTGGTTAGGGCCGGCATCTGCAGGTTCGGCGCGACGATGGCGATGCCGATGGCCAGGCCGACGATGGTGCCGATCTTCAGGAAGGTGGACAGGTAGTCCCGCGGCGCCAGCAGCAGCCATACGGGCAGAACGGAGGCGATGAAGCCGTAGCCGACCAGCAGCCAGGTGAGCTGCTTGCCATCGAAGGTGAACAGCGGGCCCCAGGTTGGGCTGGCAGCGATGTCACCGCCGAAGACGATCGCGGCCATCAGCAGCACGAAGCCGATCAGGGACATTTCACCGATGCGGCCCGGGCGGATGAAGCGGGTATACACGCCCATCAGCAGCGCGATGGGGATGGTGGCGCCGACGGTGAACATGCCCCACGGGGATTCGGCCAGCGCCTTCACGACGATCAGCGCCAGCACCGCGAGGATGATGACCATGATCATGAAGGTGCCGAACAGCGCGATCACGCCGGGCACCGGGCCGAGTTCGGTCTTGACCAGATCGCCGAGGGAGCGGCCATCGCGGCGTGTGGAGATGAAGAGCACCATGAAATCCTGCACCGCCCCGGCGAAGACCACGCCGGCGAGGATCCACAGCATGCCCGGCAGGTAGCCCATCTGTGCGGCCAGAACGGGGCCAACCAGTGGGCCGGCGCCGGCGATGGCGGCGAAGTGGTGGCCGAACAGCACGTACTTGTCAGTGGGAACGTAGTCGAGGCCGTCGTTATGGCGGACAGCCGGGGTCATGCGGTTGGGGTCGAGCTCCATCACCTTTTCGGCGATGAACAGGCTGTAGTAGCGGTAGGCGATGAGATAGGTACACACCGCGGCGATGACCAACCACAGGGCGTTGATGGTCTCGCCGCGGTGCAGGGCTACGGTGCCGAACGCGGCTGCGCCGAGCACGGCAACGGCCCCCCAGCCGAGGTGACGCTGTATGGATGACATGGTTTTCCTCACTGTCTGTTTCGTGGAGACGCACGAACTTCTGCCCGACCAGTGAGGAGGAAATGGTGCCGTCCCCGGTTGGGCGTGAGCACCGGATCGACCGTGGGGCCGGGAGAAAGCCCGCCAGCGGCCCATTGTGTGTCTTATAACTTTAGTTGCAATTCGGGCCGCTTGCCCATTCTTTGCATGCGGCCCGGTATGGTCAATCAGGGTTATCACACATTGCGTCTCCCCTTGACGCAGATCAGATGTCGGCCTCCACCGAGTCCCCTTTTTCCTCCATCCAGGCCCGTCGGCCGGAGGCTTCGCCCTTGCCCATCAGCAGCGTGAACATGCGCAGGGTGTCGTCGAAGGCGTCGGGGCGCACGTGCACCGGCAGCACGCGGCGGGTGGCCGGGTCCATGGTGGTTTCGCGCAGCTGGTCGGGGTTCATCTCGCCGAGGCCCTTGAAGCGGCCGACTTCGATGTGCTCGGCCTTGACGCCTTCGTGGGTGAGGCGGTCGCGCAGGGAGGCGAGCTCCTGGTCGTCCAGTGCATACAGG
>Ga0265332_10001102_pt1 | contig 15731 bp, 20 predicted proteins | sample 41926metaG_FD_202084 | JGI IMG/M metagenome (GOLD analysis project Ga0265332, IMG submission 202084) | Rhizosphere microbial communities from Carex aquatilis grown in University of Washington, Seatle, WA, United States - 4-19-26 metaG | ecosystem: Host-associated > Plants > Roots > Rhizosphere...
TCGTGAACGGTGATTCCGGTCACTAGCCAAAAACGTTCACGATCGGCCGGAATCCCTGTTCACGATAAATCGGAATCGGTGTTCACGTTCCGCCGGAATCACCGTTCACGGTCGACCGGAATACCCAGGCGCTCAAGAGAATTGATGCAATGCACGTGAAAGCCGCTTCCTCTATTCATCGCACGATTTGAGACAATACAGTGCTGGCTTCAAGTTGAGCCCAGTTCAACAACAAGGAAATTCAAAAATGGCAACTGCGAAAAAAGCGGCCCCCAAGGCTGCAAAGACAACCAAGAAAGTAACGGCTCCCGCGAAGGTGAGCAAGCCTGCAGCAAGGGCTCCCGCCAAGAAGGCCGTCGTCTCCAAGGCGGCCAAGGCGATTGCAAAGATCGGCGAAAAGCTGGCCAAGCTGACTGCACGCAAAAACCTGATTGCTGCCGAGATCGCCGCACTGCGTGATCAGCGCGCTGTCTTGAAGGCAGCTCCTGCTACTGCACCTGCAGCGCCTAAGGCCAAGGCACCAGCGAAGAAAGCAGCCAAGCCTGCTGCGAAAAAGTAGTTCCTCTTTGCACCACGACGCTAGTGGCAAAGGGCTCTGAGACGTCAGAGCCCTTTTTTATTGGGGGTCAGTGCGCTGCGACCAACACCCGTCGGCAGACCTCGGGCGTGATATCACCATGCTCACCCAGTTTCGTCATGCCATGGGCCTGCAGTTGCTCGATGAGCGCGTCAATCGCTTCACTACCAACGCCATAGGCACTCAGGCGCGTGGGGATCCCCAGGCTCTCAAAGAAACTGCGGGTAGCCTCAATGGCAGCCGAGATCCGCTCATCATCACTTCCGCTCTGAATGCCCCATACACGCTGTCCGTACTGCAACAGCTTCTCCCGCTTTTGCTCGCGACGTTCATGGAGCATGGCCGGCAGCACAATGGCCAGAGTTCGTGCATGGTCGATGTCGTACTTGGCGGTGAGCTCATGGCCAATCATGTGGGTCGACCAGTCCTGGGGCACACCGGTTCCAATCAAACCGTTCAATGCCAGCGTAGCCGTCCACATCAGATTGGCCCGATCGTCATAGCTGGGTTCGGTGGCTGCCATGATCTTCGGCCCCACTTCAACCAGGGTTTGCAGCAAACCCTCGGCAAAGCGATCCTGGACTGGGGCGTTGGCGGGATAGGTGAGGTACTGCTCCACGGTGTGGACAAAGGCATCCACCACCCCGTTGGCCAATTGCTTGGCCGGCAAGGTGTAGGTTTTGGTGGGATCCAGGATGGAGAACTTGGGGTACAGCAAGGAACTGCGAAACGGCAGCTTGGCACCGATATCCTTGCGGGTGATGACGCCACCACTGTTCATTTCCGAACCGGTTGCGGGTAACGTCAACACGACACCAAAAGGCAGTGCCGATTGGACATTGCCGCCGCGTTTGAGCATGATGTCCCACGCATCGCCTTCAAATGGCACCGCCGCAGCGATGAACTTGGTTGCGTCGATCACGGAGCCTCCGCCGACGGCAAGGAGGAAGTTGAATCCCTGCTCGCGAATCATCTGAACGGCTTTCATACACGTCTCAAACGATGGGTTGGGCTCAATTCCGGTGAAGGTGCCATGGCTTCGGCTTCCCAAAGCCTCGCGGACTTGACCAAGCGTCCCGGTCTTCTCCGCACTGGAGCCGCCGACCAGGATCAGCACCTTGCCCGTTGAGGGAACCAGTTTGGCAAGATCCCCGATGCGATCCTTGCCAAAGACGATGTGGGTGGGGTTGTAGAAGTCAAATTTATTCATGGTGTTTGTGGGGTGGGTGTTTGGTACGAGGTGAGGTATTTAACTGCTCGGATCGAATGCCGACTGTGCCCGATTTGACAGCAGCGCATAAGACCGGGAATTCAATGAGCCTTTGCTGATGGTTCTATCCTGGGGTGCACATGGCCGAACTGACCAGACACCCATCTGGCACCAGGTTCCACAGCAGACTATTTCTCGCCTGAAAAGGTCCACTTTAGCGATTGCTACCCGTCATGGACGCTGGGATATGCGCCACCAATCGGGTGGTTCATTACCTTTGCAATAGACCCGGTTTTACCTATAGTTACCCCAAGAGGAAAGCGACTTTGCAGGTCAGGTGGACCGCAAAGGCGCCTTATGAAAGGTGAACCCTATCGCAACCGCCAAGACACTTTCATCCAATCACCGGGCTTGAGAGCCTGGAAGCGTTACCGCCCCGTAACGCAGAACGCCATACAAAGTGGCAACCGTGAAAGCCCTGCGAGATTCGCAGGGCTTTTGCATGTCTGGCATCAACACACATAACCTCGACCGGCAGCCCCTTGAGCGTGGCATCACTGAAGCCGCCGTTGCGGCAAAGCTCCTTGATGGGCATGCCCGCCTCGACCTGCCGCGGGAACCCAATGATCTGTTCCTCGCTGAATCTGCTCTTCTTCATATCCGTCATTCCCCGGGTGGTTGACGGACTTCGCAAACTTCAGGCTGGTACGGCCGAGAGGGGGCCGCTCATCAGATCACTTCAGATTGCTCAGGCTTGAACCATGCGTCCGCATCGGCACCAAACAGCTTGTACAAGGCCCAGAGTTCAAGCGGAAGCGTCAAGTAGGTGATCAATGCTTCGAGTTCAGTGGCCTGCTCAAGTCCAAAGGCTGCCAGGATTGCGCACTCCAACGCCACCAGACCGGCATAGGACAAACGTGCCCATTGCCGCCCCAGCCCGATCCGGGCTGTAACCCATACATAAAGTAACAGCATCAATCCATTGAAGACCAACGAGTCGACTCCCGAGTCGCTCCCATCAAAATTGACTGCCAACAGCAGGGCCGATGCGGCATTGGTCGCCCAGATTATCTGAACTGCGTGGGATACGGATACGGGTCGCGTCATGGAGTCAGTTTAGCAAGTGGCTCATTCCTGCAAATGGGAACGATACATGAGAAACCCCGCCTGACATGGATTGCATAGACGGACGCCAGTCTCAGCGCACTCGGGCCAAAACCGGTCTCTCTTGAAATTTGCCGATACTCGGTCTAATCTTGTCGGATTCAAATTGAAATTTCATATCTCAAAATGATTAGTTCATTGAGTGGCTACCTCGACGCAACCGCAAGTGCCATGAACACGGCGGTTAGCCGCATGAGTTCCGGTTTGCGTATCAACTCTGCGAGTGATGATCCAGCCGGCCTGCAAATCGCCACACATATGTCAGCGCAGATTAGCGGTTTGGCACAAGCCTTGAACAACCTTGGCGACGGGATGTCCGCGGCACAGACAGCTTCGGGGTCGCTGACGCAAATCTCGTCTGCTTTATTGCAAATGCGCGATCTTGCCGTGCAGTCAGCCAACGGGACCAATAGCCTTTCGGACCGCCAGGCCCTCCAGACTCAGCTTTCGCAGCTCGCAAGCACCATCGACACGACGGCGCAACAAACACAGTTCAATGGCCAGAATCTGCTGGACGGAACGTTCAACCAGAACATCCAAGCAGGCCCAAATGCTGGAGATACGATCAATCTGCAGTTCGGCAACGCAACTTCAACAGGCCTTGGCGTTGACACGCTCGACATTTCAACGGCGGTTGGCAGCAACAGTGCTTTGGCCACGATTGACCAAGCGCTTCAGACGGTTGGTAATCAACAAGCGAGCGCCGGTGCAATGCAGTCCAGTATGGAGACTGCCAGTTCCAATGCAATGTCGAGCAGCGTGAATACCAGCGCAGCACGTGGCGGCATAGAAGACACAAACTACGCCCAAGAAAGCTCGAATGCGGCATCAGCTTCGGTGAAGCAACAGGCAGCAATCAAGGCAATTGCGTTGTACAACGCCAATCAGGCCCATGTCCTCGGGCTCTTGCCAGGGGCAGGTAAATAGACCTGCAAAGGGCTTTGTAAAGATGGCCGGTTTCACGGCATCCGATGGACGTCAGGATGCGATGGGAATGCGTTGGGCCCACCGAAGAGCCACCCTCCTTCCGCAATCGCCTGCCTGGATCCGCGTAAGCGCTCTGTACGCGTGCAGTGCGATGATACCGCTCTCTCTTTGAGAAAGTTCCTATTGCCAATCATGCATTGGCAAATTGCTCTCCGTAGAACAAAAGATACATCTGAATCCTCCCTATGCCCAATGAAGTGACCGATCTCCCCAGCGGCCCTTCATTCGTTTGGTATGGAATGGGAGTGGCCATTACCATCCTGGCAGTGGTGCTGGGCTGGAGTATCTATGACAGCTACGACGAAACGCTGGAGCGCGAATTTCGTGAGCTGGAGACCCAGGCCCGTCTGGGTGAAGTCCAAATATCTGCCTCATTACGCAGTCTGGATTTGATATTGCGCAGTGTGATTGATGACGCTCTGATGGAGCCCAAGATTCCCGAAAACGTCGCCAAGCAACGCAAACTGAACTGGCTGACGCAGTTCCCGGAGATCTATCTGATTGGGCAGACCGACGCCCACGGGAGAGTCAGTTCGCTCGATAGCCTGGACAAAAATGATGCTTTCACGCGCTTTGCGCATTTCGATGCATCCAAGCGTGAATACTTTACAGCGCACGTCCATGCCAAGCCCAGTGAAGGGGCAAGGATTCACATTTCCAGGCCATTTACGACCATTGTGGGTCTCAAGACGATTGCGATTTCCAAGGCCATTCGCGGCAAGAAAGGTGAGTTCCGCGGCGTCGCGCTCATTGTCTTGTCTCCAAGCTACTTCGAATCGGTCCTGCGCCAAGTGTTGTCCCATGAAGTGCTTGACGCTGCTGCCTTGCACAACCGCCAGGGCGACATCATTTTTCGGTTGCCAGATCCCGAGAAGTACATTGGCAAGAACATTGCCACTGGGGAGGCCTTCCGCCGATACCTCGCCTCCGATCATCCAATGACCCGCTTCACCGGGGTGACCGTTACCGACAACGTCCGACGCCTGCTGGTCTTTAGCCGCGTAGACGAAAGCGAACTCGACATTGGCGTATCGGGCAGATATGACGTGATCATGCGTTCCTGGTACCGAAGCCTGTACTGGAAGGCGCTGATATTTGTGACGGGCTTCTTGCTATGCATCGCATTGGGGCGGGAGATGCGTCGACGCATTCGGGAGCAAGATGTTGCCAGCGCGACGATTCAGAAGTTGGCCTTCAACGACGCCTTAACCAACCTGCCCAATCGCCGGCTGTTGAGGGAGCGGCTGGAGCAGGCGATGCTGAGCGGTCAACGCAGCAACCGCTACGGCGCGCTGTTGTTCATGGACCTGGACAGCCTGAAGCCCTTGAACGACCAACATGGTCACTCTGCGGGCGATGCCTTGCTGAAGCAGGTTGCTGAGCGGCTCCTTGTCAGCGTACGGGCCATGGACACCGTTGCGCGGCTGGGCGGTGATGAATTTGTGGTCTTGCTACGTGACCTGGATGCAGATCTGGTGGCGTCACGGTCACAGGCAGCTGTGGTCGCAGAAAAAATTCGCGCACGCCTGTCCGAACCGTGTGTACTCCAGGTCACAGACAAAGCCGACCGCCGAAAATCCATCGAACACTCAACCAGTGTGAGCATTGGCGTTGTGGTATTTCTGGGGCAGGAGTTGGGCGAAGATGAAATCCTGCGCCATGCGGATGACGCCATGTACCAAGCCAAGGCAGCCGGTAAAAATACGGTTCGGTTCTACGAATTTCCCGCTGCAAATTGACTGAGAATTATCCGTTCAGGAAGTTGGCCCCGCATCGACCTCATGCTCCACCACGGAGAATCTTCAAGCTCAGACCATATGAACCTGCTTGAGACCTTCCAAGCGGTCTGCCAATGTGTGCATGAAGTCAGTTGCGACAAACAGTTTGTCGTCCATGGCTATGGTCTTCAGCAGTACCTGCTGCGTTTGCATTTCTGCTTTGGCAAATTCAAATTCTTGATACCGTGAGTAAACTACCAGGCGCATCACGGCCTCCGCTGCGGGAGATACCCTGCTCATATCGGTGCGCTGCCCCAGAAGCTTCATGATGAAGGCTTCCAGCCACTTGGGCATACCCGACTGCAGTGTGACCAAGGCACCGACCAACTGAACCGCCCCCATGGGCAAGGCCTCAATGTCCTGCGCGATGCATTCCAGGAAATCGCTGTTGAACTGCGTATGCATATCCATGCACAAATTGAAGCACGTGTTGGAACGTTTATCAATCCCAGCGAATCACACGGACACTTTAGCCCCTTGAGTCTGTTAACCAGGTCCATCGCTGGCAATCAGGTTCGTTCCGCAAATTCGTGCTGGAACAACATGGAGATCCACAAATTTAGAAATCTTCCGCAAAACAATTGGAACTGGGCCTTAGGCGTACCAACCTAGCATACGCAGCAAATCTTCAAAGTCTTGCGGTACGGAGTCACTGAACAGCGCCCACAGTTCACGGTGTTCACTAGGTGTGCCTAAACTGCAAATGAATTCCTAATCCAAGCGAAATTAGCATTTCTTATAAAATTACCAAACTCGCAATTCGTTGAATGGCTGTGCAACGCAGCCAATGACTTCTATAAGGCCTATTCATGTCCCTCCCAGTTCAAACACTCTCAGCCATTCAGGTTGCAGGCAACGCTGTATTTGAAGCAGACGCTTCGCTGAAGCAATCCATTCAGACTTATGCTGAGCAGGTCAAGACAGCGATGTTGCAAAACCCGTTCGATCTGGGTAACGACTCGCTGTTTGAAGACTGGAAGACAGTAGCTCGTCTGTCACAGGCCATGACCCAGATTGAAGTCGAGTTGCGCAAGATCTACGCAGCAGCCAGTGAACTCTCCAAAGGTGGCCACCCTGCTCTCACAGTCACTCCGGCGCTTGCGGCGCCTGCGCCCCCCATTGCCGAAGAAGTCCAGTTGGTCACAGAAATCAATGCAACTGACGTCGCTGTCAAGAAGGCGCCTCGCAGGTTGAAGAAGAAGGCCAAGCGCAAAACGGCATCCAGTACGACCATCAAGGGCAACACGCTGAAGGTACTGGCTCGCATGGTGGAAGTCCTGAACCCGAACGACTTTGTTAAGGTCAACCAATCTGCCGAGGCGACTGCCATTGGCCTGCCAAAGGGGTCCATCGGTGCATCCATCGCGAAGCTGGTTGCCACTGGGCATCTGTTGAGCGGACCGGCGGGAACGTTCAAGTTGGCTGCACCGAAGTCGGAATAGCCAACACCGCAGCAGCATCGAGTCTGGTGAATCGTGCTGCTTTCACTTGAGACCACGAGCCGCGCCCCCTCACGAGCGCGAGGACCCGCACAGGACCATTCAACTTCCATGGTCAATTGAATGGATTGAAGACGCATGGATTTGCATTGAGCCCAAAGGTCTAAAGCGTCTTGATGAATGCGACCAAATAAGCTTTGTCGGCTGCACGCAGACAAAGCCAAATCGAAGTGGCTGTAGGAATTTTCCTGATGTCGGCCAGTGATGAAGCTATTTCCTGACTTTCTCAGAAACCAACTGCTTGAACGCTGCCGATTCGCGAACTGAGGCGATCGCTGCCCACAAGTCGTCGACCAATTTCTTGTGATCGACATAGTACTGCTTGTTAAAAATCACAAAATAGGGCTTTTGTGAAAAAGCAGGTTGAATGCGTTCAACCTCACTGGAGAATTCAGGGTCCAGCAGTAGCGCATCCCCCTCGTTTGTCAACAATGCTACGACTGCCACCTGACCCTTAATGAGCATTCGTAGTTGGGATTGTGCCCCGCCTCCCGATTCTTGAGTGGTCACGCCGAGCTTTCTTAGATCGCCGCTAATGGCGTACCCCAATTGGACTCCGACTGGGCCAACCAGGTTGGTGAAACTCTTTCCATCCCAACTGACCTCGGTTCCCTTTCGACGGTACAGCGTATAGCCGTCAAAGCGAATTCGGCGTGTTACGTCCAACTTTCCGTCAGCCCTTGTCGGATAAACCGCGTAGGAGGCACGTTCATCGGTGTAGCTGGCTCCCAGGGCACCGGCCACACGTCCGTCAGCAACATAGAGGAGACATCGCTTCCAAGGCAGAGGCAGCAGTTCAATCGGTACACCACTGTGTTCGGACGCCAACCGAACAAGTTCGTTATTCAAGCCTTTTCCGCCGGCCACATTCCAGGGAATGTTATCTGCATCCTCGTAGCAGATCTTCGTGGCTTGTGCGTATGCCGAATGACTCAGCACCAACGCTGCCGAAAGACACAATGCGCGAATGGTTTTCATAGCCCCGCTTCACTCTCAAAATACGGCAGCAACGCTTTGGCTGCTTCAATGCGGTGGTGGATTTCCATGGTCGTGTCGTTCATGACATCCAGCAAAAATTGTTTAGGGCTGGATCCCGTTGCTGATGCTAAAGCTTGTTTGGCACCAAGGCCAAGCCGGTGTTCCTGCGTATTGGCGAGGATCGACTGGTCTGTAGTGGATTGGGTTCCATCGGTGGGGCGCCCATTCGCAATAACGGCTTGAAAGCCCGCCGGTTGCATACATTTGAGTCCCGAAAGTATGCTGGCCTGGGCTTCTGCACTCGGGGCTACGTCAAGCCATGGTTCTTCAGCAAATATGGCGGCCAAATCCGGCGCAACAAAGGCAGACCAGAGTCCAGTTGCCGGACGCTGAGTGGGCACCATTCCTGTATGGTGAATGCTGGCTGATATCGCTTCGTCGCGTGAGGGGCTCATCGCAAGGCGCTCGGGTGCCACCGCATTCAAATAGCGCACACGCAAGGCTTCAAGAAACGCAATCGCTTGATCCTTGGGAACTGGCGTGGCAACAGAAAACCACAGTTGGTAGCCATCAGCGCCATTGACTGCTATCGCCGGCGCTGGCAAGCCCAGTTCAGACTGCACACCGCTCCAGACTGACGACAGCAACTTCCAGTCTGCCGGCCTGGACAGTTCCAGCACCATTGCACGCACAAGTCCATCGGGGCCAGCCAAGGAAGGCTCATCGTCAACGAAGCCGGCGCGAATGTGCTCGTTGGATGAATAAAGGCGACTGAGCTCTGACTGGAGTGTGCTCATGGCGATTGGGCTATTTGGTGTGATGACTCGGGATCAGGGCGTCCATTCTGCAGCGAACCACAGAATATTGAGAGGCCCTGCCAATCATGCACGATTGTCCTTCTCGGAAACCAGAGGAAGCGCGGGTAAGGCCTCCGTCGAACCTGGATCCCATTTCCATATGGCGCAGCCGGCCTGAACGCACTCGTCAGCCAGTTTGTTGCGTTTCTTGATGTAGTCGGGCGTTTGGAGGCTGTAGATCACCATGGCCGTCGATGGGTGGGTATCGCGCAGGACAAAGTCAGCACCCCGGTGTTTTCCCACACCCTTTGTGAACGTTCTGTCGGCTGCGCACAGTGTGTTTGCCAGTTTGAGCTCGTACAGGGTTGATACCGGGATGTACTTGGAGTTGGTGAGCATGAGGGCCGCAGAGACTGCCCTCAGGTTTCCACGCTCGGTGGCCTCTATCAAAAAGAGTCCCACCACCGAGCAGGACAACTCCTTGGATTTGGGAAGCAGAGCCAGGGCGAGTGGACTCTGCCGGGCAATGGTGGCGTGCAGGTGTTCATCCACAAAGATCGGGCGTGCCAGATTGCGCCCCAGAACCTTGTACCCGTATTGGGTCCTGTCCATCGCCTTGACTTCCAGGAGTACAAAACCGCGTTGCTGATCCCCACGTGCTGCGGCTGCTTTCAGCAGCGGCTCTGCAAATCGGTCCCACTGGGCATGGATTTCTCCCTGACGGTCTTTGGTGAAAGGGGGCGGGATGTACAGCATGTCATTCAGCCTGCGCCCTTCAATGACAACCGCCTGGGCTTCTGTTCGCAGGGATTGCCCCACACGCCACCAATCCCTTCTCCAGCCTTTGCCCCACCGGTTCATCGATGTGTTGTCCCAAAGCCAGGTCAGGAATTCCTGAAGACTGAAGGGTTCGCCGGCCGGTCGGGGAGCCCCTGCGGCTTTACCTGCGATCCCTCCTGTGGCACTGGTGGCCGTGGTAGGCCCTTCCTTACTGAAACGCTTTGGTTTGGGGAAGTCCAGCTCAATCGTCCAGGACCCATCTGGATTGAGTATGACCGGAGCCGCCTTCTGCAGGCCGTCGTGCGGATTCTTGCTGGCGTCGGTTCCAGCAGGAGCAAATATGTAGCCTGAATGGCTTAACTCATCCGCATGGCGATAGAACTCGCAGTTGGGATCATGGTGCGGCCCATCTTGGGGCCAGACGGCCAGGTAGAGAACGTCATTGACCTCCCGGATGACCAGCTGGCGATGCGGGGTCGTGCACAAACACAGTGCATGCCCCTGCTTTTGCCGGGCCTCTATCAATGCAGGTTGGGCCGAAAGCACATCCTCCAGGTAGTCCTGGACGTCAAACGCAATGCCGTCAGCGAGGATCTTGCTCATGGTTCGATTCTGCCGCAACCTTGTGCGGGTTATGCACTGTGTCGGGGTTCAGGGTATGTGCGGGGGAGTCTATGCACTCTTGATGGCACCGGGAAGGAGTTGGCCGATGGGGAATCGCTTCCCGTCACGGTTTTGCAAGCGTTGAACGGCTTCTTGGGATACAAACTCTTCCTATGCAAGCCAATGTTCCATCACCCACACCAAGCAGTCCTGCCATCGAAACGGACGCCGACGTTCTGAAACACAGCCGACTTGAAGACATCCAGGCCATGGCCATTGGCACCTTGCTGGTGGCGCTGGGGGTTACGTTGTTCCAGCACGCAGGTTTGCTGTCAGGCGGTACCGCCGGAATTGCATTCTTGCTTCACTACGTGGGAGGCTGGTCGTTTGGTGTGGCGTATTTTGTGATCAATGTGCCGTTCTACTGGATCGCGTGGAAACACATGGGACGCGCCTTCACCCTGCGCACGGCCCTTTCAGTGGGATTGGTGTCCATCCTTTGCGACTGGCTTCCACACCACCTCGTGTTGGCAATGATCGATCCCTGGCTGGCAGCGGTCTTGGGCGGCGTGTTGATGGGCAACGGGTTCCTGATCCTGTTTCGGCACAGTGCGAGCCTGGGTGGACTGGGGATTCTTGCTCTGATCGCACAGAAGAAGCTGGGGTGGCGTGCGGGCCATGTGCAGATGGCATTTGATGCCTTGATTGTGTCTTCTGCACTCCTGACAGTGCCACTCGACCGGGTGGTGATGTCGATCGCTGCAGTGCTGGTGCTCAATCTTGTGATTGCTACCAACCACCGACCTGGGCGGTATGTTGCGCAGTAGAGATACTCCGCCTGACTTAGGTGATGGGCCAATGACGCATATGCACACGCGTATTTTTAGGGAATGCGTTTTTTCGCAATTTGATCAATGCGCTTGTAAGCGCCACCGATGGTGCCAAAGATGAATGAGCCGGCATGGTTGCCGACGTTAAAAGCGTTCACGACTGGGCACAGACAGAGCTGCGGACACTGCAGGCTTTTAGCAACCAGGCGTCGTTGATGGCCCAGGTCCACGGTTATTTGAACAAACCAATGGGAAAATAGCTAGAACGATGCCTCCCACCTTCTACGAGTTCCCATTTGCGGCTTGACAATCAACCTGGTGTCCACGACCCGGTCATTCTCATGATCGGCCGCTCGGCGGTGGAGCAGAACGATGTTGCGGCGGTCCTGGGTCAACTTCGTCTGTTGGGCGCAACCCGAGAAGACTGCTGGCTGTTTCGCGGCCAGCTAAGCATTGCGTTTGATGGGTACGAAATGGATCCGCGTGAGCTCATCGAGATCCCCGAAGTTCGCGCCTTCGTGGCCAGCCTGCATGCGGTATGGCCCTACTGGGCCTTCTTCCTCAACCAGTTGGACCACACCATCAACCTATGGGCGGCGTGCCTTTGTGGGGATGCGTTTCCAGGTGCAGGCCAGGTTCAAATCGATGTGCAGAAGCTCAAAGCGCTGCTGATCCAGGGATTTGAAGGAATGACGGAACTATTCGTCAGACACGATTTCCCTGAGAAGGCCTTGTTCGTGCAAAGTGAAGGCCTTGCCAGCATGATCAATGAGATTGGACCAGTCAGCTGAATGGGACAAAGTAAAATTGAGGGATGTCCCGTGCTCCCACTAAATCCGCCATCCTTGACGATGGCCTGCACTACAAGGCCAAGGTTTCCGGCTCCCCATTTGGCTCGAACTCGTTCAGCGGCACGGCAACCATGTCGTGCTTTCTATGTGGGAAGCACCGCAACCGCGGCTTGCTGGCCAAGCGCAACCTCTTTGGCAAGTCGCAGTCCGTGTGCTCACCATCTTGCAAAGAAGTTGAAGCCAGCATAGTCTCTGGCGCTTCTGTGACGTCTTGATGGACGTCACAAAACTGTACCAATCCCTGGAGGCAGCGGCACCGTCCAATCTGCCGCCGGAACTGGTGGCCCATTTGCCAGTAGCCCAGGCTGCCGCTGCAACGAATCTTGAAACCGTCAAGGCGCAATTCGGCCCTGATCTGCAATCTTTGCAATCACAACTGAGGAACGCCGAGACCCCTGCCGTACCCTTAGGCGCCAAACTCATCCGACTGAGACATATTGCTGGGGAGCGCTCCCGACTTTTTGCCGCCAATACGGCATGCGGATCGGGTTGCAACCACTGCTGCCATATTGGGGTCACAGTACCGAAGAGCGAAGCCAAGCTGATTGCCAAAGCCATCGGGCGCCGCTTGGCAGAGCCCGACGAACCATTGAACATTGAAACCATTGCGGGTCACCAGAAGTTCTTCGGTGTTCCGTGCTCGTTTCTGGTGGGCGGCAAATGTTCCATTTATTCCCACCGCCCGTTGGTCTGCCGAACGCTGATCAACCTGGACAAAGTGGATACGCTGTGTCGGCTGGTTCCTGGAGTCGATGTACCGGTGCCGTATCTCCAGTCAGTGGAGATGCAGGGATATTTTGCGTACCTGACGCAAGATGAACAGTACGCTGACATTCGTGAGTGGTTTCCCATTCGGTGAGCCTTGATCCATGCCGACATGCGCCCCTGGTGGCCGCTGACAAGCGGTAACCCGCTCATGGGTCTGGTTCCGCACGATTGCGTTTACGCGGGTTGTGGCATGGCTGTCGTGTTGGGCTCGGTCATATGGATCATGGGTCAGTGGGCCAGGGCGCGCAAGTAAACCGCCAACTGCCCCGAACGACCAAAAAATCTCTCACGACCCTTACTTCCGATTCTGCGGTGCTCGTCAGTCCAACGGATAGCCGCGCGCACGGCACACCGTCTCCCATCGCTGGCGTCGTCGAGCATTGCGCGCGCGGTGCGCATGAACAACCTGTGCGGCATCGTGACAGCACCAGAGCGCAGCCAGAATGCCCGTCGTCATGAACAAGTAGAACAAATCCAGGCCGTCTAGCTCCATGTTGAAATTCCTTTGGTGAAAAGTTGGTTACCTTGTGATGGAGGTTTGCATGTTGAATAAATTACAACGCTCATACGTTCGTGCAAGCCCCCTCAGAACCGCGGACACCGATAGTTATCCACAATAGCTGTGGAGCAATGGCCCGTTTGCTAGCAAACTCGAAGCAGCAGGCGGTGCCCCTTCTACCGCTTTCTTGAACCTGGGTGGGATGCCTGCCTTTTGAGCAGGGAGCCTGACTCATCGTCTGCGCCCGGGAGGCCGCCAGACCCGATCCTCTTCCCCATCCAATTGCAGCCGGATGACTTTGATACCCTGCTCAGCCAGAACGGGGAACAGGTATTGCAAGGCCTGCAGGCTACCTGCGGCACAGGCTGGATTGATGGCCACCACGGGCCACAGATGCACGACCTGCAGCGCCGGGAGGTAGTGAATGCCCTGCACCGTTGCTTGCGGTGTCAACAAGAACCACAATGCAGCCCGGTCCGCGGCGTCTTGCGGTAATGCGCTCGGAGGGTTGCCAACCTCCGAGCCAAAGCGTTTGATCAACTGCACCACCCCATCGCCCACAATGTCCGGGCCGCAGTCCCATACCGCTTGACTGGGGCCCACCAGAACATTACGAACCTCGGGGCCGCTGCACACGTACAAGACCCATGACACGCGCTCTAACGCCTGCTCCCCTCCCCTATCAGGCACACTGCTGTAGACCACATACAGCCTTCCATGAGAAGCCACCCACTGTGTGGCTCTGCTCATCGCGCGCCCCTTGTCACGTTCTGCCGTGACGACACGTCAGAATCCCGCCGCATCAATCTGCCCCCAGAAGTCGGTCAGGGCACCCATGTCCTGCGGCGGCTTAGTTGTCCCCACCATGTAGTAGACCCGTCCGTTCTTGGTTCCCACATACGCATTGGAGCCCGGGTAGTAGCGGTAGAGGTAGCCGTCATAGGTCTGAGTGACAGGCGCAGTCCCCAGGCGTTTAAGTTCATTGGGGTACTGGCTTTCGGCCCAGTTCATGGCCCTGTTACTCAGTTGAGAAGGAGCAGCACCGTAAAGTGCTGAACATCCCTGGACATCATCCTTGCGGGGAACACGGTCGTAGTCGGCCGTGTGGTACGGCATGGCAAACATGATGGAGCCCGGGTCCTGGCTGTGGTCCAGCCCAAGGCCATGCCCGAATTCGTGGGTCATGGCACCATCCAGCATGGAGAGATTCCAACCACCTGGCGCGTTGGCGTTCAAGACGATGTCCACGTCAATCACCGTGTGCGGCTTCTCGCCAGGGCTACCAACGTCATAGCCCACATAGGTCAATCCGGCATAGTTGTTGTTGGCACTGATACTGGAGAACGGAATGAACCCCACCACATTGATTCGGTCATAGCCGCCATTGACGCGGTTCAGTGGAGGCGTTGTGGTCAGTCCCATGTAGACCAGGTTGACATTGCAGAGCTGCGACCAACGGCCGGCTGCATGCTGGAGGGTGAGAACCACATCGTCGAGACGGAGGTTGGACGGCAGATTGGCAGGATTGAAATACCAGGGATAGTTACCGCCGGGCAGTACGGCGCTATATCCATAGAGGCTGAGCCATCGCGGACTCACCTTGTCGGTCTCGTTATGGTCTGCTTGCGCGATCAGGTCAGATCCCAGGGATGCCTTTTCCAACGAGGCAGTTTGTGCGAATGCGCTGGGCAGTGTGGCGATGCTGGCGGCGACCAGCGTGAGGCTTGAGATCAGTTGGAGAGGTTTCATGCAGTCCTTTGTGGTGGTTGAAACGCACCTCACACGAGGTGCTGTTTCAAAGTCTCATGAAAGTCTTCGCTGTCAAGGGGGGTTTTGCGGCCTACTGCGCTATGCGCTGGCAGTCTCCTTGGCCAGTTGGAAAATGCTCGGAAGTGTCCAACCAGAGTCGCAAAACTAATCTAACCAGAACACAAGGCTCACCGATCGCACCCCCAAGGGTTGCGGTCGGATCCGATGGCAACGTGCGAATTTTGGAGGCTCGTGCACAAGAAGCCGCAGGCTGCGGACTTACGAAATTGGCTAGACGCAGACGACTACCAATTGCTGCAAAATCGCATCAAACCGACTGGACTTTCCATGACAACCAACCGAGAACTCCTTGAAATCCGTAAGAGCATCGACAACCTGGATAACGCACTGGTTGCGATATTGGCAGAACGTTTCCGTCTAACCGAACGCGTCGGGTTCATCAAGTTGGAAAACGACTTGCCGTCCCAAGACGGTGAAAGGGAGCGCGCCCAACAATTGCACTATTCGGAATTGGCCTGGCGGTTTCAAGACCCAAGCGCAACACTTGGTTAATTTATTTGGTTGTGTGCCCGTTGGGCTAGTTCCAGCATGGCTGCGAAGACGGCCAGCGGGGTATTGAATTCATGTGTTGCCCGAGGGC
>Ga0265332_10001104_pt1 | contig 15724 bp, 9 predicted proteins | sample 41926metaG_FD_202084 | JGI IMG/M metagenome (GOLD analysis project Ga0265332, IMG submission 202084) | Rhizosphere microbial communities from Carex aquatilis grown in University of Washington, Seatle, WA, United States - 4-19-26 metaG | ecosystem: Host-associated > Plants > Roots > Rhizosphere >...
AGCCCGGCCGTGGCCCTGGGCACCGGCGTGGCCAGCGTCCAGCGGTCGGCGACCGCGTCGGCGTACGACTTGCCGGCCGAGCTCGCGCTCGCCGCGACGGCGGTGACCTCGAACCAGGGGTGAGCCTCGAGCAGTGCGACGAACCTCTGGCCGACCATGCCGGTCGCACCGAGGACGCCAACCTTGAGCTTGTTGCGCATCGCGCGCTCACTGTAACAAATGTGGCGCGATCGTCGAGCGAATCCCGAGCGGCATCACGGGCCGGCGCGCTCCGCCGCGATCCGGTCGAGCGCGTCGACCCGGATCCGCTCCTCGGGCGTGAACGAGCGGACGAGCAGCTCCGCGATCCGGCGGCCGCGCTCGGCGTCGTCGAGCCGGGGATCGGCGAGCAGCGCGGCGCGCGCGTCGCGGAACCGGGCGAGCCGGGCGTCCCACTCGGCGCGGGCGCGGTCGAGATCGGCGAGCCGCGCGGCGGCCTCGGGGCCGAACGCGGCGGTGCGGGCGGCGGCGATCTGGTCGTCGCCGGCGCCGGCGGCGCGCATCGCCTGCTCGCGGTTCAGCTCGTCGAGCGGCGCGGTCGCCGCCGCCCGCGCCTCGCGCACCGCGGCCGGCAGCCGGTCGTCGATCTCGGTGAGCCGGCGCTCGCGCTCGGCCGGCGACAGCGCGGGATCGAGCAGCGCGTCGCGCCGGTCGAGCGCGGCGTGGGTCGCGGCCTCCTCGTCGGCGAACCACGCCTGCACGATCTCCGGGGCGAACATCCGGGCGCGCAGGTCGTGGAGCTGGGCGAGGCCGGCCCGCGGATCGGACGGCGGCGGCGCCAGCTGGCGCGCGGCGTCGCGGTACGCGAGGTAGCGATCGAGGATCGCCGTCGCCTCGGCCGCGGCGGTCGCCGGCAACCGGGCGTGCAGCACCGCGAGGATCCGGGCGCGGATCTGCGCGAGCGGCTCCTCGCCGGATGCGATCAGGAAGTGGTCGAACAGCCGGCGCAGCTCGAGATCGATCACCAGGTGGCCGGCGTCATCGGCGCGGATCGCGCCGTCGGGCTCGGTGCCCTCGAGCGAGCCGGGCAGCGCGGCCGGCGGCGGCGGGGCGCTCGCCGGGGCCGCCGCGTGCGGCGCCATCGGCGCGGTGGCGGGCGGCGCCGCGGTGGACGTCGGTGCGGGCAGCGGCGGGGCGACCACGCGATGCGCGGGCCGACTGCACCGGACCACCAGCGCGGCCGAGGCGATCCCCACCACGAGGGCGCCCAGGCCGCGACCGGTGACCGAGGAGCGCCGCGACATGCTCGGTATATACGGCGGCCGGCCGCCCGCTGTCTGCCGGGAACCCGCGCTCGCGGCCGAAGCTTCACCGGATCGTAGCGACGCCCACCGAGATCACATCGGGGGACGGGGCGGCGGACGAAGCTCCTGGACCGAGACTGGGCTCGACGCTGTGTGCCGCACGATGCGGCACGGCCGGACGCCGCCGGCATGCAGAGCTGTGAGAGGGTACGCGGCGGATTTTGCAGAGCCCAGGGATGTCCACGCGCACCGGCCGCCGTCGTGACGGGTTGAAACGAAGATCGCCAGGACCCGGCAATTCGTCGCGCGCGCGCCGCCGGGCGGGCGCCGGATCCGCGCGGACGGCGTAGGAACCAAGCGATGACGCCCGTCGGTCCCCGTGATCGAGATGCCGCGATCGAAGCGCTGCTGGACGTGGCGCGCCGCGAGACCCTGGCGCTCGCGGTCGCGACCTGCGCGCTCGACGATGACGCGGCGGCGGTGGCCTCGGCGCGGCTGCGCTGGGCGATCGGCGCCGCGCGGCCGCTGATCCTGGCGAACGATGCTGAAAACGATGCTGCGAACGATGCCGCGCGGACGGCGCCTCGCATGCAGCTCGCGGGGCTCGCCCACCGGCTCGACCGGATCGCCAACCGCGCGCAGCGCTGGCTGGTCGATGAGCCGGCGCGGCCGCTGCGCGAGATCGGAGGTCTGGTCGACCGGATGTCGGCGCGGCGCAGCCCGCGGAGCGCGATCCGGGCCGACCACGCGGCGCTGGTCGATCTCGACCTCGACGATCTCGACCTGGCCCGGATCTCGCTGCGCGGCGCGAAGCTCGCCGACGTCAGCCTGCGGCGCGCCAGCTGCCCCGGGGCCGACGCGACCGGCAGCCGGTGGCAGCGCTGCCGGCTCGACCGCGCGGGGCTCGCGATGGCGGTGCTCGCTGACGCACAGCTCGCCCGCTGCGATCTGTCGCGCGCGGACCTGGCGGGGACCAGCTGGCACCGCGCCGCGCTGGCGCACTGTGCGCTGCGCCGCGCCACCCTGTTCGACGCCCGGCTCGAGCGCGCGGTGTTCGCAGACTGCGATCTGCGTGGCGCGGACCTCGCGGTCGTGCGATCGCCCCACGTCGCGACCCTGGCCGGCGCCCGGTTCGTGCGCTGCGATCTGCGCGACACCCACTGGCGCGGCCGAGCGCTCGGCGGCGCAACGTTCGTGGACTGCAAGCTGTTCGGTGTGCGCGGCGGGCCGGCGCTCGCCGGAGTCGTGATCGAGCGCCCCGACCTGTCGCGGCTCGGCGATGGCTCGCGGATCGCGACCCAGCGCGACGCGGTCGCCGACTGGGCGCCGGCCTGATCTGCGCACCGTCGGGAATCTCCGGATCCGCGGGCGGATCCGCACGCGGCACGGCCGCTGGCACGCGCCGCCCACGACCGGGAGCATGGAGGCTTACGGATCGACGTGCAGCCAGTCCTCGTGCCACATGAGGGCGCAGGCGCGATCGCACGGCCCGCGCTCGCCGAGCACCGCGCCGCTGCAGTGCAGTCCGTCGAGGATGTAGATCTTGCCCCGGGTCGCGGTCCAGCGGTCGTACTCGAACACCGTGGTCAGCTGGTTCGCGATCGCGTGGCGCTTGCCGGCGTACGCGCGCATCTCGGGCATGAAGGTCAGGCCGTCGCGCCGGCCGTGCAGATCGAGCCCGGCGAGGATCTCGTCGAGCTCGCGGACCCGGGCGTGGCGCACCGCGTGGCCATGGCCCACGGCACGGGCCGGCGCGGGCGCGGGCTCGAGCCACTCGTCGCGGTACATCATGGGGCAGTGCCGGCCGCAGCCGGTCGGCGTCGGCGCGTCGCCCGCGCAGTCGACGCCCTCGAGCAGCACGGTGCGCGACACCGCGCGGAACTGGCCGTGATCGTCGCGCAGCCGGCGGACCTGGTGCGCGGTGCGGAACACCTTGCCGGCGGTCTCCCACTGCGCGTCGGTGAACAGCAGGCCCCGCGTGCGGTTGCCGGCGTCGAGCGTGGCGCGGAGCTCGTCGGCCGACTTGACCCGGACCCACGAGCCCGGCGCGAACGCCGACGGCTTGCCCAGCGGATCGCGCGGCGGCGGGGGATGGATCAGCCGCTGGATCCCCGACTTGATGCCGAGCCCGCGATCGAGCCGACCGCGGACCCGGTCGACCAGGGTGTGGACGCCGATGATGTCGGCGCGCTGGCAGCTCCGCGGCAGCGGGCTGCGCAGCCCATCGCGCAGGGTCTCGGGCAGGTGCGGCCGGACCAGCACCGACAGCGCGTAGCGCGCCAGGCCGCGCGGGCTGGCGCGATAGACCACGATCGTGACCTGCTCGCGCCCGCGGTCGGTCCACTTGCGCTTCCAGTCGTCGTCGCGCCCGACGAAGTCGAAGTCGGCCAGGCCCCGGGCCTCGGCGTCGGCGGCGACCTTCCAGACCAGCAGGTGGCCCGGGCTCAGGTTGTAGACCGCGGGGTCGTAGCCGATCTTGAGCGCGTACAGCGTGCGGCGATCCTCGACCGCGACCAGGGTGGCGATCCGGCGCCCGCCGGCGCGCAGGAAGTACAGCGCGCCGCGATCGCGCCGGCCGACCAGCCGGCCCAGCGCGCGGTACAGGTGCTCGGCGCGGGGATCGGCCTCGATCGCGGTGCCGGCCGCGCCCTTCCACGCCTTGGCCTCGATCGCGATCGCGTCATCGAACGCCGCCCGGTCGGGCACGGCGATCCGCTCGAGCTCGACGCCGCCCGCCTTGCGCTCGCAGCGCTGCAGGTTGGCGCGGAACCTGGGCGACAGCGCGGCCTCGAACCCCGCGAGCGGGAAGTACAGGTGGGCCGGCTCGCGGTGGAGCACCGACGGGCAACCGTCGGCGGTGGCCAGCGCCGGCAACCGGAGCGCGAGCGGCGAGCTCGCCGGGACGCGGACCAGCGTGAGCTCGGACCAGCTCGGATCGCGGCGCAGCGCGTGCCAGATCGCGTCGACGCCCTCGGGCGTGCCGCAGTAGTCGAAGCCGGGCGTGCAGTCGCAGCGCAGTCCGCGCAGCCGGTGGCGGTCGCGGACCAGCGGCAGCGCGCCGACCATGGTGTCGCCGTCCCACGCCGACGCGACCACCGGCTCGGTGCCATCGGACAGCGGCGCGGCGAGCGTGAAGAACTCCGGGCCCAGGAACGGCGGCGCATCCGAGGTGAGCCGCTGCCACTGCTTCCATCCCGGCTGGTGTCGGACCTGGGACAGGCCGACGAGGGAACCGTGCATGCTGCGAGATCTCAGCAAGCGACATGCCGCGATGGGCACGAGCGCACGCACGCTCGCTCGCGCACACCCCGCGGCCCGGTCATCTGGCGCTACTGGCTGGCGAATCGCCGACCGCTGCGCGGCCGCGCGGCGCGAGCGCCGGGGTCGCCGACGTGGCGATGCGGACCGGTGTGGCCGGGTCGCACGCCGCAGCGGTCGGAGTTGTTCGCATCGGTCGTGCGGCACCGGGGGCGCGCGATGGCGCGCAGGGCCCCGGCGGACCGGCGCACGTTGCGCTGGATCGCGCCGCGGCCGGCGCTCACGACAGCGCGACGACCCGCGCGAAGTCGGTCGCGCTCACGATGCCGACCGGCTCGCGCGCCTTGCAGACCACGACCCGGCGGGCGCGCAGGTCGGCGACGTGCGCCGCCACGCGGTACAGCTTCATCTCGGCCGGGAGGCAGATCACCGCCGCGTCGTACGCGGTCTCGACCGGCGCGGACCGCGGCTGATCGCGGCTGGCCAGCGCGTTGGCCTGGGTGAACATCCCCACCGGGTGACCGTCCTCGGTGACGATCAGGCCGGTGACGTGGAACCGATCGAGCACGTCGAGCGCCTCGCTGAGCGGCTGGTGGATGTCGATCGTGACGATCGGCGAGGTCATCACCGACGCGACCGGGGTCTCGATCTTCGCGTCGCGCACGGCCGCGGTCAGATCCACCGCGCAGATCACGCCGGCGAGCTGGCCGGCCTCGGTCACGAACACCCGGTGGATGTCGTTGTCGATCATGGCCCGGCCGGCGTGACGCAGCGAGGTCGACGAGCCGACCTCCACCGCGCCGTGGGTCATCACCTCGCTGGCCCGCCGCGGCGGCAGCGTCAGCGCGCTGGCGGTGGGGCGCCGCCCGGTCTGCAGCACGCCGAGCTGGATCAGATCGGTTCGCGACACCACGCCGACCAGGTGGCCGCGCGCGTCGAGGATCGGCACCGCGGAGATCCCGCGGGCCGCCAGCGTGCGCGCGATGTGCTCGACCGGCGTGTCGACCCGGGCGACTTCCACGTCCCGCGTCATGTAGCCGACGACCGGCTCATCGAAATGTACCCGCATGGATCCGGGGTGCTGCGACTCTCGTGCCGCGGTGGGTGCGCGCGGCCCCGTCGAGCGGGCCGGTGCTGCGGTGGTTGCACGGCAAACCTTGCGCCGCCGGGGGGATTTGCACGAATCCCTTGCGAGGGGAGAACCCACCGCGGCGCCGGGTCGCGCAGATCGATCGCGCGCCGGCAGCCTGGCGCACCGCGTTGTTCCCGACCAGCTGGTGTAGGGAATCCGCATACCTGTTCGACTGTTCCCAGTGCCGGGCGCGACCGCCGACGCCGCGCGCTGGCCGCGCGAACCGCGCGGAGCGTGTCCGTCGAGCGCCGCAGAACCGAGCCCGCCGCGAACCGCAGGGCGCGGGCCGCACCGGTGATCGGCGGCGCCGGTGCGCGCGAGCCGTCGGAAAATCGACCAGCCGCGGCGGCCGGCGGTCCGGCGCCGTCGCGGCCGGATCACCGCGTCGCCGACGCTGTTTGCAAAACAACTCAGTTGCTTTCCGCGTCCGGGCCGGGGTACCGGTTCGACTGGATGTGATGGCCGAGGATGGTGAGTCCTCGGCCCGGCTCGCTCACCGGCGCACGCCGCCGGCTTCACGTCACCGGGACCTGCAGGCGCACCTCGTGTCTTGACGCAAAGGACAGCCATGGCCACAGACTCCACCGCCACCAGCCCACCGCCCACGTCGCTCTCCGCCGAGGAACGCAAGGTCATCTTCGCGTCGTCGCTCGGCACCGTGTTCGAGTGGTACGACTTCTATCTCTACGCCACGCTGACCCCGTTCTTCGCCGCCACGTTCTTCCCACCCGGCAACGAGACGGCGCAGCTGATCGGCGCGCTCGGGGCGTACGCCGCCGGGTTCCTGGTCCGGCCGTTCGGCGCGCTGGTGTTCGGCCGGGTCGGCGATCTGGTCGGCCGCAAGTACACGTTCCTGATCACCATCACCGTGATGGGCATCTCCACGTTCGGCGTCGGTCTGTTACCCTCGTATGCCACGCTCGGCGTCGCCTCGCTGATCTTGTTGATCGTGCTGCGGCTGATGCAAGGCCTCGCGCTCGGCGGCGAGTACGGCGGCGCCGCGATCTACGTCGCCGAGCACTCGCACCCGGCGCGGCGCGGCTACTCGACGAGCTGGATCCAAACCACGGCGACGCTCGGGTTCTTCCTGTCGCTGGCGATCATCCTGACCTGTCGGCAGAGCCTGCCCAAGGCGTTCGCCGACTGGGGATGGCGGATCCCGTTCTGGGTCTCGCTGCTGCTGTTGATCTTCTCGATCTACATCCGGCTCAAGCTCCACGAGTCGCCGGTGTTCCTCAAGATGAAGCAGGAGAACCGGGTCAGCAAGAAACCGCTGAGCGAGAGCTTCCTGCGCTATCCCAACAACAAGTACGTGCTGCTCGCGCTGTTCGGCGCGGTCGCCGGCCAGGGCGTGGTCTGGTACACCGGGCAGTTCTACGCGCTGTTCTTCCTGACCGGCCCGCTCAAGCTCGACTACAGCATCGCGTACATCCTGATCGGCATCGCGCTGCTGATCGGCACGCCGCTGTTCCTGGTGTTCGGCAAGCTGTCGGACCGGATCGGACGGCGCAAGATCATCCTCGCCGGCTGCGCGATCGCCGCGGTGACCTACTTCCCGGCGTTCAAGCTGCTCGCGCACTTCACCAACCCGGACCTCACCGACTTCTCGGAGCGGACGCCGATCTCGGTCGCCGCCGACAACTGCGTGTTCCACACGCTGCCGCTGCCGACCACCGAGTACACGCAGTGCGACCGCGTGAAGAACTTCCTGACCACCGCCGGCCTGTCGTTCACCACGGGGCCGGCGGAGCCGGGCAAGGAGGTGGTGACCAAGATCGGCGATCTGCCGCCGATCGAGGGCTGGCAGCTCGCCGGCGGCAAGCCGGCGCCCCGGATCGGTTCGAGCGCCAACGATCCGCGGTTCCTCGAGGCCCTGCTCCAGAAGGGCTACCCCGACCTCGCCAAGCGGCTGAAGGACGGCAAGGAGTCGGTGGAATTCGTCCCCGCCGATAGCTCCAAGATCAACTACGTGATGGTGCTGCTGATCCTGGTGTTCCTGATCGTGCTGGTGACCATGGTGTACGGCCCGATCGCGGCGCTCCTGGTCGAGCTGTTCCCGGCCAAGATCCGCTACACCTCCATGTCGCTGCCGTACCACCTCGCCAACGGCTGGATCGGCGGCATGCTGCCGTTCGTCACGACCGCGATGGCAGCGTCGTCGGGCAACATCTATCGCGGCCTGTGGTACCCGATCGTGTTCGCCGTCATCACGGTGGTGGTCGGCGGCCTGTTCCTGCACGATCCGCCGCGCGACTTCGACATTCACGCCTGACACGCCTGACACGCCTGACACGCCTGACACGCGTGACGCGCGTCGCGCGCAGGCGTCGATCGCCGCGCGCCGTGCTGCGCACGAACCGTACGTGTGCCCCGGTGCCGCGCGCGCGGTGCTGCGCCGTCGCGCGAATGGCACGCAACGCGCGCACGATTGCCACGCTGGCGCAGCCCTGCGGACATGCGGGGACGCCGCGCGTTCAGCGTTTCGCTGGGTCGCGTTCGCGCAATTCATGTACATCCCGAAACTGCGGCGGCGGTGCAACACGAGGCGAAGGAACCCGGTCTCACGGGCCACACAGGCTCGAGGACCAAGGACACAACCGATGAAGACACATACGTTGCCGATGGCACCAGGTTGCGGCGGCTGCTCGCGGCGCGAGCTGCTCCAGGGGCTCGGCGTCGCGGCGGTCGGGGCACTCGCGTTCGCGGCCGGCTGCACCCAGCAAGGATCGTCGCTGTCGACCGCGACCAGCTCGAGCTGCGGGTCGGGGGAATGCATCGATCTCACCAACGCGGCCAACCAGCAGCTCACCGCCGCGGGCGGCGCGATGCTGGTCGACATGACCAGTGACACCATCATGGTCATCCGCGTGTCCGACACCCAGGTCATCGCGCTGTCAGCGATCTGCACCCACGCCGGGTGCTCGATGGACTTCAACGCCGGCCAGCAGCTGCTCGACTGCCCGTGCCACGGCTCGCAGTTCTCGACCGATGGCCAGGTCGTACGCGGCCCGGCCGGCCGTGCGCTGCGGGTCTACAGCGTGACGCTGGCCAACAACATGATCACGGTGGCCTGATCGCGCGGATCCGGCCCGCGTGCGCCCCGGGCGTCCGGCGCACGGTTCGACGTCACTTCCGTTACCTGGCAGGTAATCGCGCGCGCCGGCGCCCGCCCCTACAACGCTGCTTGCGAGCACGTCGCTCGCGAGGAGCCCCAGATGACAGCCATTCATGAACTCGTCGACCGCTATCTTCAGATCTGGAATCAGCGCGAGCCCGCGGCGCGCGGCGCTGGCGTGCGCGCGGTGTTCAGCGACGCGTGCAGCTACACCGATCCGCTCGCCGCAGTGACCGGCCACGACGGCGTCGATCGGTTCATCGCCGGGGTGCAGCAGCAGTTCGCCGGCGTTCGGTTCGTGCTGGCCGGCGCGGTCGACACCCACCACGACGTCGCCCGGTTCACCTGGCATGCCCGCGCCGAGGGCCGCGCGGAGCCGCTCGCGATCGGCTTCGACGTCGTCGTGGTCGACGCAGGCCGCATCCAGCAGGTCGTCGGCTTCCTCGACAAGCTGCCGTCGTGACCGCGGCCGGATCGCCGTTGCCGGAGGATCGCCGATCGCAAGCGAACCACGCATGTGCGGTTCTGGCAGCCGGACCTGCGGAAGCCGCAGCCGCTCCGCGCAGGACGTCGTAATCGTGTCGCGGCGTTAGAGCATGGCATGGCGGCTGCTAGTCCCAGGGTCAGGAGGCAAATGACCATGCGAACTCTCATCGTTTCTACCCTGGTGGCCCTGGGCCTGACCGGCGGCGTCGCCGCTGCGGACGAGCACGGCGAAGCGCGCGCCGAGGTTCGCGTCGAGCACGTCGAGCACTACCGGGACCGTCGCGTGCGTCCGCCGGTGCGCGTCGAGCGGCACGATGAGCGGCGCGGTTACCGCTGGGTGGACGGCGGGTGGCAGTGGGGGCGCGGCGAGTGGATCTGGGCCCCGGGCCACTACATCCGCGTGCGCTGACGCGGGGAGCTCAGGGCTCGATCGCCGGGTCCTGACTCAGCCCGACCGGTAACCGGACGAAGAACGTGGTGCCGGCGCCGGGCGCGGTCTCGAACCGCAGCGTTCCGCCGTGCTTGTCGACCACGACGCTGCGCACGATCGCGAGGCCCTGGCCGGTACCGCGGCCGACCTCCTTGGTCGTGAAGAACGGATCGTAGATCTTGTCGCGGATCTCCGGCGGGATCCCGGTCCCGGTGTCGCCGACCGCGATCTCGACCTCGTCGCCGTCGCGCCGGGTGCGCACGGTGATCTTGCCGCGCGCGCCGGTGTCGCCGACGACGTCGCGGATCGCGTGTGCGGCGTTGATCACCAGGTTCAGCACTGCCTGGTTGATCTCGCCCGCGTTGCACCGGATCGGGGGCAGCTCGGCGAGCTCGGTGATGACGTCGGCGACGTACTTGCATTCGTGCGCTGCGATCATCAGCGTGCTCTCGACCGCACGGTTCAAGTCGACCAGGGTCCGCTCGTCGCGATCGGGGTGTGCGAAGTCCTTCATCGACCGGACGATCGCGGCGACCCGGCCCAGGCCGTGGAGCGCGGCGTCGAGCGCTTCCGGCATGTGTCCGAGCGCGTACTCGACGTCGGCCTGGTCCTCGGCGGCGGCGGCCGCCGCGGCGGCGGGGGCGGGGTCCGCGTGCTCCGCGACCGCGGCGGCGAGCTCGCGGTAGCGCCCGATGGTGTCGATCAGCCCGGGCAGCACGTCGCGCACGAACGTGACGTTGTCGGACACGAACTGCACCGGGGTGTTGATCTCGTGGGCGACGCCGGCCGCGAGCCGCCCGACCGACTCGAGCTTCTGGGCGAGCCGGAGCTCGGCCTCCATGCGCTCGCGCTCGGTGGCGGCATCGCGCAGCTTGCGGTTGGCCAGCGTCAGCTCGCCGGTGCGCTCGGCGATCAGCTCCTCGAGGTGGTCGCGGTAGCGCGCGAGCTCGGCCTCGGCCTGCTCGCGGACCGCGATCTCGGCGCGCAGCTCGTCGTTGGCCCGCGAGATCGCCTCGGCGTGGACGCGCTGGGCGGCGAACAGCGCCGCGTTCTCCATCGACACCGCGAGCTGGGAGGCCAGGATCGTCAGCGCTTCGAGCCGGGCCTGGGTGAATGCCCCGGTGACCAGCGTGTTCTCCAGGTACAGCATGCCCACCGTGCGGTCCTGGTGGACGACCGGCATGCACAGCACCGAGCGCGGCGCGCGGGTCCGCAGGTAGTCGTCGTTGCCGAACCGCAGGTCGGCGGCCGCGTCGTCGAGCACGATCACGCTGCGCGTGCGATGGACGTAGTGCAGGATCGAGCGCGGCAGCGCCGCGACCGCGAGCGGGACGCCGACGGTCGAGATCTGCTCCGACCCGGCGGTGCGCGCCGCGGCGACCGTGAGCCCTCGGGCATCGTCGAGCACCAGCGCGCCTCCGTCCGCCCCGGCGTTCTCGAAGATGATCTCCAGCATCCGCTCGAGCAGCTTGTCGAGCTCCAGCTCGCCGGAGATCGCGCGGGTCGCCTTGGCGATCGCGGTGACGTCGAGCAACTCGGAGGCGGTGCTGGCGGTGATCGTTCCACCCAGCGGCGCGCCGAACGCGCTCGGCGCGCCGCGCAGCCCGGGATGCCAGGCGTCGAGCATCCGGACCTTGCGCTGCATGCCGAGCGCGCTGTACAGGGCGCGCGCGCGACCGAGGTAGATCTGGGCGACGTCGGGCGCGCCGCGGCGCAGCCAGAGCTGGCCTTGCAGCTCCCCGGCCAGCGCCTCGATGCGGCGCATGCCGTGGCGAGCGGCGGCGGCCGCCGCGCGGTCGTAGACCACGAGCGTCGCCGACAGATCGCTCGCCAGCGACGCCCGCTCGGCCTCGACCACCAGGTACATGGCCTCGAAGTTGGCCGGGCAGGACTCGGCCAGGCGGGTGAGCTCGCGCTGGTTGGCCTCGACCACCGGATCGAGCTCGGCGCGCAGCGCGGGCCGCCGCCGGCACATCGCGATCGCCGCCAGCGAGTGCCAGAACCGGTGATCGACGACGATCAGCATCCGCGGCACCACGACCTCGAGCGGGCGGGCCGCGGTCGCGAAGTCGAGCGCGGTGGCCTCGTCGCCGGTCGCGAACGCGGTGTCGACCAGGATGTGCAGGAAGTTGAACTGGTGGGCGACGTTGGCCTCCTCGCGGGTGGCGTGCAGCGTGTGCTGCGAGTCGTCGCCGTCGCTGGTCAGGCTGTCGAGCTCGCCCATCAGCACGCGGAGCCGGTCGATCTGCCAGGTCAAGAGCCGCGACGTCGCGGCGTCGCCGACCTCGCGGCAGCGCTGGCGATAGCCCCGGGCGTCGCGGCACAGCTCGCCGAGCGGCTCCGCGCCGCGGAACAGCCGGTGCGAGATCTCCAGCGCTCCGGCGTTGCCGCTGTGGATGTGGTCGGCGTTGTCGTGGCCGACCTGCGCGGCGTCGCGCAGGTGGTCGATCGCCTCGCCGATCGGCCAGCTCCACGGCGCGGAGAACAGCCCGAACAGGAACTCGACGGCGGGCCGCGACGCGCGGTCATCGAGCCGCCGGTTGAGATCGAGCGCGAGCTTGCCGAACCGGGACGCCTCGGCGTGGATCGGGGTCTTGAGCAGGACCCCGGCGAACGTGCCGTAGGCCTGCGCCGACGCCGGGCAGTTGCCGAGCTCGAGCGACAGCAGCACCATCCGGGCGGTCATCAGCGCGCCGAGCGGCGGCTCGATCTGGAACCCGGCCGGCAGGCTGCTCTGCAGCACCTTCATCACGGCCAGCGCGTCGGGGTCGGTCATCGCCGGCAGCTCGACCAGCTCCTCGATCGCGCGGGGGCCGATCCGGTCGAGGATCGCGCCGATCGTGGCCTCGATCCCGGACCCGACTTGCGCCGGGTCGTCCGGCAGCGCGTGGCCGAGCAGCGCGGCGGCCCGGCGCGCCGAGCGCAGCGCGGCCTTCATGTCGTTGCTGTGGATCTGCAGCGTGACGCGCAGCGCCTCGAGCGCGGCGCGGTCGCGGTCGTGCGCGGCGCGGGCCCCGGCCTCGTCGAGCACCGCGGCGGCACGCTCGGCGTCGCCGCTGAGATAGCAGCACTCGGCGAGCATGAGGTGGGCCTCGAGCTGCTCGCGGTACTCGGTGGCCCAGTCGAAGCAGCCCACCGCGACCCGCAGGAACTCGATCGCCGCGGCGTAGGCGGCCGAGCCGCGCGCCTTGCGCGCCGCGACCACGTCGAGCCGCGCCAGCTCGGTGCGCCGGTCGTGGGGCTCGATCAGCGCGACGGCGCGGTTGAGGTGCGACACCACGTCGAACACCCGGTCGCCGAGCTCGCCGGGCGCCGCGAGCAAGAGCTCGCCGATCCGCAGGTGCATGCGCTGCTGGTCGTCGGGCGACATCACGGCGTACGCGGCGCGCTGCACCCGGTCGTGCTGGAACCGCAGCCGCGGGAACACCAGCCCGGCGCCGCGCGGCGAGGCGACGTACGCGAGCTCGGACAGCGGCACCACGAGCTCTCCGTCGAGCGCAGCGGCGAGCTCGGCGTGGACCTCGACCGGGGACGCGTCGGCTGCCAGCGCGAGCATCTCGGACTCGAACCGGTTGCCGATCGCGGCCGCGATCCCCAGCATGCGCCGGGTCGAGTCCGGCAGCTTGCGCAGGCTGTCGGCGAGCAGGTCGGCGACGTTCTCGGAGATCGGCGCGCGCTCGATCGACGCGGCGTCGAACCCGAACCGGCCGAGCGCGGGATCGAACGCGATGTGGCCGGCCTCGTGCAGCGCGAGCAGCAGCTGGCGGACGAAGAACGGGTTGCCGTCGGTCTTGCGGCACACCAGGCGGGCGAGCGGCAGCGCGTCGTCCGGGGTGCAGTGCAGCGTGTCGCCGATCAGCGCGGCGAGCTCGGTGAGCGGCAGCGGCGCGATCGTCAGCCGGGTGACCCGGCGCTGGCTCGCGAGCTCGTGCGCGGCGGCGAGCAGCGGGTGGCCGTCCGCCAGCTCGTTGTCGCGGAACGCCTCGATCAGCAGCAGCGACTCGGTGGCATCCGACAGCGCGACCTGCTTGAGCAGCTGGATGCTCTCCGGATCGGCCCATTGCATGTCGTCGAGGAACACCACCAGCGGGTGGGCGCGCCGGGTGAACACCTGGATGAACCGCTGCAGCGCGAGCTGGACCCGGCCCTGGGTCCCCGCGGCGTCGAGCGCGATCACCGGCGGCTGGCGGCCGATGATCTGCTCCAGCGCGGGCAGCGCGTCGACCACGACCTGGCCGTTGGGGGCGATCGCCCGGGTGATCCGGTCGCGCCAGCGCCCGAGCTCGTCCTCGCTCTCGGTCAAGAGCTGGTGGATCAGCCCGTCGAACGCCGCGACCAGCCCCGGATACGGCGCGTCGCCGCGCAGCTGGTCGAACTTGCCGCTCAGGTAGTAGCCGCGCTCGCGGGTGATCTGCGGGAACAGCTCGCGCACCAGCGACGTCTTGCCGACCCCCGACGGGCCGCCGACCAGCACGGTCTCGACCGCGCCCGCGCACGCCCGCTCGAACGCGCCGGTCAGCGCCTCGAGCTCGGCGCGCCGGCCGTACAGCCGGCTCGGCAGCTCGAACCGGGTGGCGACGTCACTCGCGCCGAGCGCGAAGTCGTCGATCGCGCCGGTGTGGGCGAACCGCTCCAGGCAGGTCCGCAGGTCGGCGAGCAGGCCGGCCGCGGTCTGGTAGCGATCCTCGGGCGCCTTGGCCAGGAGCTTGGTCGTGATCGCCGCGACCGGCCGCGGGATCGCCGGGTCGATCGCGTCGGGCGACGGCGGGCGGACGGCGAGGTGGGCATGGACGATCGACAGGATGTCGGTGTCGAGGAACGGCAGCCGGCCGGTCAGCAGCTCGAACAGCGTGACGCCGAACCCGTACAGGTCGGCGCGGCTGTCGATGATCCGGTTCATCCGCCCGGTCTGCTCGGGCGCCATGTAGCGCAGCGTGCCCTCCAGCGCGCTCGGTGCGACGAAGCCGTGGCGCTCGGTCCGCCACGCGGTCGCGATGTCGAAGTCGATCAGCCGGGCCTGGCCGAGCGCGGCGTTGTACACGATGTTGCTCGGCGTGACGTCGCGGTGGATGATCCCGGCGGTGTGGACATCGCGCAGCGCGGCCGCGATGTGGATCGCCACGCCGAGCGTGTCGGCGAGCGAGAACCGGGCGCGCGCCAGGTAGCGATCGAGCGACTCGCCGCCGAAGTCGTCGAGCACCAGCGCCGCGTCGCCGCCGATCCGCACCACGTCGAGCGCATGAACCACCCGGTCCGACCGGATCGACGCCAGGATCGCCATCTCGTGGCGCAGCCGCGCGAACGACTCGTCGAGCGTCGCCGGGCCGATGTGGGCGAGCTTGAGGATGACCGGCCGTCCGTCGGCGCCGCGCGCGCGGTACACGGTCGACCGCCCGCCGGCGTACAGCCGCTCGACCGCGGTGTAGCCCGGCAGCTCGGGGGGCGCGTCGGCGGGCAGGGACCGGAGAGCGTGCATGGGGCCTGATCCTGAATCGGCCAGATCCCGGCATGATCGAGGCCCGCGCGCCCGGGAGTCGGCGAACCTGGCGATCCGGCGCAAGCGGCGGGATGCGGCGTGCGATGTAGGTGGCCGGTCAACCGCCGGGCCGTCGCGAGATCCGCCACTCGTCGTACGCGTGGCGGATCTCGAACCCGAGACCCCGGTAGCACGCGATCGCCGGCGCGTTGTCGGCGCGCACGTTGAGGCCGATGACGTCGATCTCGGCCTGCAGCAGCCGGCACAGCGCGGCGGTCACCCGGCCGGCCAGGCCGCGGCCGCGCGCGTCGGGCCGGGTCGCGATGTTGCCGAGCGAGGCGACCCGCTTGACCGGCGAGTAGACGTGGACCCCGGCGATCGCGGCGAGCCCGCGGTCGTCGCGGATCGCCAGGTGCGGGCCGCGGTCCAGGTTGACCGGCTCGAAGTAGCCCGTCGGGTAGCTCTCGGCGTAGAACGCCACCGTCTCGCCGGCGTCGGCGCGGCCGAGCCGGAAGACCTCGGCGTCGGGGGCGCCGCCGACCGG
>Ga0265332_10001109_pt1 | contig 15701 bp, 13 predicted proteins | sample 41926metaG_FD_202084 | JGI IMG/M metagenome (GOLD analysis project Ga0265332, IMG submission 202084) | Rhizosphere microbial communities from Carex aquatilis grown in University of Washington, Seatle, WA, United States - 4-19-26 metaG | ecosystem: Host-associated > Plants > Roots > Rhizosphere...
TCGGCGACACGGGTTCAAATCCCGTCGGGGACGTTTTCCTTCCTCTGAAAAATTGAGCACTTGTAAATTGGGGGGTGTCAGGGTGTTCAACTGGGTGTTCAAACTGTACCTGAGCAGGCGGGTTTTCGTGGTGCGTCACCTCGATTTTCGCAAGCTCCAATTCATCCGCTTTCGTCGAATGGATGAAGCGGCCGTAGTGCTTCAGAATGGTCCCGAGGGCTACGCCAGTCTGTTCTGACAGCCACGACAGGCTCACCCCGTTCGTCAACGCGACAGAGATGTAGGTGTCCTTGGTCGAGTAGAGGTCGCGCAACGGCGTGATCTCCAGGGCGCGCTGCGCATCGCGGAACAGATCGTAGAAGTTCGCCTGCTCGATTGGTTCGCCACGGACGTTCTTGAAGAGGTAATCGTCAGGCTGCGCTTTCAGTTCGATAAGTGGTTCCAGAACGGCGACATTGGCCTTGGTCAGCCGCACCGCCCGTCGGCTACGCTGCGTCTTCGGCGGGGATTCCATGCCGAGGTGGCGTGAGCGCTCCACCTGCAGCGTTCCGATTCCCAGGTTCACGCAGCGGATGCGCACGGCCGCTGCTTCGGAGGGCCGCATGCCGGTGAAGAACAGCGTGTAGAGAAACGCGTAGTAGGGGTAATGCGGCTTGGTATTGTTGAAGCCGCCAACCTTCCACTGCTTCGCGCGAAAATGCGCCAGCAGCCGGTCCCGCTCGGCCTCGGTGAAGGGAGAGGGACCGGGAACGATCTTCTCGCCCCAGCGTAGCTTGGGGAAGGGAAACGCCGCCGCGATATCGTCCTGTCCGGCATCCCGCATCATCGCGCGGAACGACCCATCAATCACGTTGCGGATGGTCTTTTCCGAGAGCTTTCGGCCGCGCAACGTCTGGCGCAAATCCTCAAGGTGCGCGAGCGAAAGCTGATCAAGCGGGACGTCACCCAGGACATCGAGAACGTAGCTCTTGAAGTGATTACGGTAGTCCCGCTCGGCCGAGGCGCGCACGTCCGGCGGCTTCTTGGTCTCGATCCATTCATTGAAATAGCCGCGAATGGTCCAGTCCGATTCGGAGGGTGAGGCATCGACGCCCGCATTGGTCAGTGCCAGATACTCGGCCGCCCGGTTGCCGTTCGGGAACCAGCGGAGATAGTCGAAGACGCCGACACGCAGCTCAGCGCCCATGAGCGTGGCCTGGCGCTCCACGCGTGCCCGATTGGGCCGGGTGTCGCTCAGCGCCGTAGCCTCGGAGAAATAGTGGATGGAACCGTCGGGCAGGGGTGCCCGAAACCGAAACCGCAGGAGACCGTTGGGTGTCGTCTGAACGGAGCAGGCCTGCCGCTTCGGCTTACGCCTTCGGGTCATTTTCTCTTCTTACGGTCGCGGTAGTGCGGTGCGCTTTCAATGTCATTTGCCCTGATCCTTGGCGCCTCTCTGGCTTCGATGAAGGCGACAACTGCAGTCCATTTGAAAACCGGGCGACGACCCACGTAGAAGAAATGGAACCCACATTCAAATAGCCCTTTGGCAATCATCGAACGAATCGCCTGGTTCGTCCAGGGAGTTACTCTGGAAAGCTCGTCGATCGACATATAGGGCTTGGCTCCCGAGCCATTGTCCCTGTGAATACTGTCCATTGGCTTGCGGCGCGCTTGTTGCATTCCCACCCCCTCCGTTTCGTAACGGGGATTTAGGGCGGGCCGTAACAAATCCACGTGACATCGGCGTTACGTAATTGTTAACAAACCGTTACAAGACCGGTTCGCCGTTCGAGGCCGATTGAAAAGGCTTGCTGGAATTGCAGATTGGGCTTTAAAACTAACAAGGCCGTCGAATGGTTACCCTCGACGGCCTTGCATCACTTCGGGCAGTTTTCAGCGTCCCCGCTTGAACTGCCCGGCCACTATAGCGCTAGCCGCGGGGGAGACCAACAGAAAAATGCCGCCGTCGTCCGATCCTCTGAGCCGCGAGCTCGCCGACACCCTCGAAGGGCTGCGGCGCATCATCGATGCGAAGGCGCCGTCGGCACCGGAGACGATCGAGCCGGACGCGCAGGCAGGTCCGGGCGTTCAGCTCCCGTTGTGGCCCGAAAGCCGTCGGGCCGCACCGAACGTCATCTTTCGTTCAGCGCTCTTCCCCGCCACGAATTTTCAGAATGGCAGACCCTTCGTGAAGAACCAACTGCTTGCCTCCGTCGGCGGCACAACTGTCTATTTCACCGGTGAACGCTTCGATCAGTCGGACCTCGATGTCTATCTTGAGATCTTGAATTTCGCGCGGCAGCACCCGCTCGGGACCGAATGCACGTTCTCGGCGTATTCTCTGCTCAAGGCGCTTGGCCGCTCGACCGGCTACAGCGATCACAAATGGCTGCATTCCGTCTTGATCCGTCTGCGCGGTGGCACCCTCGATATCACCGACCGCAAGAAGCGCTATTTTGGTGGACTGATTGGCCCCGGCATCAAGGATGAGATCACGCGCTATTACCGCGTGGCGATCAATACGGAATTTGCCAAGCTGTTTGGTTTCGGCATGTGGTCGAGCATCGATCGGGATCAGCGCCGGCGGATCGGCCGCAACATGACGGCAAAGGCCTTGCACGCGTACTACAGCACGCATGCAGCTTGCAGCGCGCATAGCTTCGAGAAGCTCGCGGCGCTCGTCGGCCTCAATAATCCGAACAAACGTCAGCAGAGAGCGACGTTGATCAGGGCTCACATGCTTTTGGCTTCGGAGCAAATCTGCTTCCTGCGTAGCTACACGGTGTCACCCGATCGCCGGACGATCACAGTTGCTCTAACGCCCACCCGCAGCCAGGCGCGCCATCTAGGGCGTAAAGCCTTCATTGCCAGGGGGCGTCGATCACGGGATGGCGTGGACGGCCGGCGCACGGGATAGCGAGTACAGAATCACGGGATGGCGTGGCGCGAATCGCGGGACAGGATGGACGGGGCCACGGGATGACGTGGACGCCCCAAACGCCGACTGTGTGAACAGCCACAACAGCTTAGCTCATGAGAAACCGGCCGATAACAGATTCATAACATCCTTAATAATCTACGCGGCTGCGCCACGGCGGGAGTTGATAATCCCGCCGGCGCAGACCGCGTGAAGAGAATAGGGGCCTCATTGCCGGCAGCGAACGGCGCCGCCGCTCACCCCGCTAGGATGAAGGCAGCCGAAATGATGGGCGTTCGGTCCATCCTTAATTGACAACCCTATACGGAACGCGATAATTCTCCACCCTTAATCGAATGACGATATTACGGGAGACTGACTGATGCGCGGAACCGGTGCGGACAAAGGATCTAGATTCCCGGTCACTTCCATCACGACGCGGCAAAGAAAGCCCCGGCCGGCTGCCACTGTGACCGAAGCTTCCCAAGAGCCGTCACTGCAAGATCTGGACGTCCAGCAGCAGATCGATGCCATACAGGCGGGGCGCATGGTCCTCATTGATACCTTCTGCCGCCTAGTCGAGACCGTTGCCGACCTGGTCAAAACGCTCGACTACCGTCGGCTGCGGGAGCAAGTCAGCCATTCAGGGAATGAGATTTCTGGCAATGAAATGGCCCGCCGTTGCGGTATCGCTGCCAGCACATGGGGCCTTCTGGAACGCGAAGTCAGCGAGCCCAGGCTGCGCTCCCTTGAACAGATCCTACGCTTTACAAATGAGGAGCTGGGCGGTCAGGACAAAGCACGCGCACGAACCCTCGCCCTGATCCAGGCGGTCCGAGCGATCGACTATCGTCACCTTCGCGAAAATCTCAATCTCACCCGCGAACAACTGGCTCAGCTCGCCAACGTCAAGCCGAACACCATTCGCCTCTGGGAAATCGGCGCCGTCGAGCCAACGATCACATCGCTAACCCGCCTTGCAAGCGAATTGAAGAAGACACACCACGCTAGCGTTACTCCGACGAAACGCCGGCGAGTCCCCGCTGCGACCCACGCCCCTTCCTGAGCGGACATTCCCTGCGGCCACGAGCCGTAGAACACCAAATGCTCCTCGCCGCCGGCATGCGATTTTCTTAGTTTGCACCTTGCATATCATTTCCATGCGATATATCTTCTAGATCGCATATCGTATGGACACGGCTTCCAGACCGCAAGAAAGCGCGAGCGGTTCGTTTCACCTCCCAGCTTTGCACGTTGCCCTTGGGCGAATCCCCTGTGCCTTCACCCGGCGCGTAGCTTCAAATCATGGCAGGCTTCACCCTCGCACCGTGCGAAGCCATCCGCCGTAGCTCCACATTCTCATGGAGGCCTCTGGTAGTTGTCGGATGAAATTTCAAACGAATGGAAACCAGCAGGAGTAACAATGTCGCTTCTCGATAAATTCCTTAACCCCTCAACGGGAACCTTCGATCAGCAAGCTTCAAAAAACGCGGGCGCCACAGAGGCCCGCATGGGCGGGACAGCGTCCTCGCAACACAAGAATGAGTCCGACGCCTCGTACCAGGCCCGGATAAACGAGTTCAACTGGACCAAGAAGGAGGGCAAGTAGGCTAACGGGGGTCCCGCTGCCCCCGCAGGGGGCCAGCGGGACTTTCCCCCGCTGACCTACGTCACGCCATCCACGGCGAAACGCGCGCAATGACGCAAGCGTTAAACAGTGCCGCGCCGGCGAGACCGAACAGCGCTGAGCAGATCCGTGCCGAACGCATCGCCAATCTAACGGATCGCTCCGCCAAGTATGACATCCTCAAACTTCAGCATGCCAGGACCGTCAAGCTGATCGAGGTCGCCCAGGAGCAGCGGGCCAACCATGACCAGCGTCTGGCGCAGCTCACCGAGATGAAGATCAGGTCGCGCAACGCCCCCGTACCCGCACCACAAAACCTGAAACCGGAACCCGTGCTCGACCATTGGGGGCGCCACACAGCGGGCAGTGACGCCAAGGCCGATTTGTACCGGCAATATGCGCTTCAGTCCAAGGCTGTCGCCGACTCGTTCGACCGTAAGATTGATCAACGTCTCGACGCCGCCGAACGACCGCGCGGGCTCCACCGCAGTCACAACACACCGACGCTTGATCGGAGCAGTCGGTAGCTCGCTAAAGCAACGTCACGTCCGATCGCAACACGACAACACCACTTTTCAGATCAAGGAGAAAACACCATGACCGAAACAAGCAACACTATCTCGAATTCTCCGCCCCGACTCACGGGGCTCACCTTGAGCGCGTGGATTCATGCCTTCGCGCTCGCCGCCGCCGCCCACGCCCAAAATTATGGGCGCTGGGCAAGCCCGCAGCCCATGTACCAGGAGAGCTTCTGGTCGAACCTTGGAATGTGGGTTCTGTCGCTCGCCTTGGGTGCGACCCTCGGCGCGTTTTTCAGCGAACGCGCGAAACCGCTGCGCCGCTTCCTCTGGTTAGTGGCTGCGACGGCGCTCGCCGTCGCATTCGCCCTGACGAGTTCGACGCTGTTGAGCGCCGAACTGTTCATCGTCGGTTTCGCCATTGCATACGCCCTGCTTCGGCTGCCGCGTATGCCGCTCGGCCGCGACACGACCTTCGGCAGCGCCGAGTGGGCCACTCTCGCGCATCTTCAGGAAAATGACTGGATTGGTGAGGAGGGGTTCTTCCTGGGCAGCTTCGACGCCGACGGCCAGGCACATCCCCTGCGCTATACCGGCGACCGCCACTTACTCACGATTGCGCCAACGCGTTCCGGCAAGGGAACGTCGGCCATCATTCCGAATCTTCTTTCCTACACGGGGAGCGCCCTGGTTATCGACCCCAAAGGGGAGAACGCACGTATCACGTCGCTTCGGCGAGGCGACGGCAACGCCAGCATCCCCGGCCTCAAACAGAAGGTTCATGTCGTCGATCCCTGGGGGATTACCGATCTTCCGCCGTCCCGCTTTAATCCCCTGGATTGGATCGCTGCCGACGAGGCCAACAGCAGCGAGAACGCCATGATCCTGGCCGACTCGATCGTCACGCCGCGCGAGGGCAACGGCGATCCGTTCTGGGATGATGAAGCCAAAGCCCTTCTGATGGGCGTCATCCTCTACGTGGCGTTCGATCCGGCGGAAGCCGAACGTCGGACGCTCGGACGCGTCCGCGACGTCATCATCTCCGATACCGATCAGCTCGCCGAGATCCTCGGATGTATGGCCGTAAGCCATAACCCGATCGTGCAGAGTACGGCAGCCCGGACCATCTCCAAAGAGGACAAACTGCGCCAGGGGGTGCTGGCTTCTCTGCAGTCGCACACCCACTTCCTCGACAGCCCGGCGGTTCGCAAGAGTCTCAGCTATTCGGATTTTCAATTCGAGGATCTGAAAGCCAGCAAGATGACGGTGTATCTGTTCCTGCCGGCGGACCGGCTCGCCACCTTCTCCCGATGGTTACGGCTGCTTGTCCAGCAGGCGATTACCGTAAACGCCAGGAATGTCGAAACCATTCCTGAGAAGCCCATTCTGTTCCTGCTGGACGAGCTGCCCGCCCTGGGAAGGCTCACGATGGTGGCCCAGGCCTACAGCCTGATGGCGGGTTTCGGGATGCAGCTCTGGGGTATCGTCCAAGACGTCTCCCAGCTTGAGAGAATCTACGGCAAGGGATGGCAGAGTTTTGTCGCAAACTCCGGCGTTCTTCAAAGCTTTGGAAGTCGGGACCGCGCGACGGCTGAATACTTCTCAAGCCTGTGCGGCGTTACCACCATGGAGAAGTTGTCCTTCAGCAATACGATCGCACGCGTCTTCAGCTCAACCACCGGCGGTGCCAATGGCGCCGGCAGCAGCACGACAGGGACCACGGCCAGCAATGGCTACACGCGGGACGTCGTGCAACGTAAGCTTGCCTATCCTGACGAGCTGATGGTTCTGCGCAACGGCCGGCAAATCGTCTTCATCGAAAACTCCAACCCGATCCGCGGCCGGAAGCTCTCCTGGTTCAACGATCCGAAACGCAAGGACTTGGGCGTGAATCTCCACAAGACCAAGCGGCGCGGCGTCGCACCGGCGCCTGCCGCCGTTCACGACGGAATTCGTGTGCCGCTTGAACCAACCTTCGCTGAGATGTTCGCTCAGCTCTTCGGGGTGAAGGAGCGGGCGTGACAGGCAGCCCAAACGCTCTGCCATCATTTCGGTAGAAAAATATCCGCCTCCCCCCTTTGGGGGGACGGGAGGGGGGCGGCCGGCAGCATGCCGGCCTGAACAGTACCGCGGCGGCGCAGCCGCCGCGGGCATTTCAAACAACGGGGACACCATGACTAACGCCGCATTGCTCCACGTACTCCAGCACACATTGGAAAACATCGCCGCCCGCGCACGCCTGGCTATCCGCCATACAACCTCGCGTGCCGAGCGTGCCAGATTGAGGAAGGTCGAGAAAACAGCCCGTGAAACACACGCGCTCCTTCTCGAATTTTCCCGCAAGACTTGTGAGCCCTTCTCCCCCGCGGATCTGCTCGCGATCGCGGAGTTCACTCTCCCCTATCTGCAGGGCCAAGAATACCTGGAGGCGTGCGCCATCATCGCCGACGCGGAGAACATCGCTGACCTGTGTCCTCCGTCCAATGATCCAGCAGCCGGTCAGCCAGAGACTATCGCGGCGGCGACACGGCCGCGGGCGACTCGAGCAAATCGGCCACGGCGTTCTTGTCGATGTCGCGGGTAACAGCGACTTTCAGCACCTCGTGCAGCGTCCGGGCAAATTCCGGATGCAAAGCAGCATGTGCCAGTACAGCACCGCCGACGATGATCTTGCGGCGGGTATCTTCTCTTCGCTGTTGTTCCTTGGTGCGTGCTTCTAGCGCGGCAACTTGGGTCCTGAGTCGTTCTTGTCGTTCTTTGAGAGCAAGCAGTCGTTCGATCGAAGTCTTCTTGGGCATGTACGCAGTAACCTTCCGTTAAAGACTCAACGTGTAACACGGCAAGATGTTGCGCGACAGTGTCACATTGTTTGGACCGAATCAGAAAGTTCACGAAGTGCGCACTTATACATTCCGGCACGGTGTGCCGGAATGTCGGTGCTTCTTCCTCGACCCGCGCGTCTGCATCCGCGCGACAGCCTCGACCGTGGCACCTCCCGCCATCCAGCGGGGAGGGCCACGACCCAAGAATCAACGCACTCAGCAGGAGGACGCGACGATGGCAATTTACCATCTGCACGCCGCGATCGTCAGCCGCGGCAAAGGCCACAGCGTCGTGGCCAAGGCTGCCTACCGGGCAGCCGAGAAATTGATTGACGAACGAACCGGTGAGGTGAAGGACTACCGCCGGCGCCAGGGCGTGGAATTCGCCGGCATCTACGCCCCGAAGAACGCGCCCGACTGGGCGCGTGATCGGGGACGACTCTGGAACGAAGTCGAACGGATCGAGGACACCTCGACCCGGCACGCGACCGCCCAGCTGGCGCGCGAGATCGAGGTCAGCCTCCCCCATGAATTCACACCGGAGCAGCGGCGCTACCTCGTGGAAGATTTTGTGAAGGAGAACTTCACCCGGAAGGGACTGGTGGCGGATGTCGCGATTCACGAGCCGCACCGAAGAGGCGACAGCCGCAACTACCATGCTCACATTCTGGTAACGACCCGAACGCTCGATGCCGACGGATTCTCGGAAACCAAGCCGCGCGACTTGAACAGCAAGACCGTGCTGCGCGAGTTGCGGGAGAGCTGGGCGCGGCATGCGAACCGTCATCTTGAACGCTGGGGCCATCCCGACCGGATCGACGCTCGTACGCTCGCCGCGCAGGGGATCGACCGTGAGCCCACGATCAAGATGGGCGAAAAAGCCACCGAGCTGGAGCGCCGCGGGGTCCACACCGAGCGCGGCGACATCAACCGCGCCATCGCCGAACGCAACGCTGAACGCGAGTCGCTCAGCCGGGATGCGATCGTGGTGGACTTCACCATTGCCCGCCACGATCAGACCGCGAAGCCCACGAAGGTTGAGCTGAACAGGACAGCTGGGGAGATCCGCCTAGCCTATAGCCTCAGTAGTAGCGCGCAAAGTTTTGTAGACGGACTGAACGCCCGCACCCTCTTTCTGGCGCGTGTTACGCAACAGGACATCGACCGGATCGCGCAACAGCGGGCCGACAGTCTCAAGCAGGGAAGACGGCCACCGCCCAAACTGATTGAGGGCGAATTGGTGGTCGTGGCGCGCAAGGGCACAGTCTACTTCCTGAACGAACGCACGACAGGCGATACGCGCGCCGAAACGCACAAGTTCCTCTCGACGTTCGAGCGTACGGCACTTCCCGATGTTGACGCCGCGGCGCGTGCGCAGCTGATGCTCGCCGCTGATCGCTCGCCCCGCCTGCGAGCGCCGAGGGTCATTCCCGTCAGCGACGTGAACGTCGAGCAGCGGTCATTTCCCGACCATTCCCCCGATACGACGAAAACGCACCATGGAAACGTGCCAAGAGCCGATGATTTCGTCGCAGAGCACGCCGGTGCGGACGTTGCCGACCTCGCCGAAAGTGTTCTGGGTTTACTTGTTGGAGACGCCGAGCCTGCCAATCTCGAACAGCACCGCGATGCCGCGGCGGTGTTCCGGCAACTCCAGAAGCAGGCCGCGCACCAACGTGCCCTCGAACAACAGCGAGGACGGCCCGACCGCGAACGATAGGAGCCGTGGCGCGTTAGGCGCACGCCCGCGGCGACGACCATATGGCGCCTTCAAATCCCTGAAGTTTGCCACACAGCGGGAAGGCTTCGCCGTGGCCGCGCCCTTCGTCACCATGTCGCTCGCCGTGCCCTTTGCAGTATCCCGCCGTGTCATGAGCCCAACCCTATTCCGGCACCCCTCGATCCCACTCAACGAACCAGCTCGCGCACCGCGCGGGCGGGGCTGCATGACGCGTGGTGAACTATACGATTACTACAAGCGCATCGGGCAGCTCGAGGTGTTTTTCGGTCTGTTTCCCGGCGGTTGATAGCACGTTCATGCGAGAGCCTCACGCTGCGGACAACCCAGTGCCAGCGAAGAGACGTGAAGTTGACATCGTCGCTGCAAGCGCGTGTCACCTTCGGTTTCAGGGCTCCATTCTGGTGTTTGTTTTGCTACGAGGCACCTGGCCTCCGAGCGTGGACGCCGGGCGGGTGGCCTGATAGAGAGAGCCAAACTTTGGGGAGAGGACTTATGCCTTCGCAATGCGTGGCCACCGCAATGAAGAGATCTGCCCGCCTTTTTCGCGTCGCATTTGCAACAGCCTCGGCTCACCGATACCTCAATCGTCGACACCCAAGTCAAGCCACGACCACGCCAATCTGGCGACGACGCCCACGCCTCGGCTCCATTGTGTCACTCCTGCTCCCCGCGCTGATCGCACTCTGCGGATCGGCGCCGGCCTCAATAGCAGAAATTCTCAATTTCGAGCATCACGGCCCTCACAGTTGCGGATCACCTGGATGCGAGATTTACAACAACAACATAAGAGTATGCAATGGCACGCTCCAGACCAATAATAATGGATTAGGGCATGATGTAGGCTCAGAGCCTGGCAAATTAGTAAACTGCGACGAGCAATATATAGACATGCCATCCTCTCATACCGTATTCGAGCCATGCTCACTTTACTTTGACTTCCAGTTGTCCCCAAAGGTTCAAACCTTCGCCATAGTATTTACCAGCATGAAGGTGTTTGTCGATATTCCGGAATGCACCAGTATGGATATAACAATGACCGGGTTGGATAGTTCGGGGAATATTGCTTGGCAAGCGACACAGACTGCCAACTCAGAGTCATTTTCGACATTCTATTTCCCAAGCGCTCCAGTGCAGGTGCTTACTATAACAAAGCCGAACCCGACTGTCTATCGGGTATTCATCGATGATGTCGACTACGCCGTGGTCCAAAACTACAAGAGCCCGACGCCGACACCCAGCACGACGCCTCCACCGGCAACGAATCCACTCGACAAGGCGAACGGGGCCGCCTGCGATGTCTGCGGTGGTTGCCAAGCTGGAGAGCCGATCACAATCGGCACCGGGAATGTGTATGAGCCAGTCACGGATTATCAAAGCGCAGGCGAGAATGCCCTAATGTTCGCGCGCTTTTACAATAGTATGGGAGAGCCGACGAGCCTCGCGGCAACGCTTGGGGCGCGATGGCGCTCAACCTTTGATCGCTATCTGCGGATATCTCCATCCCTCGATCAAGCGACGACCGCGACCGCTGAGCGCGCTGACGGACAGCTCCTGAGCTTCTCCCTGCAGGGGAGCGTCTGGACCAGCGACAGCGACGTTGATCTCAACCTCACACAAAACGGAACAACCTGGACGTTGACCGATCGCGACGACACGGTGGAGACCTACACAATGGTCGGGACGGGGAAGGCGCTGCTCAGCTCGATCGAGGCCCGTGACGGGTACACACAGACCCTGTCCTACACCTCGAACGTCCTGACGTCTGTCACCGACTCATACGGCCGAAAGTTGGCGTTCGCGTATCAGAGCGGCCTGCTGCAAACGGTGACCACACCGGGCGGGTTGGTGCTGACCTACAGCTACGACTCCAGTGGCGTCACGGCGGGAGTGCTGGACCGCTTGACGGGGGTAGCCTATTCGACCAAGCCGGTCACACAGCAGACCTACCTCTACGAGGACGCAGCCTTCCCGTTTGCGCTGACCGGCATCGTCGACGAGAACGGCAACCGCTTTGCCACCTGGAGCTATGACGGCTCGGGCCGTGGGACCTTGAGCCAGCATGCCGGCGGCGCCGATCTCACCACGGTTGCCTACAACGATACCGACGGCAGCCGGACAGTCACCAACGCGCTAGGACAGCAGGAGGTTTACCAGTTCGCCACCCTTCAGGGTGTGCCCAAGGTGACGGAGATCGACCGGCAGACGACCGCTACCACGGCCGCTGCGGTTCGTAGTTTCACCTATGACGCCAACGGCTACACAGCGAGCAGCACCGACTGGAACGGCAACCTGACCACCTACGTCAACGACAGTCACGGTCAGCCGACGAGCATCACGGAAGCGTCCGGAACGAACCAGGCACGAACGACCGGGATTACGTATCACCCGACCTTTCACCTGCCGGCGCAGATCACGGCGCCAGAGCTGACGATGGTCTTCGGCTACGATGGCAATGGTAACCTGCAGACACGCACGGCTAGCGATACCAGTGGCGTCGGGACGCCCACCAGCCGGACCTGGACCTACACCTACAACGGAACGGGTGAGGTGCTGACTGCGGACGGGCCGCGCACCAATGTCACGGACGTGACCAGCTACGGTTATGACGCGGCCGGGAACCTCATCACCGTCACCAATGCGCTAGGCCAGGTTACGAAGATCACCAAACACGATAAGGACGGCCGGCCCCAGAACGTGCGCGATCCCAACGGGCTCGTCACAGCCCTCGCCTATGATCCAAGGGGTTGGCTCACGTCCCGCAAGGTTGGGACCGAGCACACCGGTTATGCCTACGATGCCGCCGGCAATCTCATCACGCTGACCCTGCCGGACAAATCCACGCTGACCTACGGCTACGACACCGCACACCGGCTGACCAGCGTCACGGACGTCCTCGGGAATAACATCACCTACACGCTCGACGCCGCCGGGAACCGCACCAGGGAGGATGTCTATGACCCGTCTCATACCCTCAACCGGACGCGCTCGCACGCCTACGACGCGCTCAGCCGTCTCTCGCAGGACATCGGCGCGCAGCTGCAGACGACGCAGTACGGGTACGACGGCAACGGAAATCTGACGAGCCTGGCCGATCCGCTCACGCACACGACCTAGACGGTCTACGATCCATTGAACCAGCTAATCCAATCGACGGACCCGGCCACGGGCATCACGCTCTACGGCCATGACGCCGCGGGGCACCTCAACCAGGTCACCGATCCGCGCTTGCTGGTAACGGGTTACACGGTCAACGGCTTCGGCGACGTGACGCAAATCCAGAGCCCGGACACCGGCGTGACGGCGCGATCCTTCGATCCGGCGGGCAATGTGATCACATCGAAGGACGCTCGCAACCTGACCACGAGCTACACCTACGATGCCCTGAACCGCTTGACGAACGCCGCGTACGCTGACGGCACGAGCGCCGTCTACCAGTACGACAAGGGCACGAATGGCAAGGGCCGCCTCACGGAGGTCACCGACGTGAGCGGCACGACGCAGTTCAAGTACGACAAGCACGGTCGGGTGACCAAGAAAACGCAGAATACCGGCAGCGTCATGCTGACCATGCTGCAATCGTTCAACACCGCCGGCCAGCTCCACACCAGCACCGCCACCCCGCAAGGGGGCCTGATCACCTACAGCTACGATGCCGCGGGGCAGGTCAACCAGATCAAGGTGAAAGGCAAGGTGTTCCTCACCGGGGTCCAGCATCAGCCCTTCGGGCCAGTGGCGGGCTGGCACTGGAGCGACGGCAGCGTCTATCAGCGGAGCTTCGATTCTGACGGCCGCCTGGCCTCGTTTCCGCTCGGCAGCGACAGCCGCAGCATCGGCTACGACACCGCGAGCCGTATTCAGACATTGACGGACGCGAACACGAGCGCGCAGCAGGTCTTCGGCTACGACGGCCTGGACCGGCTGACCAGCCACACGGCGCCGGGGGTGTCGCAAGGCTACGCCTACGATGCCGATGGGAATCGGCAGACCCTCACGACACCGTCGACAACCCTCACCTACGGCTACGGGGCAGGGGCCAACGCGCTGCTGAGCCTCAGCGCCCCGGCCACGTCCTACGCCTACGACGCGGCCGGCAACCTGACGGGGGACGGGATGACGACCTACACCTACGACGCCCGCGGGCGCCTGGTGAACGCCGCCGGGACGGACTACGCGATCAACGGCCTGGGGCAACGGGTGGCAAAGACCAATGCCGGCGATCCCCGGCTGTTCCTGTTCGGCCAGGAGGGCATGCTGCGTAGCGAATATACCGCGGCTGGGAAGCTGATTCAGGAAACGATCTGGCTCGACGGACTCCCGGTCGGCGTGCGCACGGCAACCGGCGTCTTTAGAACTTACGCGGATCAGCTCGGCGCGGCGCGCCTGATCACCGCCAGCACCGGGACCGCTCTCTGGCAGTGGGAGTCCGACCCGTTCGGCAACGGGGCGCCGAACCAGAACCCGTCCGGTAGCGGCACTTTCACCTACAATCCGCGCTTCCCTGGGCAGTATTACGACAGCGAAACCGGGCTCCACCACAACGGAGCGCGCAACTACGATCCCACGTCGGGGCGCTACGTACAGAGCGACCCGATTGGGCTGGTGGGTGGCGTGAATACGTATGCATATGCCGGCGCGAATCCGATCGGTGCGGTCGACCCATCCGGATTAAGTCCGGATCAGGCCTGCTATCCTCAAACGCTAAGCTGTCCTCCTTCTGAACCGATCGGGAGTCCTGAATGGCGACCCTATTGGGGCAAAGGCGGCCAAACATTATTCCATTGCGGCGGCACTGTTTATTTGGAAAACAGTAGCCCCTTGCCAAACGGACCAATCAATGAATGCGTCTACAACTCCTCGCACGGGCTGATTAGCCACTATGGAGAGTTATCTGAATGCGCTGGCACACCTGATTTCTATGATGAAGCAAATCCGCTCCACCACTTCTTCCTCGACCCCGGCGGCCCACTAAATTTGAACGGCATTGACCCACGCGATTGGAGCAGCCATTTCTCAGGTCCAATATGGGTATCAACAAAGGAAGCTTTCACCAGGTACATCGCTCAATAACCTGCTTGGATTGATCGACAAGGCACGTCTTTGGGTAGCTCAGTTCGTAAGTATTGCGTTGTGAGCGAGAAGCAGGTCACCGCTCGACGCTCAAGCGAGGATGCCAGGAGAAGGTCGGCCCACATCAGACCCCCACGGTGGATGTTGGCGCTCGATCCAGAGCAGGGGCCGTGCGTCTTCGCAGATGCCGGAGGTGAGACGAAGGCCCCTCGCCGCCACCCCCGCAAAGCCGTGGGCGTCAAGGGAAGCTGAGCTTAGCTTGCGGATAATTACAACATGCCCTATTATGATCTGAATTGGATCGCGTTATCTACGACTTGGCTTACGTACATTGCTCACAAAGCTGACAAGCACCATAACGTTTTCCGCACTCCGGGATGCACGGTGGCCATTGCTTGCCCTCGCGGTCGCTGCCGGATTGCAACTTGCGATGCTCTCGGGTGAGTTTCCGGGTGGCGACTCTCTCCGGAATGCCACATGGACCTATTGGTTTTATACCGTTCCGATAGCCTGCATCAGCTTTGCCCTTGTAATTGCCAGTCGGATTGCTGGCTCCGACCGTATCGTGTTTCCAAATGGGTTGATTGGCAGACTGATACTGTGGCTGCTGGGTGCCTTTCATCTATTGTGGGTCCTTGTCATAACCGGCGGGTAGCCGAGTTGGCGCAAATCTATGCGCCGCACTGGCTGACCGAGGTTTCGCTTCCCGTGACACCTATTCCAATGCCATAAGCAGCTCTGGGCAGCAGAGCCTCTAGTCTCGTCAGACCCTTCTGAAGTCAATGCGTCAATGCGTTGTTGCAATGGGACTATCAATGGGAAGCAAAGCCCGATTGATCGAGATCGTCCGCCGCCGGTTCACACGGTTGCGCCTACTGCGTTCGCCGGCAACCATCGTCTTGGTGATCCCAATCCTCGGTGTTGCTTATCGTTCCATTTGCACCGTCCTGTGTGACTCGCTAGCCGCGGCAGTTATAGGCTGCTACCGATTGGAGCTCTCGCTCTTCATGGCCACTAGCCGATCCAC
>Ga0265332_10001122_pt1 | contig 15587 bp, 14 predicted proteins | sample 41926metaG_FD_202084 | JGI IMG/M metagenome (GOLD analysis project Ga0265332, IMG submission 202084) | Rhizosphere microbial communities from Carex aquatilis grown in University of Washington, Seatle, WA, United States - 4-19-26 metaG | ecosystem: Host-associated > Plants > Roots > Rhizosphere...
GGCGGCGTAGCCGATCGACAGTCCCGCGCCGCCCGGATGCCGCTTGGCGTCACCGGTCGCACCGACCTGCGCGATCCACGACGGCCTCGCGCCGAGCGCGTCGGCCGCGGCGCGCGCGGCGATGTCATCGGGCGACGCGCCGGGCGCGCACCAGGCCCACGGGAGGGTCCACTTGTCGCGCGCGCCGGTGGCACCGCGCACGAGGAGCGTCGTCAGTGCGCGGCCCTGCGGCGCGCACACGACGATATCGACGGACACGGACGAGTGGGACGCGCCGCGCGCGGTGGGTGTCGAACGATCGCGCATGTGGCGCTCAATTAGTCGCGTGTTGAAACTAATGTCAAGCGGCTGCCACGTTGCGCGCCGCCTGCCAGAATATCGCGTCGCGGATCGTGACACTGACTTACGACATCGCGGGCGCCGCGTCAATGCGCGGCGGGCGGCGCGTCAGTATTCGATCGTCCCCTGCTTGCTCGTGTCGACGGCGTCCGGCGCACCCGCCTTGAACAGGAAGGCTTCCATGTTGCGCGTCAGGAACTGCCGGGCCTGCGGGTCCATCACGTTGAGGCCGTAGTGGTTGATCAGCATCGTCTGCTGTTTCAGCCAGTCGCCCCAGCAATCGCGACAGGTCCCCTCGAGCACGCGTGCGCCGATCGCGCCGGGAAACGGCGCGCGGTCGAATCCGTCCTTGGTCTTGCCGCAGCGGGCACAGGTGATCGTCGGCATCGCGCGTGGAATCTAGCGGCGCGGGCAGGGTGAAACCACCGGCACGGCCGGCGCGCCGCACTGGACGCGACGCGGTGCGCGCGGCGAGCTTGCGGCATGTCCGCCTCCCCGCGCCCAGCACACCATCGTCCGGATCGCGGGTTTCGCAATCCGTGGCCCGGCACGCGCGTCGGCGGCCTTGGCGGGATGCTGCGCTGGATGCTGGAGCGCGCGGCACGCGGCCGTGTCGGCTTCGCGACGCGCGGAACGCCGCCCGAGCGCGTCACGGCGACGCTCCCGGCCGACCGCGTCCAGGGCGGCGAATGTCGTGTCACCTGGATCGGGCATTCCACGTTCCTGCTGCAGGTCGGCGGCCTGAACATCCTCACCGATCCGGTCTGGGGCGAGCGCGCGTCCCCCGTCTCCTGGGCCGGGCCGAAGCGTCTCGTTCCGCCGGGGCTCGCGCTCGGCGCGTTGCCACCGATCGACGTCGTGCTCCAGTCGCACGATCACTACGATCACTTCTGCGATCCCACCGTGCGCGCGCTCGCGCGCCGGCATCCGGAGGCGCACTGGCTCGCGCCGGTCGGGGTCGGCGCGCAACTCCGCGCCCGTGGCGTCGCACGCATCACCGAATGCGACTGGCACGACACCGTCGACCTCGGCGGCGCCACGGCGACGTGCGTGCCCGCGCGGCACTTCTCCGGCCGTTCGGTGACGAACCGCGACCACTCGCTCTGGTGCGGCTGGACGCTCGCGACGCCGGAGGTACGCGTCTTCTTCGTCGGCGACACGGGCCGTCATCCGGAGTTCAACGACATCGGACGCCGCTACGGTCCGTTCGACGTCGTGCTCATGCCGATCGGCGCGTACGATCCCCGATGGTTCATGCGTCCGGTGCATCTCGATCCCGAAGAGGCGGTCGAGGTGTTCGCCGAGTCGGCGGATCCGGCGCGCGCCGTGATGGTGGCGATGCACTGGGGCACGTTCGTGCTCACCGACGAGCCGGTCGACGAACCTCCCGCGCGGGCGCGCGCGGCGTGGCGGGCGCGCGGATTCGCCGACGAACGCCTGTGGATCATGGCGCCGGGGGAGAGCCGGCTGCTGACGGGATCGCGAGGGGCGCGGTAGATTCACCGCCGCACGCGTCCCCCCGAACCAATCGTCGATGAACCACTCGCTCGATCGCCGGGCACCGCTCGTCATCGGTGCCTGCGGCGCGATCTCCGGCGCGGTCACTTCCATCGCCCTCGTGGCGCAGGAAGGAACGGGCACCACACTCCTGATGCTCGCGGCGCGCGCGCTCGTCTCGGCGCAAGCGGGCGCGGCGATCGCGCTGATGGTTCGCGCGGGCCTCGGCCGGCTCGTGCGCCGGCGCCTCGGCGAGTCGGTCGCCGCCGAATACGCGCGGCGTGACGCGTCGAGCTACGCCGTGCTCCTGCTCACGCTCGCGAGCACCGTCGGCGTGCAGATCGTCGCGCCAGTGGTCGCGCTGCTGGCGCTCCTCTTCACGGCGGCGCAGTGGCGTGCCGTGCGTCGGTCCATCCGGATCGCCGCGCCGCGACCCGAGGTGAACGCCCGGCTCGACGTGCTCGCGCCGCTCTTCTTCCTCTCCGGCGCCGCGGCGCTCATCTATCAGGTCGCCTGGCAGCGCACCCTCTACAATCACTTCGGCGTGAACATGGAGTCGGTGACGATCATCGTCTCGATCTTCATGTTCGGGCTGGGGATCGGTGCGCTCGCGGGTGGCCGCGTGTCGCGCGCCGCGCCGCGCCTGCTGCCGTTGATCTTCGTCGGCGTGGAGCTCGCGATCGGCGCCTTCGGCGTCGCGAGCATCCCGCTCCTCGCGCGCGTGGGCGCGATCGCCGAACGGCAGTCGCTCCCGATGATCGGCGCGACCGTGTTCGGTCTGCTCGCGGTGCCGACGTTCCTCATGGGCGCGACGTTGCCGGTACTCGTCGCGTACGTCCACCGCGAGTCGGGCGACGTCGGAACGTCGGTCGCGCGACTCTACTTCGTGAACACGCTCGGGTCCGCGTGCGCCTGTTTCCTGACGGTGAACGTGCTCTTCGCTTTCACCGGCTTGCGCGCCTCGACGTTCATCGCCGCCGCCTGCAACGCGACGGTCGCCCTGCTCTGCCTCGTATACGTCGCGCGACGCGAGGCCGCCTGATGCCGCTCATCGTCGTCTATCTCCTCGCGGCCGCGACCGGCTACGTGTCGTTGAGCCAGGAGATCCTGTGGATCAAGGTCGTGGGCAGCGCCGATCATGGCCGCCCCGAGACGTTCGCGCACGCCCTGGGGTTCTATCTGCTCGGGCTCGCCGCGGGCGCGTTGTACGGGCGTCGGATCCAGCGATTCCTCGGCCTCGGCACGCTGCGGTACGTCGCGGTCATGCTCGCCGCCGGCGGTGTCGTGTTCTTCCTCGGCATGCCCGCGGGCGCGTGGCTCCACACGCGGAATGAGGCGGCGGGGCTGCTGTTCCTGCTCGTCGCCACGGGTGTCACGTCGTTCGCCATGGGAGGCGTGTTTCCGCTGCTGTGCGCCGAGGGTGTGCGCGGCGACGGGGCCGCCGGCTCGGGCGTGAGCCGGGTGATCGTCGCCAACGTGCTGGGGGCGACGGCGGGACCGCTACTCACCGGATTCGTGCTGCTGCAGGTCGAGACGCTGCAGCACAACGTGCTGCTGCTGACGCTCGGGTGCTTCGTGATGGCGCAGGTCCTGTGGCTGGCCGCGCCCGAGCGCCGGTGGCGTCGTGAGGGTCTTCTCACCGGTGCGCTCGCGGCGCTCGCCATCGTCGTCGCGCAGCCGTTCGTATACGCGCTGTTTCTCGAGTCGCTGCATTTCGGGACCGACGGATACACGCCCGGCTACAAGTACGTCGTGCAGGGGCGCTCGGCGATCGTCGGTGTCTGGCCGTCGCTGCGCGAATACGGCGACGGACTGTACGACGGCGGGTTCTTCATGAATCCCGTGTCGAACGAGAACATGATCACGCGCGCCTACTTCCTCAGTGCGCTCCATCCCCGCCCCCGGCGCGTGCTCGAGATCGGACTGGGCACGGGCAGCTGGGCGCGCGTGCTCGCCGACAATCCGGACGTCGACTCGCTCACGATCGTCGAGCTCGCGCCCGAATACGTACGCATGATGTTTCACTTTCCCGCCGTCGCCTCCGTCCTCGACGATCCGAAGGTCCGTCTCCACTTCGACGATGGCCGCCGGTGGATGGCTCGCAACCCCGAGCGCCGGTTCGACGCCATCGTCATCAATGGCACGTGGCACTGGCGCTCGGGCGCGACACACATCCTGTCCGCGGAATTCCTCACCGAAGCCAAGTCGCATCTGCTCCCCGGCGGCGTGCTTTACTTCAATACCACGGGTTCGCTCGATGTGGTGTACACCGCTGCCGGTGTGTTCAAGCACGTGACGCGCTATCTCAACTTCGTCGCCGGAAGCGATGTGCCGTTCAACGTCGACGGCCCGACGCGGGCGGCCGCGCTGGCGCGGTATCGCGCCGCCGACGGCAGCGCGCCGTTCGCGTCGGGCGGCGCGTTCGAGGAGGCGCTCCCTGAGCTTCGCGACACCCCCACGGACGACGTCGCCCCGGAGTTCCGCCGCGCCAACGATCTCTGGTTCATCACGGACGACAACATGGCCACCGAGTTCAAGGCGAACGGCGCCGGAAGATGGTGGCGAGACCTTCCGGGACGGGTCTGGCGACCGGAGCGAGCGTGGCCCCGCGTGCTGTTCTAGTCCGCACCGCGCTCGCGGTCGCGGCGTGGAGCGCGGCGTTCACGTTCCTCGTGCAATGCGAGAACCTCTGGCTCGCCGCGTGGGGACTCGGCGCGCTGCGCGGGAGCCGCCTGTTGCTGCTGGCGGTCTTTCCTTTTGCGCAGCTCCCGCTGCTGGCCGTCTCCGCAGCGCTCGGCCTCGCGGCCGCCATCGCGGCCCGCTGGAGGCGCGGTCGCGGTGTGGCGCTCGTCGTCCTGGGCGTCGTACATCTGCTCGTCGTCTTCGACCAGACCGCCTATCGGTTGTTCGGCGAACACATGTCGGTCTCGCAAGTCGACGGCGGGTGGCACGATCTTCGGCTGACGCTCCCTGCCTTGCTCGGCTCCGCGCTGCACGCGATCACCGCGCTCTTCTGGCTCAACCTCGGCGCACTCGCGTTCGTCGTCTGGCGCTTTCATCGCGCGTTGCAAGGCGCGCCGGGCACCAGTGCCGTCCCGACATGGTGGCGCACGGCGGCGGCCGGTGGGTTGTCGTACGCGCTCCTGTCCGTGCCCGTCTCTCGCCTCACCGATACGAGGCACCTCGACGAGTATCCGCTCGCGCATCTCCTGGGCACCGCCTCCCGCTCGGCCCCCGGAACGGCCGGTTCGCGCGGGCCCCTCGCATCACTCGTGCATCTGCGCGACAGCACCTGGCGCGATGACTCCGCGGCCGCGCGGTCGCTCGCTTCGGCGGCGTCGGCGTTCGCCACGCCGTCGGAGCGACCGAACATCGTGTTGGTCGTTCTCGAATCGGTGGGCAGTGAGCAACTCCTTCCGGGTGGGCGTTTCTCCCGCGACACCACGCCGATGTTCGCATCACGTGCGGCGCATGCGGTGGTGTTCCCCAACGTCTACGGCGTCTACCCTGCGACGACACGCGCCCACGTCCCCATCATGACGGGAGGGCGAGCCATCACGTGGGGGAGCGTGAGCGACGAGTTGACGCACCCGCTCCGCGCGAACACGATGGTGCGCGCGCTGAAAGAGGCCGGGTACGGCGCGGGCCTGTTCGCCGCGCCCGATCTGCGCTTCGGGTCGCTCGCCGATTTCTACCGCACCATGCCGTGGGACAGGGTCTCGTACTACCTCGACGGCACGACGCCCCTCACCGCGAAGGACGAGATCCACAGTTGGGGCGTCAACGAGGATGCGATGCGGCCACTCGCGGTGGAGTGGGCCGACTCGACGCGCCGCGCCGGGCATCCCTTCTTTCTCGAGTTCCACACGATCGCGACGCATCATCCATACGGCACGTGGGGGAACGACCGGGGACCGGGCCGCGGCGACAGTGATCGCGCGAGATACGCGAATGCCCTGCACTACACCGACGCGGCGCTCGGACGGCTCTTCGACGACCTGGACCGGCGCGGATTGCTGCGCAACACGCTGATCGCCGTCACGGGAGACCACGGCGAGGCATTCGCCGAGCTCCATCCCGGCAACCTCGTGCACCGCAACCGCCTGTACGAGGAGAACATCCGCAACTTTCTCGTGCTCTTCTGGCCACGGATCGCACATGGTCCGGTGGCGTCGCCGCGCATCGGAGGGCATGGCGACATCCTTCCGACGATCCTCCATGCGGCGGGGATATCGCCCGTCGATGTGCCCGGGCAGGACCTGCTTGGCGCCGGCTACTCGCCACGCACGCAGTTCTTCTACAAGGACACCGGCCCGGCAGAGACTGGCCTTCGCGATGGCCGTTGGAAGTTCATCGGCCGGCGCGACGGTTCGGCCCCTCAACTTTACGATCTCGTCGCCGATCCACGTGAAGCGAACAATGTTGCCGCGCAGCATCCTGAGCGCGTTGCCGAATACCGCGATCTCGTCGCCGACTGGTACGTCGCGGAGAACGATGACTTCACCGGTAATCTCGTGGGCTGGGACTCGGCGGCGCACCATCGTGTGTCACGATCGACCATCGGCCAGATCGTGCCCCCCGCACTGCGCATCGGTCGGTTCACGGGCGAGCCGGGCGTCGGATTCACGCCGACCCCGCGGATTCGCCCGAACGACGCCATCTACGTCTTCACGCGCTGGGGTTTCCTTCCCGAGGACCTCACCGTCCAGCTGGTCATCGTGTCGCCGAGCCGCCAGGTCTTCACCAAGGAACTGGCCATCTCCTCCGACTGGGATACCAGTTGGTACCGCCCCCCACTCGGCAGGGCAAAAGAAGAAGGGCGCTGGCAGGTTTCACTGTGGTGGGGCGCCCAGCGGCTCGCCGTCGGCACATTCGAGGTGTCGACCAAGGAACTTCGGGCGCTTGCTCCGGCGCCCACCCATTGACCTGTGACTCGGTTATCTCCATTATTGGTCGCGAGTTGTCACGTCCCCCCACCCCTGGAGTTCGTCGCTCATGCGTTCTGAACTGCGTTTCGCCGCGCTTGGTCTCGCCGCGCTGGCGCTAGCCGCTTGCTCCCCTGAGCGAATCCCGGGGTCCGCGGTCGGGTCGGGTGATTCCGGCCTCTCCTTCTCGGCGGCGCGCGGCAACGTGACGACGTCGAGCGGCGCCGTCGCCACGTCGAGCGGTGCCAGCACCAGCGGGAGCACGAGCGGGAGCACCGGCGGCAAGAAATCGGACGACGACGACAACAAGAACAAGTCGTGCAGCGTCAGCACGACGAGTGGCTCCACGAGCGGCTCCACGAGTGGTTCGGCGTCCGGGTCGTCCGTCGGCGGCAAGTGCGGCCACGGTGACGATCAGGGCGACGACGAAGACAGCAGCAGCGACGACCACAAGGGCTGCTCCGCGAACAGCGGCAGCACCAAGCTCTCCGGCTCGGGCTCAGGCAGCACCTCCGGCTCGTCCACGAGCTGCAGCTCCAAGGGCAAGAAGAACGGCTGAGTCGCGCACCGGCGCTGTGACGAAGGCGGCTTCGAGGTTCGAAGCCGCCTTCGTTCGTTTGGCGGGTCGATCGTGCGCATCAGCGCGCACGGCTTCAGGCCAGTCGAGTCTCCAGCCAATCGGCCGCGAGTTGCTCGAGCGCCTCGTGGCCGTAGTCCACCGTGACGACGTGCCCCGCGCCGCTCGTCCAGTGGAGCGTCTTGTCCGTGGAGCCGATCATCGCGAACGCCTCTTCCGTCGCCGAGGGGGGAATGCGGTTGTCCTCGCGCGACGCCATCACGAGCACCGGCTGGCGCACCCGCGGCAGCACGGCGCGGGCCATGCGCAGCACGCGGCCGAGCTGTACCAGCAGGCCCGGCGTCGACCGGCCGTAGGAGATCATCGCCGCCAGTGCGTCGGGATCGTGCACGGAGCGGCCCCCGCCGCTCCAGACGTAGCGCCCGCCGAGCGAGGCGATCGGCGCGGCGAGCATGAGCAGCCGCAGCGGCCACGCCGCGTGCAGGAACGGCGCGAACCCGACGACGGCCTTCACGTTCGGATGCTTCGCGGCGAGCACCATCGCGATGGCGCCCCCCATCGAGAGTCCGCCGACGGCGACCGACGCATGCGTCGCGAGCGCAGCGTTCAGTTCGTGCCGCGCTGCGGCCACCCATTCGTCCGCCGTCGATGCCGCGAAGGCCTGTAGCGTGCGGCCGTGACCGGGAAGGAGCGGCACGCGCACGCTCCACCCCTGCGCGTGCAGTGCGTGCGCGAAGCTCGCGATCGCCTGTGGCGAATCGTTGTAGCCGTGCAGCAGCAGCACCGCGCCGGGGCGCGTGCCCGCGAGGTGGATCGGCTCCGCGCCGATGATGATGCCCCGCGCATCGCGCGGGAAGCGACGCTCGAATCGGCGCTCCTCGCGACGGGCGATCGCGCTGCGCACCAGCCACCACGCCGAGCCGACGAGAAGGAACAGGACGGCGTCGAGCAGGTACGCCGTCATCGGGCGTCGCGCTCCGGGGCGAGGTCACGACCGCCGTCCGGCCACGGGTGGGCCGCGAGGCCCGATTCGCACCGCACGCGACGCTCGCGCGCGACGCGCTCGTACCGCTCGTGATTGCGGTCGAGGGCCTCCTGCGACCGCAGGGCGTGCTCGAGGTGCCAGGCGACGGCGCTGAACTTCACGTTGCGGCGCCGGACGCCGGCATTGAGCAACCGCGCCGCGAGTTCGCTGTCTTCCCGCCCCCACCCTTCGAAAGCTTCGTCGTAGCCGTTCACGGCGACGAGATCGGAGCGCCAGAATGACATGTTGCAACCGCGGATGCCGACGAGCGGGTCCTTCGGGCCTCGCACCATCGCCGTGAGCCACGGCGCGCGGATCGCATTCACGCGGTTGCGCACGCCGCGCGACCGCCACGACCCGGCGATGCCGCGAGCCGCGATCGACGCGCGCGTGAGGGCGTCGTCCATCAGCACGCGACTCCCCTGCAGAAAACTCCCGCGCCTCGCGAGGCGCACGTGATCGGCGACGAACGACGGATGCAGCAGCATGTCGCCGTCGATCTGGACGATGTACTCGCCCGCCGCGTGCGCCAGCGCCTCGTTCATGATGCGCGCTTTGCGAAAGCCGCGGTCCTCGTGCCAGAAGTGGCGCAGGGGCACGGGAAAGGTCCGTGCTTCTTCATCGATGAGCGCCGCCGTGTCGGCGCGCGATCCGTCGTCGGCGATCAACACGTCGAGCGGCGGCATGTCCTGGCGGCGGACCGTCGCGAGCACGGCCGCCAGCGCTTCCTTCCAGTTGTACGTCGCGATCAGCAGGCTCGCGTGCGGCGGCGAACGGTCCATCACAGGTGCAATGCGTCTTTCACGCCGGTGATGACGAACTGCACGGCGATCGCCGCGAGCAGGAGGCCCATGATGCGCGTCATCACGCGGATGCCCGTCTGTCCGATGCGTTGCATCAGCGGGCCGCTCCCCGCCAGCGTCAGCCAGCAGATGAACGCCGTCAGGGCCACGGAACCGTAGACGACGACGGCGTGCGCCACCGTCTTCGCCTGCCCGGCCAGCACCATCACCGTGGAGATGGCGCCGGGTCCGGCGAGCATGGGCATCGCGAGCGGCGTGAGCGCGACATCTTCCTTCTGCCGCCCTTCGACGATCTCCGCGCTCGACTCCTGCGTCGAGCGCTGGCCGCGCAGCATGTCCATCGCCACGAGCCACAGGATGAGTCCGCCGGCGATGCGGAACGCCGGCATCGTGATGCCGAAGAGCTTGAAGATCAGCTGGCCGAACAACCCGAACGCGATGAGCAACGCGGCGGCGGCGATGCACGCGCGCCGCGCCGTGCGCGCCCGTTGCTCCGCCGTCTCGTTCTGCGTGATCACCAGATACGTCGGCACGATCGCGATCGGGTCGACGATGAACAGCACGGAGGTGAAGGTGATGAGCGCGAACTGCAGGAACTCGTTCACGATCGGGTGGCCCCGTGTGTCACTTCACGTATCCGTGCGCAATCTGTCCGGGGAGGCCGTCGAACTCCTGCGTCGTCTTGTAGCGCTCGAAGCGCCCGTCGCCGGCCACGACGCGCCCTTTCTGCCGCAGCGCGTCCATTTCGCCGGCGTGATACGGATCGAACGACGCGGCCAGCTTCAGATTCTTCCGCAGGATCGCGACGCTGTCCATGCCGCAGAACACCGTGCTCACCGGGAGCGAGAAACAATACCGCAACGATTCCTCCGGCTTCACGGAGCGCGCCGTCGCGAGCGCGCCGCCGGCGATCGGCTTCGTCGACATCACCGCCATCCCGCGCCGCACGACTTCGGGCAGCACCTGCCGCTCGAACGAACGAAACGTCGCGTCGAGCGGGTTCAGCGGCATCATCACCGCATCCCACGCGAAGCCGCGCTGGAGGAGCTTCAGGTGGATGTGGGGCGACTTGTGCCCGCCGAACGCGAGCCACTGCGTTTTTCCCTGTTCACGCGCTTCCTGCGCGGCGTCGAGACCGCCGTGGTCATAGAGCCATTCGGCGTCGTTGTCGTAGATCACCTCGTGAAACGACCAGACGTCGAACGTGTCCGTGCGCACGCGTGCCAGCGACTCCTCGAGCTGCTGCATGGCCGTCTTGTAGTCCCGCAGGTGCGCGCAGCATTGCCAGACGAGCGTGACCCGCTCGCGATAGCCGTCCTTGAGCGCGAGGCCGAGCCAGCGCTCCATGCGCCCCTCGCCATACTCCCAGGCCGTCTCGATCACGTTGACGCCATGGTCGATCGCCTCCTGCACCACGCGGGTCGCTTCCTTCTGTCCGGCCGCCGCGAGACGCGACGTGCTCAGCGCGAGGATCGACGTCGCGCGGCCGGTGCGGCCGAGGGAACGTTGCTCGATGGTCGGGAGTGCCTTCGGCATCGCGAAAAGGGTTCGGAGAATGGGAGTGTCAGGACTCGTCGTCGTACGCCTCGATCGCGGCTGCGATCAGGTCCCGCAATCGCAGCTCCCGGTCGGTGGAACCCCGGCGAATCCCGCTGACGGCGCCCGCCAGCAAGGCATACTGTCGCACCATCTCGTCCCGAACGTAAGACTCCCCCCGCGGGGCGCCCAGCGAGTCGAGCGCCCGTTCCGCCAGCTGGCGCAATCCCGCCCGGGTCGATGCCGCCAGTCCATCGAGTTGCGCCGGGTCGACCACCGGCGGATCGGCCGGAGGCGCGCCGTGACGACGGGGCGCCTCGACGAGTTTCCGAACCGATGCCAGCCGCGCGACGAACGAGCCCGGGGTGTGCTCTTCGACCGACTCGACCACGCCCTTGCGGCGTAACGCCGTGAGCAGCTTGCGGATAGCTTCTCGAACCACGGGCACGCCGTCGACGCTTCCGGCTCCTCGCCCCGTGATGATGAGCACCTCGTCCGATCTCGCCATCTGGTGCTCGCGAAGCCACGGCTCTGCGCGCGCCGTCGCCTCGAACGCCGTCGGCAGGTGGGAGCGCAGGTCGAGGGTCTTCGACGTGCCGAATCGGACGTGGTCGAGCGCGCGTAGCGTTCCCGACGGGTCGGGCCGGCCGGCCGGCTTTCGCTTCAGGGGAAGACCGGCGTCAGCACCCGGCCATCGAGCGCCTGTTGCGGCTTGATCCCGAGGAGTGCGGCGAGCGTCGGCGCCATGTCGACCACGCGCGTGAACTCCCCGTGCCGTCCCGGCTTCACGCCGGCGCCCCAGAAGAGGATGGGGACGTGCGCGTCGTTGTCGTGCGGCGAGCCGTGCGTCGCATACCGGACGTTCTCCCAGTAGCTGTACGGTGTGAGCGTCACCACGAGCCGCGTCGCTCCCTTCGGATCGAGCGTGTGCAACCAGCGGCGCGAGATCGCGTCGTTCACGGTGTCCGCGCGGGCGATGTCGGTGATCAGCTGCGCGCGCATCACCCCCTGCACCATCATCGCGTCCCGCGCGAACGATCTGAGCAGCGTGTCGGCGTCGACCTTCGCCTTCTGGAACGCCGCGGGGTCGAGCACCGTCACGAGCCCCGCGTCGAACGACACCGCCGTCGAGTCGATCCCGAGCGAGAACAGACGGTCGGTGAACGCCGCCCACTGCGCGTCGAGCCGCACGAGCTTGGCGTCGCCATTGGGGAAGATCGTCGACTTGAGCTGCGGGAACGGACTCATCGCGTGATCGCCCGTCAGCGCGATGATGATGCGCCGCCGGTCGCGGAGCGCGAACAACGAGTCGAGGAACGTGCCGAGCGCCCGGTCGAGGCGCAGGATCTGATCGTGCAACTCCTGTGAATCAGGGCCCCACTTGTGGCCGACGGCGTCGGTCGTCGAGAGGCTCACCGCGAGCAGGTCCGTGCGGCCGCCCTCGCCGAGCCCGAGTTGACGCACGCCCTCGAGCGCGAACGAGAGCGTCATCTCGTCCATCCACGGATAGCTCGGGAATGCCGCGGTCGCCGCCGCCGGGTCGCTCGGCAACGTGTGCGGGAAGGTGTAGTCGACGCCGAGCGCTTCGATGGGGACGCTGTCCGGCTCCGGGTACGCGGATGCGCTCAACAGCGGGTTCCACGACTTGCCGCCGTACGACTGCGGGATCTTCCGCGCGTTGAACTGCCTGACCCACCGAGGCAGCGTGTCGTCGTAGAACCGGCTCGTCGTCATGAGCCCCGTACTCGGCGAATACCAGAACACGGGGCCGCGTGACCAGCCGATGGGAAGGATCGCGCCGCGATCCTTGCGGGAGACGGAGAGGAATCGCGTGCTGCGGTCGGCGGCCTTCATCCAGTCGAGCAGCGTCGTGCCTTGAAAACGGAAGGGCGACGCGCCGACCTCGGGCGCATCGATCAGCGGCGCGTCCTTGGTGTTCACCCCTTCCCGGTTCGTCGCGATGCCGGTGTGCACCGGGAACCGCCCGCTCATCGTCGAGGCGTGACCGGGCGCGGTCTCCGTGATCCCGTGGTCCTGGTACCCCTCGGTGAACACGGCCCCCTCGTCCTGCAGCCGCTTCAATCCCCCGGTGAGTTGCGCGCCGAACCGCGTGAAGTAATCGGCGCGCATCTGGTCGATGGTGAGAAAGACCACGAGCACCGGCTTCCCATCCGGCGGCGGCGCGGCGGTGGGCGCCTGGGCGCCGAGCCCGCCGGCCCACAGAGCGAGGAGCGCCGCTGGCGCGAATCGACGAAACATGAAGACCCAATCCCGTTGGAGGAATCGCGCGTGCAGGGAGGACTAGTAGGATGCCAAGGCGACCGGTGTGTCGCCAGTGGCTCCATCCTTGGTTGCCGTGCGCGGCCCTGCGCTCCAAGTTCTCTCGCACTCACAGCGCTCGACTTCCTCACGATCCTCGGACGCGCATGCCCCGGAAATCCCCAGCCGACTCCGTGCTTTGGAGCAATGTGCTCGTGCGAACGGCGCTGTACTACGCGCTGCTCGGCGCCGCGATGTATCTGTTGCGCAACATGTCGGTCGGCGGCATCGGTTCGATCGGCAGCGACGACTTCGCCGATCTCACGGGCTTGAGCAAGAAGGAACTCCTTCGTCACGCCCCGCTCGCGCCGGGACCGGCGGCCATCCCGACCGCGCTCGCGATGGCGAGCGCCCTCGCCTTCACCCTGCCGATCGCCTGGATCTACACGCTCACGCGCAAGAAGAAGGGCTGGCAGCAGTCCGTGGTGCAGACGTTGCTCGTGCTCCCCGTCGTCGTCTCGGGCATCGTCGTGCTGGTGAAGTACAGCCTCACCCTCGCGTTCAGCCTCGGCGGCATCGTCGCCGCGGTGCGTTTCCGCAACTCGCTCGACGACACGAAGGACGCGGCGTACGTGCTCATCACCATCGGCGTCGGCCTCGCGGCGGCCGTCAATCCGTTGGTGGCGGCGGTCCTCTCGATCGGATTCAATCTCCTCGCCGTCGCGCTCTGGTACACCGACTTCGGCCGCGCGCCCGCCGCGCTCGAGGGAAAACGCGCCCAGCGCGCGCTCGACCGCGCGCTCGAGGAGGCCAGTCGCACCGGGACGTTCGTCGCCCGCATGGACGACGAAGTGTTCAAGGCCCTCGCCCCCGACCAGCTCGAAGCCATCGCCGATCGCGCCTGGCGGCGCCGCAAGCGCAGCGCGCCCGAGATCGCCGACGAGGAGACCGAGTCCCCCAGCGAGTACCACACGCTCCTCCGTCTTCGCACCGACAAGCCGGACGAACTGCGCGCGCGCATCGAACCGGAGTTCGCGTCCCTCTTCAAGCGCTGGCGATTCGGCGACGTCGTGCACGAACCCGATGGCATCGACGTCGTCGAGTACAGCGTCGATTTCGCCAAGACCGTCACGCCCGGCGTCGTGAGCGACCAGCTGCGCACCGCGGGCGGCCCACTCATCCTGAGGCTCGAGATCCGGTGAACGTCACGCGATGGCTCGTCGCGCTCGGCAGCGTCGCTTGCACGGCGTCCGACGCCGGCGCGCAGCGGCTCTTCAAGTCCGACGCGCCCCTGGAGATCACGATCACGACCGGGCTCAAGACGCTCATCAAGCAGCGCGACAGCACCGAACTCGTGAAGCACGGCGCCGTCGCGACCTACCAGGATTCCACCGGGCAGACCGTCGCCATCCCCGTCACGCTCCGCGCCCGCGGTCACTTCCGCCGCCAGGCGAGGAACTGCGAGTTCCCGCCGCTCTATTTCGAGCCGAAGAACTCCGCGGCGAAGGGGACGATCTTCGCCAACGCCGGCAAGATGAAACTCACCACCAATTGCCGGCCCGGCGATGCGGACTATGAGCAATACATCCTGCAGGAATTCCTGCTCTATCGCGCGTATGCGATGTTCACCGATTCGAGCTTCCGCACACGGCTGGTCCACGTCACCTATCGCGACAGCGCCAACGCCGTGCGCCCGCTGACCTCGTGGGCGTTCTTCATCGAGGACCCCGAGATGCTCGCCGCGCGCATGGGCGGCGAGCCGTTCAAGAAGACCGGGGCCTACTTCGCCGACGTCGAACAGGATCCGCTCGGCCTCGTCGGCATGTACCAGTTCTTCGTCGGCAATACCGACTGGTCGATCCACGCCCTGCACAACACCACGCTCGTCGCCGATTCGCTCATGCGGATCGTCACCGTGCCCTACGATTTCGACTGGTCGGGCGTCATCAACACCCGCTACGCGACGCCGGACGCGCGGTTCAAGGTGCGCTCCGTCACCACGCGCATCTACCGCGGCGATTGCCGCGACGAGAAGGCGCTGCGCCCGATCATCGACCGCTTTCTCGCGAAACGCGCCGCGATCAACACGCTCCTCGGAAGTCTCCCCCAGCTCACGCCGGCACGGGTGAAGACCATGCGCGAATACCTCGACGAATTCTGGGCGCTCGCGGAGAAACCCGCGGCGCTCGCGCGCAAGGTCGCCGACACCTGCCAGCAGAAGGGGAACTGACCGGGGCTACCCGATCGCCTGCGTCAGCAGGCCGAGGCCCCGCTCCAGGTCCGCGCGGGTCGCCACCAACGGCGGCAGCAGCCGAAGCGTGTGCTCGCCGGCCGAGCAGACGAGCAATCCGAGTTCCATCGCCCGGGCGATGACGTCCTTCGCGGGGTCGACGATGTCGATGCCCCACATCAGGCCGGTGCCGCGCACGGCGCGCACCTTCACGTGGTGCGTCGCGAGTTGCTGCAACGCGTCGCCGAGCCAGGCCCCCTGCTCCGTCACATGGCGCAGCATCGCCGCATCCGACAGCCGGTCGAACACATGCAGCGCGACGCTCGCGACGAACGGCCCGCCGCCGAACGTCGTGCCGTGGTCGCCGGGCTGCATCGGGTCGGCGACAGCCTTCGTC
>Ga0265332_10001132_pt1 | contig 15490 bp, 14 predicted proteins | sample 41926metaG_FD_202084 | JGI IMG/M metagenome (GOLD analysis project Ga0265332, IMG submission 202084) | Rhizosphere microbial communities from Carex aquatilis grown in University of Washington, Seatle, WA, United States - 4-19-26 metaG | ecosystem: Host-associated > Plants > Roots > Rhizosphere...
GAAGGGCGGCGATTACACGGCCGAGACGACCGCGGGCGCGGCCGAGGTGGTCGCGCACGGCGGACGCTTTGTCGCGATTCCCTTCGCCTTCGACCGCTCGACGACGGCGCTGCTCAGGAAACTGCGCGACGCCTGATCGGCGAGTCGCGGGTCTACCCGTGCGTTTGGTTGAACCCGCCACAAAAATATCGCGAGCAGCCCCGAGTGCCGCTTTTGCCAACTGAGGGCCCGCAGCGAGCCCCGAGATAGTACTCAAACGCACAGCGAGGGGCGAGCGAGGACACGAAAGCGAAGCTTCAGTGAAGGCTGACGTGAGCGCAGCGAACGTCAAGCCGCGAAGCGGCGGCCGGAGCTACAATGCAATCGGGGCGCGCAGCCATTTTTGCGGTGGGTTCTACTTCCGATAGCGGTTGAGGAAGTCCGCCACGATGCCGCGCTGCGAGCGGTCGATCGCAGCGTCGAGCGTGCGATCGCTGGGATCGAATTGTTTCGCCTTGCGGAAGGCGTTGATCGCATCCTGGTGGTATCCCTGCGCCTGCAACGCGGACCCGTAGCAGCGCCACGCGTCGGCGTTGCTGAGGTCGATGTCGGTCCATGCGCGGCAAAGGTCCAGCGCCCGCTTCGAATTGCCCGCCTGCAGCATCCGCGGACCCTCGACCTTCAGGATCGAGATGCGCGCGCGGCGGTCCGCGAACTGCGTCGCGATCGTCGGATCGATGGGATCGGCCGACTGCGACGACGCGTTGGAGGCGATCGTCGTCGCCGGCGCCGCGGGCGTCGAGATGCCGCCGCTCACCGCAGTGATCACGTTGCCGCTCGTGAACCCCGCCGGCAGCAGCGACCGCGCCGACGGAAGCGCATCGGTGATCGACGTGCGCGCCCAGGTGATCGAATCGGCCATCGGCTGGTGCCACGCGACGCCGTAGAGCCACAGCATCGCCGCGAGCCCGCACACGCCCGTCACGGCGTTGAGGACGCCGGGCGGCCCGTGCGTGACGAGACAGTCCTGCGCGAAATCCCAGTCGGTCTCCTGGTCCTGCGCGAGCTTTTCGTAGGCGACCGCGATCAGGATCGGCGCCAGCAGCGCGAAGCCGCAGCCGACGCCTTCCCACCACACGCGGAACGAGCGCTTCAGCGCGCGCTCGATCTGCGAACGCATGTCGCGCGGCGCGTACGCGTCCGAAATCGAGAACTGCAGGTAGCAGCCGAAGAGCCACTTGCCGGGCGTCGTCTGCACCGATGCGATGAGGAGCGCCTCGACGATGACCCACGTGCCGGTGATGATCATCGGCGCCAGCAGCGGATGCCCCAGCCATGCGGCCATCGCGTCGGGCACGGCACCGAGCGCACGCAGCTCGGAGAGCAGCAGCGCGAGGACGAGACCCCAGATCGCGTAGTCGAAGAGGCGCGCTCCGAGGCGGCTCCAGGGCCGCGGCTCGCTGGTGCGCCCGGCCTTGGCCCGCTCGAGCTCCGCCATGCGCAGCTGGAAGATCCAGCTCGCGTCCTCCTGCGGCTGGTTGGTGCCGAGGAACACGCTCTTTTCGCGGCGCCAGTTCAGGATCGCGAGATCGGTCTGCGGCAGGAGCGAGGGCCCGGTCGAGCCGCCGCGGCGCCGCGCCCAGGCAATGCCGTGGACGACGCCGTAGATGAGAGTGAGCCCCAGCAGCGTCAGCGTCAGCCAGACCAGCACCTGCTTCGCGACCAGCACCGTGTCGGAAGGCGTCACGAACGCGATCGCGGCGGCGATGAACGCGCCGAACATCGCACACACGAGGAAGGTGGCGAGGCGCGAACGGCCGAATGACGCGACCCGTTCCGTGAGTCCGGGATGATGCAGGTTGCGCACGACGTGCGCGTCTGCGGTGTCGAGGCCGGTCTCGAGGATCTCGTCCGGGTCGAGCTCCGCCTCGGGCGGCGGCACGTCGGTCTGCTCTCCGTCGGCCGCGACCGCATTGGTCACCACATGCGCGATCCGCTGCTCGGTCGTGCCGGTCGAGACGGCGAGCTCTTCGTCGTAGCGGACGCGACGATCATGGTCGCCCAATATGCGGCTGGCATGATTGATGAAGCGCAGGGCCTCTTCGACGTTGCCCTGTCCGTCGCGTGTCTTCGCGTAATATTTCCGGATCAGGCGACGCAGCGCGGCGCGGACTTCCTCATCCGAGGCAGCCGGGGGAATGCCAAGCGCTTCGTAGAGCGTCGCTTTCATTGAAATCTGATCTTAACGGAAGAGGCGGTTTCGCTTTGAAATATTCGGGGAAAACGCCCCCCGAAGCAAGACTTTCAAAGCAAAAAGCAGGCCGGACGCCCCGCTGCGACAGAATTCTCGCGGCCGCCGGGTGCGCCCCTCTGCGCATAAAAAAGGGCAGCCCGCAGGCTGCCCTTTTTCGGTACCGGTGCCGCGGAAGGCTTATTCGGCAGCCTTCCCGGCGTCCTTGTCGGCCGACTTTTCCTTGGCTTTCTCGCCGCCCTTGCCCTTGGACTGGTGGGCGAGCTTCTCGCGGATCCGCGCGGACTTGCCGGAGCGGTCGCGCAGGTAGTAGAGCTTCGCGCGGCGTACCTGCCCCTTGCGCTTCACTTCGATGCTGGCAAGCATCGGCGAATAGAGCTGGAACGTCCGCTCGACGCCTTCGCCGCTCGAGATCTTGCGCACGACGAACGACGAGTTGAGGCCGCGGTTGCGCTTCGCGATCACCACGCCTTCGTAGGCCTGCACGCGCTTGCGCTCGCCTTCGACGACGCTCACGTTGACGATCACGGTGTCGCCCGGCGCAAACTCGGGAATCGTCTTGCCGAGGCGCGCGATTTCTTCCTGTTCCAGCTTTTCGATGACGTTCATGCCGCGTTCTCCGTTTCGGGTCCGATGGCCTGTGGCCTTGCACGCAGAGCAGGGCGCCCCCTGATGCGTGCGGTTTCTGGTTATGCCGTTCCGGCGCTTCCGCCGGAGGGCGTGCTGCGTTGCTGCTCGTGCTCGCGCTGGTATTCCGCCAGCAGCGTCTGCTCTTCCCGGGAGAGCGTCCTGTCCCGCAGCAGCTCGGGACGCCGTTCCCATGTTCTTCCCAGCGCCTGCTTCGCGCGCCAGCGGCGGATCGCCGCGTGGTTGCCGGAAAGGAGGACTTCCGGCACGCGCTCGCCACCATACTCCTCGGGCCGCGTGTAGTGCGGACAATCGAGCAGCCCCGCGACGAAGGAATCCTGCACCGCGGACTCCGCGTCGTTGAGGACGCCGGGCCGCTGCCGCACCACCGCGTCGATCAGCATCAGCGCCGGCAATTCACCGCCGGACACCACGAAATCGCCGATCGCGATCTCCTCGTCCACTGCACGCGCCACCAGGCGCTCGTCCAGCCCTTCGTACCGCCCCGCGATCAGCACGTAGCCGGTCGCGTCGCCCTCCGCCGCCAGTGCGGCGACCCGCGCGTGCGAGAGCGGCGCACCCGCAGGCGTGAGGTGCAGCGTTCGCGTGGCGGCATATCCGCCCGCGTGCTGCGCCGCACGTGCCGCCGCGAGCGCCTTTTCCAGCGGCTCCGGCAGCATCACCATGCCCGGCCCGCCGCCGTACGGACGGTCGTCGACGGTGCGGTGGTTGTCCTGCGTGAAATCGCGCGGATTCCACGTCGACAGCTGCCACAGCCCCCGCTCCAGCGCCCTTCCCGTCACGCCGAACGCCGCAGCGTGGGCCACCATTTCGGGGAACAACGTCACGACATCGAAGCGCATCCCGCGTCCTGTCCCCTCGATCGTCCCGCGCTGCTCGCGCGCGACGCTGCTACCAGTCCTCGCCCCAGTCGACGTCGATCTGCCGCGCCGCGAGGTCGACGCGGTCGATCGTCGCCGGCACGTACGGGATCAGCCGGGGCGCCCCGCCCCCGGGCCGCGTGACCTGCAGCAGCGGGTGCGCGCCATGATCGACGACGGCTTCGACCTCACCCAGCGGCACGCCCGCACGATTGGCGACGGCGAGCCCCACGAGGTCGACGCAATAAATCTCTCTTGCCTTGACCGCCGGCAGCGCCGCGCGCGGCACGCCGATGTCGGCCAGTTTCAATCCCAGTGCGGCTTCCCGCGTGCCCACACCTTCGAGCTGGACCACCAGCGTGTCGGCGTGGACGCGTCCCGCGACGCGGGTCATCTCGCGCCATTGCTCCGAGCGGGCGGGCCGCACCCACCACGTGGCGTAGTGGAGCAGCGCGTCCGGATGCTCCGTCTGCGGCCTCACCTTGACCCATCCCTGGACGCCGTACGGCACCAGGATCTGGCCCATCACGATCAGGTTGCCGGGGACCTCGGCCGCCGGCGCCATGCCCGTTGCGGACGCGAAGGTCAGGCGGCCGGCGCAGCCGGTGCCGCCGGAATCGCCTTGGCGGACTTCTTTACGAGACCGGCGACCGTGTCGGACAGAATCGCGCCGCGGTCCTTCCAGAACGTGACCCGGTCGTGCGCGATGCGCAGCGCTTCCTGGCCTTCGCCGGCGATCGGGTTGTAGAAGCCGACGCGCTCGATGAAGCGCCCGTCGCGCCGGTTGCGCGAATCGGCAACGACGATGTTGAAGAAGGGGCGCTTCTTGGCGCCGCCTCGTGCAAGTCTGATCACGACCATGACATTTGCTCGCAGGTCCAAGGGTTGGACGAAGAAAAGTCTTTAATTATATGGCAAAAACGCCCTCGGAGGCAAGGCGGCCCCGAGGGACCGGCTGGAGGGCCGCCGGCGGACGGCAAAGCCGTGCCCGCGGGGGCTAGCGCAGGCCCGGCAGCACGCCCTTCATGCCGCGCAGCAGCTTCTGCATCCCGCCTTTCGAGACCATCTTCATCATCTTCTGGGTCTGCTCGAACTGGGACAGGAGCTGGTTCACTTCCTGCACCGAGACGCCGGCGCCGGACGCAATGCGGCGCTTGCGCGATGCCTTGAGGATTTCCGGCTTGGCGCGCTCGGTCGGAGTCATCGAGTTGATGATCCCCTCGATCCGAGCGAGCTTCTTCTCGTTGGGCGCACCGGTCTGCGCAGCGCGGGCGAGCTCGGCCGGCAGCGATTCCATCATCCCCGCGATGCCGCCCATCTTGCGCATCTGGAGGACCTGCGCCTTGAAGTCGTCGAGCGTGAATCCCTTGCCCGCCTTCACCTTCTGCGCGAGCTTGGCGGCTTCCGCCTGGTCGACGTTCCTGTGCGCCTTCTCGATCAGCGACAGGACGTCGCCCATCCCGAGGATCCGCGACGCCATCCGCTCGGGATGGAACGTCTCGAGGCCGTCGATCTTCTCCGAGACGCCGACGAACTTGATCGGTACGCCGGTGACATTGCGCACCGACAGCGCGGCACCGCCGCGCGCGTCGCCGTCGAGCTTGGTCAGAATGACGCCGGTGAGCGGCAGCGCCTCGCGAAACGCCTTTGCGGTGTTGACCGCGTCCTGGCCCTGCATCGCGTCGACGACGAACAGTGTCTCGATCGGCGCAAGCGTCGCATGCAGCAGGGCGATCTCCTGCATCATCGGCGCGTCGATCGCGAGACGCCCGGCGGTGTCGACGATCAGCACGTCGTGGTAGTGGCGGCGCGCGAAGTCGAGCGCGCCCGCGCCGATCGCGACCGGCGCCTCGCCCACCGCCGATGGATGGAAATCGACGCCGACCTCTCGCGCGAGCGTCTGCAATTGCAGGATCGCGGCGGGCCGATAGACGTCGGTGCTGACGAGGAGCACCTTCCTCTTCTGCTCGCGCAGGAGCCGCGCGAGCTTGGCCGCGGTGGTGGTCTTGCCCGCACCCTGCAGGCCGGCGAGCAGGATCACCGCCGGCGGCTGCGTCGCGAAACTGAGTGGCGCATTCGCCGCGCCCATCACGGCCGTCAGCTCGCGCTGCACGACGCCGATCAGCGCCTGCCCCGGCGTCAGCGAGGTCGCGACCTCCTCGCCCTGCGCCGCGGTCCTGACGTTCGCAATGAATTCCTTGACGACCGGCAGCGCGACGTCGGCTTCGAGCAGCGCAAGCCGGACTTCGCGGAGCGCGTCCTGGATGTTGGCGTCGGTGAGCCTCGCCTCGCCGCGAAGGCCCTTCACGACGCGGGCGAGGCGCTCGGTCAGATTGTCGAACATCGAGGGTGCGGTGCGGTTGGCAATGCGTGAAGCAAGCGGGCGGAGGCGCCTGGCGCTGATGTAAACTTGAAGGCGTCGCAACGAGCGCCACCCTTCCGGAACCCGATGATTTTACTCCACCTCGCCGTCGCGGCGCTGTATGTGACCTGCACCTGGGCCCTCTGGCCGGACCCCGCGACGCCGCAGGACCGGAAGTCGGCCGCGGCGCGCGTGCCCGTCGGCGGCCTGCTGCTCCTCGCGGTCGCGCTGCACGCGTGGCTTGCCCTGCGCGACATCATCTCGCCGGGGCAGCTCGATTTGAGCCTCGCCAACACCCCGTCCGTCGTCGCGTGGTTCGTCGTCGTGCTCGCCTGGTCCACCGGGCTCCTGCGCACGCTGCCCGTCGTCGGCGCCGTGATCCTGCCGATCGCCGCCGTGGCGTCGCTGGTGCCGGTGCTGTGGGTCAATCCGCACCGCTTTTCGTACTCGGGCGATCCGGTCGCGATCGCGCACATCGTCATCGCGTCGATCGCCTACGCGCTTTTCACGATCGCCGCGGTGCAGGCGCTCGTGATGCTGGGACTCGAGAAGCGGCTGCACCGCCGGGTGCTGGACTCGGACACCGGCGGCATGCCGCCGCTCCTGACGCTCGAGCGCGTGCTCTTCCGGCTGATCGCCACCGGCTTCGCGCTGCTCACGCTGACGCTCGTCAGCGGGATGCTCTTTTCCGAGCAGATCTTCGGCAAGCCCGTCACCTTCACGCACAAGGTCGTGTTCTCGGTGCTGGCGTGGGTCACGTTCGGCGCGCTGCTCCTCGGCCGTGTCCGCTACGGCTGGCGCGGCCGCGTCGCCGTGCGCTGGATCCTCACGGGGACCGCGTTCCTCTTTCTCGCGTACATCGGCTACAAGTTCGTGCTCGAAGTCCTGCTCGGACGATGACCGGATGTCAGATGTCAGAACGGTTCGCCGCGCCCGTTGCGAACGGGGATGCGCACCGCGAACGAACGCCGAATCGAACCCGCGCCGAGCGGACTCGAAATCTGACTTCTGACTTCTGACCCCTGGCCGTGGACGACATCCCGCTCAGCGCGCTCGGCGTGACGCTCGTCGTGCTGCTGGCCTGCTCGGCATTCTTCTCGATCGCCGAGACGGCGATGATGGCGGCGAACCGGCATCGCCTCAAGCATCGCGCGCACAAGGGCGCGCGCGGCGCGCGCCTCGCGATCGCGCTGCTCGCCGAGGTCGAGCGGCTCCTCGGCGTGATCCTGCTCGGAAACACGCTCGTTGCCGCCGGGGCGGCCACGCTGACGGCCGTGATCACCAAGCGCCTGTTCGGCGAGGGCGAGCTGGCGCTGGCACTCGGCACCATCGCGATCACGTTCGCGCTCCTCGTCTTCTCCGAGATCGCGCCCAAGGTCGTCGGCGCGGCGCACGCCGACCGGATCGCGCCCGTGGTGAGCTACGCGCTCGCGCCGATGCTGCGCGTCGTGCAGCCGATCGTGTGGTTCGTCAACCTGTTCGTGCAGGCGCTGCTGCGCCTCCTGCGCATTCCGGTGACGGGATCGACGGGATCGACGCTGACGCAGGAGGAGCTGCGCTCGCTGGTGCTCGAGGGACAGTATTTCCGCGGCAAGCACAGGTCCCTGATGGCGAACCTCCTCGACCTCGGCGCGATCACCGTCAACGACGTGATGACGCCGCGCAACCAGATCCACGCGCTCGATCTCGACGCGAAGCCCGCGCTGATGGCGGAGCAGCTCGCGACGTCGTACCACACGCGGCTCCCTGCGTTCGACGGCGAGCTCGACAACGTCGTCGGCATCGTGCACCTGAAGCAGGTCGTGCGGCTGCAGCAGGCGGGACCGGTCGACGCCGACGCCATCCGCTCGATCCTGCGGCCGGCGTATTTCGTTCCCGCGGGAACGCCGCTCCTCGTCCAGCTGCAGCAATTCCAGACCGACCGCGAGCGCCTCGGCCTCGTCGTCGACGAATACGGCGAGCTCGAGGGACTGGTGACCATCGAGGACATCGTCGAGGAGATCGTCGGCGACTTCACCACGCAGGCGCCCGACGGGGCGCAGTCGTGGCGGCGGGCGGCCGACGGCACGGTGATCGTCGAAGGCATGGCCCACCTGCGCCTCCTGAACCGCAAGCTCGGCACCCAGTTCCCGCTCGACGGCCCGAAGACGCTGAACGGCCTCATCGTCGAGCAACTGGGCGAAATCCCGGACGCCGGAACACGCGTGGACGTGGCCGGCCAGCTGCTCGAAATCGTCCAGACTCAGGATCGCGCGGTAAAAGTGGTCCGTTTGCTGCCGCCGGTGGGCAATGTCCCTCCCTCGGCTTTACAAAGCACGGGCGGGCAGGCATCATCGGTTGGCTAAGATTTATGCGATTGGAATATGTGCGGACGCCGCATCCGCGGGGCTCGGGGGTACGTAAATTGCTTGATTCTTCGAACTGCCCGTATTTTTGCGTCATAACGCGCCAGAACTGACAAACTTGCCATGGCCACACAAGCCGCCGCCACGCGCAACCTGAGCGGGCTCGCGCGCGCCCTCGCGCAGCACGGGCTGATGACGGAGAGCGATGCCGAGGCGCTGCAGACGCAGGCGCAGCAGGGCAACATCACGTTTGTCGAGCAGCTTCTCCAGGGCAAGCGGCTTTCCGCGTCGCAGCTCGCCGCGTTCGCGGCGCGCGCGTTCGGCGTTCCCCTGATGGACCTCGCGGCCTTCGACCTCACGCAGATCCGCAAGGATCTGGTCGACGTGAAGATCGCCCAGTCGCGCCGCGTGCTGCCGCTGCACAAGCGCGGCAACCGCCTCTACGTCGCGACCTCCGATCCCGCCAACCTGCAGGCGCTGGAAGAGGTCCGCTTCAAGACGAACCTCGTCGTCGAGCCCGTCGTCGTCGAGGACGACAAGCTTGCCCATGCGATCCACCAGCTGCTCGAGGCGTCGGGCGCCACGCTGAAGGACGCGGAGGGCATGGACGACCTGGAGATCGATCTCCAGGAGGGCGGGCTCGCCGTCGGCCTCACCGACGAGGAGTCCGCCGAGGTCGAGGACGCGCCCGTCGTCCGCTACATCCAGAAGATCCTGGTCGACGCGATCAACGCGGGCGTCTCCGACATTCACTTCGAGCCGTACGAAAAGACGTTCCGCATCCGCTACCGGCTGGATGGCATCCTGTCGGAAGTCGCGCAGCCGCCGCTCGTGATCAAGGACAAGGTCGCCTCCCGGATCAAGGTGATCTCGAAGCTCGACATCTCGGAGAAGCGCATCCCGCAGGATGGCCGGATGAAGCTCGTGATGTCGAAGAACAAGTCGATCGACTTCCGCGTGAGCACCCTGCCGACGCTCTACGGCGAGAAGATCGTCATGCGGATTCTCGATTCGTCGGGCGTGAAGCTCGGCATCGAGGCGCTGGGCTACGACCCCGACCAGCAGGAAAGGCTGATGTGGGCGATCGGGCGCCCGTACGGGATGATCCTGGTCACCGGACCGACGGGCTCCGGCAAGACCGTCTCGCTCTATACCTGCCTCAACATCCTGAACCAGCCGGGCGTCAACATCTCGACCGCCGAGGACCCCGCCGAAATCCAGCTGACCGGCGTCAACCAGGTCAACGTCAACGACAAGGCCGGCCTCACCTTCGCCGCCGCGCTGAAGTCGTTCCTGCGGCAGGATCCGGACATCATCATGGTCGGCGAAATCCGCGACCTCGAGACGGCGGACATCGCCATCAAGGCGGCCCAGACGGGCCACCTCGTGCTGTCCACGCTGCATACCAACGACGCGCCGACGACGCTGACGCGGCTGCTCAACATGGGCGTCGCGCCGTTCAACGTCGCGTCGTCGGTCATCCTCATCACCGCGCAGCGCCTCGGGCGGCGTCTCTGCGCGCACTGCAAGCAGCCCAAGGACATCCCGGCGGAAGCGATGATGCAGGCCGGCTTCAGCGACGAAGATCTCGACGGCAGCTGGCAGACCTACGGCCCGATCGGCTGCGACAAGTGCAAGGGCACCGGCTACAAAGGCCGCGTCGGGATCTATCAGGTCATGCCGATTTCCGACGACATGCGACTCCTCATCATGCGTGGCGGCAACGCACTCGACATCGCCGAGCAGGCGAAGAAGGAAGGCGTGCGCGATCTCCGCCAGTCCGGGCTCATCAAGGTGAAGCTCGGCGTCACGTCGCTCGAGGAAATCGAAGCGATCACGAACGAGTAACGGCAACGCACTCTCACCGCAGGGACCCTGACCATGGCCACAGCCACCACGACCTCAGCCGACCGACGCCGCAAGGAAGTCAGGGAGTACACGTTCGTCTGGGAAGGCGTCGACCGCAACAACCGCCAGGTTCGCGGCGAGACCAAGGCCGCCTCGGAAACGGTCGTCACGACCAATCTGCGCAGGCAGGGCGTCCGGCTGCAGAAGATCAAGCGGCAGACGTTCCGCGGCGGCAAGCGCGTCACCGAGAAGGACATCACGTTCTTCACGCGTCAGCTCGCCACGATGCTGCGCGCCGGGGTGCCGCTGCTGCAGTCGTTCGACATCGTCGCGCGCGGGCACGCCAATGCCCGCTTCTCGCGGCTGGTGATGGACGTCAAGAGCCGCGTCGAGGCGGGCTCCAGCCTGTCGCAGGCGTTCCGCGAGCATCCAGGCCACTTCGACAACCTCTACTGCAACCTCGTCGGCGCGGGCGAGACCTCCGGCATGCTGGACGGCATCCTCGACCGCCTTGCGACGTACAAGGAAAAGATCCTCGCGATCAAGGGCAAGATCAAGTCGGCGCTGTTCTATCCGATCTCGGTCATCGTCGTGGCCATACTCGTCGTCTGGGTCATCATGGTGTGGGTGATTCCGGCGTTCAAGCAGGTGTTCTCGAGCTTCGGCGCCGATCTGCCCGCGCCGACACTGCTGGTGATGGCAATGTCGGACTTCGTCGTCACGTATTGGTGGCTGATGGCGGCGGCCATCGCGGGTGCCGTCTTCGCGTTCTTTTCGCTGCATCGACGCTCGGCGACGTTCCGGCTCGGCCTCGACCGCATTTCGCTCAAGATCCCGATCATCGGACAGATTCTGGAGAAGGCGACGATCGCACGCTGGACACGGACGCTGCAGACGATGTTCGCCGCCGGCGTTCCGCTGGTCGAGTCGCTCGACGCCGTCGCCGGGGCGTCGGGCAACGCCGTGTTCGCCGCCGCGACGCGCCGCATCCAGACCGAGGTCAGCACGGGCACCAGCCTCACCAACGCGATGACCAACACCAAGCGATTCCCGTCGATGGTGCTGCAGATGACGCAGATCGGCGAGGAATCGGGCTCGCTCGACAACATGCTGGGCAAGATCGCGGACTTCTACGAGCGCGAGGTCGATGACGCAGTGGCGGCACTCTCGAGCCTGCTGGAGCCGATCATCATCGTCTTCCTCGGCGTCGTCATCGGCGGCCTCGTCGTCGCCATGTACCTGCCGATCTTCAAGCTCGGCCAGGTCGTCTGACCGTGTTGCCGGCCTGTGCGACGCGGGCCGGGCGGATACGCCGCGCAGGTCCAGGGGGCGCGATCGCATGGCGCGGCCGCGGCCGTTTCGCCCGATGATGCTCGACACCCCGTTCCTAGTCGTGTGCGCGCTTCTCGTGGGTCTCTGCAGCAGCTTTGGCTCCGGCATCACGCGCGTCGCGCGTGAGCCTTCACCGAAGCTGCCGGCGGCCGCCCGATGATGCTCGACACCCCGTTCCTAGTCGTGTGCGCGCTTCTCGTGGGCCTTTGCGTCGGCAGCTTTCTCAACGTCGTGATCCATCGCCTGCCGAAGATGCTGGACCGGGGCTGGAAGGAGCAATGCGCCGAGCTCAGCGGCCAGGCCGCCCCCGAAGCCCCACCCTACAATCTGGTCGTGCCGCGATCCGCCTGCCCGGCGTGCGGACACCCGATCGGCGCGCTCGAGAACATTCCCGTCGTTTCCTGGCTCGCGCTGCGGGGAAAGTGCAAGGCGTGTCGCGCCGCAATTCCGGGTCGTTATCCGGTCGTTGAAATCCTCGGCGGAATTTTCGCGGCCTGGTCGATCTACCGATTCGGCCTCACGCCCAAGGGCGTCGGCGCGGCATTGCTGCTGTGGTCGCTTCTCGCGCTCACGATGATCGACATCGACACGCAGCTGCTGCCCGACGACATCACGCTGCCGCTGGTGTGGGCCGGACTGCTGTTCAACGTGTGGGGCGTGTTCACGCCGCTCGCGAGCGCGGTCATCGGCGCGATTGCCGGATACCTGTCGCTCTGGACCGTGTACTGGCTGTTCAAGCTCATACGCGGCAAGGAAGGAATGGGCTACGGCGACTTCAAGCTGCTCGCCGCGCTGGGTGCATGGCTTGGTTGGCAGATGCTGCCCCTGATCGTGCTCCTGTCGTCGCTCGTCGGCGCGGTCGTCGGCATCGGGCTCGTCGCGCTCAAGGGGCGCGACCACAACGTTCCGCTGGCATTCGGACCCTACCTTGCGGCGGCGGGCGCCCTCGCGCTGTTCTGGGGTGCGCCGCTCATGCAGATCTACCTGCCGTGAAATTCGCGGTCGGCCTCACGGGCGGGATCGGCAGCGGCAAGTCGACGGCTGCCGACGCCTTTGCGCAGCTCGGCGTCGACGTCACCGACACCGACTTGCTCGCGCACGAGCTGTCCGTGCCTGGCGCGGCCGGGCACGCGGCGCTCCGCATCGCCTTCGGCGCCGACTACTTCCGCGAGGACGACAGCCTCGACCGGGGCCGCCTGCGGCGCAGCGTCTTCGCCGACCCGGTCCTTCGCCAGAAGCTCGAGGCGGTCATGCACCCGCTCATTCGCGACGCCGCAGCGCAGGCGGTCGCGCGCTGGACGAGCCCGTACGGCATTCTCGTGGTGCCGCTCCTTTTCGAGCGCAGCGGCAGCCTCGCCAGCATCGTGCAGCGGATTCTCGTCGTCGACTGCCCGGAGGCCGTGCAGGTCGAGCGGACCATGGCGCGCAGCGGCATCGCGGCCGCGGAAGCGCGCGCGATCATGGCGACGCAGATTGCGCGGGCAGACCGGCTGGTGCGCGCCGATGACGTGATCGACAATTCGGGTCCGCCGGCGTCCCTCGTGCCGCGTGTGGCGGAGCTGGATCGCCTGTACCGGTCGCTCGCCGGGACTCCCGCCGGGAATCCGGCACGCGCCGCATGATGTCCGCGCCAACTTCGGGCAGAATCCTGCTTTGACGAGGCACCTCCGTTGTCGGACCTGATTCGCTACGAGCACCCGCTGAACGAGCGCATCCGTACGCTGATGCGACTCGAGGACCTCTATTCGCGCGTGCTCTTCTTCTCCGCGCGGGACGATGCGCCGGACCACCATGCGGCGCTGTCGGCGCTGTTCGAGATCACCGACGTCGCGGCACGCGCCGATCTCAAGACCGACATCCTGCAGGAACTCGAGCGGCAGAAGCAGCTCCTCGGAAGCCTGCGCAGCAATCCCGCGATCGACACCAACGTGCTCGACCCGCTGCTTGCCGACATCGACCGCGTGACCGGCGCGATGCTCGGGCAGACGGGCAAGGTCGGCGCCCATCTGCGCGACAACGAGTGGCTGATGGCGATCAAGCAGCGCGCCGTGATCCCGGGCGGCGTCTGCGAGTTCGACCTGCCCTCCTATCACTACTGGCTGAACTCGGACCCCGCGCAGCGCAAGGCCGACCTGGAGGCGTGGATCGCGCCGTTCCTGCCGATCCACGACGGGCTCGGCATCATCCTTCGCCTGCTGCGCGACAACGGCCGCGCGAGCCGGCAGGTGGCGTTCCACGGCGTCTTCCAGCTGATGCTGACGACGTCCAAGGTCGCGCAGCTGCTGCGCCTCGCCCTCGGGCGCGACCTCGCCTGCGTCCCCGAGATCAGCGCCAACAAGTACGCGCTCAACATCCGTTTCATCAACGTCGCAGGCGCCGAGCGCGGCACCGTGTGCAACCGCGACGTCGAGTTCGAGCTGATGTTCTGCAATCTTTGAGTCCGGCTCCGCCCGCGCGGCTCGGTTTACGGGAAACCACGGACGCCCGAATGTCCCGGATACCGCGAATCGGCGCCAGACCTTCCTTGTGCCGCGCCAGTTCCGACGGCGATCATTGGTAGATATGCGTGCAGTACGCGACATGCGGACGGACAGCCGCGGGCGGCAGCCCCGTTCCCTTCCGCATCACCGATTTGGTGCCTTCGCCGAGGTCGTTCCGGATCGCGGAGCCCAGGAATCTCAACAATTGCTCCGTTTCGAAAAAATGCCACGGGTCGAGTGAATCGCCCTTCGCGCTGGCGTAACGGCAGAACCCGTAGACCGGTTGCGCGGCAAGCACGTCCAGCGTCTTCGCATCCAGCAGCCAAAGTTGCGCTGAGACGAAAGTCGAAATGAACCGATCGGACCTTATGTAACCGTCGGAGGTCGTGCTCGGGGGTCGTCCACGCGGCGTTCCCGGGTCGACGTAAAAGCCGACGCCCTCGAGATTGGGCCCCATCTGGGCCGGAGGATCGGGCTCGCGGCGCGGTCCGACGAGCACAATGAAGTCCCAGCCGCGGCCCGCAACCATGTTCTTCAGCGTCTGGCTTGCGAGCGCAAGCGGATCCTCGCGCGACGCGCGGTCGTCGCCCTGCGCCGGCGGCAGAGTCAACTCGAGAAGCTCCGTGCGCGCCCCGGGTGCCACCGCGACGACGGCAGCGGACACCGTCTGCAGGACCAGCTTTGCAATCGCATCGTTCTGAAAGGGCTCCGTCCGCCGATCGTAGTGATCGGTCCTGCTGCCCATCGAGAACTTGCGGGTCACGAAGCTGAGGCGATCGCCCAGCATCGACACGACCGCATACGTCTTCGGGGGCGCCTTGGCGTCGTCGACGGACTGCGCCGATGACACCGTTGGCGTGGCACCGAGAAGCACCATCGGACACCACACGACGGGCACCAGCAAATAGCGATGCCACTTCGGAATCCGCATTATTGTCATCCTCCCATTCCGGCGGCTCGTCGGATTCTCCGGCCGGAGACGGCGCGCGTCAATTTCCCACGTTCGGCATCCGACGAAAGAGAGTTGCGGCGCACCGCAAATCCGACGGGATACCGCCGCGCGGTAAAATTGTGGCATGTACCCGCTTGCCACCCTCGCCCTCGACCCGTCGGGGAAAATTGCGCTTCGCGACGGCGCGCGCTCATCGCTGACCCGAGAATTTGCAACCCCCGATTTCATGTCGAACCACCATGACTGACGCCCTGCAGGAGGCCGTGCGCCTGCACCAGGCCGGCCGGCACGCCGAGGCCGAGGCCCGTTATCGGGCGATCCTCGCGCGCGAGCCGGCGAACGCGGACGCGCTCCACTACCTGGGGCTTCTCGTCTACGGCGCCGGTCGCTACGACGTAGCGGTCGATTTGCTGCAGCAATCGGTGCGCGCGAA
>Ga0265332_10001145_pt1 | contig 15347 bp, 14 predicted proteins | sample 41926metaG_FD_202084 | JGI IMG/M metagenome (GOLD analysis project Ga0265332, IMG submission 202084) | Rhizosphere microbial communities from Carex aquatilis grown in University of Washington, Seatle, WA, United States - 4-19-26 metaG | ecosystem: Host-associated > Plants > Roots > Rhizosphere...
TGCCCGCGAAGGCGATGGTCTTTCTGATTCACGACAAAGACGCGCCGCTCAGCACATCGGTCAAAGACTGAACGACCCGCAGGCACGGCGGCGGCCGGACTCGCTAGTCCGATGCCAGATCCGCGATTTCGCCGACGCGCACCGGCTTTAACGGCGGGCGCACGCTTAAGCCCCCGACGTCCTCGCGCGTGCAGCCGGCGGTGCGCGCCGTCAGTTCTTCGAGAAGGCTGCCGCAAATGCGGCCCTGGCAATAACCCATGCCGCAGCGCGTAACGCCCTTGACCGCGCCCGCCGCGGCGCCCCACGCTGCGGCGGCGGCGCGGATTTCGCCGGCGGTCACCTCTTCGCAGCGGCACACCAGCGTGCCGTCGGCGATACGGTCGAATATGCCGGGCTTCACTGCGAACACCGTATTGACGAGATCGCCGAACCGGCGGCGCGTCATGCGCTCGCGTTGCGCGCTCCGTAAAGCCATGTCGCGCACCTTGTGTCCCAATTCGCGCGCCGCGCTCAGTCCCGCGACCCAACCTTCGGCCAACGCCGCATACGCGCCGCCGATACCGGCAACTTCGCCCGCCACGTACACGCCCGCCACGCTAGTCTGCATATCGGCGCCATACTTCGGCACCCATCCGCCGCGCAATGCATCGTAACGATGTTCGCAACCGATGAGGCGCGTCAATTGCACCTGCGGTGTGAAGCCGTAACCGACGCACAAGGTGTCGCAGGATTCCGTCTGCTCGCTGCCCGCGATCGTATTCCCTGCCGCGTCGCATGCCATCGTCACGACGCGCTCGACGGTTTCCGCGCCTTCGGCCCTGACGACGACGCGGCCGAACCGGATCGACAAGCCTGCATCGGCGAGCACGCGGCGATAGCGCAGCCCTTCGGCGATGCGGTCCCAGTGTCCCCACAAACGCAGCGCGTGGCGCATCCACTCGCGCGGACGCGTCGCCTCGAAAATCGCCGCGATGTTCGCTCCCGCACCGAGCAGCGTCTTCGCAACGGGCAGCAGAAACGGACCTGAGCCCGCGAGCACGATGCGGCCACCCGGCAACTGCTGCTGGTTTTTGACCAGGGTCTGCGCGCCGCCGGGCGTCATCACGCCGGGCAGATCCCAGCCCGGAAAGGCGATCGCGCGCTCGTACGCGCCGCTCGCGACGATAATCTTGCCCGCCTTCACGCTGCCGGCCTCGCCGCGGCGCGTCACGGCCAGCGCACCGTCCTCGAAAGCGCCCCACACCAGCGTTTCGTTCGCTATCGTCACGCCGGCTTTCTTCACCGCCGCGAGCAACTCATCGCCTTTCGTGTAATCGTCGTCGAGCTTCGCCCGATCCGGCACGCTGAATTCGGCCGGCAACTGCTTGTAAAACTGGCCACCCGGCTCCGGATATTCGTCGAGCACGACGACGCGCGCGCCGGCGTTCGCCGCCGCGAGCGCCGCGGACAGCCCCGCCGGACCGGCGCCGACGACTGCGATATCCGTCTCGATCGTGAAACTCATGATTTGCGCTCGAACCGTTTGAACTGCACGGGCGAATTCACTTGCATGCCATCTTCGACTTTGGTCAGGCAGGCGCGCACGCCGGCCTTGCCGTCGATCGTCATCACGCAATCGAAACATACGCCCATCGCACAAAAGAGACCGCGCGGCTTGCCTGCGTTGCGCGTATGGCGCAATACGCGCTGGCCCGCCGCGAGCATCGCCGCAGCGACAGTCTGCCCGCGCCGCGCCGGCAGCGGCTTGCCGTCTACGTGGACGGTGACCGCAGGACCTGGAATGATTTTGCCGTCGGATTTCATGTTGGTGCCCGCATAAGCTCGCTATTGCGCTTTCAGTTTGCCGAGAAAGGCCGGCAGGTCGTTGTGCTGGCCGTCGCTAGCAATATATTCGGCCATGTAGAGCCCGCTGATTGGCGCGAGCGCAACGCCATCGCCGCCGTGCCCGGTCGCCACGGCGTAGCCCGCAATGCCGCCGCCATCGCCGAGGAGCGGTCCCGTCGCCGAATAGGGCCGCAGCCCCGCCCATGCCCGAATCGCGTTGAAACGGCTCAACTGCGGCATGAGATTGACGGCGCTGCGACAAATGCCGGCGACGCCTTCACGCGTAGTGCGCGTGTCATAGCCGACAAACTCATTGGTGCTGCCGAGCATGACTGTGCCGCTGACGGGCCGGCTCGTGTAGCCGAGCGGCACCTGCAGGCCACCGCCCGCCGGTGCGCCGCCGTGCTTCGCGAGCAGCTGGCCCGCGGACGAAACGCGCACCGCCGGCACATCCTCGGTGGCTTCCAGGATCACGCACTGGCCGCGGCGCGGCTTGACGTCATGCGTTACGCCAACCATCGCGCCGATTTGAGACGCATACGCGCCCGCCGCATTGATGATCCAGTTTGCGCGCACCGCACCGCGTGAAGTCATCACCTGGCTCACGCGGCCGTGCGCGGTCTCGATTCCTTGTACTTCTGTCGAACTCACGATCCGCGCGCCCAGATTCTCCGCGGCGCAGGCGTATGCGCGCGTGACCTTGAACGGATCGACCTGCGCATCGGTCGGACAATACATGCCTGACAGAACGCGCCCTTCGAGCAGTCCGTTGAGTTCGCGGCACCGTTGCGCGGACACGATTGCGGCGTTGACGCCGGCCGCCTGCTGCTCTTTCGCGAGTGCCTCAATGAAACCCGCCTCGGTCTCGTTTTCCGCGACGATCAGGTTGCCCAGCACCAGATACTCGACATCCATGCCAAGGTCGGCCGCCAGCGCCGGATACAGCCGCTGGCTCGCCATCGCGAGATCGAGCGCGAGGCCGGGCTTTTTTGTCGCCATCGAGATCACGCCGGAGTTGACACTCGACGCGCCGCTGCCGACCGCCGCGCGCTCGATGATCGTCACGCTCGCGCCCTGCTTCGCGAGGTAATAGGCGACGGAGCAGCCGATCACGCCGCCGCCGATGATCGCGATGTCGGAATTTGCCAGCATGCGCGATGGATTTTTCACTGGTGGCATGAATAAGAATTGCGGGACAGGCTGAGTTTAACCGGGAGCGCCGCTTATACGGTCGCTCGATCAAGTCATTGCACTCGGTGCCCGCCAAACTGTATACACTTGCCCGTGGACGGTCAACGCGCGGCGTTCGCCGGCCGCGATTAGCGGGTAAGATATCGCTCTCATTGGTCCAGGCCGGTTCTTTTTCGTTTGCCCAGAAAACTTTCGCGATGAGTTCATCCCCGCTGGCCGCGCTCGAGACGGCGCCTATCGATCCCATCATCAGCGTGTCCGAGGCGTTTTTCGCCGATCCCAACCCCAACAAGGTCAATCTCGGCATCGGAATTTACTGCGACGACAGCGGCAAGGTGCCGGTGCTCGACTGCATCAAAGCCGCCGAGCAGAAATTCGTCGCGGCGGGCAAGCCCAAGTACTACCTGCCGATGGACGGACTCGGGGCATTCAACCGCGCCGCGCAACACTTGCTGTTCGGCGCCGAACACCGGGCGGTGCGCGAGAAACGCGTCGTCACGGCGCAGACGCTGGGCGGCAGCGGCGGTCTCAAGGTTGGCGCGGACTTCCTGCGCGTGCTCAACCCGCGGGTCGAGGTCTGGATCAGCGATCCGAGCTGGGAAAATCACACCGCGCTCTTCGAAGGCGCGGGCTTCAAAGTCAACAGCTATCCCTACTACGATGCAGCAACCCGCAGCATCAGGTTGGACGCGATGCTGGCGACGCTGCGCGCGCTGCCGCCCGGCACTATCGTCGTGCTGCACGCGTGCTGCCACAATCCGACCGGCCTCGATCCGACGCCCCGGCAATGGCAGCAAATCCGCGACGTCGTAAAAAAGGCCGAGCTCGTTCCCTTCCTCGATATCGCGTACCAGGGATTTGCCGAAAGCCTCGATGCCGACGCGGCGGAAGTCCGCCGCTTTGCCGACGAGTGTCCGCTCGTGGTGGTCGCAAGTTCGTTTTCAAAATCGCTGTCGTTGTACAGCGAGCGAGTGGGCGCGCTGAGCCTCGTTACTGCGGGCGCCGACGAGGCGGCGCGCGCATTGAGCCACGTCAAGCGCGTGGTCCGCGCCAATTATTCAGGGCCGCCGTCGTACGGCGGCGGTCTCGCAACAAACGTGCTGACCGACCCCGCGCTGCGCCAGCAGTGGGAAGGGGAACTCGCGCAGATGCGCGACCGCGTCAAATCGATGCGCCGGCAGCTGGTCGAGAAAATTCGCGCGCGGCGCGCGGACTTCGATTTGAATTACGTGATCGAGCAGCGCGGCATGTTTTCCTATTCGGGATTGACTAAAGCCCAGGTCGGCCGTTTGCGCGACGAGTATTCGATTTACGCGCTCGACAGCGGGCGCGTGTGCGTGGCCGCACTCAATTCGCGCAATATCGACTACGTCGCGCAGGCCATCGCCAACGTGCTGGTGGCGTAGCTTACTCGGCTTTGATGCCGACGGTCTTGACGACCTGCGACCAGCGCGACGCTTCCGCTTTCAGAAACGCCACGAACTGCTCGGGCGTGTTGGTGCCGCCGTCGATCATCAGGCTTTCGAAACGCTCCTTCACGGCCGGCGCCTGAATCGCCGTCGCAATTTCCCTGTTGAGCAGCAGAACCACCGGTTTCGGCGTGCCCGCGGACGCCAGAATTCCATACCAGTTTGCTACGCGGTAATCCGCCACCCCCGCCTCGTCAAACGTCGGCACTTCCGGAATCTGCGGCGATCTTTTTGCCGCCGACAGCGCGACCGCGCGCAGCCGGCTGCTGTTGATGAGCGGAATCGCCGCGCCGACCGGCGTGAATATGCAGAGTATCTGTCCCGCCACCGCGTCGGACAGCGCGGGTCCGTTTCCTTTATAAGGAACATGGGTGAGCTTGATGTTCGTGCGCAACTGAAAAAGCTCGCCGGCAACGTGGCTGACCGTGCCGGTGCCGCCGGAGCCCATCGTGATCCTGCCGGGATCCTTTTTCGCGGCGGCGATGAAATCGCCGACCGTCTGAAACGGCGCCTTGGGAAACACCGCGAGCACGACCGGCGCGGTGGCCACCAGCGTCACCGGTTCGAAGTCCTTGACCGGATCGTACTGCACCGATGGATAGACGTAGGGATTGATGACGTGCGGGGCATCCGACAGGATGAGCGTGTAACCGTCAGGCGGGGACTTGGCGACCAGTTCGGTGCCGACGATGCCCGATGCGCCGGGCTTGTTTTCGACGAACACCGTCTTGCCGAACTGCTCGGAGAGGCGCGCGGCAAGCAGGCGCGCAATGAGATCGTTGCCGCCGCCGGCCGAGTACGCGACGACGATGCGGACCGACCGGTTCGGAAATTCCTCGGCGGCCTCGCACAGCGACGCCACGCATAACGCGCCCAACACGACCAGACCCGCCAGTTTTTTCGTGATGATCATCTCAAGTTTCCTCGTCAATATGCGTACACGCCGGATTAAGTGATCTCTATCGCACTGCTGCCATCGCCTTATTTAACGCCGGTACTATGTCAGTAAGCAGCGCGGCGGTGATGCAACCGGCCTCCCGGAACGCGCGCAGCTTTTCCTTCGCCGTGGTCGGCGCGCCTGCGATCGAACTGATCGCGCCCGCATGGCCGAGCCGTTTTTCGGGCGGCGCGTGCTGCGCGGTGATATACGCGACCACCGGCTTCTTCATCGTCTTCGCCATTTCCGCCGCGGCGTATTCGAGCGCCCCCCCCGGCTCGCCGATCAAAACGATCGCAGCGGTCTCTTCGTCCGCTTCAAACAGCGGCAGCACGTCGGTGTAGCCGGTGCCGAGCACGCGGTCGCCGCCGAGACACACGACCGAACTCTCACCCATGCCGTTGCGCTGCAGGCTGTCGATCACCTCGTATGAGAGCGTCCCGCTTTTCGACACGATGCCGATGCGGCCCGCCACCACGTTGGCGTCGTTGATGTCGGCGAGATTGGCTTTGCCCGGACTGATCACGCCCGCGGAATTGGGGCCCAGCAACCGCATCCCGCGCGCGAGCGCGTAGGCGCGCATGCGCACCGCATCATGCAACGGCACGTTTTCCGAGTACAGCACCATCAACTTGATCCCCGCCTCGACGACTTCGAACGCCGCATCGAGCGCGCGCTCCGTGGGCACCGCGCTCAAGACTGCATTCGCACCGGTAGCCGCAACCGCGTCTCGCATGGTGCTGAAGACCGGCACGCCCTCGACCATTTCGCCGCCCTTGCCCGGCGAGACCCCGCCGACCAGCGGCGTGCCGTGCTTGATCATTCTTTTCGCATAGCTGCGGCCGGTGCCGCCGGTGATGCCCTGAATCAGTATGCGCGAGCTTCGGTCGACGAGTATGGACATGCGCCGCTCTTCAGCTCGCAATCGCTGCGCGTTGCTGCGGCCGCGGCGCAGCCTTCGCATGTTCCACCGCCAGCGTGCACGCTTCCTCGAACACGCCGGTGAGCGTGCAATCGAACCCGGCGAGGATGGTGCGCGCCTCCTGCTCCATTTCGCCGCGAAACCTGACGATGACTTTGCAGCCGGCAGGCAGCCACCCGCGATCGCGCGCCACCAGGAGCCCGTTTGCGATGGTGTCGAGCGGCCGGAACTGGAAGTAAACATTCAGCAGGATGACGGAAGGATTCTGTGTGCCGACCAACTGGATGATCTCCGCGATCCGTTCCGGGCCGTGCGCCATCGCGCCGTGCAACTCGACGAGCGCGCCGACGCGTCCGCCGAGCGCCACGATCTGATCGAGCGTCGCCATGGTCATACCGGCGCCGTTCATGATCGCCGCGATATTGCCTTCGAGCTCGATGCCGATGGTGCCCAACTTGCGCGCGGCGATTTCGAACGGCGTCCCGTCGAAGCGGTCTTCCCGCGCGGCATGGCGATAGCCGGCATCCTCGTCAAGCATGCACTTGGCGTCCGCGGCGGCGACGGTGTTGTCCGCGAGCAGCGCGAGCGGATTGATTTCGATCAGCTCCGCATCTTCGTTCACCAATGCCGCGTACAAGCTCGCGACCGTTGCGCGCAGATTCGCGCGCGCCGCTTCGGGCGGATCGAGGAATCGCACGACTTCGTCGAGCATGAACGGTCGCAGGCCGAGCAGCGGATCTACCGGCCTCTTCAATATCCTGTCCGCCGCGACGGTCTCGATCTCCACGCCGCCGTCACGGCTCGCGAGGATTACCGGCATGCCGAGATCGCGGTCGACCATCGCGCACAGATAATATTCCTGGGCGATCGTGAGCCGCTCCTCGATATACACCGCGGCGACTTTGGCTGCGCCCAGCGCGGAACCGAGCATTTTTTTTGCCGCAGCCTGCGCATCGGCAGAATTGTCAGCGAACTTGATTCCGCCCGCCTTGCCGCGTCCGCCCGCGAGCACCTGCGCTTTGACGACGAGTTCTCCGCCGCCCGGCGGGGGCGCCGGATAGAGAGCGCCGCGCGGAATGCGCACCCCGTTGCGCGCCAGCAGGCTCTTGCCCTCGTGCTCGAGCAGGCGGATCACGGATAACCGGTTACTTGGACGTGTCCCATGGCTCGAACGGATCGTACTGCAGGTCGATCCAGTCGCCCGTGAACTTCGGCTCGCGTTTCTCGAGGAACGCCTTCGGACCTTCGCGTGCATCCTGGTGGAACATCAACTCGACGTTGCAGAGGATCTGCTGTTCCACGCCCTTGACCGGATCGAATGCGAGACCCTGATTCCGCGCGTTCTTGATGGCGCCCATGGCCGCGGTCGGACCTTTGGCCAGCCTGGCCGCGAATTCATAAGTCTTCGCTTCGAGCTCCTTCTCGGGAAAAATCTTGGTTACCAGCCCTAGTTTCTGCGCTTCGTCCGCCAGTATCGTTTCTCCCAGCAACAACAACTCCGTGGCTTTGCCCAGACCGACGAACCGCGGCAGCAGGTAAACGCAGCCTCCGCCCATGCCGCGCTTGATGTAGGCCGCGGCGAATTTCGCGCCCTGCCCCACCATGCGAAAGTCGCACGCCAGCGCAATGTCGAAGCCGCCGCCGTAGGCGTAGCCCTCCACCATCGCAACCACCGGTTTGCGCATCGTCATGATGTCGATGATGATGCGCGGATAGCCGGTCCGCAGCCGCGTGTGCAAATCCGGCTGCCCGAACTCGAAGCGCTCCTCCTTCGAATGATGCAAATCGTCGCCCGCGCAGAAATTGCCGCCGCCGCCCCTGACGACGATGGCGCGCACTTCGTGATCGCGGCGCGCTTCTTCCAGGTAGTCGATCATGTCGATAATCATCGACGGAATCATCGCATTGCGCTTTTTCGGCCGATCCATCGTGATGGTCGCGATGCCGTTTTTCTTTTCGTACAGAATCAGATCGTTTTTTGATGACATGTTTACCCGCACCTCTCCAGATAGTGTTCAGCTGTTTCAATATTATTTGCTGCGCTTGCCCTTCGATTTCCCCGGCCTGGCGGCTTTCCTGCCGCGCAATTCGTAGAACTCGTCCATCTTGTGCTGCGGCTCATGGCTCGAGAAACTGGTGTGATGACGCTCGGTGGCGACTCCGAATGCCTTGTCGAATCCCGCCTGGGTCGCTTCGCGCATCAATTGCTTGTTGAGCCGCATGGCTACCGGCGGTTTTGCGGCGAGTTTTTTCGCCATGTCGATGGCGGACGACAGCACTTCGTCTTCCGGCACGATCCGGTGCAGGAGCCCGAAGCGCTCGCATTCCATGGCGCTCAGCATTCTTCCGGTCAATATCAGTTCGATCGCGCGCGACAGGCCCACGATTTCGCGCAATATCCAGAAGCCGAGCGCGCTGACGATGCCGGAGTTGATCTCCGGCTGTCCCATGGTGATCTTGTCGTGCCCGATGCGATAGTCCGTCAGCAGCGCGACCTGGAATGCCGAGCCCGCCGCCAATCCGTTCAGCGCGCACACGACCGGTATGTCGAGCCTGCGCACGGCTTCATACAATATCCGCCACTCCTCGACCCACAGCTTGGCGCGCGCGGGATCGAACTTGCGCGCTTCGTCGAGGTCCTGCCCGGCGCAGAAAGCATCCCTGCCCGTGCCCGTCAGCACGATAGCGCCCACCTGCCGCGATTTTCTGGCCGCGCCCAGCGCCTTCAGCAACTCGTTGCGCATCGGCATATGCCATGCGTTCATGACCTCCGGCCGGTTGAGCGTGATGATTTCGACCGCGCCGACCTGGCGAACTTTGATGAACTTGTACAAACCACTCTCCTTGCCCGCGCGAGAAGGATTCTGCGGCGGAAGATGAATATACCCACGGTTTCCCCGGCAAAGCTATCAGCAATTGATTGGGCTTGCAATTCGCCCGTCCGTAGGCGGCTGGAATCGCGCGCCGACGGCATTACAATGGCCCGTGGTTGCTTAACCGCCATTCCCGCTGATCACACTCAGCATACCCCAGGAGACCCGCTATGTCCGACGGCCTGATTCAGTACGCAGTGAAAAAGAAAATCGCGACCATCACGATGGACCGGCCGAAGAAATACAACGCGCTGATCCCGACGATGATCATGGATCTGTGCGACGCGCTCGAGCGTGCGCGCCAGGACCACGGCGTGCGCGCCATCGTATTGCGCGGCGCCGGCGGCAATTTCTGCGCGGGCGACGACCTGCATCCGGAAGAGCGTTTCAAGTACGGCGACCCCGACCTGCACACGCGCATGAAGACCGGCTATCCGCGGCTGGTGGTCGAAATCATGAATTTGCGCAAGCCGGTTATCGCGATGGTCGAGGGCTACGCCGTCGGCGCGGGATTCGATATTGCATTGGCTTGCGATTTCCGCATGGTCTCGCAAAAGGCGAGGCTCGCGTCGATTTATGTCAAGCGCGGCATGGGCGGCGGCTGCGCCTACCTGCTGCCGCGCTTCGTCGGCCTCGGCAAGGCGACCGAACTCCTGCTGCTCGGCGACTTCATCGAAATCGACGAGGCCCAGCGCCTTAACCTTGTGACAAAAGTTTATGCGGGTGCCGAACTCGAAGCGAAGACCTATGAATTCGCCGCGCGCATGGCCAAAGGCCCGACGGCAGCGATCGGCGCGATCAAGAACGCGCGCAACCAGGGCCTCGCCTGCGATCCCGTGAAAGGCATCGAGCACCAGATTCTGTGCAACGTCGAGCTCATGTTCCACAAAGACGCGCGCGAAGGCCCGCGCGCATTCCTGGAAAAGCGCGAGCCCAACTTTACGGCCGAATGGATCGATCTGCAGTACGACGAGTTCAAGCCCTATGACGTCTCGAAAACCTGAACGTCAGGCACTTAATCGACTTTGATGCCGACCGTCCTGATGAGCTGCGACCAGCGCGCGGCCTCGGCCTGAAGAAATGCGGTGAACTCCTCGGGCGTGCCCGTGCCCGGCGTGACGAGCGCGTCGTCGAAGCGGCTTTTGACTTCGGGCGCCTGCACCGCGGCGACGATTTCCTTGTTGAGCCTCATCACCACCGGCCGCGGCGTGCCGGCGGGCGCAAGGATTCCGTACCAGCCGCCGACCCGGAAGTCGGGCACGCCCGCTTCCTCGAACGTCGGCACGTCGGGAACGATCGCCGCTCTTTTCGCCGACGAAATCGCGAGCGCGCGCACCCTGCCCGCGGTCACGAGCGGAATCGCGGCGGCAACCGGCGAGAATATGCACTGAATCTGACCGCCGACGAGGTCGGCGAGCGCGGGTCCGGTCCCCTTGTACGGAACGTGGGTCAGCTTGAGGCCGGTTCGCAGCTGGAAAAATTCGCCCGCGATGTGGCTGGTCGAGCCGGTGCCGCCGGAACCCATGACGATTTTTCCCGGCTGATTTTTGGCTGCGGCGATATAGTCGGCCAGCGTTTGCATCGGCAACGACGGATGCACGATCAGGATGATGGGCGCGCTGCCGAGCATGGTAATCGGCGCGAAATCCTTGATCGGGTCGTATTGCGCAGTGGAATAGACAAACGGATTGGTCGCGTGCGCCATGTCGGCGAGGATCACGGTGTAGCCGTCGGGCGTCGCGGCGGCGACGAGCCGCGTGCCGATGATGCCGTTCGCGCCGGGCCGGTTGTCGACGAGCACGGTCTTGCCGAGCGTTTCGGTCAGGCGCTTGCCGAGCACGCGCGCAAACAGATCGTTGCCGCCGCCCGGCGCGTACGCGACGACGATACGGATCGGCTTATTCGGAAAATCGTCCGCGGCGCGCGCGAGTGTGGCCGCGGCGAGGAAAAAAAGCGCGACCAGCCACCACCAAAGTCCTTTCCTGTCCGGCATTTTAACCCCCTGTTGTTGCGCGGTCGGCCATATTGCGCGACTAGCGCCCGCGGAAGCGCGGCTTGCGCTTTTCGGCGAACGCGCGGGCGGCTTCTTCGAAGTCTTCGCTACGGTCCGCGCGCTTTTCCAGCGCGTCGAGTTCCGCTTGCCGCGCCGCAGCCTGCCCCGCAGCGATCGCATTCAATTGCGCCTTCGATCCGGCGAGAGATAATGGCGCCGCGCTTAACATCGGAGTACCGTACGCAATTGCGGTTTCGGTCACATCGCTATCGGTGAGCGCATCGAGAAATCCTGCGCGATGCGCTTCAGCCGCAGCGACGATTTCGCCGGTATAAATCCAACGACGCGCGTTCTGCACGCCGATCAGGGCGGCAAGCCGCTCCAGTTGGATCGTCGGATAAACGAGGCCGAGTTTGGCGACCGGCACTCCCACGCGCGCGGTTGCGTCTGCAATCCGGAAGTCGCAGCACATGGCAAGGCTGCAGCCGCCGCCCACGCATACGCCGCGTATCGCGGCGACGATAGGGAAAGGCGCATCCTGCAGCGCCGCGTAGCATTCCTGTATCTTTTGCCGCTGCGCGTGCGCCGCGCGAAGGTCGTGCTTGATGGCGCGGAATGCAATGATGTCGTCTCCCGCGCAAAAATCGCCGCCGGCGCCCGTGATGATGGCGAGCCGTACGCTGGAATCTTTGGCGAGGCTCGCAAATACGTTCAGCACGTCGGTCCATGCCGCAAGATCGCAGGCGTTCTTGCGATGCGGCCGGTTGATCGTCACCACCGCGATTTGATCGCGGCTGCGATCGAGCAGTATTTCCGACATGACTTTCTTTCGAGTTGAACTTCGCGCCGCAGCGCGTACAGTTATATTCGATCCGGATATCGGCGTCCCTGATGACCTTGCCCCACTTCGCGATCTCCACGCGGATGCGCCGGCTCACTTCGTCGGGCGTGGCGGCGGCAGTCTCAATCCCGAGCTGCTGGAATTTAATCTGCACGTCGGGCAATGCGACAACGCGATCGATCTCGTGATTCAAGCGCGTCACGATCGCGACGGGCGTACCCGCCGGCAACAGGACGCCGTAGGTTGCCGCCACTTCGAACCCGGGCAGTCCTGCTTCGCGCGCCGAGGGCACGTCCGGCAGGGTGGAAAGCCGGTTCGCAGTGGCGGACATCAATGGTTTCAGCCGGCCGCCCTTGAGGTTGGCGATCGCGGTCGGCGCGGTCGCGAAAATCGCGGCAATCTGGCCGCCGATCAAATCGATCATCGCGGGCGCAGCACCCTTGTACGGCACGTGCAATATGTCGATGCCGGTCTGGCGCTTGAATACCTCGGACGCGATATGCTCGATCGAGCCGTTGCCCGCCGAGCCGAACGCGAGTTGTCCCGGTTTCGCCTTGGCGAGCGCGACGAGTTCGGCCACCGATTTCACCGGCAGCGAACCGTTGACGACCAGCACCAGCGGCAGGTAGCCGACCAGCGCCGCCGGCTGAAAATCGCGGTCGAGGTCGAAACCCAATTGCCCTTCCATCAGCGTCGCGTTCATCGCATGCGTAGTCAATGCGGCCATCAGCAGCGTGTGCCCGTCGGCTGGCGCCTTCGCCACATAGCGCGCGCCGATGTTGCCGGAATTCCCCGGCCGGTTATCGACGACCACCGGCTTGCCCAGGCCGTCGGTAAGTTTTTGCCCGAGCACGCGGGCGACCGTGTCGACCGCCCCGCCAGCGGCAAACGGCACGACGATCACCACCGACTTGGCCGGATACTCCTGCGCGCATACGGACGGGACATCGATCGCGCAGGCGAGGACCGCGCTGCAGGCAATCAGGTGGGTTGTGAGGACATTCATTTCAGCGCTTCCATCGAAGTGAATTGTATAGGGATGCCGGTCAGCGGCGCTTTTTCGCAGCCGCGCCATAGGTCGACAAATCGATGGCGGCGGCGGTCGACTGCGACAGTTGATTCTTGCGAATGCGCTGCGTAGGCGTTTTTGGAAATTCGGCTATCGTCTCGAGATAACGCGGAATCTGGAAGTACGGCAGACGCGGCACGCACCAGCGCAGAAATTCGGCGGGGTCGAGTTGCGCGCCGGAGACCAGGCGAACGAACAACTTGAGTTCGTCATCGCCCAACTCGCCCGGCACACCGATCAGTGCGCATTCTTCGATAGCGGAATGCTCGCCGACCACGCGCTCGACCTCCCACGCGGAGATGTTGATGCCCCGGCGGCGCACGCTGTCTTTCTTGCGTCCCGCGAAATACAACCATCCGTCCGCATCGCTGCGCACCAGATCGCCCGTGCGAAACCAGTCATCCAGCATGGCTTCGCGCGTAGCGTCTTCGTTGCGGAAATACCCGAGAAAATGCAGGCCCGGTTCGCGGGCGCGCACGAGCAGCTCGCCCGGCACTCCGGTTGCGACTTGCGCGCCGTTGTCGTCGACGAGTTTGACCTCGAAATACGATAGAGGCCTGCCGATGGAACCGATCGGCCCGTCGGGATTGATCGTGACGAAAGTGATCATCTCGGAAAGTCCATAGCCTTCCCGCATCTCAACGCCGAACCGCGCAACAAATTCATTCCATGTCTCGGGAGGACAGCCTCCGCCCCACGCGATGCGCACCGCATGATCGCGATCGTCGGTGCGCGGCGGCTGCTTGAGCAGCATCGGCAGCACCCCGCCGAGATAGTGGATATGCGTCGCGCGATAGCGGCGCACGAAAATCCAGAACTGCGAGGCGCTGAAGTGCTCGACCATGGCGAGCGTAATTTTTTCGAGCACGGCGGCGATCAAAACTGCAACGCCTGCACCGTGATGCAGGGACTCCCACAGGAAGAACACATCCCCTGGCACGGCACCGGTAAGCCGCAGCGTTCCCATCGGTCCGGCGCGCAGCGTGCGATCGGACTTGAGCACGCCTTTGGGCGGCCCCGTGGTGCCGGAGCTTGGCGTCAGCGCGATGACGTCGTCTGCGGCGGGCGCAAATTTCGGCGGCCGGTTGTCGGGAAATGCCGCCAGCGCGGAGAATGCATCTGCCGCGCCTGCGCGCGCGCCGCGCCATATGATGTCTCTGATTTTTCCACTTGCCAGAACGGGCGCGATTCGTTCCGCATATGCGGCGTCAACCACCAGCGCATGCGGCTCAAACTGCGCAAAGAAGTGATCGAGCGCCGCGCCGATTAAATGCACGTTGACGGAAACGCGCACCAGGCCGACTTTGGCGAGCGCCAGGATCGCGACGATGTGATCGGGATGGCCGGGCAGCATCAGCGCCACCCGCTCGCCCGGCACGAGTCCCCGCGCAAGCAGGCCATTCGCGAGCCGGTTTACGGCTTCGTCGATCTCGCCAAACGTATAAGCGCGATCTTCAAAGATGAGGAAATGTCGGCCGGGGTCATCGCGCGCGCGCATGTCCATGCGTTCGCGCAACGTAACATCGCCGACCGGCGGCATCTGATACGAGCCGACTTCAAGTTGTTGGAGCGTGGTAGTAATCGCGGTTCTGCCTTGTTGGTTCCGAATCAACTAACCACGGTCGCGCGGCATAATCATTCGGCTTTGATATTGGCGGCCTTGACGACCTCCGCCCACTTCTTCAAGTCGGCGGCGATGAACGCGTGAAACTCCCGCGGCATCAAGATAAAAGACTCGAGCCCGATGCCGAGAAAGCGTTCGCGCACGTCGGGCAGCTCCGCGGCACGCGCGATTTCGCTGCTCAACGTGCCGACCACCGACTTGGGCAAACCGGCAGGGCCCTGATAGCCGTACCAGATTGCCGCCTCGAAATCGCTCACACCGCCTTCTTCCATCGTCGGCACTTCGGGCGCGACCGCGACGCGACGCGGCGAGCACACACCCAGCACGCGCAGTTTCCCGGATTTCACCAGCGGCATCGCAGCCGGAATGCTGGAGAAAAGCGAATTCACCTGACCGCCGGCGACTTCGGTCAGCGCGGGTCCGAGGCCCTTGTACGGCACGTGCGTCATGCTGATTCCGGCGCGGATCTTGAAGAGTTCCGCGACGACGTGCGACGAAGCACCGGTGCCGGCTGAAGCGATAGTGAACTTGCCCGGTTGCGCTTTGGCGAGCTTGATCAAATCCTGCAGAGTTTGCGCCGGCACCGAAGCGTTCACCACCAGCA
>Ga0265332_10001148_pt1 | contig 15332 bp, 9 predicted proteins | sample 41926metaG_FD_202084 | JGI IMG/M metagenome (GOLD analysis project Ga0265332, IMG submission 202084) | Rhizosphere microbial communities from Carex aquatilis grown in University of Washington, Seatle, WA, United States - 4-19-26 metaG | ecosystem: Host-associated > Plants > Roots > Rhizosphere >...
ATTATCAGCAATTTTTTTGTTTGTTCGAACCCGCCTGCCTTCATCTTATAAAAATAAATACCGCTTGAAAAATTAGTTCCGTCAAATGTAACTTCATATTGACCGCGTGATTTATATTCGTCTACCAGGGTCTTAACCAATTTGCCCAATCCATCATAAACCTTAATTGTCAAATTTGCATCTTTGCGCATCCCGTAGTTTATACGTGTAACAGGATTAAATGGATTCGGGTAATTCTGCGATAAATAAAAATCGTTTGGCACAAAAGATTCGCTGCCTCGTGTGGTTATATGAAACATTGCCGTCCCAAACCACGGCAACGTGTAATTAAATGTATTAAGGCCTGTCTTCGGCACTGTATGACCTGAAAATACTTCTGTCACCAAATAGTTTTTAAAGTCATGTGTGTTACAGGTAAAAGTAATATCTTTACTGCCTTCGTCAGGACCAAATAAAGATCCAAGCGGATTATTTGTTACTAACATATAATAATCGGTCCATGTTCTGTTATCAGTTTTGTAAATAGCATATGAAATGTCGCTTGCGGTATCAGTGCATGTAACAGAATATCCAACTTGTCCCAAATTGGTTTTTACAAAGACACTGTCCAGATGTTTGAAATTAACCAGCGTATCTACCTGGCGTCTTATGGCATCCCACATTGGCCTGAAGTATAGTCTTTGTCCGGTGCCGGGAAGAATGTAATCCTGATCCTTTTTGTGCCAGCCAAAAAAAATCAAACCGGTCGCCCCTTTTTGAAGTCCCACATATATCCCCCATTTTACTTTTTCATTCATCTTTGGATCGTTCCATTCCGGATCGCTTTGATAAATATCAAAGATAAGGCCTCCCAAAACTGCCTTTGGTTCATTTGAGGCTGACAAAACTCTGTCAATTAAAGTTTCTTTTATATGCCGGGGAAAATATTTAGGGTAACCATTGTCATAAATTCTATATGCAGCAGACCAGCTTGGGTCTTCCATTGTCAGGTACCCGGGCGCAAAAAAAACATTGGCGCTATTTGAGTACGCAACAGCATCGTTTACCCATGCATCTCTTGCAGCGTTAACATCCTGCCAATTATTATAATCAAATATCCGTGGAAAATACACGGGAGGAAGACTAATTAATACAATTGAATTTGGATAGACTTCTTTAACATGATTATAACTGTTTTGCAAATTCTCAATTCTGACGTTCCTGAAATTATTATAGTAATACATGGGCGGATTTGGTCCCTGAGCCTGGAACAAATTCGCATCATCAAGTGAATAGTATCCTATCACTCTGCTGTTATTTTTAAGCGCCAGATTGTTAATTCTGTCAATAGCTTCATTTCTGGCATTTTGATCAAAGGGAGGAGTTAAAACTATGCTGTCAGCGCAAGGCGCAGGGTTTGACCACGCCCAATGGGATACATCGTCAGAGCAAAAAGCGAAATTATCTGATAGAAGATAGACGCCGTCATCTAAATAATTCTGTATCCTGTTATAATTACTGTTTACCGTAATATTCGGGTCCCAATAAGCGCCTAAAATATTATCAAATTGAGAACCGGATCTCAAATCGCCGGAAATCATATTTTTCGAACCAAAACAATAATACAAGTTCGCGTTTTGAGAAAACAAATTAATAAAATTAAACCCATATGTTCCGTTGCCGTTAGGTTTCTTTAGCTCATGATCATAAGCTTCCTTGCCAAGCTCAAAACAAACTCCAATCGGGAAGAACGGGTGTCCGTTCAACATAAATACTCTATCGCTTGCTATGGTTATATTATTTGGATGAGAGGCGGTTACCTGAGATAATAGCGTAAGAACGTTGAAAAGCAATAAAAAACCAATAAAAACTCCCTTAAAAAATAAGCGATTTGTAATAAAAGTAATTATGAGTTTTAACATATAGAATTATAGTAATTGGATACATAGAATTCAACTCAAATTTAATACGCTGAATAATGATGATAATAATAAGAATTTCGCAGATTAACCGGGATGTTAATCAAAAAAAGTTATTTAACTTTTGGCAACTCAAGTGAAGTGTCTATTTTTTCCTGTTCACGCCAGAGCGCCATGCAGGGAAATTTATTCTCATACAAAGGGCGGCTCATCATAACAGAATCCACACCGAGTTTTTCCAACTCCTGCATTCTTCTTAAGTCTAGGTAACCGCCAATGCCGCCTGCAGCCGTGATCTTCAGTTTTGTTTGTAGCGCCATTTCAACTATTTCCTCAAAATTTGGCCCTAAAAATGTTCCCACTCTTGATACATCCTGATAAATTATCCTCTCAATTCCGGCGGCCTTCATGTTTAAGGCAAAATCAACGCCTTTAATGTCTGTTTGATTTACCCATCCATCTTTTACAACAAATCCGTTTCTTACATCTACGCCGATAACAATTTGCCTTGGTCCAAATTCATCAAGGGTTTCAGCGATAAGATCTGTATTATTGATAGCGGAAGTGCCCAGTACAATTCTGTACACGCCAACTTCTCTGATTAATTGACGCACGGTTTCATAATCTCTGATTCCGCCTCCTATTTGAATAGGGACGCCGACAGAATCAACAATATCTTTAATTATACGGAAATTGTTCATTTTGCCGGTATATGCTCCGTTAAGGTCGGTAATATGAATAACTTTAGCGTTCTCTTTTCTGAATAGCTTTGCCATATTTAAAGGGCTTTCCGAATAATACATGGTTTTATCGGCAAGTCCTTCTATAACCCTGACGCATTTTCCGTCTTTAATGTCTATTGATGGAATAATTAACATAATTTTAGTGTGGTTTTATTTTGCATATATCTTCCCATCTGAATAATCATATACATAAACGTTGTTTGGAATTTTTTCGATCACAGGCATCTCATAAAAATAATAAAACTTTATATCATTTCTTTTAACAAAAAATTCGGGGACTTCGTGAATGCCGTCTCTTAAGATCCATGCGCCTTTATAGTCTCCCGGCAAATCCTTAAAATATACCTCTGAACCGGCAGGAAGTTCTTTTGTAATACTAACTATTTGCGATATGGTTTCAAATGAAATTTCAGATGCCCTTTTCCAATTTTCCTCTTTTTGAATCAGACTGTAGATATTGTAAAGAGAAAAAATAATTAGCAAAGCAAAAACGAATATTTTCAGATTCCTGCTCCCTGCCGGCGTTTTGAAAGAAAATTGAATTATCATAATGCAAAATCCAATAGACGGTAAATACATATACCTCTCATATCCTGTCAGCCAAACAAAAGAAGAGATTGCGATAAAAATGAAAACAAATGAAACAGATATTATCTTATCGCGTTTTATAAACATCAAAATATACAATAAAAAAGAAATCAACACGACTACTATTGCAACCGGGTAATGCTCTAAAACCGATTTAAAAGTAATTACAATATCTGCATCGCCGGTTTTATACAGATCTTTCAAATAAGTAAAATCTAATGAAGCCCAAAACGCCGTAAAAGCAAAAACTATGTTCTTGAATATTTCTTTTACTATGGCAATGAGATTAAAAGTGTAATCAAGTTTATCAAATTTACTAAAGAAGAATAATCTTATCAAAACAAATAAAAAGGTAACTCCGAGTAAATGATAATATCCGCTGAGAAAACCCGCGACCTTATTTTTAAACAGGAATATTTCACTTAAAAATATACACAAAACCAGGGTAACGGCGCTCTCTTTCGAAAAAAGACTCAATGCATAGAACAAAATCAGGAATATCGAATATTTTCTTTGTTTATTGAGTCTGAATGTAAAATAAAAATATAAAGCGAGCGCATAAAATAAAGTAAAAAGCATCTCATGTAGTTCAGAAAAATATATTACGGTTTCTACATGAATAAAAAGAAGGCTGAAAATTAAACCGCACAAAAACGATTTCAAAATTCTGGCGTTATCGTCCTCTTCTTTGCCAAATAATTGAAATATTCTGTAAGAAAGATTGCAAACCACCACGCAAACTGAAGCATTCAGAACCAGATTCAGGCACCTCACGGGGACGGGGTTTAATCCAAAGATCAGGTAGACTATTCTATAAATAAGCAGCGGGATTGGAAAGAAATGAAAATTAGCCGCAAGAGAGCCTGCGGAAGAGGCTTTTATGAAAGTAAAATCATCTAAAACAAAAAAATTGTTAAGACTCCGGAAATATAAAGAAAATGAAATAATCAAAAAGAAAAAGAATAAATAAACATTATAGAACTTCTTTTTCTTTAAGAATGAAAAATCATACGTCATTCCTTATCTTCTTACAATTGCAACTTTGCCAGTACAGACTTTAGTTGCATCCTTGTTGTAGCCGGCTATAATGTATATTCCGGAAGAAACAAGATTTCCGTTAAAATCGCGTCCGTCCCAGTTAGCGATCCTGCCGCCTTCAGACTGGAATTCGAAAACAAGCTTTCCACTGATGGTGAGGATCTTAACGCTTGATTCAGCTACAAGCCCGTCGATCCTTAACAGGCTGCTGTTTGGAATTATGAACGGGCTGGGCCCCACCTTAATTTCACTGCAATCTTCCAGAGGCTGAACGGCTATAGTTGAATACTTGCTTATTCCTTTGTTTGTTCCGAAGTAAACATTACCGGTAACAGGGTCGGTCGCTATATCGACGATCTTGTTATCTGCAATAGGAGAATTCAAAGTTGTGAATCTGTTTAGCAGAGTTGTACCATCCGGTGAAACATAAAGAACCCCGTTTGTTAAAGTACCGATCCACTTGTTATTAAGCGCATCTGTGGCTATAGATACTACATTTTCAAGCAAAGGCGTGCTCAACCCGTCAGCAATAATGCTCATTTTAAACATATTAGGAATTGAGTTAGGATTTGCTATTACCTGATAAGGATCCTGCACAATTACTATCCCGTTATTTGTTGCAATCCATACTTCTCCATTTTTTTCCACTATTACATTATTGACGCCTGTCACGTTCGATCCCAGCTGCGAGTACCCGATCAACCCGCATGTATTAGCTGATTCATTGAAATACAGAACCCCATGGGGAGTGCTCGGTTCTGTATTATCAAGAACAGCCCATTTTGTATTGTAATTATCAATAGCCATGAAATCAGCAAAATAGGCTGCCGAATTTCCAAGCGGTATGGCATATACCTGCTGTTTGGAAAAGTTTACAAACGGGGTTACCGTGTAATTATTCATTACCCATAGATCTCCGTTATTATCTTCAGCAGGAGAAATAGCTAAAACAAATCCGGCTCCGCCATAAGTTTTTAAAACCGAATTAGTTTCTAAATAGCGGACCAGGCTGTCTCCCTGAATTTTCAAAAGCCCGTTTCCGAAGCCGCCAACCCAAACAACGCCGGGGTTAAATCTTGAAGGACAAACTGTAGTCCATCCGCAGCACCCATTGCCTAGCTGTGGATAATGATCGTATGTAAAATTCTTCCAGTTTGTTCCGTCATATCTATAGATACCCGTAACATCCACCCAATTTCCCAATGCGCCGGAAACAGCCCATAAATTCTTAAACGCATCCACGCCCGTGCCTGTGGACAAATTTGAAAATGGCCCGTTAGGTATTACGCTTGAACCAACATTGTTCGATAAAATAAATACGCCTTTAAAAGCAGTGCCCAGAAAAATATCACCTGTGGTTCCGACAGAAATCGAGTTAACCGCTAAACCTGAATATATAAGCTGCGCATTATTGAGATTGCCTATATCAACCTTATAAATATTATTAGTATCGCCGTAAGTCGCGATATACAAACTGTTATTATGAACGGCCAGATCCTTTATGGGATTAATTATCGGATTACCGTTATACAAAGGTACAAATGCGCTTATTATATGGTTTTGATAATAAACCATACCCCTGTCAGTCCCAAAGAAAACCTTATTATTAAAATACACGATCGTGTTGATCTGGTTGCTGACCAACGGAGAGTTTGAAGATGTGAAATTATGCCAGCTCGTTGGCTCAGGGAGCTGCGAATTAATATTTGCGTATGCTATCCCATTTACCGTTCCTGCCCAAACAGTATCGTTTACCACAATGGTTCTAAGCACAGACGTTTTAGCCGGAAAACTCCCCAAAATTGAATAGGGCTGATCAATAAAATGAAACAACGGGATACTAAACTGAATAAGAGAGAACTGTGTGGATATAAACATAGAATTTCCATACTGGAAAAGATCGTGTATTTCTTTCGATGTCTCGGTTGACGACTGAACATCAGTAATGCTTTTCCAAATCCCGCTATTAGGATCAAATACGTTTACTGATCCATCAGCCGCGCCTGACCATACTTTACCTGAATTATCTATAGTTATGGAAGACAATTCATTATCTAACAGGCCGTCAAAAGTCGTGTATTTTTTAATGGTTGTAAGAGGCGAACTGATGTCGAATGAAAATAAACCGCCTGTGCTGGCGGCCCAGGCTTTGCTCCCGGGAACGCTTACTCTAACCACTTCTTTCATCGAAGTATACGTTTCCCATCCTTTTGTAGATAGCTGGGCATATAAATTAACGGAACTTAAAAGAACCAGAAATGACAATGAGACAATTCGATTAACCATCGTTTTTGATTTTAGTTTCATAGAATCGTAAATGTATTTATTCGATATCCTGCAGGTTTAATTTTGGGAAAAATGTTTGAATAATTTACAGAAGTCCGTCAAGAGCTTCCTCAAGTTCAGTTTTGGTATGCATTTCATTTTGCGAAGCGGCTACATAAATTCCCTTTTCATAAATTCTTCTTGCCAGGTCAATTTCACCGGCTGATTCGTAGACTTTTCCAAGCTGGTAATATGCCGCCAGGTAATTAGGATCCCTTGTTATCAGTTCTTCAAACGCGGTTCTTGATTCCTCGATCATCGAAGCCGAATAATACTCAAGTCCAAGTGCATACCTTGAAAAGCTATCCTCAGGATCATTTTCAAGAGCAGCTTTCAGGGCTATGAGCCGATTATCATCCATTTGCAGATTTTATATGTATAAACTTAAAAAAAATAAAAACTAATAAAAGTGAAAAAAGAAATATGACATTTTTTAGATCAAATTAAACAGGTATTTGCTCAATATCTTTGGCAGTATCGATATCATTTTGCGTTATTCCGCCCGCTGAATGAGTCGAAAACGATACTTCAACTTCTTTGAATTTCATTAAAACATAATCCGGGTGGTGGTTCCGTTTCTGGCAAAATCCGCCTAAAGCCGCTACAAATCCCATTGTAGCCGGGTAAGAACTCGTTTTAAACACCTTATTAATAGAGCCATCCTTGTATTCCCAGCCATTTAGCTCCTTTAGCGCTGCATGAATTTGGTCCTCTGTTAATTTTTCGGGCATAATATATTAATTTTTATTGTTTTGTGAGTAAAAAAATGATTTAATTGAATTAGGTCTTTTGAAATGACAAATAGAGCGCAATTTTCATGTTTCCAAAAGGTCTATTATCGTAAATATCCCAATAAATTAATAAAAGCCTATTTCTCTTGCAAACCACGCTTTATACCCGAACGGTAGCTCTGTTTTCTTCCATTAATATATAGCAAAAGTCCCCCAACATTTGGAGGACTTTTGAGAACGGAGTAACAAGACGGATCAGATCCTGTTACATGGTAAAAATTTCCATTACTCGCTTTTGTAAAACCTTATGCCTTCAACAACGAAGGGAAGAAAAGCGAACAGTAAAAAAGCTGCAATTATTATAGCTGTCATTTTTTTATTATTTTCCTTTGATTTTAAAAATTTTGATTTAGAAAAGGGGGAAAAACTCTCCCCCTCCTCACTGATGAATGTTGATTTATTTTACTAAAACCATTTTCTTTATATCAGTAAAGCTTCCGGATACCAGCTTGTAAAAATAAATTCCGCTGGAAAGACTTGAAGCGTTGAACATTACGTTATATGAACCGGGGTTTTGAACTTGATTTACCAGCGTAGCTACTTCCCTACCGAGAACGTCGTAAACCTTCAACTCAACTTTTTGAGTATTCGCAACCGAATATTCAATCATGGTTGAGGGGTTAAACGGATTAGGATAATTCTGCGTCAGCTTAAACTGGATCGGTTCGTTTGTCGTCGTTGTTTCTTCGCTGCCGCCGTTCATATACATGTGGAACGGATGAGCGACCGGGTTTACAACAGGGAAATCGATATAACAGTTGTTTGAAAGAAATACATTATGCGTTCCGTTTTTCATAACCGGCAACACAAACGGATTTGTAGCTCCAAAAAATGCTGTATCTTCTTTTACCCTGTCAAGATTGGTAATTTTAATTCTTATTTTGCTTCCCTGCTGGAACATATGAGCATGCGACTGTCCTTTAAACGTAGCGGTTCTTCTGGAATTCGCAACGTAGTTCCTGTCTGTGAAGTTTGCCCTGTCAACAAATCTCCTCGTGCCGTTAGCCTGCACTTCATATATCTCAAGATTGAACTGGCAGAATGTGCTTGCTGAAGATGAATAATCAAGCTTGATAGTCGGCGTGCCAACCCATTTCAAAGGAGCTGTAAGTGCGGTTGAAGTAAATATTGCTGAATCAACTTTGAATTTATTATTGAAGGTTGTTCCCTTGAATTCATCGTCTATCGCCTGTGTAAGCGTATAATTGGTCCCAACCTGGTTCTTAAAGCTTGCCTTATTGCTATTGTTGCTATTATAAGTACTGAGAAGTTTCTGGTTCTCATTAAAGTATAATCTTAAATTGGTGGAGATATTATTCAACGGAACAGTTGAGCTGTCATGAACAAATGACCAGTACTGGCCGACTACCGGGAATGTTGTGTATGCATACTGATATTTAGGAGCGGTAAGTATGCCGGTGTTCATATCCCAAAGCCACTGGAAGAACCAGTTATTAAACCAATTCTCGTGCCATGTATCTTCTGTAGCCGAGTGGTCGCCGCCGTGTCCCTGCACTGCGCCAAAATAAGACGTCATAGGGACGGTAAGCTGTGTGATATTATCCAGCCATCCTGAAGCGTTGAAGAATTTATCCTGCCAGCTTCCTTCTACAAATACGGGAGTCTGACAATTATGAAGCGAAGTCACAAAATCTCTGCCGATAGGAAGCGTGCGGTTTAAGCTATCCCATAATGGTTTCGTATCCGCTTCTATCCAGTTCCTCATGTTAATTACCTGCTGAGTGTATCTTGCAGTATCAGAAGTGTAATCCATTGTCCACAAAGCTGTCATCTTAATTGTTCCGTTTTCGATCCAGCTTGATGCGAAGTTCGGAGGAGCGAGAGCTGATATAATAGTAGTGACGGGACGTCCGCCCATGCAAATCGCTTTCATCGGAAGTAAGCCGCCTTGTGAACCGCCCATGATCAAGATCTTGCCAGGATTAGAGCCGTTTAACGAGTCATTCTTCACCCACTGAATTATTTCAAGTAAGTCAAGCGCTTCAACGTCACTGATAAGATTCGACAAACCGCCCGATAAGCCTTGCCCTCTTACGCTGTATGTCATAGTATAGTATCCGTAAGAAGCCTGGTCATGACAGAACGTCGCCAGAGTATTTTTGTTATCTCCATAACCGTGAACCATAATAACTGTAAAATATCCGCCAACCGGTGGAGTAGCTCTTAAAGGAACATATTTTAAACAGTCTATTATAACGCCGTCGCGGAGAGTAACAGTGAAGTCGGTTCTGACAACTGTATCAGGACCGGGATTATCTAATCCGTAGAAACTGTTTGCGCTTGGAAGTAAATGTGAAGGTGTCCAGGAATTAAAGCCCGATGGCTTGCTAATCGTTTTACCCGTTTTCTGAGCAAAAGACTGGTTGTTGTAACACAATAAAAAAAGAAGCGCCCATAAAATAACGGCAAAACGCTTCCGGCTGAATTTGGAATAAATAGCTGACATGACGTACCTTTCTGAAAAGATTAATAAAAAATGATTTAAAAATCTTTTCCGCTATTTTATTCCCTACTAAATTAGCTGTACAAAGATACACCCATGCCGAAGCCCCAAACAATCGTGCTTGAACAGTATATCTCAAATTACACTTAAAACCGAAACTTAGCCGATTAACGCCACTTCCGAAGTCCCTATATTCTCTACCGTGAACGCATTAGACTCTCTCGGCTGAAAACGCACAAAAACCCCAATAATGTTAAAATTTAGGCAGAATTGAAGTTTTTAATAGCAATTTGGCTTAACCCTGATTTTGATAATGAGGTGATTGAGAAATCACCCAAGCCAAAGTCCCGTGATAGGCGTTTGCCAGTTTACCAACTAGCCTGCCCCCTGAGGGCCGCTGGAGAAAGGGGATAAATTCTGCTTGAGGGATGGGCATTCTACTTTCTGGTTGAAATGCGAAAGTGTTCACATTTGTTTTCATCAAGACGGAGATCCCGATTTATCGGAATCATTCCTGCCTGCCTACACGCCATCTTGCTGGGCGTGATTGGGAATCCAGTTCGGAATTTACAATGGTCATCTTTGGAATGGATTAACAACTATATCATTTTCTCTGTTCCTGGCTATGGCTTTTTTATTCGGGGCGCGATATTGAGTTGCCAGCCTCCAATTTGGCATCCCTGCTCTTCCATTTGTCGTTTTCAGTCCTCATTTAAATATGGAACAATCATAAGTTCAATAAATAATGACCCGCGGTCCTTTTTTAAATTAAGAATTACGATTTGAGAAGAACGAATTAAAAAGAAAAAAACAAAAAAAACTTCAAGGTTTATACAGAGAGGTGTAAAACAGCTTTGTTTGATCCGGGTTTTTCAACAGCCCAGACCTTTAGGTCTGGGTATAAGGATTAGAGAAAATCGCGCTAAAGCCCATAACTTTCATGGCTAATTGCGAATTGATTCATTGTGCCTTAGTTGCAAAGTTTTTTTGCTGTTGTGCACTTAATTATTTAACCAGATTAACTGTTTCAACCGTCTGCCCGCTATGGAGCGGTCTGACGGCTATTAACAAAAAGTCCCCCGCTTTTGGCGGAGGACCTTTTGAGTTTGGAACTGCAAAGACAGATAAACTTTGTTAAGGGTGTTAAAAACTCTTTACGCGCTTTTGTAGAGCATGATGCCTTCGGCTATGAAGGGAACAAACGCGAACATCAAAAAACCTGTGATTATTAAAGCTGCCATTTTATTTTTTCCTTTTGGTTTATTATTTATTAATTAATTTAAATTCTTTTTTTTGTTTTAGTTTCTGTAAAGCATTATACCTTCAACTACGAACGGTAAGAATGCGAACATTAAGAAACCTGTGATTATGAATGATGCCATTTTTAATTCTCCTTTAATTATTAATTTTTTTTTAATTTTTTAAACTCTTTGTTTTTATCTTTGGATTTTTTATGTTAGCTTTTGTAGATCATTATACCTTCAACTACGAACGGTAAGAAAGCGAACATTAAGATACATGAAAAGATAATTGATGCCATTTTATAATTCTCCTTTTAATTTTTATTATTATTTAATATTGAATACTCTTTTATTTTCCCTATTTCCAAACCGGGGCGAAGATTGCCGGTTGCGTTTATAAGACGCAGCAGACGGAAAAAGATCAATGAATATAAAACTGTGAGCTTTGTAAGAGCCAATTTTGGATCGCCTGAAGACAATAAAAAAAGAAGCGCGCCAGTCTGGCTGGTTTCATGCTTCTTACTTATGTTAGAATAAATAGCTTTCATTTTGACTCTTAGAAAAGATTTAGTTTTTAAAAATCTTTTCTGCTATTTATCCCCTACTAAAAACGAACTATACAAACATAACCTCCGGAGCATACCCAAAACAATCGTGTTTCGGTAGTATATATCAAATTACACTATCTTCACAAATGCTGCCTATATAACGCCATAAAACACAACGGTATATCCAGTAACTAAACAGGGTATGTATTTTCCGGTGATAAAAACAGCAGGTTATGAAATTTGCGGATTTTGAGGTGGAATTGGCGTTATTGAAATAAAATTTTACAGTGATAACGGTATGCTTTTTTTAACCCTTTTCGTGGAGGGTAATGTAAATTTGCAGGTCATTGTTATATGAAACTTTATCAATGCATGTAACGTGAATTATTCATTCATGCTAATAGCAACCGATGAAATTGCTTTGTCAGAACTGGACACTGAACCCCCCGACCGGCAAAAATGCCCATTGGTAGATGGTTCCTTGCTCGTTCCTGTACTGGTTCCAGAAGTACTGGTACACATTTGTTGTATTAAAAACGTTCTGAAGCTCAAAATATGTCACAATACTCAGCTTTTTGAAGTTCCATTTCTTATCGACACGCAGGTCAAGCCTGTTATAGTCTTTATATCTTGCGCCGTTAAAGTCGTTAAAATCACTTATTCCCCTTCCGGTGATAGTTGATGCCTCAATGTCGAACGGCGTATAGGGCCTGCCTGTTGTGTAACGGAATTTCAAACCAACCAACCATTCATTTGATAACTGGTAGCCTGCTATAATAGTAAGGTTGTGCCTGTAATCAAAGTCGCCCGGTTTTTCACCGCCCACCAGGGCTGTCACCCTGCTCTCGGCAAGGGAATAGCTTACCATCCCGTAAATCCCGTTGCCGGTTAATTTTTTTTGTATGGATACGTCTATCCCTCTTGAGTATCCGTATCCATCGCTTGTCGCGGCGCCGAAAAGCAAACTCGGACCGTTATCAGTGCCGCCGCTTATCATAACATAACTAGGGACCAAAGCGCTTACAGGGTAATTTTTATATTTTTTGTAATATCCTTCGACTGAAACGCGCAGATCGGATGTGAACAAATGTTCTATGCCAACTACATAATGTATGGCTTCAAGAAATTTCAGATTCTGATTTGCCGGGTCGGCAGTTACCCACAGGTAATCAGGCGCCTGGTAATAAATTCCTGTTGATGCGTTAAGGGTTGTCACCGGATTAAGTTCATAGCTTACCCCGAACCGCGGCGAAGCAATATTTTTTTGATTGATGCCGGAGAAGTAATCATACCTGACTCCCGGATTCAGTATCAGCTTATCTTTCAGAAGCTTCAAAGTATATTGCGCAAATGCCGAAGCTTTCTGATAATTACTTTTCACATTTACATTCGTCTCAGGAATAATATTTCCAAACGCGGTAGTATCGGCATTAAAAAACGTTTCATTCTTGAATTTAATATACCTGCCGCCTATGCCTGCGCTAATAGAGCTCTTAGAGCTAAGCTGGTAAAAAATTTCTGACCTTGCGTTGAAATCTGATTCATACGAATCATAATTAAATTTTAGCGCGTCGTTTCTGACATCGCGGTTGCTGATCAATGAGAACCCGGTTGAATTAGCGACAATAGTTTGAATGTATCCATGCTTAATTAAATTTTTCAAATTGAACCCGGCGGTAAATTGCTTCTGGTCTCCTGTCGCTTTGCCGTATGGATTATCGTCTGCTACTTTTGACGCGTCGCCATCGAAACTGATTTTATCAAGTCCGCCGATACCAACAAAAGTGAGTTTAGTGTTCTTGTTAAAGTCATAAACTGTCTTTACATTGAAGTCCCAGTAATCCGGAACAGCGGCAAGCCTTATAGCGCCCTTTATTAAGTTCAAATAACTTTTCCTCACAGAAACTAGAAATGATCCTTTATTTGTAAATAATGGGCCTTCAAACACGCCGCCAAATCCTGCAGTAGAAAGATTAATATCGCTGAGTATTCTTTTCCTGTAACCTTCGCGGAAATTTATATCCAGAACAGACGATAACTTATCGCCGTACCTTGCAGAAAATCCGCCTGTGGAAAAATCCACGTTATTAATGAATTTAACATTTATCATTCCAATTGGTCCGCTGGATGAGCCCTGTGTAGGATAGTGGTTTATATTAGGTATTTCGATGCCGTCTATAATAGTAAGGTTTTCAGCAGGCGAGCCGCCGCGAACGATAAGGTCGTTCCGCTGGTCGTTACCCGGCGCAACGCCCGGCAATGTTTGCACCATACGCAGAATATCCTCCGCCGCTCCCGGCGCGCGTCTCACTTCTTCAAAATCCAGATTGAACGAACTTACGCTTACGTCGTTTGACTTCTGGAAGTATCTCGATTCAACATCAATCACATCTGTTGAGTAGCTAAGTGGATTCAAAGAAATATCAACGCTTGTCGGCCGGGAAGAAAGCACAACAATATCGGTTTTTGTCAGAGCTTCATATCCAAGACATGTGACTTTTATTTGATAATTGCCGTACACCATATTCCGAAATTCGAACTTCCCGTCTTCCGAAGAAGCGGTTTTCACACTTAGCTCAACAATTTCAACAATGGCCCCTGCAACTGGTTTTTGATTTTCCTTGTCTATGACATTTCCGGTGATAATGCCTTTATCCTGGGCAAATGAACTTAATGCAACTATCGAGAGTAAAATGATTATTATTAGCGGTCTCATTATATTTTTAAAAAGAATTAATATTTATTTTAATTTACTATTTTCATTGATTCAGCTGTTTCTTCCAATCCTTTTGAGTAAAGCGTTGTCTGAAAGCCGAATGTTTTTTCGAAGTCACTGCTATCAAACAGGTAGTCGCTGTCGTATTGATAAGTCATTTCCAGTACTTCTTTTATATCGTGATTGAATAGACCCAATAAACCGAGCGCCCATTTAGGAAGATTTCTGTATTTAGGTTTCGCATTATAAAGTTTTGCGGCCAGCTCTGCGAACTCTTTTCCGGTGAGGACATTTCTGTCTGTCGGCAAGTGCCATATCCTGTTAAATGCAGTTGGCGCATTACCCAGAATTGCAAACGCTTTTGCAGCATCGGGAGTATATGTATAAGAATGTTTGAATTTATCGCTGATCAAAAGCTGCCCGCTTTTGCCCCGGGCAAATTTTTTTAGCAATAACATATTTACAATGCTCAATGGCGCATCAGGACCATAGAAATCAGCGGACCTGGCAATAATTGCCTGCACAGCTCCTTTTGAAATCGATTCAAGGATCATTTCGTCCAGTATCTTACGCACTTTACCTTTTTCACTTATAGGATTCATAGGAGTATTTTCAGTCATCCATCCGTTTACTTTTCCAAGGGCGTAAACATTATCGAAGAATACTAATTTTGATTTGTTTTGTTTGCATGCGTCAATCACGTTTCTCATTATTATCGGCCAATCACGCTTCCATACTTTTATGTCATACTTTAGTCCTATAGTCAGGTAAACAACATCTGAACCTTCAACAGCCTTCATGGTTTGTTCAGCAGAAGTAATATCAGCTTTAACAAGCTGGTCAGACGCGTTTACTTTTTTTGGATCTCTGCTGACTAACCGGATATTTTCGGTGTAAGCCGGCAGCGCTTTTGCCAGCTCTTTTGCAATAACTCCGTTTGCTCCAAGTATCGTTTGCATATAATTAGTATTTTATTAATT
>Ga0265332_10001154_pt1 | contig 15296 bp, 8 predicted proteins | sample 41926metaG_FD_202084 | JGI IMG/M metagenome (GOLD analysis project Ga0265332, IMG submission 202084) | Rhizosphere microbial communities from Carex aquatilis grown in University of Washington, Seatle, WA, United States - 4-19-26 metaG | ecosystem: Host-associated > Plants > Roots > Rhizosphere >...
AGGATGCAGTCGTTGCCACGCGCCGCTGGTACCGCGGGCCCCCGTCACCATCAGCGACGCGACCTGGGCGGTGGAGGTGGACGCGTCCCCCCTGCCCGTGCTGGTGGACTTCTGGGCGCCCTGGTGCGGGCCCTGCCGGACCATGGCGCCGGTGCTGGATGCGCTGGCCGCCGAGACCACCGGGCGGCTGAAGATCGCCAAGCTGAACGTGGACGAGAACCCCGCCGCTGCTGCCCGCTTCGCCGTTCAGGCCGTCCCGACCCTGGTGCTCCTCGACCGGGGACAGAAGCGCGACGAGATCCGGGGAGCCATGCCCCAAGCCGCCCTCCGCGCCCGCCTGGATCGCCTCCTGCGGAGCTGAACCGAGCTCAATCCAGCTCGACCAAGGTCAGCCACCGCCCGCGCCGGCCCTGCCTCCGGCGCCGCCCCCCAGGCCTCCGGCGCCGCCCGCGCCAGCGACTCCGCCGGCGCCAGCAGCGCCCCCCGCACCCGCAGCACCCCCGGCTCCGGACGCGCCGGCCGTTCCTGTTCCAGCCGCGCCCCCGGCTTCGCCCCCTCCTCCCGCTTCTCCACCTTGGCCTCCCGTATCTCCGCCTTGGCCGCCGGCCGCCCCCCCCACCGGTGACGGGTGATACAGATCATCGGGTACTTTCGATCGGTCCACGGTCACGAGGTTCGAGCAGGCACCGAGCCCGAGGGTCACCATGGAAGCCGTCAACAGAACGTGTCTCACATTCATGGTCTCGTCACCGTGGTTGCGGCCGCCTCGAAGGTTACCGGGAGCCTCTGGTTGGCTGGTGGCATCGGTCGTTGCGCGATCGCCTCAGTCGTATCGTGATCGGGTGGGCGCATCAGAACCGCATGGTGACGACGCCACCACCCGAGGTGCTTCCAATCAGCGGCGCGAAGCGGAAGCGCCCGACGTTCGAGCCGACCCCGCCGGTGGCGGCAGCGACCTTGGGCTCCGCGGAAGATCCCGCGTCGCTGAAGTAGAACACGGTTCCGGTCGCCACCAGGACCAGGCCGAGGCCAAAGCCGACGTCGGAGATCACGGCGCGGTCGTGGACCTTGTCCGCCAGACCGTAGGTGGGCTTGCTGTCGAAGTCATTCTTGGCGGAGATGGCGGCGATCCCGAAGGCCGCCCCCACCGCCAGGCTGGCCCCGCCCACCGCCCACATCAGGATGGCCGGCAGGTGCGAGGGCGCCGAGGCCCCCGCCCCCATCTCGGGAGCACCCATGGGCACTGGAGGCGGCATGGCGGCCGGCGCCTGCTCCCAGGGAGGTGGCACAGGCTCCGAAGGGACGGCCTCGGGCGCGGGCACGACCACCCCTGGAGGAGGAGGAGTCGCCGGGGCGGCCGGCGTCGGGGGTTGTGGCACCCCCTCGCCCGCCGGGGCCTGGGCGACGGCAACGGCTCCCCCGCCAAGGGTGACCGACGCCGACAGGACGAGCACGGTGACCATGCGCCCGAGCCCTACCGGCCTCCTCCGGGAGCGGGCGAAGGTCCCGAAGCCCCCGAAGGTCGCTGCTTCCACCATGCTGGTCTCTTCTCCTTGTGATGTCATGTCGGGTCAGTTCAGCGCGGGGACGGTTTCGCCATCGAGGACACAGTACGCGCTGTCCGGGTCGCAGATGTACTTGGTGTTGGGGCTGATCCCGGACCCCGTGTATCGCATGAGGGCGGGGTTCGCCAGGGGATCGCAGGCCGTCACGTCGAGCATCGGTGTCCCATCGGGATTGCTCAGCGGATCGCCGTTGTCGTCGAGCGCCGCGCACGGCACGGCGGGCGCCATGGAGACCGTGCGGTAGTTGATGGTGCAGGTGTCCCCGCCCGGGGTCTTGCGCGTATCGACCAGATCGGCCTGGACCTGGGTCCCGAATGACGCCGCCGTCAAGTAGACCAGCACGTTCGACCACTCGAGCTTCACGTCGACCGCTGGCTGACCCGTGAACTTGTCGGCCTCCACCGGAGGAAGCTCCGCGAGGACGACATGGGTGGACGTGAGCGTCGGCACGGGACACAGGTCCGAGGCGTTGGGTTCGGTCACGCTGTAGGCCCCGAGCGAGAACCGGGTTCCATCGGCGGCGGTGTTCTCGACACCGTAGCCATCGGCCGTGAAGACCAGGTTTCCGATCTCGGTGGTCTGGATGGCGAGCGATCCCTTGGCGTAGTCGGGCTGACCCTTCGAGTCCTTGGGATAATAGGACGTGAATCCGACCTCGGGATCGACGTTGAAGGCGGCGGGCCCGAAGCCGGTGCAGGCGCCCGGGACGCTCTCGGTCCGCGCCTTCTCGACCAGCTTCATGGCGTACGACGAGGTGGAGGTGAGGCAGTTGGTCTTGGGCTGGTCTCCGCACCCGGCGAAGCAGGCCGCCACGACGAGGCCCAGAGCAGACACCGTCGCCAGGCTGGAAGCCAGGGTTGCGGCCCATCGGCGCGCTGTGCGCGGGTCCCGTGAGGATCTGCCATTCTCGGACAAGCGGGTCTTCTCCTCGGTATTGAGCATGGTCGCCATCAGAAGGTGCTCTTCACGCCGAAGCGGATGGTGATGGGGTCCTGGTACTCGAGGGGCGCCCCGAATTTCCGTGACACGTCGGTGGCGTCGAAGGGCCGCGGGTCGCCGTCCGAAGCCTGAATCTTGGCCGGGTCGATGACCTTTCGGTCGCCGTTCAGGAAGGGGCTCTGCGCATCGGCTCCCTGGATGGGCTCCACCGGACGGAGGGTGTAGGTCTCTCCGCGGCGGGTGACGGCCTGGAAATCGAACAGGTTGAAGACGTCGAAGGTCACGGCGAGGGTCTGGTTCTTGGTCTGGAGGAAGGCATAGCCGAGGTGCAGATCGAAGTTGTGAACCCAGGGCATGCGGTCGCCAGAGCCGCGCGGCAAGAGGAACACCTCGTCGGGCCCGTAGGTCACGTGGGCCCCGAGGTAGTTGGTCGGCGCCCCCGAGCGTCCCCGATAGCTGGCACCGACGTTGAGGTGATGCTGAGGCGCGAGCTCGACGTCGCGGGCGAGGTAGACCTTGATCTCGTGGAGGTGATCGCCGTTCAGCGGTCCGGTTCGGTTGATCGTGAGCGACCGCAGGTCGAAGTCGGAGTTCGTCCCGGGGTCGAGCTGGTTGGTCTGCGAGCGGAAGAAGCCCTCCCAGTTGCCCCGCAGGTAGGAGAGGGTATAGCTGGCCTGCATCAACCATTCGTCGGAGAAGGTCTTGGTGAAGCTCAGGATGCCGGCGTCATAGTTGCGGGTGGCCGTCGGAAAGTCGCGGGCGATGCCGTAGCCTGGGTTGCCGAGGAAGTACGTGCCACCCTCGTCCCGGCTCATGTCCTCGATGACCCGGTTCATCCAGCGCTTGATGTAGGTGAGCGCGAGCCGGCCGTTCGGAATGATCTCGTACTCCACCCCGGTCGAGAACTCCGAGCTCGACTGCGGCTTGAGGTTGGGATCGATCGCCAGCTTTCCGGTGGACAGATAGATCCACTTCTGGTCGGGGCTCGATGGCCCACCGAGCGTGATCAGGTTGTTGATGTCGTCGCAGGTTTGCGGGTACCCCGCCGCGCCGGGCGTGCAGTTCGCGATCGGTCGCCGCGAGCGAATCTCGGGCTCCCCCGAGGCGGCGCGGTCCATGATGTTGAGGGGCAAGGTCTGGTAGTAGATGGCGAAGTTCGCGAAGATCTTGGAGCGACCCCTCTGGGTCGGGTCGAAGATGGCCCCGATGCGGGGTGACACCTGGTTCGGCAAGACGAGGCCAGTGCCCTGATCGGCGTACAAGGTCTGGGTGTCGTAGCGCAGCCCGGCGTTGAGGGTGATCTTGTCGAGGATCGACCAGCTGTCCTGCAGGAACGCCCCGAAGCTGACCGACTTGACGTCGTACTTGAGGACGTCGACGGTGTAGGGGGTGTCCGGTGACGACAGGCCCCCGTAGCGCCGGAAGTCGTTGACGGAGGTCCCGGCCGCCCGCTCGTTGTAGTACACCCCACCGGGATAGCCGCGGGCGGATGAGTACCCCATGTACTCGAACTCGGCGCCGGCCTTGATGACGTGGTGGCCGAGCCCCTGGGTCACGAAGGTCAGGAGCTCGCGCGCCTGGTAGCGGTTGTACTTGCGGTCCTGGAGGATCTGTGGCCCGCCCATCACGTACTGGGCGGCCGGGCACCGCGCATCGCCGCCAGCGACCGGGTTGTTGCAGATGGACGGGTCAGGGAGGTTCTCGAAGTCGGTGATGTTGTGGGGTGCGGGGTTGGTCTTCTCGTAGATGAACTGGGGTGTCCCCGAGAGCCCGCCCCCACCGAGGGAGCTGCCGTCGGCGGCCAGATCGGCGGTCCGCTCGTTGTGCCAGCCGAGGATGGTGTCGAAGGTCAGCCGCTTGTTGAGCGCGGAGTGTGTCCACTTGAGGGACGTGTCGTATCCATCGAAGATCTGCTTCCAGGCGGTCGCGCCATAGGGCCCGATGATGGTCCCAGTGCCGGGGTTACCCCAGATCTCCGGCAGACCTGTCTCGTAGTCCACAGAGTAGTTTCCATCGCCGCCACCGCGGCTCGGAGTCCCGCGGTGCGTGAGCTCCAGGCGATCATCGGCGGTCGGGCTGTAGGTCAGCTTGGCCAGGTACTGGAAGGCCGTCAGGTCCGCCAGCGCGTTCCGCCGGGTGCCCGCGATGGGCTGTGACTCGATGAGACCGTCGCTGTTGTAGAGATACTTCCCGTCGGTTCCCGTCTGCAGGACGTTCAGGTCTCGGGTCAAGGTGAAGTTCTGTCGCGCCAGATCCGCGCCGAGGTAGAACCAGAGCTTGTCCTTGACGACAGGGCCTCCGAGATCGAACCCCATGTCCCGCACGCTGTCGAGCCGGTTGGTGGTGCTGATCGAGTCCTGCGCGAGCGGAAACTTCGGGGTCTTCTGCCAGGGGGTGTAGTTCCCGAAGAACGACCCGTGAAACTCGTTGGACCCGCTCTTGGTGACGACGTCGAGCACGCCGCCGCCTCCCCGGCCATACTCCGGCAGGTACCCGCCCGTGACGATGCTGACCTCCTTGATGAAGTCGATGCTGAGGGGGGTGCCGTTGTAGCCAAACCCCGGATCTCCCACCGAGATTCCGTCGATCATGTACTGGTTCTCGGGGGAGGTCGTGCCGGCGATCGAGGCGCCGAAGTGGTCGTTGCGGGTGGTGGGGGCGATGTCCGCCAGCTGCTCGAAGGAGCGCGAGACCCCGCCCTTTCCGGAGGGAGGCGCCACGGGCAAGCGGCTGGTGAACTCGTCGGTGATGGTCAGCCCGGAGCGCGCCGAGCCGACGTCCACCACCGGAGCCTTCGCCACCACGGTGACCTCTTCGGCCTTCAGGGTTTCCGGCAGGAGCTCCTGGTCCACCCGCAAGGTCACGGTGGCGAGCAGGTCGATCCCACCGCGGGTGCTGGGCCGGTACGTATCGCCCTCGTAACGAAGTACATACTTGCCTGGAGGGAGGTTGGGCAGGCGGAAGGAGCCCGAGGAGTCTGTCACCACCACCTGCTCACCCTGCAGAGCGGGGGAGGTGGCGGTGACGACGACGTCGACCAATGGCTTCTTGGTCGCCGCGTCCACCACCTTCCCGATCAGGGTACCAGCTCCGATCTGCGCCGAGGCGAGCCTCCCTGATCCGATCAGCAAGACCAGGGCGATGAGGCTGGTCCAGCACCTCGGCATCACCCCGTACATCGACAAGCGCTGGCGCCCACGGATCGCGAGAAACCCGTGATTCATGGGCGTTCCCTCGACAGGCGGCGCGACAAACGGCGTCGGTGCATTCGCGTTGTTCGTTTCGGACAATTTGCTCCGCAACAGGTTTGGGGTGGACTCCGCGCCTCCGCCCTCTTGCCGCCCTGCCTGGGTGCCACGGCCTCGAGCATCGGGCCTGGTCCTGGGGCGGGCCGCTGGCAACTCCGGAGAGCGGCGAAGTGCTTTCTGTGAATCTCTATTTGAGCAATATAGGGTCAGGTCGTGTTTCGTGTAGGTAAGTTCGTGAACGATTCTTGAAGACATCTCCATTTCGAGTGTCTCGCGTTGATGGCACCTCGCCAATGCAGGGGTTTCATGGGACATTGATATCGAGCCTCGATATCGAGCCTCGCGACTCTCTCTCTCACCTACCATCGCATCGAATCTCTTCACTCCTTCGCTACCCCGCCAACCCGCCAAGACGATGTTCGAATCCATTCTCACCACTCCCTCGGCGCCCCGGAGCAACCTGGCGGGGCTCGGCCTGTCCGCGCTGGTGGCCGCGATCCTCGGCACCGGCGCGATGATCCTCGTGAAGGGCGCCAACCGCGAAGACCCCAAGGACGTCGACGTCATGCTGGTGACCGCGCGGGCGGTCCCTCCGCCTCCACCTCCCCCACCACCTCCGGCGGGAGGACAGACGGCGAGCCGTCCGGTCGAACACAAGATCATTCCGCGCAAGCGCGACGTGGTGGTCGAGCCAAGGGTCGAGCCTGAGCATCCGCCGACCGAGTCACCTCCCAGCCCCGAGCCCGGCGGGGTCGCCGGCGGAGTCGTGGGAGGTGTGGAGGGCGGGGTGGTCGGAGGCGTCGTGGGAGGCGTGGTCGGAGGCGTCGTGGGAGGCACCGTGGGAGGAACGGGCAACAGCGCGATCCCCTTCGGCGAAGGCATGACCCGGCCTCAGCTCATCGCCGGCGGTCCGCCGGAATACACGGCGGAGGCCCGGGCCGCCCGGGTCGAAGGCAAGGTCATCGTTCGCTGCACCATCACGGTCACCGGGGAGATGCACGACTGCAAGATCATCAAGGGCGTCCCCATCCTGAACGAGATCGTGCTCGCCACCCTGCGCGCGAACCGTTACACCCCGGTGATGTTCCAGGGTCGGCCTCAGGCCGTGCAGTATCTCTTACCCTTCAACTTCAAATTGCCCTGAACCGCAACGGAGGACATCGCGCATGCATCCTGCTCGGACACAGTCGGTCGTCGTCATCGTCGTGATGGGAGGTCGAGGATGAAGTTCTCGCTCGTCGAGCTCTGGGCGACGGTCGGCGGATTTGCCAAGGCCATCGTCATCGCCATGCTGCTCATGGCGCTCGCCTCCCTGTTCGTGACCTGCGAGCGGCTGGTGGTGTTCGTGCGGTCACGGCGCGCCTCCCGCCGCTACGCCGCCCGGATGGCCAAGACCTTCGAGAGCGGCCAGGTGCGCAGCGGCGCTCAGGTCGGCCTCGAGGGAAACGTCGGGCACCTCGGCCGGGTGATCGAGGCCGGCATCAAGGCCTTCGAGACCAGCCCGTCGACCGACGAGCAGTTCACGGTCGACACCGTGGCCCGGGCGCTCGAGCGCCAGGCCCAGCGCGAGATCGAGCAGCTCCGCCGCGGTCAGGGCGTGCTCGGGACGGTCTCTTCGACCGCGCCCTTCGTGGGATTGCTGGGGACGGTGATCGGGATCGTCACGGCGTTTCAACAGATGGCCGCGACCGGGGCCGGGGGCCTCGCGACCGTCTCGGCGGGGATCGCCGAGGCCCTGGTGACCACGGCCATCGGGCTGCTGGTCGCCATCCCGGCGGTCTTCGCCTTCAATTTTCTGCAGGGCTGGGTGGATGCGCGCGCCGTGGACATCGCCGAATCCTCGAACGAGTTCCTGGACTTCGTGGCCCGTCGCCTGCGCAGCCGCGGGACCGCCGGGTCCAAGGCCTGATGGCTCGGGGTCGCTGAAGGATGGCGTTCGACGGCGGGGGATCGCGGGGGATCAAGAACGACATCAACGTCACGCCCCTGGTGGACGTGGTGCTGGTCTTGCTCATCATCTTCATGGTGGTGACGCCCCTGCTCCAGCGGGGCAAGGACGTGCACCTGCCACGGGCCCGCACCACCGATGCGTCCAAGATGCCCGATGCGCTGGTCATCTCCATCCCGGCCGACCAGAGCATCTGGGTCGAGACGACCCGCGTCGAGCCGGCCGGGCTGCGCGCGCGGCTGGTCGGGGCCCTGGCCAAGCAACCGGACCGCAAGATCCTGATCAAGGGAGACGAGTCCCTCAAGGTCCGCGACGTCCGGGCGGTCATGGCCGATGCGAAGTCGGCGGGCGCGCGCGGGGTCTCGCTGGCGGTGGAGCTGGTCAAACCATGAGCCTCAGCCACCCGCTGGCTCGGAAGCCGGTGCTGGTCCGCCCGGCCAGTGGGCCCAAGACGGCGATCAACGTGACCCCGCTCGTCGACGTGGTGCTGGTCCTGCTGATCATCTTCATGGTGGTCATGCCGCTCGCCGAGAAGGACTTCGACGTGCGCATTCCGGCCAACGAGCAGGTGCAGTCGCCCGACGAGATCCCTCCGGACCAGATCGTCGTGCGGATCGAGGCGTCGGGCCAGCTGGTGGTGAACGGGCAGCCCGTCGCAGACGGCGAGTACATCGGGTCCTTGAAGGACAGGCTCGGTCGCCGGGCGGCCACCGACCGGGTGGTGTTCATGACGCCGGAAGACGAAGCCCCCTACCGAAAGCTGGTCCAGGCCCTGGAGGGCGCCCGCAGCGCGGGGGCGTCGTCCCTCGGAATGCTGGCCGAGCCGGTGGCGGCCGCGGCTGCGACCTCGTCGGCCCCGAGCGCCGCGCCGCCGCGCTCCAGCGGCGGCCGGTAGGCTCTGGCCCTCGCTCCGCTCGACGTCCCGGCCCCGCGGAGGGTCGCGAATTTTCGTTGGCGGGCGGTGGAAATCAGAGGAAACGCGACAGCCTCGCCCGGCTTCTGTCGTCCTTTCGCCCGGCCCAACGCAGGCGGCGGGGCCAAGAACGCGGCGATCGCGCGGAGGTGGGCCAGATCCGTCGCCTGGCGTACATGTTGCTAGCTCGCTTCTTCGGGCCGCAAGACGTCGCCCCCAAGGATCGAGCGAGCTCCGCCGTCCCCGCGAGGGTGCGTCGAGCACCTGCGCGACGATCCACCGACGCCGGCCCCGCACAACATCCACCACCGAGGAGCCGCGATGCATTCTCACCGTCCCTTCAGGTCTCCCGAAGCTCGGTCCCCCGCTGTCCCCGCGGGTCGCGCACCGTCGGTCGTGGGCACCACTCTCGGCCTGTGGCCGCGGACGGTGACCGGTCGGCCCCAGCGACGGTGGGCCTGGGCGGGCGTCCTGGCGCTCGGGTGGGCCGGGCTCGCCTGCGACTCGGGGGGAAATGGGGCGGGGCGAGTCGCTGGCACCGGCGGGGGCCCGGGTCAGATCTCCGGGCCGGCGCTCGGCAGGCCCGATCGCGCCATCGGCACGTTGCTCGGCGTCGACGAGGCGGGGCTGGTCGGCACGGTGACGGGCGGCCAGATGCTCCTGCAGATCCCGGTCAAGAACCCCAGCCTGTTCATCACCAGGGGAGAGCTGGTCGCCACCATCACCAGCGTCGACGGCCAGCAGAGCTTCGCCAGTCAGCGCGTGCCGTATGCGGTCGGTGGCGGACAGTCGATGGTGGTGTCCACCACCCTGGCGATCCCGGCCGGGGTGGCGGCGCAGCCGGACTGGAGCGCATTCAACCTGGTCATCGAGGGCAGCTCGCAAAGCCTGCGGGTCGTGCGCAGCCTCTTACTGGTGGCCGGAGCTTATGACGTCGAGCTCGAGGGCCCGGCCAGCGTCAGCACCAGCCGCCAAGCCAGCTACCGGGTGCGGGCCTCGAGCCCGACCACCCACGCCCCGCTGGTGGGCGTACCGGTGGGGCTCGTCATCCGCAACGGCGCCACCGTGGTCTCGACCTACCAGGGAACGACCGGGGACAAGGGCGACGCCATCTTCGACGTGGGGCTCGACACCGTGGGGGACGTCACGGTCGAGGCGACCTGCAACACCCAGGGGACCACGACCACCATCTCGGACGGGGCCAAGGTCCAGGCCCCTGGCAACAAGGTTCTCCTCACGACCGACAAGCCCATCTACCAGCCGGGGCAGATCATCCACCTGCGCGCGCTGGCGCTCGATCAGGCCACGCAAGCTCCGGTGACGGCCCAGCCGGTGGTGTTCGAGATCCAGGACGGCAAGGGCAACAAGATCTACAAGCGCTCCCTCACCAGCGACGGCTACGGGCTGGCGTCGGCGGACTTCCAGCTCGGGCAGGTGGTCAACCTCGGGACCTTCCAGGCCAGCGTGCAGGTCGGGGCCGGCGGCCAGAAGGCCACCAAGTCGGTCACCGTGTCGCGCTACGCCTTGCCCAAGTTCAAGCTGGACCTGGCGGCGGACAAGCCCTGGTACACCCCGGGGCAGACCGTCGCCGGCACCATCGACGCGCACTACTTCTTCGGCAAGCCGGCGGCTGCCGCGGATGTGACGATCGAGGCATCCACGCTCGACGTCGGACAGACCGTGTTCGCGAAGGTGATTGGAAAGACCGATGCCGCGGGGCACTACGCGTACACCGTGGCGTTGCCGTCGGGGCTGGTGGGCCTTCCTATCCAGCAGGGAAGTGGCGTCGTCAACCTGCACGTCCAGGTCACCGACAGCGCCGGGCAGGTGGTGACCGGCGACGAGGTCGTGACCGTGGCGGCGCGCGGCCTGCGCCTGGCGCTGGTGCCCGAGAGCACCGTGCTGGTACCGGCCCTCGCCAATCGCCTGAACCTGTTCGTGACCGATCCGCTCGGCAACCCGGTGACCGGGGCCGCGGTGGACGTGGCGGCGGACGGCGGGGTGGTGGCGTTCACCGGCACGACCGACGCCTTCGGCCAGGCCAGCTTCGACTGGACGCCGGCCGCGCCGAGCGGAGGGGCCGCCAATGTGGGAGCCGGCGCCGGCCAGAGCCTGATGGTGCACGCGGTGACCAAGGATGGCCTGTCCGTGAGCGAGCCGTTCATGCTGGATCTCCAGGCCGGCGGCTCACACGTCCTCGTCCGCACCGATGCGGCGGTCTATGGCCTCGGGGATACCGTCAGCGTCGACATCTCCACCTCGGCCGATCAGTCGTTCGTGTACGTCGACTGGCTGAACAACGGGCAAGACGTGGACATGCAGACCCTGGATGTGAAGAACGGCGTCGCGCACTTCACCAAGACCGTCGACACCGGACTCGTCGGCAGCAACCGCGTCGATGCCTACGTCGTGGATCCGGGGGGCAACATCGTGCGGACCGGGCGCACGGTGTTCGTGCGCGACCGCGGCGCGCTGTCCGTCGACCTCGCCACCGATCAGCCGCAGTATGCCCCGGGAGCACCGGCCACGCTGACCCTCTCGGTCACGGACGAGACGGGAGCGCCCACGGTCGCGGCCCTCGGGGTGCAGGTGGTCGATCAGGCCGTGTTCGCGCTGGTGGACGCGCGACCGGGCTTGCTGCAGACATACTTTCAGCTGGACGCGGCCTTCGCCCAGCCGAGCTACGAGATCCGTCCGCCGGTGGTGGACGTCTCGCAGCTCTTGTTTCACGACACCACGCAGACGGACCCGACCGGGGCGGCGGCGGCGCAGGTCCGGGCGGCGGCGACCTTCGCGGCCCTCGGGACGAGCCCGCTGTCCGGCATCCACAAGAGCAGCTGGCAGGACCTGACCCCGGCGGTCGTCCAGAAGCTGCTGCCGTTCTACCAGGCGGCCAAGCTCGCGCTCGCCCCGGCCGTCATGAAGGCCGCCAACGATGCGATCGCGGCCCTGGGGACCAAGGGGTGCACGCCGCAGGCCTACTACTGCAGCACCTTGCAGAAGACCTTCATGCAGGCACTGCAGGACGAGGCCGCGTCACGCCTGGTCGCCTACGACTTCTGGGGCAACGCCTACGTGGCGGGCGAGTCGAGCGGGTACAACGATCTGCTGCGCTTGACGACGGCTGGCCCAGACGAGAAGCCGGGGACGGGCGACGACGGCAGCCTGGTGTTCCTCATCTCGGACGTCAAGCTGTCGGTCGACCTCACGAACGCGCGGGGTGGGTTTGCTGCAGGCGGCGGCGTGATCCCAGTCGGCGCAGCTGGGGCGGTCAACGCCGGGGCGGGACCTGTCGCGGGGACCGGCGGGGCCTCCGCCGCGGCACCCATGACCCCCACGGGGGCCAGCACCGGTGGAAGCACGGCGGGTACCGCCGACAGCAGCGCGCCGCGCGTGCGGCAGGACTTCCCCGAGACGCTGTACGTGAACCCGGAGCTGATCACCGGCCCCGACGGCAAGGCGACCGTGACCCTCGACATGGCGGACAGCATCACCGAGTGGCGCGTCTCGACCCTGGCCCACACGCAGGCCGGCAAGCTCGGCGGCGGGGTCGGCGGGGTGCGCGTGTTCCAGGACTTCTTCGTCGACGTCGACTTCCCGGCCACGCTCACGCGCGGCGATCAGGTGGAGTTTCCGATCGCGATCTACAACTACCTCACGACCGCGCAGACCGTGCACATCGCGCTCGCGCCCGGGACCTGGTACACGGCGCTCGGCGCGACGACCGCGGACGTGGCGCTGGCCGCGGGTCAGGTCACCGGGATCCGCTTCCCGGTGCGGGTCGACGGCGTCGGACGCCAGACCCTGACGGTGCAGGCCACCGGCGGCACCCACGCCGATGCCGTCGCCCGCTCGGTGCTGGTCCTGCCCGACGGCATGGGCGTCCCCCTGGCGCAGTCGGGCTCGCTGGGGGCGGGCGCCGTCACGCGCACGGTGGTCTTTCCGGCCAACGCCATCGCGGGGTCCGAGCAGCTGTATCTCAACGTCTTCCCGGCGTACCTGTCGCAGGTGGTGCAGGGCATGGACAGCATGCTGCAGGTGCCGAACGGGTGCTTCGAGCAGACCACCTCGACGGCGTGGCCCAACGTCCTCGTGACCGACTACCTCAAGCAGACGGGCCAGCTCAAGCCCGACATCCAGCTCAAGGCCGAGTCGCTGATGTCCGCCGGCTACCAGCGGCTGTTGACGTTCGAGCACGCGGGCGGTGGCTTCTCGTGGTTCGGCGAGCAGGATCCCAAGCCGTTCCTGTCGGTCACGGCGTTCGGGCTGATGGAGTTCAGCGACATGGCCAAGGTGCAGACGGTCGACCCGGCGATGCTGGCGCGCACGACCGCGTGGCTGGTCGGCCAGCAGGGGAACGACGGCTCGTGGGCGGGCGACCAGTCCGAGTTCTTCACCTTCCAGACCAGCATCGTTCGCAACACCGCCTTCGTGGTGTGGGCGCTGGCCGCGTCGGGGTACCAGGGGCCGGAGCTCGCGCGTGGGCTCGCCTTCGTGAAGCAGAACCTTGGTGGGAGCGGCAGCGGCAGTGGGACCACCGGGCAGGCCACGGATGCGTACACGCTCGGCATCGTGGCCAACGCCTTTCTGAACGGGGCTCCGAGCGATCCGTTCACGGGGCAGGTGGTGGCCCAGCTGGCGGCCCTGGCCCACACGGGCAGCACGGCCGCGGTGCCGGTCGGCCCCGCGACCGGAACGGGCGGCGCCGGTGCGGGCGTCGGCGGCATGGGCGGCGCGACGAACAATGGAGCGACCACGGACGTCGTGTCGTGGGATACCGCCGGAACCCAGACCAACTTCTACAGCCAGGGCAACGACGGCGCGGTGGCGACCACGGCTCTGGCGGTGCAAGCGCTGCTGACCGCCGGGGGCTACAAGGATCTGGTGGACAAGGGCATCGCCTTCCTGACGGGTTCCCGGGATGCGTACGGAAACTTCGGCAGCACCCAGGCGACCATCTGGACCCTGCGGGCGCTGCTGCTCGCCGCCAAGACGGGCACCGAAGCGGCTGTCGGCAGCTTCGGCGTCGACGTCGACGGCACGACGTTCTCGCAGCTCATGCTGACGGCCGACCAGTCCGACGTCATGACCACCGTCGATCTCGCGTCGCTGGCCACGGTCGGCTCACACAGCATCGGTCTGCGGTTCGCCGGGACCGGCAAGGTCAGCTACAACCTGGTCGCCCAGCACAACATCCCGTGGACGGCCATGCCCGCGCCGTCCCCCACGGGCCCGCTCAGCGTGTCGGTGAGCTACGACAAGACCAGCATCACCCTCGACCAGACCGTCGCCGAGACGGTCACCCTGCGCAACAACACCAAAAAGACCGAGAACATGATCCTGGTGACGGTCGGCATCCCCCCCGGCTTTCAGGTCGTGACCGACGATCTCGACGCGTACAAGGCCCAGCAGGTCCTTTCCACCTATGAGCTCACGGCCAGGCAGCTCATCCTCTACGTCTCGACCCTGGCCCCCTCGGCGACCCAGAAGTTCCTCTACCACCTGCAGGCCACCATGCCCGTCAAGGCCTCCGACGGCGGCACCGTGGCCGCCCTCTACTACCAACCCGACCAGAAGACCTCCGCCCCGGCGGTGACCTTGCAAGCGATGGCAGCCGCGGGGCAGTGAGGCGTCGGGCTGAGGGGGCCGGCCGTCCGGGGCCGGCTCATCAGGTTGTCGCCCGTAAACACATTCGGGGACGCCGGGGAACCATCCAATATCCCCTGAGCCGGGCTAAGGAAGCGCAACCTGACCGCGTGCTCGAGCTTGGCCTGGCGGGCTTCGTAGGTCACCAGGCGGCGACAGCCAACCTCTACTGGCAGAGAAAGGTGGATTCCTTCGGCTCCAGCAAGGGCTGTGGCACCACCTTCCCAGGTCACGGACAGGCGGGATGCAAGCGGCTCTACGACGACGGCCAGCAGGCTCGCCAGCGAGCCTTCGTGGGTTACGGCGGAACCGGGGCCCCGGCGGCAACGGCAATCGTTCTGTACGGGACCGATTCCGGCAAAGCCGGATCGAGCGCCGAGCAAGCAAGAGCCTCAATTGCATCTTGTGTCTGGTTTCGCGCCCATTCGGCCGAGAATCGGCGGCCCGTCTAGCAGGCACTTCGAGGTCGTTCGCCACACCCCAAATCGATGCCTCACGCAATCCCAACGGGCCCGGACGAGAGTTCGCACCACCGAGATTCGGTTGAAGATCTTCACGCGTCGGTACAGTTCGCGTGATAAGAGTGCCTTCATCTTGGTCGGGGGAGAGTCATCGCGGGTATTGCGTATTGTCCTTGCGACCTGGACGATCTTAGCCATCGCCGGTCAGGTCCGTGCGGCGTCCGACCCGGACGATCTGGTTCGCGAAGGTGTGGAGCGTCGCCGTCATGGCGACGATGCGGACGCGCTCCGCCTCTTCGAGGAGGCGTATGACAAGGGGCACAGCCCACGGGCCCTCGCCCAGATGGCCCTGGCTGAACAGGCGCTCGGTAGATGGTTGGCAGCGTCGGAGCACATCCGGCAGGCTCTTGGCATCGAGCGGGACCCGTGGATCATCAAGAATCGGTCCGTCTTGAAGGAATCCGCGGCGCGCGTGGCGGAGCACGTCGGACAGATCGACATCCTGGGCGGCACGCCCGGCGCCGAAGTTCGCCTCGACGGTGTCGCGCGGGGGATTCTGCCGCTGCGGCAACCACT
>Ga0265332_10001158_pt1 | contig 15276 bp, 10 predicted proteins | sample 41926metaG_FD_202084 | JGI IMG/M metagenome (GOLD analysis project Ga0265332, IMG submission 202084) | Rhizosphere microbial communities from Carex aquatilis grown in University of Washington, Seatle, WA, United States - 4-19-26 metaG | ecosystem: Host-associated > Plants > Roots > Rhizosphere...
GGCAACAAGGTCGCGTCGGTACCGGTCAAGCTGGGGCCGGTGGATGGCGACAAGGCCGTCGTCGAGGATGGCCTCGCTGCCGGTGATCGGGTCGTCGTGGACGGCCTCGACAAGCTGAAGGACGGGGCCCAGATCGAGGCCATCGACCCGAAGGCCGTGGACGCGCCTGGGCGGGAGAGGAAGCGCGGCGGTAACGGCGGCGGTCGTCCGGGGTATTAACGCATGAATCCGTCCCGTCCGTTCATCCTGCGGCCGGTGGCGACCTCCCTGCTGATGGTCGCCATCCTGCTGGTGGGCCTCGTCGCCTACCGCCTGCTGCCCATCTCGGCGCTGCCCGAGGTGGATTACCCGACCATTCAGGTCAAGACCCTCTATCCCGGCGCCAGCCCGGACGTGATGACTTCGGCCATCACCGCGCCGCTGGAGCGCCAGTTCGGCCAGATGCCGGGGCTCGATGAGATGTCGTCCACCAGCTCTGGTGGGGCCTCGGTGATCACGCTGCGCTTCAGCCTGGCGCTGAGCCTGGACGTGGCCGAGCAGCAGGTGCAGGCGGCCATCAACGCCGCGTCCAACCTGCTGCCCACCGACCTGCCGGCGCCGCCCACCTACAGCAAGGTGAACCCCGCCGACGCGCCGATCCTGAGCCTGGCGGTGAGCTCGAAGAGCCTGCCGATCACGCGCATCCACGACCTGGTGGAAAGTCGCCTGGCGATGAAGATCTCCCAGGTGCCGGGGGTCGGCCTCGTCAGCATCGCCGGCGGACGCCGCCCGGCGGTGCGGGTGCAGGTCAACCCGACCGCCGCCGCGGCCTACGGGCTGGGGCTGGAGGACATCCGTACCGCCATCGCCAACGCCAACGTGACCCAGGCCAAGGGCAGCTTCGACGGCCCGCAGCGGGCCTCCACCATCGATGCCAACGATCAGCTGCGTTCCGCCGACGAATACCGTGGCCTGATCGTCGCCTACAAGAACGGCAACCCGGTGCGCCTGTCCGACATCGCCAACCTGGCCGACGATGCGGAGAACCTGCGCCTGGCCGCTTGGGCCGATGAACAGGCGGCGGTGATCATCAATGTGCAGCGCCAGCCGGGCGCCAACGTGATCGAGGTGGCGGACCGGGTCACCGCGCTGCTGCCGCAGATGACAGCCAGCCTGCCGGCGTCGCTTGATGTGCGCGTGCTGTCCGACCGCACCACCACCATCCGCGCCTCGGTGCACGATGTGCAGATCGAACTGATGATGGCCGTGGCTCTGGTGGTGATGGTCATCTTCATGTTCCTGCGCAGCGTACCGGCGACCATCATCCCCAGCGTGGCGGTGCCGCTGTCGCTGGTCGGCACCTTCGGGGTGATGTACCTGGCGGGCTTCAGCCTCAACAACCTCACGTTGATGGCGCTGACCATCTCCACCGGCTTCGTCGTGGACGACGCCATCGTGATGATCGAGAACATCGCCCGCTACGTGGAGGAGGGCGAATCTCCGATGCAGGCCGCGCTGAAGGGCGCCAAGCAGATCGGCTTCACGATCATCTCGTTGACCTTCTCGCTGATCGCCGTGCTGATTCCGTTGCTGTTCATGGGCGATGTGGTGGGGCGGTTGTTCCGCGAGTTCGCGATCACGCTGGCGATCGCCATCCTGATCTCCGCCTTCGTGTCCCTGACCCTCACACCGATGATGTGCGCGCGCCTCCTCAAGCACGTGCCGGAGGCCGAGCAGGGGCGCTTCTATAAGGTGATGGGCAATTTCTTCGACCGCGTCATCGCCCGCTACGGCGTGATGCTGCAGTGGGTGCTCGATCGCCAGGGGCTGACTCTGGTGGTGGCCGTCGGCACGCTGGCGCTGACCGCGTTGCTGTACGTCTTCGTTCCCAAGGGCTTCTTCCCGGTGCAGGATACCGGTGCGATCCAGGGCATCACCGAGGCTGCCCAGTCGATCTCCTTCGATGCCATGTCGCAGCGTCAGCAGGCGTTGGCCGAGGTGGTGCTGAAGGACCCGGCGGTGGCCAGCCTGTCGTCCTTCATCGGCGTGGACGGCTCCAATGCGACCCTCAACAGCGGGCGCATGATGATCAACCTCAAGCCGCTGGCCGAGCGGGACGCCAGCGCCGGCGAGGTGATCCGCCGCCTGACGCCGGAGGTGCGCAAGGTGGCCGGCATCACGCTGTACATGCAGCCGGTGCAGGATCTGTCCATCGAGGACAAAGTCAGCCGCACCCAGTACCAGTTCTCCTTGCAGTCGCCGGATTCTGCGGCGCTGACCGAATGGGTGCCGCGCCTCGTCGAGCGCCTGAAAGGCCTGCCGCAACTCGCCGACGTGGCCAGCGACCTGCAGGACAAGGGTCTGCAGGCGTGGGTGGAGATCGACCGGGCCAGCGCCAGCCGCCTCGGCGTCAGCACCGCCGCCATCGACAACGCCTTGTACAACGCCTACGGCCAGCGCCTGGTGTCCACCATCTTCACGCAGGCCACCCAGTACCGCGTGGTGCTGGAGGTGAAGCCTGAGTTCCGCAGCAGCCCGGCGGCCATCGCCAACCTCTACGTGCCGGGCACCGGCGGCGCCCAGGTGCCGCTGTCGGCGGTGGCGCGGGTCGTCGAGCGGCCGGCGATGCTGGCGGTGAACCACATCGGCCAGTTCCCGGCGGTGACCCTGTCCTTCAACCTGGCACCGGGTGCCTCTCTTGGCGCGGCGGTGGAGGCGATCCGCAGTGCCGAGGCCGAGCTGGGCCTGCCGGCCAGCATCGAGACCAGCTTCCAGGGCGCTGCGCTGGCCTTCCAGGCCTCGCTGACCAACACGCTGCTGCTGATCCTCGCCGCCGTGGTGACCATGTACATCGTGCTCGGCGTGCTCTACGAGAGCTACATCCACCCGGTCACCATCCTGTCCACGCTGCCGTCGGCCGGCGTCGGCGCGTTGCTGGCGCTGCTGGTGGCGCGCAGCGAGCTGGGCATCGTCGGCATCATCGGCATCGTGCTCCTGATCGGCATCGTCAAGAAGAACGCCATCATGATGATCGACTTCGCCCTCGACGCCGAGCGGCGTGAAGGCCTCGAGCCGCGGGAGGCCATCTACCAGGCCTGCCTGCTGCGTTTCCGGCCGATCCTGATGACCACGCTGGCGGCGCTGCTCGGCGCGTTGCCGCTGATGCTGGGCTCCGGCGTCGGCTCCGAACTGCGTCATCCGCTCGGCGTGACGATGGTCGGCGGCCTGCTGGTCAGCCAGGTGCTGACGCTGTTCACCACGCCGGTGATCTACCTGGCCTTCGACCGCCTGGCGCGGCGGGGGAGGGCGGCATGACGGCCGGCACGGGGGCGAATCCCTTCACCCTTCAGCAGTTCCGCGGCGTTTCCGCATCCGGTGACGCGTTCCGGAAGGGCGGTCCGCGATGAACCTGTCCCGCCTGTTCATCTTCCGCCCGGTCGCCACCACGCTGCTCACGTTGGCCGTGGCGCTGGCCGGGGCGATCGCCTTCCGCCTGCTGCCGGTGTCGCCGCTGCCGCAGGTGGATTACCCGACCATCTCGGTGTCGGCCAACCTGCCCGGCGCCAGCCCGGAGACCATGGCGGCCACCGTCGCCGGGCCGCTGGAGCGCATCCTCGGGCAGATCGCCGGGGTCACCGAGCTGACCTCCTACAGCACCCTCGGCTCGACGCGGGTGACGCTGCAGTTCGAGCTGTCCCGTGACATCGACGGCGCCGCCCGCGACGTGCAGGCCGCCATCAATGCGTCCCGCGGCCAGCTGCCGACCAGCCTGCCGAACAACCCGACCTACCGCAAGGTGAACCCGGCCGAGACGCCGATCATCATTCTGGCGCTGACGTCGGACACGCTGACCAAGGGCCAGCTCTACGACGCCGCGTCCACGGTGCTGGCCCAGCGCCTGTCCCAGGTGGACGGGGTTGGCCAGGTGTCCATCGGCGGCAGCTCGCTGCCGGCGGTGCGCGTCGAGCTGGATCCGGACCGCCTGGCGGCCAACGGCCTCAACATGGACGACGTGCGTACCGCCATCGTCGGCACCAACGCCAACCGCCCGAAGGGCGTGGTGGAGGATGGCGAGCGGGCCTGGCAGGTCGGCGCCAACGACCAGGCGCGCACCGCCGACGATTACAAGCCGCTCATCGTGTCGTGGAAGAACGGCGCCGCAGTGCGCCTGTCCGACGTGGCCAAGGTGCGCAACGGCATCGAGAACGACCGCAACTACGGCTATTCCAACGGCCGCCCGGCGGTGCTGCTGATGGTCAACCGCCAGCCCGGCGCCAACATCATCGAGACCGTGGACCGGGTCACCGCGCTGCTGCCGCACCTGCGCGCCAGCATCTCGCCGGCCATCGACCTGGACGTGGTGATGGACCGCACGCCGACCATCCGTGGCTCCCTGCGCGAGGTGGAGCACACGCTGATGATCTCGGTGGCGCTGGTGGTGATGGTGGTCTTCCTGTTCCTGCGCAACCTGCGGGCGACGGTAATCCCCAGCGTGGTGGTGCCGGTGTCGTTGATCGGCACCTTCGCGGTGATGTACCTGGCCGGCTTCAGCCTCGACAACCTGTCGCTGATGGCGCTGACCATCGCCACCGGCTTCGTGGTGGACGACGCCATCGTGGTGCTGGAGAACATCTCGCGCCACATCGACGAAGGCCTCGCGCCGCGTCAGGCGGCCCTGCGCGGTGCGCGGGAGATCGGCTTCACGGTGGTGTCGATGAGCCTGTCGCTGATCGCCGTGTTCATCCCGATCCTGGCCATGGGCGGCATCGTCGGACGCCTGTTCCGGGAATTCGCGGTGACGCTGTCGGCGGCGATCCTGGTGTCGATGGTGGTGTCCCTGACCGCCACGCCGATGATGTGCGCGCGCCTGCTGCAGAAACGTCCGCCAGAAGGCGAGCGGGGCCGCTTCGACCGCCTCGCCGGTGGCGTGCTGGACCGCCTGGTGGATGGCTACCGCCACAGCCTGGGCTGGGCCCTGGCGCACCCGTGGCTGGTGCTGGGTATTTTGCTCGCCACCATCGCGGCCAACGTCCATCTCTACAACACCATCCCGAAGGGCTTCTTCCCGCAGCAGGACACCGGGCGCATCCGCGGCTTCGTCGAGGCCGACCAAGCGATCTCCTTCCAGGCCATGAAGGGCAAGATGGACGTCTTCCTGGCCATCGTCGGGGCCGACCCGGCGGTGGCCAACGTGGTCGGCTTCACCGGCGGTGGGCAGATCAACTCCGGCATGATGTTCATCACCCTCAAGCCGATTGGCGAACGCAAGGAGTCCGCCGACGCCATCGTCAGCCGTCTGCGCAAGAAGCTCGCCCACGTGCCGGGTGCCAGCCTGTACCTCAATCCGGTGCAGGACATCCGCATCGGTGGGCGTTCAAGCAACTCCAGCCAGCAGTTCACGCTGCAATCGGACAACCTGGATGAGCTGCGCCTGTGGGAGCCGCGCATCCGCAATGCGTTGAGCCGTCTCGACGAGATCACCGACGTCAGCTCCGACCAGCAGGACCGCGGTCCGCAGACCACGCTGGTGATCGACCGCGACGCGGTGGCCCGCTACGGCCTGACCATGCGTGCGGTGACGACGGCGCTCAACAACGCCTACGGACAGCGCCAGGTGTCCACCATCTACAACCCGCTCAACCAGTACCGGGTGGTGATGGAGGCGGCGTCCGACTACCTGCAGGGGCCGGAATCCCTTGCGCGGCTGACCCTGGTGTCGTCCTCCGGCGCCCAGGTGCCGCTGTCGGCGGTGGCCCGCGTGGTGTCCACGCTGGCGCCGCTGTCGGTGAGCCACCAGGGCGGCGCGGCGGCGTCCACGATCAGCTTCGCGCTGCCCGAAGGGCGCTCCATCGGCGAGGCCACCGACGCCATCCGCGCGGCGGTGGCGCGCATCGGTGTGCCGGTGAGCATCCGCACCAGCTTCGAGGGCAGCACTGGTGCCTTCCAGAAGTCCATGAGCACCCAGCCGCTGCTGATCCTGGCCGCGGTGGTGACCATCTACATCGTGCTCGGCATGCTGTACGAGAGCCTGGTGCACCCGATCACCATCCTGTCCACGCTGCCGTCGGCGGGCGTCGGGGCGCTGCTGGCGCTGATGGGTATGGACACCGAGTTCAGCCTGATCGCGATGATCGGCGTGATCCTGCTGATCGGCATCGTCAAGAAGAACGCGATCATGATGATCGACGTGGCGATCGCGCTGCAGCGCCAGGGCGCAAGCGCCCGCGATGCGATCCACCACGCCTGTCTGCTGCGTTTCCGGCCGATCCTGATGACCACGCTGGCGGCCCTGTTCGGCGCCATCCCCCTGGCCATCGGTACCGGCGACGGCGCCGAGCTGCGCCAGCCGCTGGGCATCGCCATCGTCGGTGGCCTGATCCTCAGCCAGATCCTGACCCTCTACACCACGCCGGTCGTCTTCGTGATGCTCGACCGGCTGCGCCGCCAGCCCAAGCCTGCGGCGGCATTGCAGGCGGAGAGCGCCCTTTGAAGATGAAAAAGAAAACCAACGTGATCGGCATGGTGCTGCCGTGCCTCCTGCTGGCCGCTTGTACGGTCGGCCCCGACTACGTACGGCCGACGGTGGAAACGCCGGCCACCTTCAAGGAAGCGGCCGGTGACTGGCGCCCGGCGAGCCCGCAGGACCCGGTTTCCGGCGATACCTGGTGGACGGTGTTCGGCGATCCGGTGCTCGACGGCCTGCAGGCCAAGGTGGACATCTCCAACCAGAACCTGCGCGCCGCCGAGGCCCAGTACCGCCAGGCCAAGGCGCTGTCCGATTCGGCCCGCGCGTCCTGGTTCCCGACCATCAACGGCACTTTCGGCGCGACGCGCTCGGCCAGCGCAGCGTCCACCGCCAGCGCCGGCAACGCGCCGCCGGTCAACAGCTTCAGCCTTGGCGCCACCGCCAGCTGGGAGGCAGACGTGTGGGGGCGTATCGCCCGCAACGTGGAGGCCGCCGACGAGCGGGTGCAGGCCAGCGAGGCGGATCTCGCCGCGGCCCGCCTGTCGGCCCACGCGACGCTGGCCCAGACCTACTTCCAGCTGCGCGCGGCGGATCGCCAGAAGGCGCTGCTCGACGCGGCGGTGGCGGCCTACGAGCGCTCCCTCGAACTGACCCGCAACCGCTACGCCGCCGGTGTCGCCACCAAGGCCGATGTGGCCCAGGCGGAAAGCCAGCTGCGCAGCACCCGCGCGTCGGCGCTGGATGCCGGCCTGTCGCGCAGCCAGTACGAACATGCCATTGCGGTATTGGTCGGCCAGGCGCCGTCCAGCTTCGAGCTGCCGCCGGTGGCGGGCCCGCTCGCCGCCGCGCCGGTCACGCTGACGCTGCCGTCCACGCTGCTCGAACGGCGCCCCGACATCGCCGCGGCAGAGCGCCGCGTCGCGGCGGCCAATGCGGCCGTCGGTGCGGCCCAGGCGGCGCGCTTCCCGGTGCTCGGCCTGTCCGCTTCCACGGGTTTTCGCCGCTCGCAGATCGAGGATCTGCTGACCGTGCCGAGTCGCTACTGGTCCCTCGGCCCGACGCTGGCGGCGACACTGTTCGACGCGGGCGCCAAGAAGGCCGCGGTGGGCCAGGCCGTCGGCGTCTGGGAACAGGCCGTGGCGACCTACCGGCAGACCGTGCTGGCCGCGTTCCAGGAAGTGGAGGACAACCTCGCCGCGGTGCGCGTGCTGGAGGAGGCCGGCGTCGAGCAGGCGGCCGCAGAATCTGCCGCCGCCGAGGCCGAGGCCATCGCCCTCAACCAGTATCGGGCCGGCACCGTCAGCTACCTCAATGTGGTCACCGCCCAGGCCACCCTGCTCAGCGCCCAGCGCAGCGCCAGCGACCTGGCGGCGCGCCGGCTGGTGGCGGCGGTGCTGCTGGCGAAGAACGCTGGCGGTGGGCTGGGTGGGAAAGAGCCGGAGGCCGGCAACTGAGTCTGTAGGGGTAGGCGGGAGCTGGAACGGCTGCTTGTCGTTCCCGGGATTCCATTCGGCCGGTTGGGGAGTTCTCAACTCCTGGCCGGTACATCCGGCTCCACGCGAACTTTCGTCATCGACGGACGTCCATCATGTATGCTGCAGTGCAGCAATTCAGCCTGCAGCAACTGACTGGAGGTATTCCGTCCATGTTGAAGAAGCTTTGGAAGAGTCGAGATTTTACCGCGTCCCCACCATTGAGCCTTGCGCTGCAGGGCGGCGGCGCTCACGGCGCCTATACTTGGGGCGTGCTGGACCGCCTGCTGGAAGACGACTGGCAGATCGACGGGATCAGCGGGACCAGCGCCGGCGCGATGAATGCCGTCGCGCTGGCCCAAGGCTGGACGACCGGCGGTGCCGAAGGCGCGCGGGAGAGCCTGGCGGCGTTCTGGGAGGCGGTGTCCGACACCACGCCCTTCGAGCTGGACCTGCTGCACAGCTTCAACCCGGCCGGCGACGGCTCGCTGCCGGCGCCCGTGGGGATGATGCTGGGTCTGACCAAAATGTTCTCGCCCTACCAGCTCAATCCCTTCGAGCTGAATCCCCTGCGCGACGTGGTGCGCGCCCAGTTCGATTTCGAGCGCATCCGCCGGGACTGTCCGCTCAAGCTGTTCATCGCGGCAACCCGCGTGCGCACCGGTAAGGTCCGCCTGTTCCACACCCGCGAGCTGAGCGAGGAGGCGCTGCTCGCTTCGGCCTGTTTGCCGACCCTGCACCACGCTGTCCAGATCGACGGGGAGGACTACTGGGACGGTGGCTTCACCGCCAACCCGGCGATCTATCCGCTGATGTACGAATGCGCCACGCCGGACATCCTGCTGGTGCTGCTCAATCCGTTGGTGTGCCCGGAAGCGCCGCGTACCGCTGAGGAGATCGCCGCGCGTAGCGTGGAGCTGGGCTTTTCGACGACCTTCCTGCGCGAGATGCGCATGATCGCCCACGCCCGCAGCTACATCGAGGAGGGCCGCAACTGGCTGCCCCAGGGGCGGCTGGAACGCAAGCTGACCCGCCTGCGCTTCCACATGGTGGAGGCCGAGGAACTGGTGGATGCCGGTACCGCCAGCAAGCTCAACGCCACGCGAGCCTTCTTGACCGAACTGCGCGACCTCGGGCGGGCGCGGGCGGCACGCTGGATCCGTACCCATCGCCAGGACGTCGGCGTGCGTCCGTCGATCAACTTGGCCGATCTGTTCGCCTGATTGCAAGGCCAAGAGCATGCAAAAAGACCGTTTGCGTTTATTACAGCCTCAAGACAGCCCATCTTGAGCCGATATAGTCGGGCTCTTCCGTACTGTGCGGTATGTACATCGTATCGCGGGCGGGAGAACCGATGAACGCCAACAAAAGAATAAAGAGACATGCTCAAGCACAAGCCCCTGGTCCGGCAGGTCGTCCTGCTGTGCACCCTTGGTATCGCCCTGATGGTGGTCGTTCTGGTCGCCACCGTTGCCGTTTTGTCGCGCCAGAGTGCGTTGAAGAAGGCAGAAGAGTCCCTGGCCCAGCAAGCAGACATGACCGTCGCGATGCTGGCCTATGCTCAGGACGCGCTGAAGGCGCGGGCTGCCGATGCCGTCGTGCAGTTTGCCGCCAGCGTGCCTGGAACGCCGCACCTGACTGGCCGCGATATCCAGATGGGAGGCGAGGCCCTGCCTGAGCTGGCGATCGGCGGCACCGTCGTCAGCGGCAACGCGGCGGTACTGCTGGATTACGCCCAGCGCTACGAGGACCGGGAGCCGTCCTTTCTGGTGCGCAAGGGCGACAGCTTCTATCGCGCGGTGACGCTGCTCAAAGGCAAGGACGGCAACTACCGACACGGTGAGAAGGTCGGCGATACCGGCGACTATCCGTCCATCCTGCTGACCGGCAAGCCCTACCTGGGCGCCATCGAGCGCAACGGCAAGATGTTCGTGCTGGCGGCCAATCCGATCAAAGACGCCACCGGCAACGTGATCGGCGCGGTGACGATGCGCGTCGATGCGGAGAGCAACGTCAAGCTGATCAAGGAGAAGCTGGCGCAAATCCGCGTCGGCAAGACCGGCTATCCCTATATCGTGTCGGTCCCGTCCGGTGATGCCAAGGATGTGCGCTTCATCTATCACCCGAAGTTCGAGGGTAAGTCCCTGACCGACCTGGACCCGCGTACCCAGGGCATTATCAAGAGTCTGGTGGAGAAGCGTAATGGGACGTTGGTCTACAAGTGGGGCGATCCCGAAGCCGACAAGATGGTGGTCATCCGCGAGCTGCCGGATCTGCATTGGATGGTGGCCAGCGGCTCGTGGGTGGATGAGTTCGTCGAGGACGCCAACGGGCTGCGCAATGACATCGCGCTGCTCGCGGTTGCCTGCGGGACATTGCTGATCCTGGCGCTGGGCTACTTCCTGCGCTTGCGCCTAAAGCCCTTGGCGCACCTGGCCGAACTGGTGTCGCGCTTTGGTAGTGGCGATCTGACGGTGCGCGCCGATGTCGACGCCCGTAGCCGCAGCGAGATCGACCTGATTGGCAGCAGCATCAACACGGCGGCTGAATCCATGCGCACGCTGAGCGGCAGCATCCGCCAGACCAGCGATCACCTACAGCGCACCGCGCAGAACATGTCGGTGGCTTCCGAAGCGCTTGGCGAGGAGACCCGTCGGCAGAGCGATTCCGCCAGCGCGATGGCCAGCACCACCGAGCAGCTGACGGTCAGCGTGGGGCAAGTGGCCAGCAATGCGTCCCACGCGCTGGAACTGACGCAAGAGACCTCGCGCGCGGTGCAGGAAGGCGTCGGCTCGGTGCAAGGCAGTATCGAGCAGCTCAATGAGACGGCGCGCACCGTACAGGCTGCGGCGACCCAGGTCGAGCAGCTCGGCCAGCAGTCGGCGGAGATTCACCGGGTCCTCAATGCGATCCGCGACATTTCCGAGCAGACCAACCTGCTGGCTCTCAATGCGGCCATCGAAGCCGCGCGGGCCGGTGAGCAGGGGCGCGGTTTCGCGGTTGTCGCCGATGAGGTGCGCAAACTTGCCGAGCAGTCAGGTCAGTCCGCGTCGTTGATCGACTCCATCCTCAACAGCATCCAGGACGGCGTGTCCTCCGTGGCCAATTCGGCCCGCAAGGCGGTGGAGCAGGTGGATCGCAACGTGGTGGCATCCCGTCAGGTCGGCGAGGCCCTGCAGGCCATCCACGAGCGGGCCGAGCGCACCTCTCAGGCGGTGGCCGACATCGCCCGCGCGACGCGGGAGCAGACCCAGGCCAGCCAGACGATTGCCGGTGGCATCGACTCGGTGGCCCGTTCGGTCGCCGGAACCAGCCAGTCGGCGGCGTCCAACCGCAGCGAAGCGGCCGAGCTTCTGCGGGTCGCGCGTGATCTGGAGAACGAGGTCGGGCGGTTGCGCGTCTGATCCGGGGGCTCAGCCCGTCACCAACGGGCTGGCCAGCATCCATAGGGCGCTGAGCAGCAGCAGGGCGGAGAAGGCGCGGTGCATGGTCTTTTCCGGCAGGCGGTGGGCGAAGGCCACGCCGGCCGACACGGTGAACAGCCCGCTGGCCGCCATCGGCAGGCCCATCGCCCAATTCACCCGGTGGGCGCCGGCATAGACCAGTAGTGCGATCAGCGAACTGGGCGTGACCAGCGCCAGCGCGAAGGCCTGGGCGACGGTCTGGCGCAGGCCGAACAGACCGGTTAGCAGTGGTGTCGCGACCAGCCCGCCACCGATGCCCAGCAGGCCCATGCTGCTGCCGCCAAGCAGGCCGACCAGCGGTACATGGCGTTCGGCCACTCGCGGAGCCGGGGCCGCCTTGCCGGAGCGGCCGGGGACGATGCGCTTGAGCGCCATCGCCAGCAGGAACAGCGCGAACAGTGCTTTCAGGGTGGCCGGATCCAGGGCGTTGGCAAAATGCGCGCTTCCCCAGGTGGTGAGCATGGCGATCAGGCCGATGGCCAGCGCGCGCCGGAAGGGCACCGGGTGGCGCTGGCTGTAGCGCCACCAGCCGACCATCAGGTTGGGCACCATCATCACCAGCGCCGTGCCTTGGGCCAGTGGCTGTTCCATGCCGTAGCCGATCACGAACAGCGGGATCGCGATGATGCCGCCGCCGATGCCGAACATGCCACCGAAGAAGCCGAGGGCAGCGCCGAGGATCAAGGCTGGAAGAAATGCTAGGAGGTCGGGGATGGGCATGGTGGTTCGGAACGGAAAATCCGGAACCCATCTTAAGGCGTGGTACTGGAGATACAATGCTTTGGAGTTAATTTGATCCGTACCTGAAACGCACGAATGCAGGATTCGTCCGATCTGGCCTTCTTTGCCGTCGTCGCGCGCCAGGACAGCCTGGCTGCTGCTGCGGCCGAACTGGGCGTCACCCCGCCGGCGGTGAGCCGCCGTCTGGCGGCGCTGGAGGCGCGCCTCGGCGTGCGTCTGCTCAATCGCACGACGCGGCGCCAGAGCCTGACGCCGGAAGGGGAGCGCTACCTCGACGAAGGCGCGCGGATCCTGCGCGACATCGAAGCCCTGGAGCGTGGTTTGTCGGCCAGCCGCGAGCAAGCCCGTGGCCTGTTGCGCGTGAATGCGACGCTGGGCTTCGGGCGTTGCCACCTGGCGCCGGCCATTGCCGATTTCGCGCTGCGCTACCCGGAGGTCGAGGTGATCCTGCAACTCACCGACCGGCCGCTGGACCTGACTGCGACGGCTACCGACGTCGGGGTACGCTTCGGTCCGCCGCCGGATACCCGCGTACTGGCCCGGCGGATTGCCGCCAACCGGCGCCTGCTGTGTGCATCGCCGGTCTATCTGGCGGCGAGTGGCGAGCCGGCCGATCCGCAGGAACTGGTCCGTCACCGTTGCATCGTGATCCGCGAGAACACCCGCGCCTACAACAGCTGGGAGCTGGCCAATGGAGAAAAGCAGATCACCGTGAAGGTGCGTGGTGGGCTGAGCAGCAACCATGGCGAAGTGGCGGTGAGTTGGGCGCTGGCCGGCCATGGCATCGTGCTGCGTTCGGAATGGGACGTGGCGCCGCATCTGCGCAGCGGCGAACTGCGGCGAGTGCTGGCGCCTTGGGTCGGGGCGGTGGCGGACATCCACGCGGTCTATCCCCAGCGCCATCTGCTCAGCGCCAAGGTGAAGGTCTTTGTGGATTTCCTGGCCGAGCGTTTTGCCGCCTATCGGCCGGAGGCGGATGAAACCGCGTCCTGGTAGGCGGCGCTTTCAAGCCAACGCCGGCCCTGGGGGCACTTACGCCACGAGCAGGGTCGGCGGGATGTCCTGCAGCGTGCGGCAGCCGCACAAGGCCATGGCGATTTCCAGTTCGTCGCGCAGCAGGCGGATCACGTGGGCGACGCCGAGGGCGCCGGCATTGGCCAGTCCAAAGATGTAGGGCCGGCCGACCAGCACCGCGCTGGCTCCGAGGGCTATCGCTTTGAGCACGTCGGTGCCGCGGCGGATGCCGCCGTCCACCAGCACCGGCAGGCTGTCGCCGACCGCATGCACGATGGACGGCAGTGCGGTGGCGGTGGGCAGGCTGGTGTCGAGGGTGCGTCCGCCGTGGTTGGATACGATCAGGCCGCCGACCTGCAGGCGTGCCGCCTCGCGGGCGTCTTCGGGGTCGAGGATGCCTTTCAGGATCACCGGCAGGCGGGTGTTGGCCTGCAACCAGGCCACGTCATCCCAGCCTGGTGCGTCGAGCAGCAGATCATCGAAGAGGCCGCTGGCGCCGGGGGCGAGGGGGCGGGCGAGGCGGGGCGGCAGGCTGTCCAGATTCACCGCGCGGACGCCCGGCGGCAGGCGGAAGCCGACGCGGCGTTCAAGGTCGCGGGCGCCGTTGCAGGGGGCGTCCACGGTCAGTACCAGGGCTTCGTAGCCGGCGGCTTCGGCGCGGTGCACCAGTTCCAGGTTGAAGCCCTTGTCGTGCTGCAGGTAAAGCTGGAACCACAGGGGGCCGCGGTCGGGGTCGTCGCGTACCGCGTCGGCAATGTACTCCAGCGGCAGGCTGGCCTGAGTGCTGAGGACCAGCCCGGCCTGCTGGGCGGCGGCGGCGCAGGCCGTGGCGAGTTCTCCGTCCGGGTGGGCCATGCGCTGGTAGGCCACTGGCGCGAGGAGGATCGGGTGGGCCAGTTCGCGGCCGAGCAGCGACACGCGCGTATTGCCGCCGGCCAGCGCGCGCAGCACGCGGGGACGTAGCTGGATGCTGTTCCAGGCATGGCGGTTGGCGGCCATACTCAGTTCGTCGGCGGCGCCGCCGACGAAGTAGGCCCAGGCGTTGGCGTCGAGCACGTCGCTGGCGTGGGTTTCGTGGTCGCCGAGGCTGACCACGCCGGGCGGCAGGGTGTCGATGCGGGGCGAGTTCACGTGTCGGTCCACATGCGCAGGAGGTTGTGATAAGTGCCGGTGATGGCCACTGCTTCGTCGCATTCTCCGTGCTTTTCGCGCAGGCGCATCAGCGCCATGTCCAGGTCGAACAGCAGGCGGCGCTGTTCGTCGCTGCGCACCATGCTCTCGATCCAGAAGAAGCAGGCGATACGGTGCCCGCGGGTGACCGGCGTGACCTGATGGATGCTGGTGCCGGGATAGAGCACCGCGTGGCCGGCCGGCAGCTTGACGCCGCGGCTGCCGTAAGTGTCCTGCACTTGTAGTTCGCCGCCGTCGTATTCGTCCGGATCGGACAGGAAGACCGTGCACGAGACGTCGGTGCGTACCCGCTGGCCGTCAGCGGTGAAGCGGACGGCGTTGTCCACGTGGGCGCCGTAGAAGGGCGTGTCGCCGCCGTAGCGGTTGATTCGCGGAGTGAAGATCTTCTTCGGTAGTGCGGCGGTCAGGAACAGCGGGTGGCGCTCGACGCGGCTCTGAATCAGGCCGCGGATCGCCTGGGCGGCGCTGCAGTCGTGGGGCAGTTGCTGGTTGTTCTTGACCTGGGCGGCCTGGGGGCCGGCGCTGTCGCGGCCGTCGGTCCAAGGGGCGTCGACGAGCAACTGGCGGGCCTGGCGGACTTCGTCGGGGCTGAGAACGTCCGGTATCTGCAGGAGCATGGCGGGTTCCTGTAAGTGGAGACGGGCGGACCCGAAGTCCGCCCGTGGGTTCGACCTAGAATTTGAAGGTCGAGGTCAGCATGTACAGCCGGCCCGTTCCGGGCACGTAGAACGACGTGTAGAGAGAGTCGGCATACAGCTTGTTGGTGACGTTGGTGACGTTGGCCTTGACGATGAACTTGTCCGGGATCACCGCGTATTCCGCCATCAGGTCCGCCGTCGCATAGCCTTCCGAATACCAGCCGGGGTTGCGGTTGGGCGTCATCTTGCTGCGGAAGTTGATGCCACCGCCAGCGCGGACCTTGTCGGTGAACTGGTAGGTGTACCACAGG
>Ga0265332_10001159_pt1 | contig 15274 bp, 13 predicted proteins | sample 41926metaG_FD_202084 | JGI IMG/M metagenome (GOLD analysis project Ga0265332, IMG submission 202084) | Rhizosphere microbial communities from Carex aquatilis grown in University of Washington, Seatle, WA, United States - 4-19-26 metaG | ecosystem: Host-associated > Plants > Roots > Rhizosphere...
CGAAGCCGGCCATGGAATGGTTCCTGAGATAGAGACGAACCGGTCGGCCGTCACGGAATTGAATATCGGATTTAACCCACCCGCCCCGAATGGCTTCCGGAGCGGGCAACAAAAACGCTCAGCGCCCCCGTGCCGCCGCGGAGAAGGCATCGAGCAGCGGCAGGCAGTCGAGCAGATCGGTCCTTCCCGGCGTGTGGAATTCCGGATGCCACTGCACGCCAACCAGGAAGCTGCGGCCGGCGTGGCGGATCGCCTCGACCATACCATCCTCGCTCGACACCGCCTCGACGACCAGATCACGGCCCACCGTCTTCACGCCCTGGTGGTGGATGGACACCACCCGGCCGCCCTCGGCGCTGCCGAACCAGCGCTCGAACTGCCCCTTCTCTTCGAAGCGCACCGAGTGGTGATGCAGATCGTAGGCTTCGGCCTGATGCATCGCCGAGCCGCCGAACTGGGTCGGGATGTCCTGGTACAGCGAACCGCCAAAGGCCACGTTGATCAGCTGCATGCCGCGGCAGATGCCGAGCACCGGCTTGCCGAGCTCGACGAACTCGTGCAGCAGCTCCATCTCGTAGGCATCGCGGACCCGGTCGCCGGTCCACTCCTCCTTCAGCGGCTGCTCGCCGTAGGCTTCCGGACTCACGTCCGCGCCGCCCTGCAGCACCAGGCCGTCGAGGTATTCGGCGTAATCGCGCAGGCGGATGCTGCTGCGGTGGATCGGCCCGTCCTTCAGGATGGACGGCACCATCAGCACCAGCACGTCCCGCGACATGAGCCACTGGGCGATGGATTGCTCGAGCACTTGCAGGGTCTTCGACTCGAGGCCCGTCGCCCCGGCCTTTGGATGGAACAGGCGGGCCGACAGCCCGATGCGGATCGTCTTGGTCCTTGCCACGCTCGCTCTCCTTCCGGGGCCGGCGCCCCGCAAACGTCTTACAGATCGGACAGCGGCTTGTCGACGCTCCGCTCGTCACGCGTCTTCAACTGGCCGATGACGCTGGCCAGCCCGGCCTGGAGCCGCCGCAATTCGTCCTCGGACAAGCCTTGCAGGGCTTCCGGCAAGATGCCCTCGGCCGGGCCGGGCGCCGTCTGCAGCACATCCGCCGCACTGTCGCTGACCTGCAGGCCGACCCGGCGCTGGTCTTCCGGCTTGCGGCGCTTGGTCACCAGGCCGCGGGTCTCCAGCTTGTCCACCAACTGGCTGCAGGTGGACTGATGGATCGACAAACGGCCCGCCAGTTCCGATACGCCGATGCCCGGCGTACGGGCGATCTCGTGCAGCAACCACAGTTGGGAGCCCGATACGCCGCAGGTCTGCTCGACCTCGCGGAAATGCTGCTTCACTGAACCATAGATGAGACGGAACTGTTTGAGGACCGCAAAGGCTAAAGATTCCTCTGCGGAGCCGGTGGCGAGCGCCTTGGAGTCGGAGTTTGCTAAATTCATTTGCGGAAATTATATTTATACCAATTCAGTTTACTCAAGAAGTCCCGCGTTCCCGGCCGCCATTGCCGTCCTCGGACGCTGTCACGCCCACCCGGAATTTTCAGGAAACGCCCATGCCCGCAACCGCCCCCGGCCTGCCCGACCGCGCCGCCGGCTCGCTGCGCCGCCTTCGCGACGCCCTCTTCCCCCTTGCCTGTGGCCTGCTGGCCAGCGGCGGACTCCTGCTGACAAACAACGGCCTGGCCGGCACGCCCGACCCGGGCAGCGCCATCGCATCGAGCGCTATAACCGTACAGCCCACCGGCTGGCGCAGCCTGGCCGGGGAAATCGCCCGCCTGGCGCGTGCCGTTGGCCTGAAGACCGTCTGGCAGGACGACGCCCGCTCCATCAACCTGACCGTCGACACGACCCAGGCGTTCGAGAACCGCCAGGCGCAGCTGAACCCCGCCTACACCTCCCTGCTCGGCGAGATCGCGCTGCTGGTGCAGGCCCGGCCGGAAATCCGCCTGATCATGACAGGCTTCGGCAACACCCCCGCCACCCAATACAACCCCGTGCTGTTCGGCCAGCGCCTGCGGGCCCTGCAGGTCTTTTTCGCCGAACACGGCATCGCCATCGGCCAGATCGAAACCCTGGTCAAGGACGTGGATGCGGTGGGTGGGCACGACACGCCCGCCGGCCGCGCCATCCCCGGACGGCTGATCAGCCTGCGCTTCGCACCGGCCTGACCTTGCCGGCGGCCAGCTTGGCCCGCTCCCGCGCCTCTTCCACATCGGCACCGTTGGCCACCGCGACGCCCATGCGGCGCCGCGCAAAGGCCTCCGGCTTGCCGAACAGGCGCAGGTCGGTGCGGGGCACCGTCAGCGCCTCGGCCACACCTTCGAAAACGACACCCTCGGCCTCCATCCCACCATAGATCACCGCGGATGCGCCCGGCTCGCGCAGGCTCACGTCCACCGGCAGGCCGAGGATCGCCCGGGCGTGCAGCTCGAACTCGGAGAAGCGCTGGGAACACAGGGTGACCAGGCCGGTATCGTGGGGACGCGGGCTGACTTCGGAGAACCACACCATGTCGCCCTTCACGAACAGCTCGACGCCGAACAGGCCGCGCCCGCCGAGGTTGGCAGTGACGGCGCCGGCGATCTGCCGCGAGCGCTCGAGGGCCACCGGGCTCATCCCCTGGGGCTGCCAGGACTCGACGTAGTCGCCGGAGACCTGCACGTGGCCGATGGGATCGCAGAAATAGGTCTGCACTGTGCCGCTGGCATCGCAGGCGCGCACGGTGAGCTGGGTGATCTCGTAATCGAAATCGATGAAGCCTTCCACGATGACGCGCCCCTGGTTCACCCGCCCGCCGGCAGCAGCGTAGTCCCAGGCTTTCTGCACGTCGTCCGGCCCCTTCAGCAGAGACTGGCCCTTGCCGGAGGACGACATCACCGGCTTGACGATGCACGGATAGCCGATCGCCGGCTGGCCGTCGGTGCCGTCGATGGCGGCCTGCAGCTCGGCCAGGGAATCGGCGAAGCGATAGGGCGACGTGGCCAGCCCCAGCTCCTCGGCAGCGAGGCGGCGGATGCCTTCGCGGTTCATCGTCAGGCGCGCGGCGCGGGCGGTGGGAATCACCTCGGCCAGCCCTTCGGCTTCGATCTCGACAAGCGTGTCGGTGGCAATCGCCTCGATCTCCGGCACGATCAGGTGCGGCTTCTCCTTTTCGACCAGTGCGCGCAGCGCGGCGCCATCGGTCATCGGAATCACGTGGGCGCGGTGCGCCACCTGATGGCCCGGCGCATTCGGATAGCGGTCAACGGCGATCGTCTCCACCCCAAGGCGCTGCAGGGCGATCAGCACCTCCTTGCCGAGTTCGCCGGAGCCCAGCAGCATCACGCGCAGGGCCGAGGGAGAAAGAGGGGTACCGAGTTTCATGGGACGCTCCGCATGGTTTGAGAGGCCCGGATTATACGGACAGCCCGCCATCGCAGCGGGCTGTCTTCCAGACTCCATCCGCCGGGCGTCAGGACACGCGGAAGCGACCGATCTGCTGCTTGAGATTGGTGGCAATCCCTTCCAGCTGATGGGCGATCGCCGTCGTGTCACGGATGGTAGTGGTGGTGTCCTCAACCATGCCGGCGATCTGCTCGACCCGCTGGGCGATGGCCGTGCTCGCCGCGCTTTGTTCGCGCGTGGCATCGGCTACGTCACCGACCCGCTCCAGAGTGGCCCGCGCGCCCTCTTCAATGGACCTCAGCAACTCGGCGGCGGACGCTGCCAGCTCGACCCCTTCCTGCACTTCCGGTAGCGCCGCGTTCATCGCACCGACGGCGCCGCCAGTGTCACCCTGGATGCCGACAATCATCTGCTCAATCTCGGTGGTCGCCGCGGAGGTCCGTTCAGCCAGCTTGCGCACCTCGTCCGCAACGACTGCAAAGCCGCGCCCCTGCTCACCAGCCCGTGCCGCCTCGATGGCGGCATTGAGGGCCAGCAGATTGGTCTGGGCGGCGATCTCCTTGATCACGTTGGCAATCGACGACACCTGGCAGGCCCGCTCCTCGAGGGCCCGGATACGCCCGGAGGCATCGGTGACGGTATCTGAAATCTTGCGGATCGCCGACGCTGCCAGACCGACCCGTGTCGAACCTTCCCCAGCCAGTTCGACGGCCTCCGTCGAGTAACGCGAGCTGTCGGTGGCACTATCGGAAATATGGCTGGAGCTGACGGTCAGCTCCTCGATGGCGGCCGCCATTGCCGACGTGGCATCCGACTGCTGGTCGGCGGCGCCGGCAATCTGGTCCGAAGCCACGGCAATGCGCCCAGCGCTATCGACCAAACTATCCGCCTCCCGGTTGATCTCCGCAACGAGGCTCCGCAAGGACTGGACCATCGTTCCAGTCGCGTGCAACAGGCTACCCGACGGCGCCTCACGCACTTCCGCGCTGAGATCCCCTGCAGCCACCCTCTGCATCACACCAGCCACTTCCGCGGGCTCGCCGCCAAGCTGACGCAGGATGCTCGCGCCCAGTTGCCAGCCGAGGGCGCTCAGGGCCAGCAGCAGGACCACCGCAATGCCACCAAAGACCCGGGCGGTCGCGGCATAGGCCTTATCGACATCGTCCATATAAACGCCGGTGCCTACCGTCAGGCCCCACGGCTCGAAGAGCGCCGCATAGGCCAGGCGCGGCTCCGCCGCCTGCCCCTGGGCCCGTGCCCAGGTGTAGTCGATAAAGCCCCCTCCCTTCTGCGCGGCAGCCACGAATTCGCGGATCGTATATTTGCCACGCGTATCCTGGACGTCCCACATGCGTTGCCCTTCCAGTTCCGGCCTGATCGGGTGCATGAAGGTCGTGCCATCGCTCAGATACAAAAAGATGTACTCGTTACCGCTATAGCGCAAGCCGCGCAGGACGTCCTTGGCACTCTGGCGAGCCTGCTCGTCGGATATCTTCCCTTCCCGCGCCTGGACATGGAAATACTTGATCACGCTCAAGGCACTGTCGACCTGGCTCTTCAGTTTGTCCTGCCGTTCCTCGAGCATGCTCGATTTGAGCTCATAAAGAGCAATCGCGCATAGCGCCACCAGGCCGAGTAAAGCCAAGCCAACCAGCGCCTGGATACGGGTGGACACACGCATGGAGTTCGTATTTTTCATTTATTCCTCCCACAGTTTTTTATTCGAACGACGAATTCCGCCGTCTTTCTTCCCCGCTCCATTTATTACTACCGCTGCACATCAAGTTAAATAGCGATTTTCTATTTGCCTATTGATTTCTTGCGTTCTGTTGACGAAACGCAAGAAGTTTTCAGGGCCAGGCCAGGTGATAAGAAATCAGTAAATAAAGCGTTATTCCCTGTCATACACTGCTCCGCCATCAGATTTGCCAATAGCGCACAAACAGGAGGAGCCCAAAATGCGTGGCTACACCCCGCCCTACCTGCTACCCCTCGCCCTCATCACCGCACCGGCGTTCGCAGCAACGGATACCAAGGCCTATATCGGGCACCTCCATGGCCAGCCCCCACGTTGCGGGCGCGGCGGCGCTCTACCTGTCCCGCTATCCCAACGCCACGCCTGCCGCCGTTGAAGCGGCGATCAAGCAAGGCGCCGTGGCACCGGCTACGCTCAGCAGGAACGGGCAGGCCATCAAACGTCTCAACGTCCTGTCCCTCTGACCCCAACCCGACCGACGCCCCGCAGCCCATCCTCCGGCAGCGGGGCGTCTTCGCGTTTACGGCGATCAATCCCCTCGTGGCCGTGAACGCCGCGCATTACAATGCATCCCCTCTTGTCGCAGCACGACCCGCAGCATGGCCATCCAGCTTCTCCCCGACCATCTCATCAACCAGATCGCCGCCGGCGAAGTCGTCGAACGGCCGGCCTCGGTGCTCAAGGAGGTGCTGGAAAACGCCATGGACGCCGGCTCCACGGTAGTCGAGGTGCAACTGGAACAAGGCGGGGTACGACGCATCCGCGTGGCCGACGACGGCTGCGGCATCGCCAAGGACGAATTGCCGCTGGCGCTGGAGCGCCACGCCACCAGCAAGATCGGCAGCCTCGACGACCTGGAGCACGTGGGCACGATGGGCTTCCGCGGCGAGGCGCTGGCGGCCATCGCCGCGGTGTCGCGGATGAGCATCACCAGCCGCGCCGATGGTGCCCCCCATGCCTGGCGCATCGACGCCGATCCCCGCGAGCTGGCTCCAGCAGCCCTCAACCACGGCAGCGTGGTGGATGTGGCCGACCTGTATTTCAACACCCCGGCGCGGCGCAAATTCCTGAAGAGCGAAGGCACCGAGTTCGCCCATTGCGACGACGTCTTCCGGCGCGTCGCGCTGGCCCGCCCGGACGTGGCACTGCAGCTGTCCCACAACGGCCGCGTCAGCCACCGGCTGCCGTCCGGCACCAAGGAAGCCCGCGTGCGCTCGCTGCTCGGCGACGACTTCCTCGCCGCCGCCCGCCTCGTCGAAGCCGAATCGGGCCTGCTGCGCCTCAGCGGCTACGCCTCGCTGCCGGCCTATTCGCGCAGCAACCGGGACGCCCAGTTCTTCTACGTGAACGGCCGCTTCGTGCGCGACAAGCTGGTCACCCACGCGATCCGCGAGGCCTACGCCGACATCCTGCACGGCAGCCGCCATCCGGCCTATGTGCTGTTCCTGGAGCTGGACCCCTACGGCGTCGATGTGAATGTGCACCCGGCCAAGATCGAGGTGCGCTTCCGAGACTCCCGGGCCGTGCACCAGTTCGTCTATCACGCGCTGACGCGGACGCTGGCCGCCTCCGGCGCCGGAGGGGCAGCCGCCACGGTGGATAGCGCGCCCCAGCAGCAGGATGCACCTGTCCAGAGTGGCGTCCGCTATCCCTCTCCCGGCATCCAGACCCAGCCCTACCAAAGCCGCCTGGCGATGGAGCCGGCGTCCCGGGCTTATTACGATTTCGCCGCTGCGGCCCGCCCGGACATCCCGACGGGCCCCCGCGCGGACGAGGCCCGCCCGTCGCCCACCGCCTTTCAGCCGACCACGACCATCGAGCGGGACAGCCCGCCACTACCGACCGGCGATCTGGCGCCGCCCCTCGGCTACGCGCTGGCCCAGCTGCATGGGGTGTACATCCTCGCCCAGAACGAAAGCGGCCTGATCCTGGTGGACATGCATGCCGCCCACGAGCGCATCCTCTATGAGCGTCTCAAGACCCTGCTCGACGGCACACCCGGCGTGCAGCGCCTGCTGATCCCGGCGGTGTTCGGGGTCGGCCAGAAGGACATGGCGAGCGCCGAGGAACACGCCGAACTGCTGGCCCGCATGGGTTTCGAGATCGGTCCGGCCGGCCCGCAGGAGCTGGCCGTGCGCAGCGTGCCGGCGCTGCTCGCCCGGGCGCCGGTCAGCGAGCTGGTCCGCGCGCTCTTGGCCGAGCTGCGCGACTATCCAGCCAGCGAGGTCGTCACCACCCGCCGCAACGAGCTGCTGGCAACGATGGCCTGCCACGGCGCGGTAAGGGCCAACCGCAGCCTGACGATCCCGGAAATGAACGCGCTACTGCGCGAAATGGAAGCCACCGAACGCGCCGACCAGTGCAACCACGGCCGCCCGACCTGGACGGCCCTGAGCATGGCCGAGTTGGACAAGCTGTTCCTGCGCGGGCGCTGAGCGCGCTCCGGCCCGCCGCCAGCAGGCCGGCTCAAACGCTGCCTGCGACCTCGCCGGCCCACGGCCACAGGGGACCGCCGTCCATGCGCTGCAGCTTGCCGAGCACCGACGGCACCGGCAGCGGCCGGTCGAAACGGTAGCCCTGGAACTCATCGCAGCCCAGGTCGCGCAACAACTGGTGCTGAAGGCCGGTTTCGACCCCTTCGGCGACAACGGTCAGGCCCAGGCTGTGCCCCAGGCTGATGATCGCGCGGGAGAACTGCAGGTCTTCCGACTCCGGCTGCAGGCCATCGACGAAGGATTTGTCGATTTTGATCACGTCGATCGGCAGGCTCTTCAGGTAGGCCAGGCTCGAATAGCCGGTGCCGAAGTCATCCACCGCCACCGTCAGCCCGCGCGCCTTCAGCTCGGAAAGGGTGTTGATCATGCGCTGGGGGTCCGCCATCAACTGGGTTTCGGTGATCTCCAGTTCGATGCACTGGGGCGGCAGGGCGTGGCGCTCAAGCACACTGAGCAGGCGCGCCGCAAAGCCGCTGTCGCGGAACAGCTGCACCGAGCAGTTGATGGCCACCCGCGGGCAGGCCAGCCCGGCGCGCTGCCAGCCGTCCATATGGGCGGCGACGCTGCGGATCACGAAATCGGTGATCGGCACGATCAGGCCGGTCTCCTCGGCAATGCGGATGAAGCGCGCCGGCGACACCGGGCCGAATTCCGCGCTGTTCCAGCGCAGCAGGGCCTCCATCGCGCGCAGCTCGCCGTCACGCCCGAGGCGTGGCTGATAGACCAGAGACAGTTCGCTGCGCTCGATGGCGCTGCGTAGCGCCATCTCCAGCGCCAGGCGCTCAGTGGCATTGGCGCCGATCTCCGGCGTGAAGCGATGCACCCGCGCCCGCCCGGCGGCCTTGGCGGCGTACATCGCAGCGTCCGCCTGCTGCAGCAGTTGCGGCAGGTTCCGGGCATCCTCGGGGTAATGGGCCACGCCGATGCTGGAGGTCACCGTGACCTCCTTCTCGCCGAGCATCACCGGCCGGGAGATCGCCTCCTGCACCCGCGCCAGCACGGCCTCCACGTTGCCGCTCTGGGCGTCGTCCTCGAGCATCAGCACGAATTCGTCGCCACCGTAGCGGGCCAGCACGTCGGTCGAGCGCAGGCACTGGGACAGGCGGTAGGCCACCGTCAGCAGCAGCTTGTCGCCGAACAGGTGGCCCAGCGAGTCGTTGATGACCTTGAAGTTGTCCAGGTCGATGAAGGCCACCAGCAGGTTGTCGCCACGCCGGTCGGCCCGCCGCGCGGCTTCCTCGAAGCGCTCGGCGAAGCTCAAGCGGTTCAGCAGCCCGGTCAGCTGGTCGCGGGTGGCCTGGTAGCGCAGGCGGTTCTCGGCCTCCCGCTGGGCGGTGATGTCGCGCACCGAACCTTCGTAATACAGGAAGTTGCCATCCACGTCGCGCACGCTGTGGGCGCTCTCGGAAATCCACACAATGCTGCCGTCGCGCCGGCGCACCGCGGAGACGAAATCCCGCACCTCGCCATCGGCCTGCATCTGGGCGATGAAGGCGGCCCGCCGCTCCGGGTCCACATAGAGCTGCCGCCCCACGCTGCGCAGCTCGGCGATCAGCTGGGCCGGCGAGTCGTAACCGTATATCGCCGCGAGTGCCGGATTGGCCGCCAGGTACACGCCGTCCTTGGAAGTCTGGAACAGGCCTTCGCTGCCCGAATCGAAGATGCTGCGGTAGCGCAGCTCGGCATCCGCAAGCTGCTGCTGGGCTGCCACCTCGTCGGTGATGTCCTTGATCTGCGCCTCGGTGTACAGCACCCCGTCCTCGCCGCAGCGCCCGGCGCCCTGCTCGCTGACCCAACGTACGCTGCCGTTGCGATGGGTAATCCGGTAGTCCACCCGATAACGCCCCTCGGCCTGGGCCGCCTCCAGCACATGGGCCATCAGCGGTGCCTTGTCGTCGCTTACGATGAGGCGCCCGAACAGTGCGCCATCCCGCATCAGCGCCTCCGCCGGCCAGCCGCACAGCGCTTCGGCGCCTTCACTGACGAAAGTCAGGCTGCGCTCGCCCTCCAGGCCGCTCAGTCGCGCCTGGATCACCATGCCCTCAAGCGCCGCCAGCACCCGCTCCGCCAGGGATCCGTCCACCGCCCCTGCAGCCGGGACCAATGCCATTCGCGCCGTCGCCTTGCCCGCTCTGACTGTCGCCCGTCCGTTCATGCCTTGCCCATCAAGTCGTCACCAACCCGGTCGATCCACACGAACACCGTATCAATCGCCTCTGTCGCCAATCTGTAAAAGTCATCCACCGGGTAGTCGACCCGCTCGCGCAAGAACTCGGCCCGCACCACATGCACCAGCCGCTCGGCGGCCGTCCGTGCCACCAGCGCCTCGATCGGCGGGGCCGTTTCCCGGTAGCGCTGGTTGGCCGCCACCAGCAAGGCCTCGGCCGACGAGCACTGGAAGAACAGGCGCGTGCGCTTGAAGGGCGAGCAATGCCCGATCGCCGCAATCCCGCAGCACAAGCCGCGGATCCTCCCCAGCGCCTCGGTCAGCGCCGGCAGCTGACGGGAATACGCACTCACCAGCCGATCCCGCTCCCGATCCAGTCCCGCCCACTCGTCCGCCAGGCGCCCGATACGTTCGAGCACGCGCTCCAGCAGACGGCAATGACGTAGAAACAGCATTTCGTCGGAACCCATGTGCCGGCTGGCAAGCATCTGCTGCCAAACCTCTGCCAGCGTCTCGACAAACGCTTGGTCACCACTTGCTTCGGAGCTACTCCCTTCCGGCGGACAAGCTTTCAGCGCCCTCTCGAGGGCAAGGGAAACCGCCACCTGCGTGGCGGGCAACTCCGCTTCGAGACGAATGCCACCGGCACACAGGGCGCGATGGCGCTGCACCGCGCGCAGGACCGCCAACAGGGAAACCGTAAAACGGAAATCGGCGTGAAACTGGCGGAAACCCGCCGGCGCAGCATGAACGACCGTCCCCATCACTTGCCCCCGGACAGGCCGGCAAGACCGGGACGAAAAAGAACGGCGCCGACAGATGGGCAGGTAGGAAATCGAGGCGAAATCACGGGATGTCTTCGAAGAAATTGCGGCGATTGTGCACTGCAATTACGGGGATGGCGAAGCAATCTTTAACGAATGTGACGACAAGAAGACAATGGAATGCGGCCGACGCCCCCGCTCCGTCACGGTTGCCATGATTTTCTCCAGGCAGGAAAATGGAAAGTTATTTCGCCCTATCGCAACTCTCGTGAAACTCGAACGCATTCTCCAGAATCAGGGCTTCGGCAGCCGCCGCCAGTGCCGCCAGTGGGTGGAGCTCGGCGAAGTCCGCATCAACGGCGAGGTCGTGGACGACCCCGGCGCCGAGATCGACACCGCCGGCCTGGTCTTCGAAGTCGAAGGCCACAGCTGGACCTTCCGCGAGAAGACCTACGTCGCCCTGTACAAACCGGCCGGCTACGAGTGCTCCCACGAACCCAAGCACCACCGCAGCGTGTATTCCCTGCTGCCGCAGCAACTGGTGGCCCGCAACGTGCAGAGCGTCGGACGCCTCGACCAGGACACCACCGGACTGCTGCTGTTCTCCGACGACGGCGCCTTCATCCACAACCTGTCGTCGCCGAAGAAGCACGTGCCCAAGGTCTATCGCGCCGAACTGGCCGAAGCCGGCACCGATGCCCTCGTGCAGCGCCTGCTCGACGGCGTCGATCTGATCGACGAGCCCCAGCCGGTGCCGGCCCTGCATGCGCGCCTGCTGGCCGAGCGGACGCTGGAAATGAGCATCGATCTGGGCAAGTACCACGTCGTCAAGCGCATGATCGCCGCCGCCGGCAACCATGTAGAACAACTCCATCGCAGTGGCTTCGGCGGCCTCCACCTGGGTGAGGAGCTGCTAGCCGACCTGACCGAAGGCCAGTGGGTCTATCTTGAAGAGGCCGACCTCCAGCAACTGCATTCCGCCGCCAGAAAGGCCTGATCATGACCGACACGCTCCGCCGCCGCGCCCCGCTGCCCACCCGCGATGGCACCCTGAAACTCAAGCCGCGCGCGGCCGGCGCCGCCGAGGCAGCCCCGCAGGCCCCCGACAGCCCCAAGCCCAACAAGGACTGGCGCAAGCCGGCTGCCGGCAGCACCGGCCGCAACCGCGCCAAGGCCTCCTTCCCCGAACAGGCCAACGCGGAACCCGAACGCCGTAGTCCGCGCCCGTTCCGCGACGGGGACGCGCCGCGCCAGGGCGGCGAGCGCTTCCGCGACGACCGCCCGCCTCGCCCGACCGGCGACCGACCTGCCCGTCCCTTCGGCGACAAGCCGGCACGCTCGTCCGGCGAACGTACGGCCGGCGAACGTCCGCGGTGGGGCGAAGAGCGCCCGGCCCGGCCCTTTGGCGACCGGCCGCCGCGGCGTCGCGACGACGGCAGCAACGACGGCAGCGCGCCGCAACCGGCCAGCCGCCCGCGCGGCGAGTTCGGCAAGGCCGCCGAGGCCCGCCCCCCGCGCCACGAGCGCAAGCAATGGAGCGGCGAAGCACGTCCAGCCCCCGTACCTTCCCCGCTGCGTGACGACGGTTCGATCCGCCTGTCCAAGCGGATGACCGAACTGGGCCTGTGCTCCCGCCGGGAAGCCGACGAGTACATCGAAAAGGGCTGGGTCCGCGTGGATGGCCGCGTGGTCAGCGAGCTGGGCTCCCGCGTCAAGCCCGGCCAGAAAGTGGAACTCGACCGCCGCGGCCAGACCGCCCAGGACAGCCGCGTGACCATCCTCCTCAACAAGCCTGTCGGCTACGTATCCGGCCAGGCCGAGGATGGTTACGAACCCGCCAGCGTGCTGATCACCGCCGAAAACCGCTGGGCCGAGGATCCGTCCGAAAACCGCTACCTGCGCACCCACCACCGCGGCCTCGCGCCAGCCGGGCGGCTCGACATCGACTCCATCGGCCTACTGGTGTTCACCCAGGATGGGCGCATCGCCCGCGCGCTGATCGGCGACGACTCAAGCATCGAGAAGGAATACCACGTGCGCGTCGAGGGCAGCCTCACCGACGAAGGCCTCAAGCTGCTCAACCACGGCCTGTCCCTCGACGGTGACGCGCTGCGCCCGGCCAAGGTCAGCTGGCTCAATGAAGACCAGCTGCGCTTCGTGCTGCGTGAAGGCAAGAAGCGCCAGATTCGCCGCATGTGCGAGCTGGTCGGCCTGAAGGTCGTCGGCCTCAAGCGCGTACGCATCGGCCGTGTGATGCTCGGCAACCTGCCGCCGGGCCAGTGGCGCTACCTCGGTCAGGACGAGCTGTTCTGAGACTGCAGCGGGCACGCACCTGACATAGGGTGCCTGCGGGACGCCGGGGCCGGGTTAGAATTGCCCGCTACGGCTGCCCCGCAAGGGGGCTCCACCACCCGCAGCGGGTGGTGGGCGCCGCATACCGCGCAGCACTCCACCCGCGACGTGACCGACGATGCTTGTGTCCTTGCTGTACCGCTTAGCCTTCCTGCTTCTGGCCGGCCTGGCCTGTAGCCCAGCGTTGGCGGAACTCGACGAGACATATCAGGGGCTGCTGACCCCCGAGAGCTTCGAGGCCCTCATACCGATCACGATTCAGCTGAAGGAACAAGGCGGGCGGCTCACGGGTACCGTCACCATGGGCTCCCCCTTCCAGGCATCCGCCCCCATCGTGGCCGGCGAAAACAAGTATGGGCAATGCACCCTGCGGCTCATCCTGCCCCCTTCCGTCACGCTACGGATGTCCGGCGGCTGTCAAGCGAGCATGTTCGAGGGGCGTTACACAATTTCCTCCGCCAAGGACAACAACAGATCCAAAGGCACCTTTCGCCTGATGCGCAAGGACATCAGAGACAGCGACGAGGACAAGAGCGCCCGCTCCCCCTTTACGCCACCAACCAGCAGCGTCACCGACTGCATCAAGGCCAACACCCGCTGCCTGCTCGCCTGCCCGCAGGGGGATTACAACACCGAATTCCTGTGCTCCAACCGGTGCCGCCACAAGTACCAGGCCTGCAAGGCAAAGTTCTCGGCGACACCCTCTCCACGCAGCTTCGGCAGCATCGCACCGCCCGATGCCGGCATGCTCCCCGCGCCATCGCGTTGACCGCCCCGCACAGGTACCAAGCTGCAGCGCCCCCTGCGTGAAGGTATAATGCCCGGTTTTCCCGCACCAGCCAGGGCCCCGATCATGGAAGCAGAACGTCTCAACGCCATCTCCAACAAGCTCGCCGACCTGAAGGCCCGGGAGCTCGAACTTCGGAGGTATCTTTGACTACGACTCCAAGGCTGAGAAGCTGATCGAGGTCAGCAAACAACTCGAAGATCCGGACATCTGGAACGACGCCAAGCACGCCCAGGAGCTCGGCAAGGAAAAGAAGACGCTGGAAGGCGTCGTGCTGACGCTGCAGGAGATCGAGCAAGGCATCGCCGACGGCAAGGACCTGTTCGAGCTCGCCTCCATGGAGGAGGATGAGGACACCATGCAGGCCGTCGAGGCCGACGTGGCCAGCGTCGAAGCCCGGGTCGGCGAACTCGAATTCCGCCGCATGTTCAGCAATCCGATGGACGGCAACGCCTGCTTCATCGAAATCCAGGCCGGCGCCGGCGGCACCGAGGCCCAGGACTGGGCCGGCATGCTCGAACGCATGTACCTGCGCTACGCCGAACGCAAGGGCTTCCAGGTCGAACTGCTGGAAGAATCCGAGGGCGAAGTGGCCGGCATCAAGAGCTGCACGATCAAGGTCGGCGGAGAATACGCCTACGGCTTCCTGCGCACCGAGACCGGCATCCACCGCCTGGTCCGCAAGAGCCCCTTCGACTCCAACGCGCGCCGCCACACCAGCTTCACGTCGGTGTTCGTCTTCCCCGAGGTTGACGACTCCATCGAGATCGACATCAACCCGGCCGACGTGCGTACCGACACCTACCGCGCCTCCGGCGCCGGCGGTCAGCACATCAACAAGACCGACTCCGCGGTACGTCTGACCCACATCCCGACGGGCATCGTCGTACAGTGCCAGAACGACCGTTCCCAGCACCGCAACAAGGACGAAGCCTGGTCGATGCTGCGGGCGCGCCTCTACGAAGCCGAGCTGCGCAAGCGCCAGAGCGAACAGCAGAAGCTCGAGGACGCCAAGAGCGACATCGGCTGGGGCCACCAGATCCGCTCCTACGTGCTCGACCAGAGCCGCATCAAGGATCTGCGCACCAACTACGAAGTCGGCAACACCCAGGGCGTGCTCGACGGCGACCTGGACGGCTTCATCCAGGCCAGCCTGAAGCAAGGCGTGTAACACGGGACGGAGGCCGCTGGCCGGCCTCCGTGCTTTTTTCCCTCTCCTGATCGAACCGCTACCATGCTGCGAATCCTTGTCTGGTTGAGCGGCAGCATCGTGCTGCTGGCAGTGGCGGCCGTCGTTCTGGCCTTCCAGGCGGTGGAAGACAAGCCGCTGGTCACCACCGGCAGCGCGCCCGCACCCGCGGCACTGATGCGCGCCAAGGCGATCCTCCGCAAGAACGATCCACGCCGATTGACCCGCGACGAGCGGCGCGAGATCAACATTGCCGCGCCAGACCTGGAAGCGCTGGTCGCCCTCGCCACCCGCCGCGGCCTCCAGGCCGACACCCGTGTCGAGTTGCTCCAGGGGGGCGCCGAAATCAGCTACTCCGCCCAGTTGCCCCC
>Ga0265332_10001161_pt1 | contig 15246 bp, 13 predicted proteins | sample 41926metaG_FD_202084 | JGI IMG/M metagenome (GOLD analysis project Ga0265332, IMG submission 202084) | Rhizosphere microbial communities from Carex aquatilis grown in University of Washington, Seatle, WA, United States - 4-19-26 metaG | ecosystem: Host-associated > Plants > Roots > Rhizosphere...
TAAAATCCAGGTATTCGCCGGCGGCTTTGGCGCCCCCGTAGTTCAATCCTTCGGCGGCCGACTTGAACTTTCCCGCCGTATTATCAACCAGTATAACTTCGAACTTGCTGTCCTGGTCTTTCAGGCCTTCCAGCAGCCAGTCGTTCAGGACCTTCTCATTATTATGAACGCAGACTACGGAAAAGACGGGCCGGCTCATTCCACGCCCCCGTCCGCCCCGCGCTCCCCCAGCTCTATCACGGCGTAAAGCCTGAAGAAAAGCCTGGGTTTCAAAAGCCCAAGCCTGTACAGCAGCGAGATGCCCTTCCGCAGCAGCCACGGGAAGCCCGCGGCGAAGATGACCGGCTCTTTTTCGAATACCCGGAACCGCTCGAAATTCCGGCCGAGAAAACTTTCCAGTTCGGGCCGCGTGAAGAACGAGGAATGGTCCAGATCGAGGAAATGGTGGTAAGTCAGCCCGGCACCGGCGAGCTGTTCGAAACCGCCGCAATCCGGGACAGTGATGAGGATACGCCGCGCGGCCACCCTTTTGGCCTCCAGCAGCAGCCGCTCCGGGTCCGCGGTATGCTCGAGCACTTCGAACAGGAGCACCGTGTCGAAAGACTTGTCGGCGAACGGCAGGCCGTCCTGGATATGGACCGCTTCCACCCCGCGTTCCTTCGCCGCGCGCACATAGTCCTCGTTGATGTCCGCGCCGACGCAGCTGAAGCCCATTTTCGCGAGGGCCAGGCAGTAATTCCCGGTGGCGCAGCCCAAGTCCAGTATTTTATTCCCGGCGTATTGCCGGCAGAACTCCAGCAGGGCGGGGCTGGCGCCGCCGCTTCCCGGCAGGTTATACCAGGTTTTGGTGTTCCTGAAAACGGCGTCCCTGGTCATGGTGGTCCGATATGTCATTTCCTTCTCCGGAGCGGCAGCAGTTTTTCCAGCAGGAAGCCCGGTATCTTCCAGGGCGCCCGCACTCCCCTGCCGAGCAGGTACGCGAGATATTTCCTGAACTTCAATCTCTCGAAGCGTAGCCACAGCCCGTAGAGCTCGTCCCGGGTTAATTTTTCCGACAGGATGACCACGCGCGCATGGTTATCCTTGAAATTCACGCTCAGCGTCTCCCAGTCCATCTCCGCGCCGACCAGCCCCTTGGCTTCGGCGTACGCCCAGACCGGCGTGCCCGGGAACGGCGTAAGAACATACACCCCGAACGCGTCGACCCGGCTTTTTTTGATGAATTCCAGGGTCTTCAATATCCCTTCCCCGCTCTCTTCGGGGGAGCCTATTACGAAACTGCCGTAGACGCGCATCCCGGATTTCCGGATCGTTTCCACCGCTTTATAGTTTTCCGCCAGGGTTACTCCGCCTTTCAGGTAGTCCAGGCTTTCTTCACAGCCCGACTCCAGCCCCATACCCACGGATTCAACGCCCAATTCCCTGAACAACCCGGCCATCTCGTCGTCCACTTTATTGGCCCTGATGGAACAGGTGAATTTCAACTTCCCCAAAAGTCCTCTTTTTTTCAGCAGGTCCTTTATTTCCCTTACCCGGCCTACGTCCGCTGAGAACAGGTCGTCCAGGAAGTTTATGCTCTCGGCGCCGTATTTTTCACGCAGCTCCGCGATCTCGTTCACCACGTACCCTGCGGAGAACAGCCGGATGCGGCCCCAGAACCGCGACGAGGCGCAGAACGCGCAGCGGTACAGGCAGCCCCGGCTGGTGAACATGGCGGCCGATTTGGTCATCGCAAGCAGGTCCCTGGCCGGCAGGGGCAGCGAATCCAGCGGCTCCGCCGGCGCCCGCCTTTCCGTAGCGGCCAGGCGGCCCTGCTCCCAGTAGATTATGCCATTTATCTTTTTCAGCTCTTCCGCCGGGAAGCCGTTCTTTTCCCTGAAGAGCGAGACCAGGGCGCAGATCGTCAGTTCGCCCTCACCGATAACCCCCACATCCATCTGCGGGGAGAAAGAGGCCGGGAGCATGGAAATATGCACGCCGCCGCACAATACCGGCAGGCCGTGCTTTTTGACGAGGGAAGCGCAGGCTATCGCCCTGCCGTAATTCTGGGTGACCGCGCTTATCCCCACTATGTCCGGGCGGAAATCCAGCAGTTCCCGCTCCACGCCGCTGTCCACGATCCGTATTTCCACAGCTTCTGCCCCCAGCTGTTTCCTGAGGGAGGCCGCCAGATAGGCCAGGCCCAGGGGCGGATTGCTGGTTTCGATGCTCTGGGCCGTATCGATGGCGTTGATGAACAGGAGCCTGGTCTTCATGATATTTTAAAAGCCCCGCGGCCCGGCCACGCAAGCCTGGTCCTGAACAGCTCCAGGTCATAGTCGTCGAAATAACCGCAGACCGCGATATAAGCCCCGTAAAAGCCGGTGAAGAACAGGCCGTGAGCCGCCAGCACGCCCAAATTGAACAGCCGCCCGCTCGAGGCTTTCTCGAGCCAGAAATAATGGTTCGCGGCCAGCATGGCGGCGCCCGGCAGGCTGACCGCGGCCAGCGGCTTCAGGAACAGCCGGGCGAAATCCCCGACCGGAGTGCCCAGGTAGCCGTGGAACAGTTTCACATAATAGACGGAGGCGGCGAACAAGGACAGGGAAATGGCCGCGACGATCCCCAGGAAGCCCAGTTTCACTATCATGAATATCCCGAGGCCCACGTTCAAAGCGGTAAGCAGAAAGCCGAACTTCATGTCCAGGTCGGTCCTGCCCACACCCGCCGCGATAGTGCTGGCGACCCCGGTCACGGTAGCCGCGAAGTAGCCCGCCGCCAGGACCTGGACCACAAGAACGGACTTTCCGTAGCCCGGCCCCATCCAGGCCGCCAGGATCACCGCGGCGTTCGCCGCCGCGAAGACGGTAAGCGGCACGCTGAGGAAAATAAGATATTTAGAGCCCCTGAGATAAAGCCTGCGCAGCGCCTCCCTGCGGTCGGTCGCGTCCATTTCCGCGGCCGCCGGGGTTATGGAGGAGACCAGGAGCAGGCTGACCTGCCTGACGGCCTGGAGCACGCCTATGCCCAGCTGGTAGAACGCGACCATTCCCACTCCGAGGAAATACGCGATCAATATCCTGTCGGTCTGAAAGCTCACGACATTGGCCAGGCTGCTGACCTGGAGCTTGTAGCCGTAGTTGAATAATCTTTTGAACATGCTCCCGGTGAACAGCAGCGGCGAGAGCCTGAAGCCCGGCAACAGCTTGTGAGCGATCGCCAGGGAGGCCGCGCTGTTCAGCCCCAGAACGATAGCACTGTTCCACATCAGCCCGCGCAGGCCGTATCCGTTCTCCAGAAAAAATACCGTGCCGGCTATCGTAGGCACGGAAACGGCTATCGCCAGCAGATTGGAGATCTCCATCCGCTGCAGCCCCGCCTGCACCGCGCCGACCGCGCTCATGGCGCATGTAGCGCCGAAAAGCGCTGTCCCCATTAAAAGAACGAAGCGCGCCTCTTCGTAAAGGGCCGGGGAGATATGAAAAAAAGACAGCAGCGGCCGCGTCAGGAAAAAGGCCGCGCCCACGGTGACCGCGGTAAAAGCGGCGTAGAAAAAAAATCCGGTCCCCACCACCTGGTTGAGCTTAGCGTACTCTTTTTTTGAATGGAACTCGGAAATATATTTAACGAAGGCCGTTTTCATCCCGAAATCCAGCAGGCTGAAATAACTTGTAAAAATCCCGACGATGGACCAAACGCCGTAGCGTTCGATCCCGATGTGCTTTATCGTGTACGGCGTAAGGACGAGAGCCGTCAGTATGCCCCAGAAACGGCCTATCGCGTTAAAGAAAGTGTTCCTGATTATTTTGTGCGAGATCCCCTGTGTCATTATTAAGCGCGCGCGTCCGCGCTTCCCGCCCCGGTTTTCCCGTTCATGGGCAGGTCCCGGTAAAGCACCATCACCAGCGCGGTAATGAACCAGAACGGCTCCATGATCCTGATGATGATGAAAGTATTGACCCCGACCGCCTGGAACAAAAGCCCTACCGTCGAGGCCATAAGCCCCAGGCTCAGCGCCCTGATCCACGGGACTTCATACGCGCCGTAGACTTTGCGCGCCGTGGTGAATATCGTGTATATCATCCAGACGAAGAGGGCCAGCCCGGACAGGCCTACCTCGCCCAGGACCAGCGCGTACTGGGTGTCGCCCAGGCCGATGCCCGTGACCCCGAGGCCGAAGATAGGATGCTGCGGCAGCTTATCGAAGATGACGCTTTTCATGGAACCGAGCCTGGCCGCCGCCGAGTCCTCCAGCTTCACCTGCCCGGCAACTCCCAGGTCCACCGTATTGACGGCATAATCGCCCTGGTAGGTCATCATGATCCTGTCCCTGACCTTGCCGAAAATACCCGGGACCAGCGAGATAACGACAAGGCCGCCGACCAGGATGAAAGACAGCATGAACTTCCGCTGCCGCGTTACCGCTATCAGGGTCAGGGCCATGGCGACGAACCCGATATACGACGACCTGGAGAAAGTCAGCAGGAAAGCGGGGAGCATGAACGCCAGCAGCCCGGCCAGGAGCAGGAACAGCCGTCCTGAATATTCTGTAAGCATCCCCAGCAGGACGCCGAAGATCACCAGGTAATAGCCCCCGAGCGAGGCCGGCTCGGAGGTGTGCAAAGTGCTGTTGAGAGGGGTTTCGAAGGGGGCGGTGGTCCTCGGGTCCACGGTCGCGGAGGAATAATAATAAAAAGCGTACAGCGTAACTATCACCGCGACACCCGCCCCGTAGGCCAGGTATTTCCTGATCTCGGCCTTTGTCTCCACTATGTTCACCGTCATGAAGTACAGGAGGAAGTATTCAAGATATTTCAGCAGGTAAAAAGCCGCCGCTTTGAAATCTATATCGCCGCGCATGACCCCCAGGCCGCTGGAAATAATATAGACGGTCGTATACAGCAGGACGGGCGTCTGGACCGGGGTGGAAAGGATAAAGGGCTTTTCTTTGAAGATCGCCGTCTTGGCGAACCACGAAAAGAATATGATGAACAGCAGGATGTCGTCATAACGCAGGACTATGGTCCGGCTTTCGCTCGCCGCTCCCATCCCGAGCTTGGGGGACAGCAGCATGGAAAAGACAAGCAGCAACAGGCTGGCCTTGGGATTAAGAAAAGCGAAAACGGAAACGATTATCGCTATGCAGCCCAGGACGAGGAAAAGCGGGGCCCCTGTCGTGGCCAGGTGGCCGAGCAGCACGGCTGACACCACGGCGAGTATGCTGATTATAAAGGGCATTTAAGGGTCACCGCAACGAAACAGGGCCGCCGGCGGGAGCGTTCAGCGCTTGGCGTAGCTCTTGTAATCGTAGTAATAGCCGTACTGGGGGCCCATTTCGGAGGCCCTCACGCCGTTGAGCACCACGCCTATCATGCGGGCGTTCCCCGCGGTTATCTGCTCCTTGGCGCGCCTGAGGGCGCCGCGGGCGATCTTACCGGCCTTGTAGACCAGCACCACGCCGTCCGAGGCGTGCTTGGCCACCAGCAGCGCGTCCACGAACAGCAGCACCGGCGGGGCGTCGAAGATTATCATGTCGAATTCGCCCTTCAGTTCCTCAATAAGGTCATTCCAGCGGGCGGAATCCAGGATGTCGACGACATTGGTCGGCTGGGTGCCGCAGTTGAGCACCTTCAGATTCTCTATACCGGGGAAGCGCATCAGCTGGTTGAAATCCAGGCCGCCCATGATGAAATCCGCGCTCTCCAGCACCGCTTCATGCCAGTCGGCCTTGCCGGCCAGCACGTCGCTCAGGCCCGGCTCCTGGCGCGTTCCGAAGATCTGGTTTATGGCCGGGCGCCGGAGGTCGGCGTCCACCAGCAGGGTCTTCAGGCCGGAATGGGCGCTGGCCAGCGCGAAGTTCACCGCGGTCAGGGTCTTGCCTTCCGCGGCGCCGGCGGAACTGATCACCAGCGAGACGCTGTCCTTGGTGTTCAGGTTCGACATTATATTCGTGCGCAGGGTATGGTAGGACTCTATTACCCCCGAGGCGTAGCGCTTGTTCACTATCAGCACGCTGCGGAAGGCGTCCACCGTGTAGCGCTCTTTCTTGAAAACGTTGGTGAGCCAGTTGTCCAGGTGTTTTTCGCTGAGGATGTTGGGAATGATGCCCAGCACCGGCAGCTTTATGAAATTCTCGATATCCTCGATGGTGGAGATGGAAACGTCAAGGTTCTCCAGCAGGAAGACCACCACCACGGCGATGAAAAAGCCCAGCACGGTGCCCACCATCATGTTGAGCTGGAAATTAGGGGACACAGGGGAGGTTTCCGGCATCGGCCTGTTGACCACGCTGACGAACGAGACCATGGAGGAAACCCCCAGCTTGGCCTCCTCGTACTGCTTGTTCAGCGTCGTATACAGGTCTTCCTGCATGCGGACCTCGCGGCTGATGCGCCCCAGCGCCACTTCCTCCGCCGGGATCTCCTCGAACTTGGACTGCACCACGTCTATGCGCTGCTGCAGGCTCAGCACATCGGGATGGTTGGGGGTGTACTTCTCAAGGAGCTCCCGCTTCTTCATCTCCAGGTCGGCCAGCTGATTCGCCAGGGCCGCGCCCAGCCCCGTCTTGGGGTTGCGCTCTATGAAATTCTGTTTCTGGCGCTCCAGCGTGCGCAGGTTGTCCTCCACCTCGTTCTTGCGCGCGGAGATATCCTCCAGCGTTTTGCGGGCCTGCAGCGTTTTCTGCTCCAGGTCGAAGTCCCGGTAGGCCTCTATCACGGCGCCTGCTACATCGGCCGCGCGGGCCGGGTCGGGATCGAAAGCGGTGATTGAGATGAGGTTGGAGTCCTGCAGGCGGTCCACCTTGTACGCCCCGGCTATCGCGGAGGCCGACTTCACCCCGGCGGGCATGCCCAGTTTGGCCGCGGCGCGCTCCGAGATCTCCGAAGAGGTGATGACCTTGAGTTCCGTCCCCACCTCGCTCCAGGGATCGAAGTCCGCGGTTTCGGAACCGGGGATGCGCGAATAGGAGGCGGGAGGCTTTATCTTGATAAGCGCCTGGCTGCGGTAGACCACGGGCTGGAGGCGCGTATAGAAAAGCGTGGAGAAGATGGTGACGGTGAAGACCAGCAGGGCCGTCCATTTGCGCCTGTTGACGATGCGCCAGTAATCGTAAAGTGTAAGTTCGGGATTCATAATTATCCTGCCGCGGCCGCCGCGGCGGCCAGGGCTGCCTTAGGACGGCCTAGTTCTTTCTGGCCACGATGCCGGCCGTTATCGCGAAGGTGAAAAGAGTGGCCCAGGGCACGAAGTTATCGGTTATCCATTTCGCCGTGGTAGCATAGGTCTTGCGCGGGACATAAACGATATCGCCGCTGGCCAGCAGAATATTCTTGTCCATCTTCCCGGAGAAAACGTCCTCCAGGTCCGCCTTTATGACCTGTTCGGTGACCTTGCCGTCCTCGCTCTTGAGGCGCCGGAAGATCCGCACCCTGTCGCGGAGCGCGTAATCCTGGGTACCGCCGGCCTGCGCCACCAGGTCGAGCAGGCGCATGCCCTCGCGGTACTCGAAATAGCCGGGCATCTGTATCTGCCCTATTATCGCCACCCTGTTGGAGGAGAACTTGCGCACGTTTATAGTTATGCTCGGGTTGGAAACGTACTTGGAAAATCTGGCCGTCAGCATTTTCTGCAGGTCTTCGGCCTTGAGTCCTTCGGCCTTCATCGAGCCCAGCAGCGGCAGCTCTATGTTCCCGTCGGGCTGCACCGTGACTTCCTTGGAAAACTCCTCGGCCGGCAGAACGTTGATATTGATCACGTCCCCGGCTTCTATGAAATACTCTTTGCCGATGTCGCCCAGGTCGATGCAGAACGCGGGGATAGTACCGAAAAAGGTCAGAATTGACAAAGCAAGAGATATGGCTTTCATAGGGTAATTATATATATTTAGAGCGGCCGAATTTCACTTATTCTTCCATATCCCTGGACCGGGACATGTTTTTCATCCGCCCCCGCAGGTCCTCCACCTTTTGTTCCAGTTCTCTTTCCCTTTCGGAGCCCGATGCGGAGTGTTCCTGCGCGCCCCCCGCCGCCCTGAAGCTCAGCATTTCCACCTTGCGCGAAAGGGCGTCCACGCGCGCCGCCAGTTCGGAATCGCCGGGACCGCGGCGTCTGAAGTTGAGATAATAGCCGAAAAGCGCGAGGAACATCACCAGCGAGAAAAGCATGAAGAAAACCGCCCCGACCAGCACAAGATATTCGAGCCCGGCCAGGATCCCGCCCATGGAAAGTATCAGCGAGGCCAGCACGCCGAAAAGCATCGTCTCCTTGTTCTCGCTCCAGATAAGATTGGTCCCTCCGGACGCGCCGGATTCCGGCCTGTGCGGCCGCTGGAAGCGCCCATAGCCGCTCACCTGAGGCGGCAGCGGCCTCTCAGCCGGGCGCGCGGCGCGGGGCAGCGGCGCGGTTTCCGGCGGAAGAGGCCCGACCTCGTCCTTAAGCCTGTCCAGCAGGTTCTTCAGGTCCTCAGTGCCGCTCATAGCCCTCCCCCTTTGGTCCGCAAGGCGTTCTCTTTCTCCGCCAGGGCCCGCTCCCTGGCGTCCAGGGAGGCCTTTATCTTGTCGAAAGTCCTGATCAGGTCGGCTTTCCGGGCGTTAAAATCGCTCTCAAGGCCCTTTCCCCTGGCTTCAAAGTTCGCCTTTGTCTCGGCTACGGACTTGGCCAGTTCGGCTTTCCGGGCGTTGAGATCTTCCTCCAGGGCTCTCTCCCGCAGCTTCAGCTGGGCCGCCCGTACGGCGTGCTCGCTCTCGAGCGCCTGGAGCTTCGCCTCGACCTCCTTGTTCTTTTCTTCCCAGTGGGCGAGCATCTCAAGTTCTTTTTTGCTGACCCGGTCGTAAAGTTCCTGCATCTTCGACACGTACCTGGTGTTGAGCAGTCTTTCCTCTTCCACCGACTTGCCCTGCATTTCGGCCAGGGCGGCCTCGCTTTCGCCCAGCGCGGCTTTCAGGTCCGCGATCTTGCGCAGGCCGGCGGCATGGGAACTTTCCAGGGTGGCAAAACGTTTCGCAAAAGCGTCCTGCTCCTCCTTCAGGCGGGCCTCCCGCTGGACGTAGTCCCTGTCCTTTACGGCCAGCCTGGCGGAATAGTCGGCGTCGTACTGGCCTATGATATTCTCCAGCGTTTTAACGTCGGGCTCGAACTCGTCCAGCACGGCGTTCAGCTGGACCGAGGCCGGGTTCTTGCTGTCCCAGAGCCTTGCCGCCAGGGCCTTAAGCCTCTGCATCAGCTCTACAGGCACGCATTGTATGGCGCGTTCTTTTTCCATGGTCATTTCCTGCCTTTGTAGTCCATGATCACGCGGGTGAGTTCGGCCTTCATCTTTTCCAGTTCCGAAGTCCTGCTCGCGTGATCCTTCTCCAGACCGAGCCTGTACTCGTTAAGTCCTTTCTCTTTCTCGCTGAGCTCCTGCTTCTGCGCGAAGAGCTCCGTATTGAACTTGTTGACGCGCTGGTTTAGGTCCGACTGCATCGCGTCCAGCTCCATCTGCTTCTGGCGGTAGAACTTGTCGCCGTCGGCCAGCAGCTTTTCCTTGGCGGTCAGCAGGTCCTCCAGCTGCTTCACGCGGGCTTCGCTGCGCGCCTTCTCCTCGCCCACCACCGTGCGGAAGCGCGCGTCCTGCTCCGCCACCTGGCGCATCAGCTCGCCCGAGGCGCTCTGGCGGTATTTCATCATCTCGCGCTCCAGGTCCTGTATCTTTATGTCCGCGCTCTCGATGTAGCGCTCGCGGCGGTCCATCTCCTCCAGCATCCGGTCCTTCTCCGCGGCGAAGATCTCCTCGAGATGTTTCACCTCGTCGCGGCCGTCCGCCAGGGCCTTGTCCATCTCCGCATGCGCGTGGGCCAGCTTCTGCTGCAGCGCGTCGACCGCGGCCGCGACCGCGTCCGCCACCGCGGAGTCGAGTTCGCGCACCTGGGCCTTCTGCATTTCCAGTTTTTCCGCCGCGGCGGCCTTCTCCGCCTCCAGCAGTTTGCCCGCCAGCGCGGCGGCGCGGGTGTTCGCCTCCGCCGCAACGGCGCTGATCTTTCCGATGTTCTCTCTAAGAGTCTCGTTCTCGCCCGCAAGGCGGTCGTTCTTGAGCGCGAACTCTTCCGCCAGCGCCGCGCGGCGGGCCCTGTAATCCTCTTCCAGCTCGGCGCGGCGGGCGGCCACGGCCCCTGAGGAGGCAGAGCGGACGCGTTCCTCGCAGTCCCTGCGCGCCTCTACCGCTTCGCCCCTGAGCGCGTTTATCGAATTTTCTTTCTCGGCCAGCGCGGCGGCGGTCTCTTCCTGCCTGGCGCGGGCGGCCTCGAGAGCCTCAACCAGATGGGCGGTCTGCACGGTGACGGCGTCCTTGACGCGGTACGTCAGTTCCCTGTCGTAATTGGCCTTGGCCTCCATCAGCTCGCGGTTGAACGCGGTCTCCGTGGCGGCGCTTACCTCGGCCGACTTGCGAAGTCCCGAGTTCAGGGTTTCTATCTCCTTCTGGGCGGAGCGGAAATTCCCGGAGATCTCGCTTACCTGGTTCTCGAGCATGGAGCGCTCGTACTGCCAGTTCTTCCGCTCGAAATCCATTTTAACTTCGGCCTCGGCATACACCGCCGCGGTCCGGTCCCGCAGGTCGGACTCCAGCCGTTCCCGCCGGGCCGCGTACTCGCGCTCAAGTTCGGCCGCGCGGCCGGCCAGGGCCGCTTCCAGCTTTTTGCCGCAGGCGCGGGTTTCCTCGGCGCGGTTCTCCGAAGCCTCGAGCGCTATGGCCATCCGGCCTTTTTCGGCCTCGAGCGCCCTCAGGGCGTCTCCGTAGCGGGCCTCGAATTCCTTCCCCAGTTCCGCCTTGCGCGCCTCGTAGTCGGCGCGGACCGCGGCGGTCCGCTCGTCGGCCGCGGCGGCGCTTTCCGCGGAAATGCGGGCCAGGTCGTTCTCGAATCTTTCCTTCTCGAGCGCGGAAGCTCTGGCGGCCTCCTCCAGCCGGGCGGAAACGGAAGCCAGGCGCGCCTCGTAAACCACGGCCCTGGCGTCGAACTCCTTCTCCAGCGCGGCTTTGCGCGCCTCGTAATCGGCGCGGACGGCGGCGGCGCGTTCTTCGGCCAGCGCCGCGGTTTCGGCGGAGATGCGGGCCACCTCGTTCTTGAAATTCTCTTTCTCCAGCGCGGAGACTTTGGCGGCCTCGTCCAGCCTGCCCGAAAGTTCGCTTATTCTTTCCTCGTAACCGCTCCGTTTTTCTTCGAACGCAGCGGACATTCCGGCTGAAAGTTCTCCTATTTTTTTCTCATACTCGTTCCGTCTTTCCCCGAACGAAGCGTCCATCAGGGCTATCCGCTCTTCGTAAATGCGGGCTTTGGCGCCGAATTCCTCGGCTATTTTATTCTTTTCCTCCAGCAGGACCCTGTCGCGGGCGCGCACATCGTCGGTGAGCTTATTTATAGTTTCATTATAAGAGCGTTTTTCCCCCTCAAAAGCTTCCAGCTTCCCGCGGAACGCCATCTCCCCCGAACGGATGCGGTCCATCAGTTCTTTGTGATGCTCTTCGTGGTTGGACGAAAGGGCGTTCTCCAGTTCCTTTACCTTTTCCGAGGCGCGCGCCAGGGATTCCTCTTTCTGGCGGCGTTCCGCCACAAGGCGGGTCTTTTCTTCTTCCATCGCCTGGCGTTCGCGCAGCAGGCACGCGTTGAATCCTTTTTCCGTCTCTTCGCGGTTCACGGCTATTATATTCTCGAGCTCCTCTTTCTTGCCGGAATATTCCCGTTCGAGCGCCGCGGCGCGCTCCCGCACGCCCTGCTCCATCAAGGCCAGCCTGCCGCCGAATTCCGCTTCCAGGCGGGCTTTTTCGGCTTCCCAGTCCGAGGCTTTTTTCTCAAGCTTCGCCACCAGCTGCTTTACGGTCTCCTCTTTAGCCGCCTTTTCCTTCTCAAGAGCTGCCAGCTGGGCCCTGAAAGCCGTCTCTTTTTCGGAGATCAGCTTCAGGAGTTCGCCGTGGTGGGTCTCCTGCTGGGCGGCCAGCTTGTTCTCTATCTCCTTAATGCGGGCCTGCGCCGAAATGAACTGGTCGTCCCTCAGGCGCTGCTCGTCCAGGAGCCGGGCGCGCTCGGTCTGCCACGAAGTCTCCAGCGAGCGGACCTGGGCCGCGTGGTCGGAATCCATGGAGCGCAGCTTTTCTTCTAGCCCTCCCTCCAGCATGGCGCGGAGCTTGCGGTAATTCTCCTCGTTCTCATGCTTTTTCACGAGGTAATCCGCTTCCAGCTCGCGGCGGCGGGTCTCAACCTTCTCCTCCGACAGGTGTACGCTGGCTTCCAGGGAATTTATCCGTTCGGAAAGCTCTTTTTCGCGGGTTCTGAAGGACCCCTGCAAAGAGGTCAGGCGCCCCTGGTAGCCGCTCTCGAGTTCGGAGCGCAGAACGTCGTATTTCTGCTGAGCCTCGGCCAGGCGGCCGGCGTACTGGCTTTCCACTTCCAGCAGGCGGGCGTTCCAGCGCTCTATAACGGCGCGCTGGTTGCGGTCCAGTTCCCCGAATTTGTCCTGGTATTCGTCCTCCAGGCTTTTGCGCAGGCTGTCCAGCTTGGCCTCTTTCTTCAGCAGCTGCTGGATATCCAGCTTGCCCTCGCCCAGCAGGGACATCGTGGCTTCGAGCTTGGTGTAAAAATCCTCTTTCTCCTCCAGGGTCTTGGTGCGGGAGGAGTAGGCGTCCGTAAGGGAGGCGTCCTTGAGCTGCAGCTTCTTTGAAGTTTCCTCGGCAATGGTGAGGTTCTTCTTCAGGTCGGCCTTCTCTTTTTCAATGTTGTTCAGCCGTTCCAGCGCCCAGCGCAGCGTCATGCGTGCGGTGTCCAGGCTGGTAACGTCATTGACCAGCTGCTCAAGTTCGTTATAATCGTTTGCCATAGTTTTTGCCTTTTATTACTCTACATCAAGTTTAATATACGCCGCCCCCTTTGGCAATAAAAGGAATGTTAAATGAATATTAACAGAATATGTCGTAAAACAGCTGATAGCAGCTGAAAGCTACGGAAGGCAAAAGAGGCAACCGAAGGTAAGAGCTGCATTTGCGCCTCTTACCTTCCGCAGCGTTCCGTTGCTTTCTTGCCTTCAGTTACTATCAATTTAACACAACCGCTTATTTTGTAAAATCAGCTTATGGTTAAAAGATTTTTTTTGCTGGGCATGCTGGTCCTGGCCGGCTTCCTGGCCTGGCGTTTCGGTTACCCGGCCGCGCTGAAACATTTTTTCCGCCTGTCGGGCACGGTGAACATGTCCGAACGCCTGCTGCCGGCCCTGCCCGGGCCCAACAGCATGCTCTTCGTGGTGGCGGTGAACGAGGACAACGTGCCGGTGGCGGTGACCAAGATAATAAACCCTATCTTTCCGGCCGCGTTCGAAATGAACGCGTCCAACCTGATAATGCCCGACCTGCTGACCGGGAAGATCTACCTGGAGGCGCGGCTCAACACCCACGGCGAACTGGCGGTAATAAGGCGCGGAGACCTGAAAGGCAGCTTCCGCGAGCGGGTGAACATCAGGCAGAAAGGCCTGGAGATAACCCTTACCGACCAGGCAAAATAAAACCCGGGACCGCTTTGCGCGCATCCCGGGTTACAACGCCTGACTATATCTACTCTTCGGTCTTCGCCGCCGGCCTGTGCCCGTTGGAAAGGGCGAAAAGCCATACAAGTTTATCGGTAGACCTGACCAGATCATCCCAATTCTTCGCAAGCTTAGGAGTTTTATTCTCCTGCTTTACCAGCCTGTTGTCCTGCTCGTACTTCTTGCCCATCTCTTCCCATGTCATACCCTCACCTCCGTACATTCTTTCAGCCCCCCCGGGCCGTTAAAACGTGTATTATCACCCTGCTGTCAGGAGGAGAACTGCCTGATATTTTATTGAATTTCCCCCCGCTGATAGTATACAACACCACGCCGCGAAGCCAAGGGCCAAAGGGCCTACCAGCCGAGAGTCCTTGATACGCCCATATAGATGAGCAGCGCCCCCAGCAGCAGCAGCAGGAAGCCCCAGTTCTTGCGGTGCAGGGCGACGTACGAATCGTTCAGGAAGGTTTCCCTTATCAGCCGGTTCACGCGCTCTATGGCTTCGGGCTTGTAAATATAGCCCAGGCCCAGCAGGATGAAGAGCAGCCCGAAGAATATCTTAATGTACGGGTTTATCACCATCATAGTTGTATCGGTTCATCGCGCGCTCCACCCCGTCCTCGAACGCCGACTTCAGCGCTTCGCAGGCACGGTCAAGAACGTCCGCAAGCCCCGCCCCCTCTTCTTTGGAAAACTTCGACAGCACGAAATTCTTGCCGGGTATCTGAGCGGGCCTCGGCCCTATCCCCAGCCTCAGGCGCGGCATGGCCGGACCCAGCGCGGAAACTATGGAATCCATCCCGTTGTGGGAACCCGCCGAACCGTCCTTGCGGATGCGCAGTTTCCCGAAAGGCAGCGCCAGGTCGTCGTATACGACCATGATGGCGGCGGGCTTTATCTTGTAGAACGAGGCCAGGCTGAGCACCGCCTGCCCGGAGAGGTTCATGTAGGTCTGCGGCTTCAGCAGGAAGGCTTTTCCCCCGGCCGTCTCGAATTCAAGAAAAAGGCCCAGGCCCTTCCACTCCCGCCACTTCCCCCCGGGGGCCAGGCGCGGCGCGGCCAGATCGGCCACCATGAAGCCGATGTTATGCCTGGTCCTCTCGTACTCCGGCCCCGGGTTGCCCAGCAGGGCCGCCAATTGTATACGGTCGTTCACGGCTCACCTTCCAAAAAACAGGGAGCAGAAGCCGAACGTGTGAAAGTCCAACTTCTGCTCCCGGATGTAAGCGGCTCCAATTACTTCTTGGGCTCCGCTTTCTTGTCCTCGGCCTTGCCGGCAGCGGGCTTGGCGCCGGCGGCAGGCTTGGCGCCTTCCTTGCCGGCGGCGGGAGCGGCGCCCTCGGCGCCCTCTTCCTTCTTGCCCTTGGCACCGACAACTTCGGGCTCGGCGCCCGCGACGGCGGCAGCGCCGGCCACAGGGGTCTCAACCTTCTCTTCCTTCGGAGCGGTCACGCTGACCACTATCTGGTCCGGAGCGTCGAGCAGCTCGAACTTGCCGAGCTTGACGTCCTTGACGCGCAGGGAATGGTTGATATGCAGGTCCGTGATGTCCACTATGATCTCGTGCGGGATCTCGGTGGGCAGACAGGAAACGTTCAGTTCGCGCATCGTGTGTTCCACGAGGCCGGCCTGGACCTTGGCGCCGTAGCACTCGCCGACGAGCTTCACGTGCACCTTCACCTTGATCTTCTCGGTGAGCGAGATGCGCTGGAAGTC
>Ga0265332_10001162_pt1 | contig 15236 bp, 15 predicted proteins | sample 41926metaG_FD_202084 | JGI IMG/M metagenome (GOLD analysis project Ga0265332, IMG submission 202084) | Rhizosphere microbial communities from Carex aquatilis grown in University of Washington, Seatle, WA, United States - 4-19-26 metaG | ecosystem: Host-associated > Plants > Roots > Rhizosphere...
CGCGCAGGTGCCGCGCGATTCGCTGGCGACGAGCGCGGCGGCGCGCGCGCTCGTCGGGAGCGGGCCGTTCCGCGTCGTGAAGTGGGCCACGGGGCAATCCGTCGAACTCGCCGCCGACACCGCGCACTATCGCGGCCGGCCCAAGCTCGACCGCGTGATCTTCCTGATCGTCGGCGAGACGAGCACGCTCCTCGCGAAGTTCTACGGCGGCGAACTCGACGTCGTCGACAACTTTCCCGCGGGCGACGTCCCCGAACTGCGGAAGCACGCCGACCTGCGCCTCACGACGCTCGGCTCGTTCAGCTACAACTACATCGTCTTCAATCTCTTCGACGGCGCGTCCGACCGCCCGCACCCGGTGTTCGGCGACCGCGGCGTGCGCCGCGCGCTCACGATGGCGCTCGATCGCGACGCGATGGTGCGCAACGTCTTCGGGGACGTCGTCGCCACGGGGATCGGTCCCCTGACGCACGCGCAGTGGAGCTACGACCCCTCGCTCACCCCGATCCCCTTCGACACGGCGGCCGCGCGCAAGACCCTCGACAGCCTCGGCTGGCGCGCCGGCGCCGACGGCGTGCGCGCGAAGAACGGACACAAGCTCGCGTTCAGCATGATCGTGCCGGCCTCGAGCAAGGCGCGCCTGCAGCTCGCGCCGCTAATCCAGGCGCAGTGGAAGCAGGTGGGCGCGCAGCTCGACGTCGTGTCGCAGGAGCCGCGCGCGATCGGTCCGCTCATGAGCAAGCACGCGTTCGACGCGATCTTCGGCGGGCTCACGGCGTCACCGAGCCCGTCCGGCGTGCACGACGCGTGGGCGGTCGCGCCCGCGCCGGGATCGGCGTACAACGTCGGCCGGTACGTGAACGCCGCGTTCGCGGCCCAGGTCGACAGCGGCATCGGCGCGACGACGGTGCCCGCGGCGAAGACGCATTTCCGCGACGCGATGCGCCTGATCATCGGTGACGCGCCGGCCGTCTGGATGTACGAGCCGCCGAACCTCCTCGCCACCGGCACGCGGGTGCAGACGCCGCCGCTCCGGCGCGACGCCTGGTGGGCGAACCTCGAGCAGTGGAGCTTCGCCCCCGGCGCCACGCCCGCGCGCGCGCCGGCCGCGAAGGCGCCGTAGCGCGCGGTGCGATTCGCACTGCGTCGCGCCGGGCAGGCGGCGATCGTCATCGTCGCGGTCGCGACGCTCGCGTTCGTCCTCATCCATCTCGCGCCGGGGGACCCGTTCCCCACCGCGCTCGATGATCCGTCGCTCACCGACGCCGTGCGCGCGCGCCTGCGCGCGCAGTTCGGATTCGACCGCCCGTTGTTCGAGCAGTATCTGCGCTTCCTCTGGAATTACCTGCGCGGCGACTTCGGATGGTCGGTCGCGCGCAACATGCCCGTCGCGACGGCCATCGCCGACGCGCTGCCCCGCACCGTGCTGCTCATGGCGACGGGCCTCGTCGCGGGCACGGCCGGCGGTGTCGCGCTCGGCACCTGGCAGGCGGCGCGGCGCGGGTCGGGCGCCGAACGCCTCGTCGGGCTCGGCGCGGTCGTCGTGTACGCGGTGCCGGAGTTCCTCCTCGCGATGGGCATGATCGCGCTCTTCGCGCTGCGGCTGCGCTGGTTCCCCATGTCCGGCATCGTCGACGCGAGGTCGCACGACGCGCTGGGCGCGGCCGGCCGCGCCGCCGACGTGCTCCGGCATCTCGCACTGCCCGCCGCGACGCTGGCGCTCGTCGTCGCGGCGTCGGTGTCGCGCTATCACCGGGCGGCGATGCTCGCCGTGCTCCCCGAGGATTACATCCGTACGGCGCGCGCCAAGGGGCTGTCGGAGCGCGACGTCGTGCTGCGGCACGCGCTCCCCAACGCGATGGGCGCGGTGCTCGCGCTGGGCGGCCTCCTCATCCCGGCGCTGTTCGGCGGCGCCGCCGTCATCGAGAAGTTCTTCGACTGGCCGGGCATGGGCCGGCTGATGTTCAACGCCGCGCTCGGCCGCGACTACCATCTCGTCGTGGCCGGCGTGGTGCTCTCGGGGGCGCTCGTCGCCGCGGGCACCGCGATCGCCGACGTGGTCGCGGCGGCGTTCGATCCCGCGCAGGAACTCGACGCGTGAGCACGGAACCGCGCGCGACGCGGGACCTCCTGCGCGCGCTCGCCGCCGACGCGCCGTCGCGGGCCGCGCTCGTCACGCTCGCGCTCGTCGCCGGCGCCGTCGCCCTCGCGCCGTTCGTGGCGCCGTACGACCCGAACGCGATGCGCGACTTCGTGCGCGACCAGTTCCTCGCGCCCTCGTGGAGCCATCCGTTCGGCACCGACAGCGCCGGCCGCGACGTGCTGAGCCGCGTGCTGCACGGCGGGCGTGTCTCGCTGGGCGTCGCGACGCTTGCCGTCGCCGTCTCCGTGCTCTTCGGCACCCTCTGGGGCGCCGCCGCCGGCTACGCGAACCGCGCCGTCGACGACGTGATGATGCGCTGCACCGACGCCGTCATGGCGCTCCCGCGCATCCTCCTGCTCATCCTCGTCGCGAGCGTGCTCCGCGAGCCGACCGCCGCGGCGCTCGCGCTCCTCCTCGGCGTCACGTCGTGGCCCGCGATGAGCCGCGTGGTGCGCGCCGAGGTCCGCGCGTTGCGGTCGCGCGACTACGTGATCGCGTCGCAGGCGCTCGGCGCCACCTGGTGGCGGCGCCTGCGGACGCATCTCCTCCCCGCGGTGCTGCCGCTGGTGATCGTCAACGCCACGCTCGCCTTCGCGTCGGTGATCCCGCTCGAGGCGACGCTCTCGTTCCTCGGCCTCGGCCTCCACCCGCCGACGCCGAGTTGGGGCAACATCCTCCTCGACGGCACCGACCAGGTCGCGGCGCACTGGTGGCTCGTGCTCTTCCCGGCGCTCGCGATCGTCGTCACGGTCGTCGCGGTCACGGCGCTCGGCGACCGCCTGCAACAGCTGCTCGATCCCCGCGGAGCGGCGCTGTGAGCGCGCTGCTCACGGTCGAGCGTCTCGGCATCACGTACACGCGCGGCGGCGGCGAACGCCGTGCGGCGCACGACGTGTCGTTCACGATCGACGCCGGCGAGACCGTCGCGCTCGTCGGCGAATCCGGGAGCGGCAAGACGGCGATCGCGCTCGCGCTGCTGCGGCTCCTGCCGCGCACCGCGACGATCGCGGCCGAGAGCCGCATCGGCTTCGACGGCGCCGACGTGCTCGCGCTGGGCGACGACGCCATGCGCGCCCTGCGCGGCCGCCGCATCGCCATGGTCTTCCAGGAGCCGGCGACATCGCTCAACCCGCGCCTGCGCGTGGCCGACCAGGTCGCGGAGGTGGCCGCCGCGCACGGCGAGCGCGACGCGCGCGCCGCGCGGCGACTCGCGATGGGGATGTTCGAGCGCGTCGGGCTCGGTGATCCGCGCATGGCCCGCGCCTACCCGCACGAACTCTCCGGCGGGCAGAAGCAGCGCGTGGTGATCGCGATGGCGCTCCTGCTCGATCCGGCGCTCGTCGTGGCCGATGAACCGACGTCCGCGCTCGACGTCACCGTGCAGGCGCAGGTGCTCGAGGTGCTGCGCGAGCGTCAGCGCGCGAACGGCATGGCCCTCCTCCTCGTGACCCACGATCTCGCCGTCGCGGCCACGACCTGCGGCCGCGCGCTCGTGATGCACGAGGGGCGCGTCGTGGAAGACGCGCCGATGCCGCGCCTCCTCTCGGCGCCGCAGTCGGTGGCGGCGCGCTCGCTCGTCGGCGCGCTCCCTTGCGCGGGGAGCGCGGCATGACGCCCTTGCTGACCGTGCGCGACCTGGTCGTCGAGCATCGCGCGCGGAGCGGTGACGTGCGCGCGGTGGACGGCGCCTCCCTCGAGATCGCGCGCGGCGAGACGCTCGCCCTCGTCGGCGAGTCGGGGAGCGGCAAGACGAGCCTCGGCAAGGCGATCGTGCGGCTCGTCGAGCCGAGCGCGGGCACCGTGACGTTCGACGGCGCCGACGTCCGTGCGCTCGCGCAGGAGCCGATGCGGCGGCTGCGGCGGCGCATGCAGTTCGTCTTCCAGGATCCGAAAGGCTCGCTCGACCCGCGCATGACCGTGCAGCGCATCGTCCGCGAAGGGCTCGACGCGCACGCGCTCGCCGGCGAGGCCGATGGGAACGCGCGCGTCGCGCGTCTCCTCGAGACGGTCGGCCTCGCCGCCGACGACGCGGCGCGCCACCCGCACGAGTTCTCCGGCGGCCAGCGCCAGCGCATCGCGATCGCGCGGGCGCTCGCGGTGGAGCCGGACTTCATCGTGCTCGACGAGGCGGTCTCCGCCCTCGATACGACCGTGCGCGCGCAGGTCCTGGATCTGCTCGCCACGCTCCAGCGCGAGCGCGGTCTCACCTACCTGTTCATCGCCCACGACCTCGCCTTGGTCGAGCGCATCGCCACGCGCGTCGCCGTGATGCATCGCGGCCGCATCGTCGAATGCGCGCCGGCGCGCACGCTCTTCGACTCGCCGGCCGACCCGTACACGCGCGCGCTGCTCGACGCCATTCCGCGGATTCCAGTCTAGGGCAACAGCAGAACTCCCGATCTCGCGGATCGAGGGGCCGGATCTTCACGGATACGACAAATGCAACGGGGGAACGACATCGCGCGATGCGCGCCGTCGTTCCCCCATCCGTTGTCGTATCAGCGAGCATCAGCCCCGCCCATCCGCGAGATCGGGAGTTCTGCCGTAGAACCCTCCCGGCAGCGAACGCTATTTGACTCCGTGCATCAGCTTGTTGATCTGCGGCGCCGCGATGAAGAGCACGAGCCCCGAGCCCAGCAACGCCCACCACCCGAACGTGTAGCCGGAGAGCGCCGACGCCGTCGTCATCCCTTTCTCGCCGCTCACGGCGCTCGCGAAGATGCCCGAGAGATTGTTGCCGATGCCCGTCGAGAGGAACCAGCCGCCCATGCCGAAGCCGACGAGCCGCACCGGGGCCAGCTTCGTCACCATCGAGAGGCCGATGGGCGAGAGGCAGAGTTCACCGACCGACTGGATGAAGTACACCGCGACGAGCGTCCAGAACGGGATCTTCCCGTCGCCGCCGATGAGGCTCGAGAGCGCGAACATCAGCAGGAGGAACGCGAGCCCGTTGAACAGCAGTCCGAGCCCGAACTTGCGCGGGATCGACGGGTTCACCCCCTTCTTCGCCATCGCCACCCAGACCCACGCCACCACCGGCGCGAGCGCGATGATCGCCACCGAGTTCACGCTCTGGAACCACGCCGTCGGAAAGACGAAGCCGCCGAGGTCGCGGTTCACGATCTGGTCGGCGAGGAACGTGAACGAACTCCCCGCCTGCTCGAAGAACATCCAGAACATGATGTTGAACGTGAAGATGATCAGCATCGCGATCGTCTTGTCGCGCGCCACCTTCCCGTCCTTGATCCCCTCGATCATCAGCATCACGGCGAGCGCGATGAACATCACCGTGAGCACCGACTGGAGCGCCTTCGCGCCGACGGCGAGGAGGAAGTACATCACCGGGATCACCACGATCGCGCCGAGGATCACCATCGCCACGCGCTTCATGCTCTCGCCCCCCTTGGGAGGCACGCCGATGCCCTGCAGCTGCGCGCGGCCGATGTAGAACCAGACGAGGCTCACGAGCATGCCCACGCCCGACGCCATGAACACGACCTTGTACGCCGGCAGGTCGGCCGAACCGAAGACGCGGTTGGCGAGCCACCCCGTGAGGAGCGGCGCGAGGAACGCGCCCGAGTTGATGCCCATGTAGAAGATCGTGAAGCCCGAGTCGCGCCGTTCGTCGAACGTCGCGTAGAGCTTGCCGACGATCGTCGAGATGATCGGCTTGAACATCCCGTTCCCCACGACGATCGTCGCGAGGCCGAGCTTGAAGATGTTCGCGTCCGGGATCGCGATCATGAAGAGCCCCGCCGCCATGAACAGCGCGCCCACGAGGATCGACCGCTGGTACCCGATGATCTTGTCGGCGACGTAGCCGCCGAAGATCGCCGCCGCGTACACCAGCGCGAGGTACGACCCGTACGTCAGGTTCGCGTCGGCCTGCCCGGTGTTCGACCCGCCGTGGAACTGCGCGACGATGTACAGCACCAACGCCCAGCGGATGCCGTAGAAGGCGAACCGCTCCCAGAACTCGCTCATGAACAGCATCCAGAGCGGCGACGGGTGGCCGAGCGTCTGCGTGAATTTCGGGATCGCGGCGTCGGCCGTCGACGGGTTCGCGGCACTGCTCATGAAGGAGTTCTCCGATTGCGGTGCAAAAAGTCCGGATGGTGCCAAAGTGGTGCCGAGGTGTTGCGAGGGTCGTGCGCCGGCGAGTCACGGACGGCAACACCGCCGTGGCCCGCAAGAGGTAACGTCGGGTCCGCGATTCGTCAAACGATACCCGTCCTACCCGCCACGGCTCCGGCACGCGCCGGCACGAGCCGGCGCTGCCGGCGCTGCCGCGCTGGCGCCTACTCCTGCCCCATGCGCCGCTTCAGCTCCGCGAGCTTCGCCTCGGCCACCGCGTCGGCGTCGCTCCGCGCGCGCTGGCGCGCGAGGCCGTCGAGTTCGGCGTGCAGCGCGCGGTCGTCCGGCAGGCCGAGGTCGGCGTCGGTCGGGCCCGAGGGCGGCGCGCCGCTCCCCACGCCCGCGCCCGCGGCCTTGAGCGCCGACGTCATCTCCGCCAGCTCACGCTCGGCGAGCGCCGCCTCTTCCTCCTGCACGGCGAACTTGCGCTCGAGCACGGCGATGCGCTCGGCGTGCTGCCGTTCGTACTTCTCGGCGATCGCCACCGTCTCGGCGTCGTTGATGCCGGCGGCGAGCGCCTTGCGCCGCACGACCGTCTCGAGCGATTCCCGCTCGGTCGTCAGCTTGCGCTTGGTGAGCTCGGCGAGCTCGCGGAGGTCGTCCACGCCGAGCTTCGCGCTGACGAGGGCGCGCTTCATGTCGGCGATGGCCGCGCGGCGGTCGCCGGGCGCGACGGCGCCGTGCCGGAGGTCGTTGATCGCTTGCTTCAGGGAATCGAACATCGGATGCACAATTCGGAGGTGAGAGTGTAGGATATGGAATGCCACCCATTGTCGCCATCAGCGCCACGGCGGATGACTCCCGTGTGCGGCTCTCGCTGAATTACGTACGGTCGTCGGAGGGCGCAGGTCTCACCCCGGTGATCGTCCCGCCGCTCGCCGATGCCGCCCGGGCCGCCACGATCCTCGACGCCGCCTGCGGCCTCCTCCTCACCGGCGGCGACGACGTCGACCCGCGGCGCTACGGCGCGGCGGCGCACCCCGCGACCCAGCGGCCGAACGTCCCGCGCGACGACACCGAACTCGCGCTCCTCGAGGCCGCGCGGCAACGCCGCATGCCGGTGCTCGCCATCTGCCGCGGCATCCAGCTCGTGAACGTCGCGTTCGGTGGCACGCTCATCCAGGACATCCCGACGGAGCGCCCGTCGGCCATCGTGCACAACCAGCCCGAAGACCGCGTCGAGCGCTCGCACGCGGTGGCGATCGTCGCCGGGAGTCTCCTCGCCGGCGCCGCCGGCGCGACCGCGCTCGAGGTGAACTCCTATCACCATCAGGGCGTCGACCGCGTGGCGGGTACGCTCCGCGTCACCGCGACCGCGCCCGACGGCATGGTCGAAGCGTGCGAGGGCACCGATCCCGACTGGTGGCTCCTCTGCGTGCAGTGGCATCCCGAGGACCTCACCACCGACGCGCACGCCTGGGACCGCGGCATCTTCCGCGCCTGGGCCGATCAGGTGCGCGCCTTCGAGGCCCTCAGGCGCTCCGGCGCCAGCGGTGTTCGTCGCGCACCTGACGCATGAGCCGCTCGGGCGACGACACCCTCGGAAAGAGGAGCGTGTCGCTCACGCGGTTGATCGCCACGCGCATCGCCGGAAAGTGTTCCGCGACCGCGGCGAACAACGCGTCGAGCCCATGCTCCTGCGCCAGCCGGTGCTCCGCCGCGAGGCGGAACCCGTTCCGCCCCATCGCGTCGTAGTACTCGATGTCCGGGCCGCCGCGGCGCCAGCGGCGGTGCTCGATCGCGTCGGGGAACATTCCGGCGAGCCAGAGCGCATAACACCCGAGGTGCGCGCGCACGACGAGCGTGCGCCGCGGGTCGGGCCCTTCGGCGTCCTCGAGCAGCGCCGCGAGCGTGTCGTACGTCTGGTCGTCCACCGCGGCCACGCGATGGGCGCGGTCGCGGAGCCCGAATTGCAGCAGCAACGACGCCGCGAAGTCGGCGAGCACGCGATCGTGTTCCCCCTGCCGCAGGAGCGCATGCCGGGCGACGACGTACAGGAACATCGGGAGCGAGGCGCGCGCGCCGAGACGCGTCTCGAGGAGCGCCGCCAGCAGCGCCGCGTCGTCGAGGAGGGCGTCGAGCCCTTCCTCGCGCAGGTGGCGCTCGGCGTCGTCGGCGGCCCCACGACCGTGCTGCGCAAGCAGCGCCACGGCCAACTGGGCGTCCTCACGGGTCAGTCGGTGATGCAGGTCGGCGACGATCATGGCGATCTCCCCGTCAATTGTGGTCGGCGCACTACTCCGGGCCCCTTCCGCCCCATAACTTTCGATATCGTCACGTGAGGCGCTGTGCTGTACATCTGTATACCCTCGTATAACGAAGCCCCGACGGTGGGAGTGCTCCTCTGGCGCATCCGCAAGGTGTTCCAGGAGTACTCGCGCGAGTATGAGGTGCTCGTCTACGACGACGCAAGCACCGACGGCACGCGCGAGACGCTCGAGCCCTACGCCAAGGTCATGCCGCTGACGGTGATCGGGCGGCGCGAGCACGTGGGCTACGCAGGCGCCGTCGACGCCCTCATGCGCGCCACGAGCGAACGCACGCGCTACCCGCGCCGCGACGCGATGGTGCTCATGCAGGCCGACTTCACCGACCAGCCCGAACACCTCCCGGAACTCGTGAAGCGCTTCGAAGGGGGCGCCGACGTCGTGATCGCCGACCGCGTGGTGGGCCCCGGCGCGCCGGAGGAAGTGCGCAAGCTCGCGCGCGCCATGCGCTGGGCCCGCGCGCTCCTGCCGATCCGCAAGTTCGTGACGGTGCCCGGCGTGCAGGATCCGTTCGGCGGCTTCCGCCTCATGCGCGTGACGGTCGTGCGCGACCTGCTCAAGGAATGCGGTGATGGCGCGTTCAGCGATGCCCCGGTGTGGGCCGCGAACGCCGAACTCCTGCGCGCCGCGATGCGGTTGGCGCGCCGCGTCGAGACGCTGCCGCTCGAGGTGCGCTGGGACGTGCGCCCGCGCGAGAGCCGCGTCCGGCCGTGGCCCGACACCGTCGATTTCGTGAAGCGGGGCTGGGCGGCCCGGTCACGGCGCACGCCGAGCGCGGTGACCTGACCCGGTGAACGTGACGGCCCGGGCATCGTTCCGCGCCGCGGTTGCCGGCGCTCTCGCCATGCTGTGCGTGGCCGTCGCGCCGGCCGGCGCGCAGACGCGCGCGAACGTGCCGTGGGCGGTCGGCGAACATCTCGAGTACGCCGTCAAGATGCAGGGCCTCGGCGTCGGCAGCGCGCACATGGACGTCGCGCCGATGGACAGCGTGCGTGGACGCAGCACCTGGAAGCTCGAGTTCGGATTCTCGGGTGGCATCCCGTTCTTCAGCGTCAACGACAGCTACGAGAGCTGGCTCGACGTGGAGTCGCTGGCCTCCCTGCGCTTCATCCAGCGCATCCACGAGGGTGGGTACAACCCCACCCGCACGTTCGAGATCTATCCCGACCGCGGCTACTACCAGCAGAACAACAAGCCCCAGGAGCCGACCGTCGCGCAGCCGCTCGACGACGCGTCGTTCTTCTTCTTCCTGCGCACCATCCCGCTCGAAGTCGGCAAGACGTACGAGTTCAACCGCTACTTCAACGTCAAGGCGAATCCCGTCGTCATCCGCGTGCTGCGCCGGGAGCACATCAAGGTTCCCGCCGGCGAATTCGACGCCATCGTCATCCAGCCGGTCATCAAGACGACCGGGCTCTTCTCCGACAAGGGATCGGCGGAGATCTGGCTCTCCGACGATGCGCGACACATTCTCCTGTTGCTGCACACGAAGTTCTCGATCGTGAACCTGAGCCTCGCGCTGAAGAACATGTCGCTGCCGGCCTTCCAGAACGACCCGCGCAAGTGACCGACCGCCCGCGCGAAACCGACCTCGCCCGCGTCCGCACGGTCCCCATCGCCGCGCGCCCCAACAAGGTGCGCGCCGAAGAGTTCTGCGCCCCGCCCGGCGACGACCGCTCCTTCGCCGCCTTCGTCCGCGCCCTCCCCGACGTCCTCGTCGCGCGCGACTTCCGCCTCGTCGTCGACGCCATCGCCGCCGCCGCGCGCGCGAAGAAGGGCGTCATCGTCATGCTCGGCGGCCACATCGTGAAGACGGGGCTCGCCCCCGTGCTCATCGACCTCATGCGGCGCGGCGTCATCACGCACCTCGCCATGAACGGCTCGGCCGCCATCCACGACTTCGAGATCGCGCGCTTCGGGGGCACGAGTGAAGACGTCGCCGCCGGCCTCCGCGACGGCACCTTCGGCATGGCCGAGGAGACCGGGCGCGAACTCAATGAAGCGTTCGTGCGCGGCAGCGCCGAAGCGCGCGGCATGGGCGAGTCGGTCGCCGAGGCGCTCGACGCCGCGCCGTCGCTCGCGCACCCCGAACTCTCGGTCATCCGCGCCGCGTCGCACCTCGGCATCCCCACCACGGTGCACGCCGCCCTCGGCGCCGAGATCATCCACCAGCACCCCGCCGCCAGCGGCGCCGCCATCGGCGACACGAGCCACCGCGATTTCCGGCGGCTCGCGGCGAGCATCGAGACCATCGATGCGGGCGGCGTCGTGCTGAACTGCGGGAGCGCGGTGATCATGCCCGAGGTCTTCCTCAAGGCGCTCACCATCGCGCGGAACGTGAACGCCGGCGCGCCACGCGACTTCACGACCGTCGACCTCGACATGCAGCGCCACTACCGCCCGCGAAACAACGTCGTGCAGCGGCCGACGCAGGACAGCGGCAAGGGCTACGAGATCACCGGGCACCACGAGATCATGGTGCCGCTGCTGGCGTGGGCGGTGGTTGAAAGACTCGATCGCACGTAGGTCCACCGTAAACGGTGCACGGTGAACCGTTCACCGTGCACCGTGGTCGGAGACGCACGAAGGGGGCTCGGTGCCAAGGCACCGAGCCCCCTTCGTCGTTCACCACGTCGCGTCCGGGCGCCGTGGCGACCTGGCGACCTGCGTCACATGCCGGCCGAGCTCCCCGAGAACTTGTCGGTGAGCGACCTGGCGGTCGCCGGGCTGATGATGCGGATCACGAAGTACGCGATCGCACCGATGATCAGCACTTTGATCGCGAACATGCAGAGGACGAAGAAGACCGCGAGCAGTCCGCCGAACACGCCGAAGAAGAGCTTCAGCACGAACAGGCCAACGAGGGCCATCAGTCCGATCATGAACAGGGTGCGCAGCATAGCCAAATCCTCGACGGGGTCTGCACTCCATACGGAAGTTGGGCGACGGCTGTTTCAGCGCAACTGGCGGACGCGCCGGCGATGGATCCCGCGGGCCTGAATCGGGGCTGAATCGGGGCTGAATCGGGGCTGAATCGGGGCTGGCCGGGCCGCCTGGCAGCGGCAACCGCCGCCACCGTCACATTCTGGGTGGTTTCTGAGTAACCTTCTAAAGTGATTTTTGATGGTTACTCAACCATAGACCCAATCGGCACCCCTCCATAGATTCCGCGCACGGCCGGTTGCTCGGGCCCGCGCCTCTTCCCTCTTCGCGACACCGGAATGGCAGAGCACTTCTATCAGATTCTGGGACGCCACCGCGCCGAACCGCTCCCCGAGCGGAAGCCGAGCTGGCTCAAGGTCAAGGCGCCGGGCGGTTCCGGGTACCTGAACCTCAAGGGGATGATGCGCGAGCTGGACCTGCACACGGTCTGCGAGGAAGCGCACTGTCCCAACGTCGGCGAGTGCTGGGATCACGGCACCGCCACGTTCATGATCCTTGGCGACGTCTGCACGCGGAACTGCGCCTACTGCGCCGTCGCCCACGGCCGCCCGCCCAAGTACGACCCGGCCGAGCCGAGCCGCGTGGCCGAGGCGGCCGAGAAGATGCAACTCCGCCACCTCGTCATCACGAGCGTGGACCGCGACGACCTCCCCGATTTCGGGGCCTGGGCCTTCGCCGAAGTCATCCGGCAGGTGCACGAGCGCGTGCCGGGGTGCTCCGTCGAGGTGCTCGTCCCGGACTTCCAGGGAAACGAGGACTCCATCCGCATGGTGCTCGAGGCGCGGCCGGAGATCTACAACCACAACACCGAGACGGTGCCGCGCCTCTACAAGAAGGCGCGCCCGGGCGGCCGCTACGAACGGGTGAAGGAGATCTTCCGCTTCGCCAAGCGCACCGCCCCCGACATCCCCACGAAGACGGGCATCATCGTCGGCATGGGCGAGACCAATGAAGAGGTGCTCGACACGATGCGCGACCTGCGCACGGTGGACGTCGACATCCTCACCCTCGGTCAGTACCTCCGGCCGAGCAACGATCACATCGCGCTCGACCGCTACGTGACGCCGGACGAATTCCGGATGTTCTACGAGGCGGGCATGGCGATGGGGTTCAAGCACGTGGAGAGCGCGCCGCTCGTTCGGAGCAGCTACCACGCGTGGGAGCAGGTGCAGGCGGCGGGGGTCTGATCCCCCGCCGCCTGTTTCGCGTTCAGGATCCAGAGCAAGAGCAGAACACACGATCTCGCGGATCAAGAGCCGGATCTTCACGGATCCTGCTTGGGGGTTTCCCAGAGAAAGATCCGCGCGAATCCGCCGGTTTCCGCGACATCGGGAGTGCTGCGGTAGAACTCAGCCTTACATCGAGAACAGAATGGCGCCCAAGAAGAAACCAGAGACCAACGGCAACGCCGCGCTCCACAAGGAGCTGCTGCACCACATGCTCATGCAGCGCCGCTTCGAGGAGAAGGTCGCCGAGGCGTACGCGCTCGGAAAGATCGGCGGCTTCTGCCACCTCTACATCGGCCAGGAAGCCGTCAGCACCGGCATCCTCCCGCTCCTGCGTGACGACGACTACGTGATCACCACGTACCGCGACCACGGCCAGGCGCTCGTGCGGGGCATGTCGCCGCGGAGCGTGATGGCCGAGCTGTTCGGGCGCGTCGACGGTTGCAGCAAGGGCAAGGGCGGCTCGATGCACCTCTTCGACCGCAACGTGAACTTCATGGGCGGCCACGGCATCGTCGGCGGGCACGTGCCGATCGCGGCCGGCTTCGGCTTCGCCATCAAGTATCGCGGCGGCGACCAGGTCGCGGTCTGCTTCATGGGCGAGGCCGCGGTGAACAACGGCGCGTTCCACGAGGCGCTGAACATGGCCGGTCTCTGGAAGCTCCCCGTCGTCTTCGTGATCGAGAACAACAAGTACGGCATGGGCACGGCGGAGAGCCGCTCGTCGAGCACGAAGGAGATGTACAAGCGCGGCGACACCTATTCGATGGCCAACGCGCTCGTCGACGGGCAGGACGTCTTCGCCGTGCGCGAGGCCGCGGCCGCCGCGATCGAGCGGGCCCGCACGAGCTACGAGGCGACGCTCCTCGAGGTGCGCACGTACCGCTTCGTCGGCCACTCGATGAGCGACGCCGTGAGCGGCACGTACCGCACCAAGGCCGAGCTCGAGGAATACATGAAGCGCGACCCCATCAACCTGCTCAAGGCGACGATGACCGCCGCCGGCGAGCTGGACGACGCCGCGTTGCAGGCCATGGAAGCCGAGATCGCGGCGGTGGTGCAGGATGCGTGGGACTTCGCGGATGCGAGCCCGGAGCCGCCGCTGGAGGCGCTGTACGAGGACGTGCTCGTCGAAACAGCCTCGAGCTGACCGCACAACCAACCGCGAGTGAACGGTTCACCGTTCACCGTGAACCGTTCACCGTACACTCGCTCTCATAGAAAATGCCCGTAATCACCTACCGTGACGCTCTGAACCAGGCCCTCCGCGAGGAGATGCACAACGACGACCGCGTCTTCCTCATGGGCGAGGAAGTCGGCCAGTACAACGGCGCCTACAAGGTCTCGAAGGGCCTCCTCGAGGAGTTCGGCGAGCAGCGCGTCGTCGACACGCCCATCACGGAACTCGGCTTCGCCGGCGTCGGCGTCGGCGCGGCGATGGTGGGGCTCCGCCCCGTCATCGAGTTCATGACCTGGAACTTCGCGCTCCTCGCGCTCGACCAGGTCGTGAACGCCGCCGCGAAGATGCTCTACATGAGCGGCGGCCAGTTCCCGATGCCGATCGTCTTCCGCGGCCCGAACGGCGCCGCGCTCCAGCTCTCGGCGCAGCACTCGCAGGCGTGGGAGTCGTGGCTCGCCCACATCCCGGGCCTCAAGGTCGTCGCCCCCGGCACGCCGTACGACGCGAAAGGACTCCTCAAGAGCTCCATCCGCGACGGCAACCCGATCGTGTTCCTCGAGGGCGAGATGCTCTACAACACCAAGGGCGAGGTGCCCGAGGAGCCGTATCTCATCCCGCTCGGCAAGGCCGACCTCAAGCGCGAGGGGAGCGACTGCTCGATCATCACGAGCGGCAAGATGGTGCTCGTGGCGATGAATGCCGCCGACCAGCTGGCGAAGGAAGGGATCAAGGTCGACGTGGTGGACCTCCGCACCATCCGCCCGATGGACACCGAGGCGATCTACGCGAGCGTGCGCAAGACGAACCGCGCCGTCGTCGTCGAGGAAGGGTGGGAGATCTGCGGCATCGGCGCGCAGGTGGTGGACTTCATCCAGCGCGACTGCTTCGACGCGCTCGACGCGCCGGTGCTCCGCGTGCACCAGGCCGACGTGCCGATGCCGTACGCGAAGGCGATCGAGAAGGCCGCGAAGCCCGACGTGCCCAAGACGATCGCGGCGGTGAAAAAAGTCATGTACCTCGAGGCGTAACCGATGGCTACCAAGGTGTTCATGGAAGCGCTGTCCCCGACGATGGAAGAGGGGCGGCTGGTGAAGTGGAACAAGAACGAGGGCGACGCCGTGAAGCACGGCGACGTCCTCGCCGAAGTCGAGACCGACAAGGCGGTGATGGAACTCGTCGCCCGCGGCGACGGCATCCTGCGCGCGCGCCTCGTCGCGGAAGGCGCCGCCGTTCCGGTGGGCACCCTCGTCGGCGTCATCGGCACCAAGGACGAAGACATCAGCGCACTCACCGCTGGCGCGGCCGCGTCGGCCACGAGCGCGGTAACGCCAAGTGCCCCCGCC
>Ga0265332_10001165_pt1 | contig 15224 bp, 13 predicted proteins | sample 41926metaG_FD_202084 | JGI IMG/M metagenome (GOLD analysis project Ga0265332, IMG submission 202084) | Rhizosphere microbial communities from Carex aquatilis grown in University of Washington, Seatle, WA, United States - 4-19-26 metaG | ecosystem: Host-associated > Plants > Roots > Rhizosphere...
CGGCACTTCGAAGGGCGGGTGGTTCCAGCCGATGTAGGCGCGGGCGGCCTCGATTTCCGCGTTGCCCAGCGGGGCGCCGTGTACGTCGTGGCTGTCCTGCTTGTTGGGGGCGCCGGCGCCGATGATGGTCTTGCAGCAGATCAGGCTGGGGCGGCCGGTTTCGGCCTGGGCGGCCTTGAGGGCGGCTTCGATCTCGACCGGGTCATGCCCCTGTACGTCGCGCACCACGTGCCAGCCGTAAGCTTCGAAGCGCTTCGGGGTGTCGTCGGTGAACCAGCCGTCGACGTGGCCGTCGATGGAGATGTTGTTGTCGTCGTAGAAGGCGATCAGCTTGCCCAGGCCCCAGGTGCCGGCCAGCGAACAGGCTTCGTGGGAGATGCCTTCCATCAGGCAGCCGTCGCCGAGGAAGACGTAGGTGTAGTGGTTGACGATCTCGTGGCCGGGACGGTTGAAGTCGGCGGCGAGGATCTTCTCGGCCAGCGCCATGCCGACCGCGTTGGTGATGCCCTGTCCCAGCGGTCCGGTGGTGGTTTCGACGCCGGGGGTGTAGCCGACTTCCGGGTGACCCGGGGTGCGGCTGTGCAGCTGGCGGAAGTTCTTGAGGTCGTCGATGGACAGGTCGTAGCCGGTCAGGTGCAGCAGGGCGTAGATCAGCATCGAGCCGTGGCCGTTGGACTGCACGAAGCGGTCGCGATCAGCCCACTTCGGGTTTGCCGGATTGTGGCGCAGGTGGCGGCGCCACAGTACCTCGGCGATTTCGGCCATGCCCATCGGGGCGCCCGGGTGGCCGGAGTTGGCCTTCTGGACGGCATCCATGGCCAGCGCGCGGATAGCGCCAGTCAGGGGGTTGAAGACGGGCAGCTTGACGTTACGCGTAGAAGACATCGAAGAACCTTCGGCCGGGGGAGCGGCGCGCAAAGACCGTAATTATCTTTGATTTCCGGGCACTTGGGTAGCCTCGCGGGGGGATAAGTGCGATCCGGGGCGGGGCGTACGGGGGCGTGAAAACTGCGGCATAATCGGGCGCCCACATTTACTTACATTCGTCTCGTCGATGTTCTTGCGCCTCCTTGCCGTGGCTGCCCTGTCGTGGGTGGCGCTGACCCTGAGCGGATGTAGTTCGGTCAAATACACCGTCGATGACGGCCGCAAGGTGAATGAAACCTTGCTCGCCAACCTGCGCCTGCTCGGCCATGGCGAACGCGCGTTGCGGCCGGCCATCGTGCGCACGGCTGCGCTGAAGGATCCGGATTGCAGCCATCAGTGGGAGCTGCCCTTCAGCGTGGCGACCAGCTATGAATGGGCTGAGGACGACCGGGTGGCGTGGGTGCGGGCGCTGCAGGTGGACGAGCGTCTTACCGTCGTCGGGGCCGCGCCGGATTCCGGGCTTCAGGTCGGCGACAAGCTCGTCGAGCTGAAGGGCTACAGCCGCCGGGACGCCAACAAGATGCTGGCCGAACTGGCCGAATTGCGCGACGACGGCAAGCCCTTCCCGGTGAAGACCGCGGCTGGCAAGACCGTGACGGTCAAGCCGCTGCAGGTGTGCCGCGGCTATGCACGCCTGGCCCCGCCAGTCACGCCGACCTACCAGGATTACCACTGGCTGATGAGCATCTATCCGCTCAATGTGTTCGGCCCGCAGATCACCCCGGATGAAGCCCTGTGGATCGTGCTGTGGACCCAGGGGCTGTCCGAGGAGGGCGGGGGGCGGATGAAGGCCTATCACTACACCAAAGAGATCGTATCGACGCTGTTTGAGATCGCCACGCTGGCAACCGGCCTCAACGCCGCGGCGCAGGCCGCCAAGGTGGCGGTCGATCAGGCGGCGCAGGCAGCGGCCGCGGCGGCGGCAAAATCGGCGGGTGAGGCGATCGCGAAGCAGGCTCTGCAGGACGCAGCCCGCAGTATCGCCGAGCAGGCGGGCAAGGAATACGCGCAGAAAGTGGGTGAGGAGATCGCCAAGTCGGCAGGGCGTCAGCTCGGCGGCGTGTTGCGGGACAGCTTCATGGCGCGGGTCGGCATGTCGGTGTCCAGCCTGTCGTGGGTGGCGACGACGGCCTTCGACGATGCGGACCGCTGGGCCTATGACCGCATTGGGAAACTCGGTGGTGATCCGCTTGCCGGCGCGACGCTGCATCAGAAGCTCTTCGATGCCAATGCGATTGCCAACCCCTTCGTTTTCGATGAGGACCGTCTGCAGTGCTACGCGGCACTGGCCCGCCAGACCCAGCGGGAGGAGATGCTGGCGGCAGTGCTGAAGGGCGAATCCCTGGATGTGTTTGCGCTGAAGATCGGCGACCTGCAGAGCGCCTCGGATGAGAGCGGGCAGATGGCCCTGCAGATGGCCAGCGATGATGTGCCGCTTGCTGGCGGTGCAGGGCAGGGTGGGCTGATCGATGCGATGCTGAGAATGCCTTTGGAATCGGGCGGGGACTGAGTTGATGAATACGATGCATTGTCGCGGGCTGGCCGTGTGCCTGCTCTTTCTAGTTGGCGGGGCTGGCGCCCAGCAGGCCATGCCGGAAGCGTCCGGTGGCATGCCTGAGACGTCGGGTGGCCCCGCAGCAGATTGCCCGGTGTTGCTGCAGGAGGCCGAGGCGCATTTCGAGCAGGGTCACCAGGCAGCTTCAGCCAAACGCTGGAAGGAGGCGCAACCGCTGCTGCACAGCGCCAGTGGCGAATTCCTGAAGGTGGCGGCGGCCTGTCCGACCGTTGCCGCGCAGGCCAACCGGCAAGGGGACCGGGCCACGACGGAACTGAAGCTGGTCGAAGCCGCCATCAGCCACCAGAGCGAATGCCTGCCGCGCTTCGACAAGGCGTTGGATCTGGACTTGCGCGCCGCAGCGGCCAAGTCGGACAAGGGGGACCCGGCGGAAGTCGAGCGCCTGCTCGCCGAGGGCGAGACGACGTGGCGGGAGGCGGTGGCGGTGTGTCAGTCGCCGCATCGGGAGAAGGCCGAGAAGAGTCTGGCCGCGACGGTCAAGGTCCGCACCGCCAACGCCGAGCTGCTCAGCGCCGGCCCGGCCTGTGATGCGGCCTGGAAGAACGCGACAGCGCTCATCGATTACGCCAAGGGCGCGTGGCGGGACAAGCGCTGGGACGATGCGGCGATGCTCTACGGCAAGGCCGTGATGGCCTGGGAAGGTGCTGCCGACAAGTGTTCCGGCACGAGGCAGCTGCAGGCCCAGCGCAAGGTGGAGCAAACCCAGATCGATGCGCACAACGCCGAGTTCTGTGGTCCGCTGTGGGACAGCGCGACGGATCTGAGCCAGCGCGTGAAGAGCGCCGGCAATGGTGTGTCGGCGACAGAGAAGGACCAGCTGTCGATGAGGGCCGAGGTGGCCTGGCGCGATGCGGCCGGCCAGTGTCATGGCAGTCCGCAGAATCTGGCGCGCAGCAATGCGGATGCGCTGGCCCGTGAACGGGGCACGCCGCTGCCGGCGAACGCGCAGGCTTTGTACGGGACGCGCAGGCCGGCACCGGTTGTCGAGCCGGTGGCGGTCAAGACGTCCGTGGCGACTGCCGCGACGGCAACTGTGGCTGCAGCGCTCCCGGTTGCCAAGGACGCGATCAAGGCGGGAGCAGCAACGACCGCGTTGGTGCCCGTCGTTCCGGCGCCGGTTGGCAAAGTGGCCGAAGTGCCGGCGGCAACCGTCCGCAAGGAAGCACCGACCGAAGCCACGCTGGTCGCCGGCGATACCACCTACAAGGGCCATTTCGCGATGGATCCGAAGAGCGGCATCGTGAGTGGCACGGGCACCGTCGAATGGGCCAATGGCGAGCGCTTCAGCGGCACCCTGGTCGACGGGCGACGTCAGGGCAAGGGGCGCTTCAACTGGGTGGGCGGCCAGTGGTACGACGGCGACTGGGCCGACGACCGGGCTGTCGGCTACGGCATCATCCAGTTTCCCGGCGGCAATCGCTATGAAGGTGCGGTGGTGGATGGAGAGCCGGTTGGTCGCGGTACGCTGGTCTTCGCGTCGGGGGATCGCTACACCGGTGACTTCGTGCGTGGCCTCTTCCACGGCCAGGGTAGCTATGCGTGGAAAAACGGCAACCGTTACGACGGCGCGTGGAACCTCGGCAAAAAGCATGGCCGCGGCCGCCTGACTTGGGCTTCCGGTGACGCCTGGGAGGGCGAGTTCCGCGACGACCTGAAGACTGAATCAGGTCAGAACATCGCAGTAGCCGCGCATTGAGCGGGGGCCAGCGCGTTCCAGGCTGGCTCCATGGTTCATCGTCTGCGGGGCTGGTCTTGTGGGCGGCTTGCAGGGGCGACGTGATGCGTCCGCCGAGCCTGGCCCATTTTCAGCTCACAGTCTCAAACCCACTGGCGGCGGCGTTCCATCAGCTTCCAGATCAGCGGCGTGAGGATCAGCTGCATCGCCAGATCCAGCTTGCCACCCGGCACCACGATGGTGTTGGCGCGGGACATGAAGCTGTCGTGGATCATGCGCAGCAGGTAGGGGAAGTCCACGCCGCGCGGGTCGCGGAAACGGATGATCACCATCGACTCGTCGGCGGTCGGGATGTCGCGGGCGATGAAGGGGTTGGACGTATCCACCATCGGCACGCGCTGGAAGTTGATGTGGGTGTGGGAGAACTGCGGCACGATGTAATGCACGTAGTCGTGCATGCGGCGCAGGATGGTCTCCTGCACGGCCTCCAGTGAGTAGCCGCGGGTCTTGGTGTCCCGGTGGATCTTTTGTATCCACTCCAGGTTGGTGATTGGAACGACACCGATCAGCAGGTCGGCGTGCCGGCAGGTATTGACCTTGTCGGTGATCACCGCGCCGTGGAGTCCTTCATAGAACAGGCAGTCGGTGTCCGGCGGAAGTTCTTCCCAAGGCGTGAAGTCGCCCATCCTGAGGGCGCGGCGGGCGGCTTCCTCTGCGCTGTGGAGATAGAAACGCCGCTTGCCGCCGCCCGATTCGCCGTAGGTGCGGAACAACTGTTCCAGATCTTCGAGCAGATTGGCCTCCGGGCCGAAGTGGCTGATGCCGCGCCGGCCCTGGCTTTCCGCCTCAATGATGAGGTCGCGGATCTCCTCCCGCGTGTAGCGGTGGAAACTGTCGCCCTCAATGACTGCAGCATTGACCTTTTCCCGCCAGAAGATGCCTTCGAAAGTGTGCTTCACCGTGGTCGTGCCGGCGCCTGACGAGCCGGTCACCACGATGATCGGGTGCTTCATGGACATGGGTTGCTCTCGAAAGTGAATGGTTTTGGCACAGGGCACGGGGCTATGGCCTGTGCCAAAAGCGCTCAGTTTCCGGAGTGAAGCCTAATTCAGCGGTGTTGCAGCAAAAACCGGGCCTCCTTTCGGGAGGCCCGGTGCAGCTCAGGAATGGGTGTTGAGCCAGACCCGCCATTGGTCGAACAGGGCCGGGCTGGCGGCGGCGATTACGGAGCGCTTGATGGCCGGGCCGGCGGTCAGCGGTGTGCCGCCGAGGGTGCTGTAGCAACCGCCGGCTTCTTCGAGGATCAGCCGGCCGGCGGCATAGTCCCACAGCATCTGGCCGCCGTGGATGTAAACGTCCAGGCGGCCGGCGGCCACATAGCACCATTCGAGGGCACTGGAGCCGAAGTTGCGCTGGGAGTAATAGGGCGGGCGGACGGCCAGTTCGTCGCCGAGGTGGTGGCTGATGCGCTTGAAGTCCACGCCGGCCACCGCGTCCTTGAGGCGGGTGGTCGGGCTGCGCAGTGGCAACGACACGTCGTTGAGCCACGCGCCGGCACCGCGGCCCGCGTAGAAGGCTTCGTCGGTGACCGGGTTGTACACCACGCCGAGCTGGGTCTTGTGATTGACCAGGTAGGCTACGGCCACGCCGAAGAAGGGGATGCCGTTGGCGAAGTTGGTGGTGCCGTCGATCGGGTCGATGACCCACAGACCGTCTACGCCGGCCTGCCATACGCGGCCCTGTTCCTCGGCGGTCATCTCCTCGCCGAGAACGGGGGCCGGGATGAGCTGCGGTAGACGCTCGACGAGGGCCGCCTGGGAGGCCAGGTCGGCTTCCGTGAGCACGCTGCCGTCGGCCTTGTGCTCGCGCACGGCACGCAGGTAGCGGGGCAGGATCGTTTCGCCGGCCATCTGGCGGACCAGGGTGGCCAGGGAGCGGGCGAGTTCGAGGCGTTGGGCACTGGTGGTCATCGGGCGGCCCGTCGGATGGTGAGGGTGCCACTGCCCGGCAAGGTGGGCAGTGCAATGATCGGAAGCGTGGAGAGACGGATCGGCATTTTGTTTCAATCCCGTTTAAACACGCGGTTTTGCGGATAATAGCATGATGAATCCACGCTTCTTCTGCCCCGACGGGCTCGCTCCCAACAGCGACATGCCCCTGCCTGCCGATGTTGCCCATCACGCCGAGCGCGTGCTGCGGCTGAGCGTCGGCGATGAAATCGTGCTCTTCGACGGCCGCGGCGGCGAATGCGCCGCGACCCTGCTGGCCCTCGGCAAGCAAGCCGTGGCCCGTCTCGGCCCGCGCCTGGAGGTGGAGCGGGAGTCGCCGCTGGCGATCACGTTGGTGCAGGCGTTGGCAAGCGGGGACAAGATGGACTGGATCGTGCAGAAGGCGGTGGAGCTCGGCGCGGTGGCAGTGCAGCCGGTGGCGGCGGAGCGTTCGGTGCTGAAGCTGTCCGGCGAGCGGGCCGCCAAGCGGGTGGCCCACTGGCAGCAGGTGGCGGTGTCGGCCTGCGAGCAGTCCGGGCGCAACCGCGTGCCGCTGATCGCCGAGATCCTGCCTCTCAACAAGTATCTGGCGCAGGCGGCGGAAGGGCGTCGGCTGATCCTGGCACCGGGCGCCGCGGGCGCATTGGCCCGCAAGTCCCCTCCGGACGGGCCGCTGAGCGTGCTGATCGGCCCGGAGGGCGGTTGGTCGCCCGCCGAGCTGATCCTCGCCGAACGGGCCGGCTGCGAGCCGCTGGCGCTGGGGCCGCGCGTCTTCCGTACCGAGACCGCCGGGCTGGCGGCAATGGCCGCCTTGCAGACCCTGTGGGGTGATTTCCCGGGAGAGGGCGATGTTTGAATCCGCTGAGCTGGGCCACAAGCTGTCGAAGGCCGACTACGAGTCGATCGAACCGCAGCTGCGCACCGACCTGCTGGACGTGCAGTTCGAGTTACTGGAGAACAAGGGCTTTGCCGCAGTGATCCTGATCAACGGCATCGACGGGGCCGGGCGCGGCGAGACGGTCAATCTTCTCAACGAGTGGATGGACCCGCGCCACATCGAGGTGCATGCCTTCGACAAGCCCACCGACGAGGAGCGTGAGCGCCCCTTCCTGTGGCGCTTCTGGCGGGCGCTGCCGCCGCGCGGCAAGATCGGTGTGCTGTTCGGCAACTGGTATTCCGAGGCCATCGGGGACCGCGCGTTCGGGCGTATCAAGAAGGCACGTCTCGATCAGCAACTGGCCGAATTCAACCGCTTCGAGGCGATGCTGGCGGCCGAGGGCGTGCTGTTGGTTAAGTTCTGGTTCCATCTGTCCAAGCAGGCCCAGAAAAAGCGCCTGAACGCGCTGGAGGCGAATCCGGAAACCCGCTGGCGGGTGCGGGACACGGATCGGGAGGTCTACAAGGAATACGACCGCTACAAGGATGTGGCGGAGCACGTGCTGCGTCAGACCAGCACCGGCATCGCGCCGTGGGTGATTGTGGACGGCTCCGATCCGCAATACCGTGCAGTGCAGGTCGGGCGGACGCTGCTGGAAGGCCTGCGCCGCCGCTGCGAGCACGCCGCGCGGGGCTATCGGACCCGCCAGACGGCGGCGCCGCTGGCCGCGCCGGTGGATGAACGGAACCTGCTGAATGCGTTGGTACTCAACCAGCCGCTGGACAAGAAGGACTACGACAAGCAGTTGGAAAGGCTGCAGGGGCGGTTGGCCCTGGCCGTGCGCAGCGAGGCTTTTGCGAACCGAAGTCTGGTGCTGGTGTTCGAAGGCATGGATGCGGCGGGCAAGGGCGGGGCGATCCGCCGGGTTACCCAGGCCCTGGATACGCGCCAGTACCACATTACGCCGATTGCCGCACCGAGCGAGGAAGAGCGGGCGCAGCCTTACCTGTGGCGCTTCTGGCGCCATCTGCCGCGGCAGGGGCGGGTCGCGATATTCGATCGCTCGTGGTATGGCCGGGTCCTGGTGGAGCGTGTCGAGGGTTTCTGCTCGGAGGCGGACTGGATGCGTGCCTATGCGGAGATCAATGATTTCGAGGATCAGCTCGTGTCGGCAGGGGCCATCGTCGTGAAGTTCTGGCTGTCGGTCAGCGACGAGGAGCAGCTGCGGCGTTTCAAGGCCCGTGAAGAGCAGGCCTTCAAGCGTTACAAGCTCACCGAGGAGGACTGGCGGAACAGGGAAAAATGGCCGCTTTATGAACCCGCGGTATGCGACATGATCGATCGCACGAGTACGGAAAATGCTGGCTGGACTCTGGTCGAAGCGGATAATAAATATTACGCTAGGGTAAAAGTGCTGCAGACCCTGGTGGACAAGCTGGAGGTCGCATTGCAGAAATGAAAGAAGTGCAAAATAAAATGTTGCATTGCTCAACCCCGATGGGCTGGAGTGTCCGTGAATTCCCCTGATACCGTTTCCGCAGAGCGCGCCGAGCAGCTCTCCCAGCGTTTCGTCGCCTGGGTGCGCGCGGCGGCACCCTACATCCATGCCTTCCGCGGCAAGACTTTCGTGCTGGGCTTCGGTGGCGAGGTGGCAGGCGCCCACCTGGTCGAGAAGCTGGCTTACGACTGCAATCTGCTTGCGGCGCTGGGCATCCGGCTGGTGCTCGTGCATGGCGCACGTCCGCAGATCGAGGCCGAACTGCTCCGGCGTGGTCTGACGCCCCGTTATCACAAGGGCTTGCGCGTCACCGACGCGGAGGCGCTGGAGTGCGTCAAGGCGGCTGTGGCGGTGACGCGGCTGGAGGTCGAGGCACAGCTTTCCCAGGGCTTGCCGAACACACCGATGGCCGGCAGCTACATGCGCGTGACCGGCGGCAATTTCGTCACCGCCAAGCCGGTCGGCGTCGTCGATGGTGTGGATTACGGCTTCACCGGTGCGGTGCGCAAGGTGATCGCTGAGGAGATCGCCGCCGACCTGGATCAGCAGAACGTGGTGCTGATGTCGTCCCTCGGTGTGTCGCCAGCTGGCGAGATCTTCAACATGAGCATGGAGGCGGTGGCTGAGGCGGTGGCGATCGCCCTCAAGGCCGAGAAGCTGATCTACCTGTGCGATGCGCCCGGCCTGCTCGATGTGAAGGGCGGGCTCATCGAGGCCATCACTGCCGATGATGCGGAAGCCATGCTGAACGCCGGTGAAGGGCTGACCGAGGATCTCGACCTGTACCTGCCCTGCGCGATCCGTGCGGTGCGCCAGGGGGTTGGGCGGGCGCACCTGATCGACCGGGACAAGGACGGTGGCTTGTTGCTGGAGTTCTTCACGCCCCAGGGGGTAGGCACCGTGCTGACCCGCGACCCCCTGTTCCGTCTGCGCGAGGCGACCATCGAGGACGTGGGGGCGCTTGGCAGCGTGATCGCGCCGATGGAAGCCGACGGCACGCTGGTACGGCGCAGCCGCGAGCGGCTGGAGCAGGAAATCGAGCGCTTCACCGTCGTCGAGTACGACGGCGTGCTGGTGGGCTGCGCGGCGCTGTATCCCTTCACGGACGAACGCGCGGCCGAAATGGCCTGTGTTGCCGTGGTGCCGGAGCATCGGCGCGCGGGGCTGGGTGAAATGCTGTTGCGCCGGATCGAGATGCGCTCGCGCGCGCTTGGCGTTGAGCGCTTGTTCGTGCTGACGACGCGGACTGCGGACTGGTTCCGCGAGCGGGGCTTCCACGAGGCGCCTCCGGCCGAGTTGCCGCGACCGAAACTTGAAATGTACGACGTCAGCCGCCGCTCCAAGGTTTTCATGAAGGCCCTGTGACGATGCGGTCGATGCCGCGGATCGAGCTTCGAATCCGTCCTTTGCTAGGTCTGCGGCCTGCACGGCATTGGTTGGCACTCATGCTCGGCATGGCTGCACTGCCTGTACATGCGGCGCTGCCGCCGGGCATGGAGTCGCCGGTGGTGACATTGACCGCGGGGCTGGCGACGATGGCCGGTATGGCGGGAGCGTATCTATTCTTGCGGCGTCAGCGTCCGACCCGGCCAGAGAAGACCATATCGCCAGCGGAGCAAGGTGACGTCAATGCCTGGTCGGCTGTCGGTACTGAGGTTGGGAACGCGCCGTCGGCGCCTGGTGGTACACGCTATTTCTTGGAGGCGGCGAGTACCGATCGTGGCATAGAAGGCTGGCTCAATGCGGAAGGTTCTCTGTTCTGGATCAACGGAGCGATCGAGAAGGCCACGGGTTACAGCGTCAATGAGGTTCTTGCGGGAGGCTTCATCGACCGGCTCGTTTACGACCGGGATCGGCGCTACTGTCGGGATCAGCTTGCCCAAGCTTTGGAAGGGGAGGCATCCACCGAATTTGAATTGCGACTGGTGACAAAGGACGGGAGAACCGTCTGGATGCTCGGCCGCTGGCAGCCGATCCGTAATGATGAAGGGCTGCTGCTGGGGCTGCGGGCGACGCTGACCGATATCCAGGCGCGCAAGGAAGCCGAGTACAAGCTGCTGGAGTCGGTTGCCGCGCTACGTCGTGCCCAGGCTCTTTCAGAGCACTATCTCCGGCGCAGCAACGAGGAGCGTTCCCGATTGTCCGCGCTGCTGGACGTGGTGCGCGTGGGCATCCTGTTCATGGATTCGGATCGAAGGGTGGTTTACTGCAATCGTGCGCTCTACGACATCTGGGAACTGGCGCTGGGTGAGAGTTTTGTCGGAGTGCGTGACGTCGTATTGCAGCAACACGTGATGGTGCGGATTGCGGACCAGGCAGGCTATCAGCGGCATCTTGCCGATGTGCTGAGCAACCGGAAGCCGAGCGAGCCCTTCGAGATCCGCTTCCTCGACGGCCGTATCGTGACCGATTTTTCGCGTGTGGTGCCGGGGCCGGACGGGACCCGGCCCATCGGTCGCATCTGGGTCTTCGAGGACGTGACCGAGCAGCGCAAGGTGGCGGGGCAATTGATGCGCCTGGCGGAGCGCGATCCGCTGACCAATATCTACAACCGGCGGCGCTTCCATGAGGAACTGGAGCGCATGCTGGCCGATGGTTGCCGTCATGCGGAAGATATTGGTTTGCTGTCCATCGATCTGGATGGCTTCAAGCCGGTCAACGACAATTTCGGCCATCAGGCTGGCGACCGAGTGCTGATCGGCCTGGCTGCTGCAGTGGTCGCAGTGGTACGCCGCAACGAGATGTTCTTCCGGATGGGGGGCGACGAGTTCGCGATCCTGGTGCCATCGGGTACGAAGACTGAACTGACCGAACTGGCGCGCAGGGTGTGTGCCTGCATTGCAGCTCTGCGCTTCGACTGTGGAGCCGAAAGCGTTGGTGTGACGGCCAGTATCGGCATTGCGATCAGCTCCGACTGCGGAAACCATGGAGAGTCCTTGATCGGTGCGGCGGATCGGGCAATGTACGTGGCCAAGTCCCGTGGGGGCAATGGCTGGGCATTTGCCGAAAGTGATGAGGAGCGACTGGATCGCTCTGGCGCGGCGGGCTAGAATCTTGCTATCCCATGGGCGGCAGCGGTGCTGCTCCGGAATCCCAATCGAGAGGTGAAGAAACATGGCACGGATGGTCAACTGTGTGAAGCTCGGCCGCGAGGCTGAAGGTCTGGATCTGCCGCCGATTCCCGGCGAACTTGGCAAGAAGGTCTTCGAGAACGTTTCGAAGGAAGGTTGGCAGCAGTGGGTCAAGCATCAGACCATGCTGATCAACGAAAACCGTCTGAACCTGATGGATGCGCGTGCGCGCAAGTACCTGGCCGAGCAGATGGAGCGCTACTTCTTTGGTGGTGGCGCCGATCAGATCGGAGGCTATGTTCCGCCCAAGTCCTGAGTCGCGGTTCAGCTTTATACAGCTTGTGCGGCCCCGGTTTTCGGGGCCGTAGTCTTTTGGGCGCCTTGTTCGAGGCTGTATAGCCAGGCCAGCAGCTCGGCGACCGCCACATAGAGCTCGGGCGGAATGCGGGCGTCCAGGTCCACCTGCATCAAGAGTGCGACGAGCTCGGGGGATTCATGCACATAGACCCCGGCCTCCTTGGCACGGGCGATGATCTCTGCCGCGATCAGGCCGCGCCCCTTGGCCACCACCGTGGGGGCCGATGCGTTGGCGTTGTAGGCCAGTGCGACAGCTTCGGCCCGCACTTCCGAGGGTGCTTCGGGGCGGTTCATTGCCTGCCTCTGAGTTCGGCAACCAGCCCGGTGAGCGGTACGTTCGCGGCTGCAAGCGAGTCGGCAAGGCGTGACTCCCCGGACTGTAGCGCTTCGCGGGTGGTGTTGTCGTCGGCGATCAGGCGCACCGCCACGCCGGCTGGGGTCAAGTGCAGGCGGGCCTCGATGCCACCGAGGCTGGGGAGGGTCAGCCGGAGGGTGGAGTTCCAGTAGGGCTCGGGCTGTTGATCATCGCTGTCACGTGCGTCGCGGGATGGGTCTTCGATTTCCCATTCCATCATCTGCCCGGGCCAGATCTGCCCTTGCCAGACGGCCTGATGGGTGGCAAGGGTGTCCAGTTGCTGATGCACGATGGGCAGCAGCTTCTCGGCAATCGGTGCGGCACTGTCGGCTTTACCGCCGGAAAGGGGGGTACTGGCCTGATTGCCAGTTGTGTCCTCAGTGCTTCGTCTCCCCTGTGGCTCCACGGTAGCATCACGTCGAGTTGCACTGCTGGCCTGATTGCTGGTTGCGTCCTCCGTGCTGCGCCTTCCCTGTGGCTCCACCGCATCATCACGTCGAGTCGTACCGGCCTCCTGATTGTTGGCCGTGTCCTGAGCGCCATTGAAGAGCATTTCCCAGGGGGAGGGCAGAACCATCTCTGCAGGCTGCCCGCCAGCCGGGGAGGGGGGAGACGATTGGAGGCCGCTGATGGGCGCCTGCAGTATTGCCGGCATGCTGCCCTGGGGTTCCTTGCGCAAGGTGGCTGTGTCCAATTGCCCCGATAGCCAGCGCGCCTGATGGGCCTCGTAGAACAGGCCGCTTTCCGTGACGGCTGTGCCGAGTTGGCCGGCCAGCTGGCTTGTGGCTGCAGGTGTTTGTGGTGCGGCTGGCAGTAGTGGCTGGCCACCATTGAGACTGGCACTGGGCACCGCCGGCTGGCCGGTCAGCAGGACACTGATGAGTTTTCCGGTCTGACTAAGGGCTGCCTGGCTTGATGTGGCAGTGTCGCCGGTCGGTTGGGCCAGGGTGGCCATGATGGCCTGAGGCGTGACCTTGCTGACGATGAGTTCGAGAGTGTCTCCTGCTTTGACCGATTGGGGGAGAGACAGGATGACCTCACGCCCGTCGATGCGGGCGTGGTAGGTGTTGTCCTGGGCGGCAGCCTGGAGGCTCGCCGTGATACGCTGCCCCGGCGTGAAGTCGGGCAGGACGGAGGTGACTGCCCGTACTCGGGCGGTTGGGGCGACAGTTGGCTCGCCGGAGAAAAAACTCACCTCCGAGAGCATCCGCAGGCGGGAGGCGAGGTCGCCTGGAATCATGGTGAGATCACCTGCCAGCCCCTACCCTTACGTCTGATCGGGGTCGCCGTAGGCCTTGCGCACATTCCGTTCTCTTGCGCCACCAGACAGCAACTGACGTACGTTGTCCATCCAGGGTTCGGTGTGCACGCGCACTTCTTTGTCGTCATCAAGGATGCGGCGAATCAGCGCCACTTTTCTCTGGCGCTCTTCCTCGGGCATGCGTTTCTGACGGCCCGGAAATGCAAGGGCTTCCTCGACGCCGAGACGGTCGCGCAGGGATGCCACCTGCCGTTCGAGGCGTGAGAGACGATCCCAGTCGTTGGCGCGGGCTGCATCGACCATCTCGGTCGAGTAGGTGCTCATTTGTTCCAGCAGGGCAAGGGAACTCATGCAAATATCTCCGGCAGTCTTAACGGTTGGCCTGGTCGGGGGTGCCGATTTCTTCCCAGGCGCCTTTCAGTTCGGAAAGCAGCTTCGCGACTTCATCGAGGGCCGGCTTGCTGTTGTGCAGGTTGGCGTAGAGGAGTCGCTGCATCATGTACTCATACAGGGCGCCCAAGCGTTCTGCAAGATCTCCTCCCGCTTCGTAATCGAGGCTGACCTTGAGGCCGTTGCCGATGATCTCGATCGCGTGGGAGATTGCCTTGCCTTTGGCGGGGACGTTTTGCGCTTCAAGAGCGGCCGTAGCCGTCCCGATCTGCAGAAGCGCACCTTCAAACAGCATCAGGATCAGCTTGTGCGGGTCGGCAGTGGAAACCCCAGTTTCGAAACCGACTTCGCTGTAGGCTGCGGCGGCACGACGGGCGGCGAGGCCGAACGACATCTTGTTCTCCGTTTGGGTTGAGCTTTACGGCTTATTTACTAAGGAGCGCGAGCTGTTGGGTAAGGTAGGTGCTTGTTGTGCTCATGCTCGCCATTGTGGTGTCCAGGGCGGTGAACTGTGCCCGGTAAGTTTGTTCAATGATGCTCAGCCGATTGTTGAGTGCAGTGATCTGTTTCCCAATACTGGTAACGCTTGAATTCAAGCCGTTCGTGCGGCTGGCAATGACGCCAGTAGTGCCCAACAGGTTGGTCGTTGTGGTTTTCAACGAACTGCCATAGGCGCTGATGGCCGATGCAACTGCAGAAAAATTGGTGCTGGCTGCTGTGTCGAATTTTGTGCTGTCAAGTTGAAGACTGCCATCCGACTGGAACGATATCCCCAGCGAACTGAGCGTTTTGTACGCATTGCTCGACAAGCTGCTGGGTACGTTGGTCAATGCGGCCCTGACTTGCGACTGAACGCTGCGCAGAGACGAGTCGCCGTTGAGAACGGCGCCCGTCTTGGATGTGGCATCGTAGGCACCAAGGCTCTTGATCGATGAATTCAGGCTGTTGTAGGCGTTGACGAAGGCCGTGAGCTTGCTCTTCAAGGCCGAGTTGTCCCGTGTCAGCGTCAGGCTGGTAGAGCCTTCTTTGGCGAGCGTCAAGGTGACGCCATCGATGGCGTCAGACACGGTATTGCCGTTGGCTTTTACGGTGATGCCCTGGATCTGGACGATGGCGTCGGTGGCTGGGGTTTCCGCGAAATCGCTATTGCTGATGGAGGCCGCGGCGCCCTTGAACGCGACCGTTCCGCCCAATGTAATCGTGTTCGCGGTCCCGGCCTGATCTGCCGTGAGCTGGAGATGCTGCAATC